>Ga0105044_10006821_pt1 | contig 15728 bp, 14 predicted proteins | sample MAT01_FD_78092 | JGI IMG/M metagenome (GOLD analysis project Ga0105044, IMG submission 78092) | Freshwater microbial communities from Lake Fryxell liftoff mats and glacier meltwater in Antarctica - MAT-01 | ecosystem: Environmental > Aquatic > Freshwater > Ice > Liftoff microbial mat | place... | reverse complement strand
CGATGCACGCATGAAGAGCTGACGATGAAGGTCCTTGTCTGCGTCAAGCGGGTGCCCGCACCCGGTGCCAAGATCAACATCACCGCCGATGGCCTGGCCGTCGACACGGCCTATCTTGCGTTCACCACCAGCCCTCACGAGGAGTGTGCGGTGGAAGAAGCGGTGCAACTGATCGAACGCCACGGTGGCGAATCAACCGTGCTCACCCTGGGGCCAGCGGAGGCCGACGAGCAACTGCGCTACGCCGCCAGTATCGGCGTCAACAAGGCCGTGCTGCTCCCCATCGATTCGGCCGAGTGGGACCCTCAGCGCACGGCTGCCGCAATCACCGCTGCCATCCAGGGAATCGAGGCGGCGGACGGGCCGTTCGACCTGATCCTCTTCGGCAACGAAAGTGCCGACGCCGGCAACTTCCAGGTCGGAGTACGTGTCGCACACGCGCTCGCACGACCGATCGTCAACGGCATCAAGGGCATTGACATCGATGGCGACTCGCTGAAGGCGCGGCGCGAGAGCGACGCCGGCGTCGAGGTCTACTCGTTGTCGATGCCAGCAGTGCTCGGCGTGAAGGAAGGCATCAACCTGCCGCGCTACCCCACACTGAAGGGTCGCCTTGGTTCCAAGAAGATCGAGGTCGGCCAGGTTGTTCCGGAGGCCGTCCTCGGCGGACAACAGATGGTCAGCCTCGTGCAATCGGCCGAGCCGGCCAGTGCAACGATCATGCTGGGCAACGGGCCCGAGGCAGCCCCTGCGGTCGTCGACCTGTTGGAAGAACTGGGGATCCTCAAGTGACCGTGCTCGTCGTTGTCGAACATGATCGTGGCACCCTCAGCCCCGCATCTCTGGAGGCCCTCGCGGCCGCGCGCACCATCGATCGCATGGTCCACGCTCTCACGCTGGGCGCGTCGGCCGACGGCCTCGCGGCCGAACTGGGTGCACATGGCGCCGTCGCCGTGCATCAGGTCCACCACGATCTGCTCTGCGACTTCGGGCCCGAGGCGTGGGGAGAGTCTGTAGCGCAAGCTGTGCGTGCACTGCAGCCGACATCCGTGCTTGCGTGCGGCACGGACCGTGGCAACGAAGTGATGGCGCAAGCCGCAGCGCGGCTGGATCTGCCGTTCGTAGCCAACGTGATTTCGGTCAGTGAGGCAGACGTGTGGGACGTCACTCGCGTGCGCTGGGGCGGCTCGCTGCTCGAGTCGTGCACACTGACGGCGGACACCAAGCTGCTCACCGTCTCACATCATGCTTTCGAGGCCGGCGAGAGCCCGGCCGCGGGTACACCGTCGACACTTGCGGTCGAGCTCGACCCGTCGCTCGCCAGAACGATCGTGGCCGACCGCGTGGAACGCGCTGCCGGTGTGACCTTGGCAACGTCTCCGCTGGTCGTCGGCGGCGGCCGAGCAGTCGGTTCGGCCGAGGCCTTCGCACCGTTGGAAGAACTGGCGGCGCTGCTCGGTGGCGTCGTTGGCTGTTCACGTGCCGTCACCAACAATGGTTGGCGCAACCACACCGACCAGGTCGGCCAGACGGGCACCCGTATCGCCCCCGACCTGTACATGGCGTGCGGTATCTCTGGCGCGATCCAGCACTGGGTCGGCGCGATGGCCTCGAAGAAGATCCTTGCGATCAACACCGACCCGGAGGCCAACATGGTGAGCAAGGCCGACTACGCAGTGATCGGCGACCTCCACAAAGTCATTCCTGCGATCACCGCCGAAATTCGCCGCCGTCGCGGCTAGCAGGCTGACGGCCCGCCCAACTTCGGCGTTGAGATGCGGTACTGCCGCATCTCAACGCCGAAGCTTGGGTTGAGGTGTGGTGGGTGGCCTCGACATGGACGCCGGCTCGTGGCTGAGGCAATAGGGTGGCCGGATGGGAAACAACGAGTCGCTGCCGCCTCCGCCCCCGCCGGAACAGCCGTCTGTCCCGCCGCCACCGCCGACCGGTCCGCCTCCGTATCAGCCGCCTCCGCCGCCCGGCTTCAACCTGCCCGGCGGTCAGTTCCCGCCGACAACCCAGGACCCCACAACACAGAGTCCAACGAGCCAGTTCCCCACGAGCGAATTCCCTGCGACGCAGCAGTTGCCGCCCACGCAGTCCTTCCCTGGCGGGCCCCCTGGTGGCTTCCCGCCAAGCGGCTCCACGGCCTTCGAACAACCTGCTGAACCGCCGAAGAAGAAGACCGGTCTGATGATCGCCGGTGGTCTGGTCGCGGTCGCAGTCGTCGTCGCTGTCGTTCTGGTGCTGACCGGCGGTGACGACGAGAAGATCGTTGCGCCGGAGACCACACCGGTCAGCACGGTCCTCGCAACGATCCCAGAGCTCACGATTCCGCCCGAGGACACCTTGGTCATCACTCTCCCGGTCATCACCGAGCCTGGCGGTACGAAGCCTTCTGTCACCGACCCGGCCAGTACCGACCCGACGGCCACAGAGCCTGTGGTGCAGACCACCATTCTCTCCGACGGCGAGGTCACTGACGATCTGGGCGTCTTCGCCGTCGTCCTTCCCGATGGGCTCGCCGTGGACTCGACGCCGATCAGCACTCAGGACAACTTCACCTTGGCGTCCGTGGCCGGAGCGGTGGATCTGGAGGGTTTCTACAACGACGATGTCACCCCCGGTATCACCGTGATCGTGGTGGGTGGAGAGGTCGACAGTACGCCGGCCGACGTGTTGGCATTCCTCGAGCCCGAAGCCGGAATCTGTAAGGCTCGCGAGGAGAAAGCCGACTTCGTGACGACCTTGGGTAGCAGCATTCTGCTCACACTCAGAGGTTGCGGCCCCGACGGCTCGGCCGCCAAAGTCATCTTGGTTGCCGCGATCGAAGGCACCACCTCGATCGTCGCCACCTATGTGCAGGGGCCGGGAATCGCAGCCGACCTGCTTCCCCAGGCGCAGGCGGTCTTCGAGTCCGTCCGGCTGCTCTGAACAGCGGGCATTGATGAGCGATCCGTCCGCGCGTACGAGCGACGGTCCAGCCCTTCGTCGCGACCTCGCACTCGCAACGTGGGGTCTGTTCGTCGGGCTGGCGTTGCTGATGCTGGCCGGCGGCCTGTTCGGCACGCTGCTGGGCGTTCGATCGGAGCGGGTGGGCTTGCCGACCGTCGTCAGCAGCATCATTGCTGCCAGCTACTACGCGGGCTTCCTCATCGGCTCACGCTTGACGCTGACGGCCCTGGCAAAGGTGGGACACATCCGGGTCTACGCAGCGCTGGCCTCGTGCTTGTCGGCGGCGATGATCGGGGTAGGGATCTCGCAGAGTGCGACGACCTGGGCGTTGCTGCGACTGGTGACGGGTCTGTGCACTGCCGGCCTGTATGTCATCGCCGAGTCGTGGCTCAACGACCTTGCCACCAACGAAAACCGGGGAAGGCTGCTGGCCGTGTATGGCGTCGTGACCATCGCCTTCTTCGGCATTGGCCAGGTGCTGCTGTTCAACTTCGACCCGATCGCCGTCACTGGTTTCGCCGTCGCCGCCATCATCACATCGCTGGCGGTTGCCCCCGTTGCGCTGTCGGAGGAGGCGCTGGCACCCAACCTCTTGGAGGCGGAACACATCTCGCTGCGCGAGCTTGCGCGGATTGTGCCAACGGGGGTGTTCTCGTGCTTACTCGTCGGCCTTGCGCACGGTGCGCTGAACGGTATGGCCGCCATCTACGCAACGCGGGTGGGCCTCAGCCCCGGTCGCGTCGGGCTCTTCGTTGCCCTTCCCAGCCTCGGGAGCGTCATGTTGCAGTGGCCAATCTCGGCCGCCAGCGACGACATCGATCGACGGGCCGTTGGACTTGTTGCCGCTCTGGGGGCTGCTGGCGTCTCGGCCCTGTTGCTGTTGGACTCGCCGAACAAACCGATGGCCTTCGTGCTGATCTGCGCGCTCGGCGGCTTCAGCTATCCGCTGTACTCGATCGTCGGTGCGTACACCAACGACTGGATCGAGCCCGAGCACCTCAACGCCGCAGCCTCACAGCTGGTGACGCTGTATGGGGTGGGCGCAGTGGTCGGCCCGTTCGTCGCCGCCGGCAGCATGGTTGCCTTTGGTCCGACGGGCTTCTATTGGGCTCTCATCGGGCTTCACCTCCTGGTGGCGACGTTCTTCCTCTACCGCATGATGGCGTGGAGGTCCCCACTGGTGAAACGACCATGGAGTGAAGTGTCGGTACCAGGCCGTGCCTTCTTCGTGCCCGCCACCATCATCGCCATGAGCCGCCGCCGCCGTCGCCCGCCGGTCTCCTAACACGCACGACGCGTCAGCCCAGCCTGGCCAGCATCCTATGCTGCCACTCGACCGTGGCCTGCACGTTGTTGAACGTAAACAGGTGGAGGCCCTCGATGTTGAGCTCTTGGGCCTGCTTGCTGAGCGGGGTGATCAGCTTGTTGGGGTCGTAGCCGCCGGGCTTGAACAAGCGGCCCAGCACGCCACCGTTCTTCTTCACGAAGCGCATGCTGTTGCCGATGCCCAGGCGCATACCCATCGAGAACAACTTGGTGCGGTCGATCACGCCGGGCACACCGATGTGGAGTGGCAGCTTGAAACCCTCGTCGCGTTCGGTGGTGGCCCACTGCTTCCACACGTCGAGGTCGAAGCACATCTGCGTGCTCGCAAACCCGGGTATACCAGCTTCCTCGAGCAGGGCTTGCTTGGCGTGTAGCGCCTCGTGCACGACCCTGGTGTCGATCAGCGCGTGGCCGTCGGGGTAGGCGGTGATGCCGATACGGGTGAGGCCGTGGTCGGTATCGAGGAAGTCGCGTAGGAACGTGACGACGCCGTCATAGTCGCCGACCGGCTCAGGTGCATCGCCGGCAATCAGGAACACTTCCTCGAGGGCATGACGACGGCAGAACTCAGCAAGCTTTCTGACGGCTGCCACATCCGGGGTGAGGCGGGCCGAGATGTGCGGAACCGTGAGATGGCCGAGGTCGACGAGGCGAGCCGTGAGATCCAGAGTCGCCTGCTGACCCTTTGCCGGGCTACAGGTGACGGAAACGGACGCGCCCGCGGGGATGTGCTCGATCTGCGGTTCGAGGTTCTTCATCGGGATGACCTCATACCGGGCATCGGCGATGAGTGATCGCTGCGTCGACATCAATTTCGTCCTTCTTGTGGAGTGGTCATGCGAACTCGTCAGGAAGTTCTGACTTGCGGCGCTCGATGAAGGACAGCATTTCCGCATCGATCGCCTCGTCCAGCGCGGGCGGCTGGTACTCGCTGAGCCGGCGCTTCCAGAGCGCATTGGCGCGTTGCGACGCATCGAGCCCACCCTCCTCGCTCCACTGCTCGAAGCTGTTGTTGTCGGCGGTATCGCTGCGGTAGAAAGCAGTCTCGAAGTTGGCCAGGGTGTGCGCCGTGCCGAGGAAGTGGTTGCCGGGCGGGTTGGTACGCAACGCGTCGAGAGCAAGGCCGTTCTCGCTGGCGTCGAGGCCACGAACGAAGGTGGTCATCATGCCCAGCTGGTCACAGTCGAGAATGAACTTCTCGTAGCCGATGGCCAGGCCACCCTCCAGCCAACCGGCAGCGTGCAGCACGAAGTTGACGCCGCCGAGCACGGTGGGCTGCAACGTGTTCGCACTCTCGTACGCGGCCTGCGCATCGGGCAACTTGGATGCTGTCAGCGAGCCACCGGAGCGGAAGGGCACGCCCAGCCGGCGGGCGAGGGCGGCCATCGTGTACAGCACCATCGCGGGCTCGGGGGTGCCGAACGTGGGGGCGCCGGTCTGCATGCTCATCGAGCTGGCGAACGACCCGAAGACGACAGGCGCACCAGGACGCACCAACTGCGTGAACGTCATCCCAGCCAGTGCCTCGGCAAGCGTTTGTACCGCGACGCCGGCGCTGGTGGATGGGGCCATGGCCCCCGCCAGGATGAACGGGGTGATGATGCACGCCTGGTTGTTCGCTGCGTAGCACTGGGCGGCGGCCAGCATGGTGCCGTCCCACACCAGCGGTGAGCTGGCATTGATGAGACTGGTCAGCACCGTGCGGTCTTGCAGATCGCCACCGAAGCCGATGCGGGCCAGCTCGACGCTGTCGGCGGCGCGTGAGCCGGCGGTGACGGAACCCATGAACGGCTTGTCGCTGTACTTGAGGTGCGAATAGACCATGTCGAGGTGCCGCTTGCTGACCGGGACGTCAACAGGCTCGCACACGGTGCCACCACTGTGATGGAGCCACGGTGACATGTAGGCGAGCTTGACGAAGTTCTGGAAGTCGGTGAGCGTTGCGTAGCGCCGCCCGTTGTCGAGGTCGTGAACGAACGGGCTGCCGTAGTTCGGCGCGAAGACCGTGTTGTTGCCACCGATGACAACGTCGTGTAGCGGGTTCCGGGCGTGTTGTACGTACGTCGCGGGCGCATTCTTCGACACGATCTCGCGACACAATCCTCGTGGGAAGCGCACGCGGGTGCCGTCCACTTCGGCACCACCGGCCTTGAAGATGGGCAGCGCCTCGGGGTAGTCGCGAATCTCGATGCCGACCTCTTCGAGCACCGTGTCGGCGGTGTACTCGATGAGTGCGAGGGTCTCTTCGCTGGCGACTTCGAAGGGTTGCAGCGTGCGCGTGAGGTATGGCACTCGCTCGATGACGTGCGATGCCCTCATCGCCGCCCGCCCGGCGCGGCCACCCGAGCGGCGACCACCAGAGCTGTGTTCTGGTGCGGTGGTTGTCGTATCGCTCATGAGTTCTCCGTAGAGGTGAGTGCTGTTGGCGTGACGGTCTGGTCGCGGCGGCGGCGTCGGCCCCCACGTTCGGCGTTCGCTGCCGAGCTGATGGGTGCTGGAAGCTCAATGACGGCGGCCAGGTGAGTGGCTGGCGCGCTGGCGTGCGGAAACGCCATGGCCGCCACGAACAGGTCCTGAAAGTCGGGCTCGGTGGCGGTCTCCACCTTGATGACGTTGCGAACCGCAGCCTCCATCTCGCGCCGGGCGGCCACAGAGAGCAGCGCGCGAACGGCGCCGGCGCCGGCCGCATTGCCGACGGAGCGCACGTACTGAACCGGGCAGTCGGGCACCAGGCCGAGGACCATCGCATACACAGGGTCGATGTGACTGCCGAAGGCGCCGGCGAGGCGAATGTCGTGGACCTCCGTGACGCCTGCGTGCTGGAACAGCAGGTCGATGCCGGCGCGAAGGGCGGCCTTCGCCAACTGAATGGCACGCACATCGTTCTGCGTGATGGAGAGCCGCACGCCGTCGGCCTCGTAGACCACGTAGCTGAAGGTGCGACCATCTTCCACCACCCGTGGCGAGCGTTCGGCGCCAAAGCCCTGCACGTAACCCTGTACGACACCGTCGGTGTCGATGATGCCCGATAGGTACATCTCGCCGATCACTTCGATGATGCCCGACCCGCAGATACCGGAGATCTCGAGGTCCTCGGTGTCGGCTGCGAAGCCGTCGTCATCGCTCCAGAGGTCGCTGCCGATCACCTTGAAGCGTGCCTCGAGCGTGTGGCGGTCGATACGCACCCGCTCGATGGCGCCGGCTGTGGCACGCTGGCCGCAGCTGAGCTGGGCACCCTCGAAGGCAGGGCCCGTGGGGCTGGAGGCAGCAAACTGTCGTGTGGCATCGCCGACGACAATCTCCGCGTTGGTGCCCACGTCGACGAGCAATTGCATGGTGGGGGAGCGGTGCGGACCCTCGGAGAGAATCACCGCTGCGGTGTCGGCGCCGACATGGCCTGCAATGCAGGGCGCCAGGTACACCTGTGCGTGGCGGCCGACAAGCTCGAAAGCCGAGGCGGCTACGGAAAGTGCCTCGGCAGTCGCAAGCGTGAATGGCGCCTGGCCCAGTGGCGTGGGGTCGATGCCGGCGACGATGTGATGCATGATCGGGTTGCCCACCAACACGATTTCCAGCACGTCGTCGGCAGTGACGGCGCCTGCTCCGCCCCCAGCGTCGGTGGCATCACGGCACAGCTCGGCGATCAACTCGTTGAGCGCTTCACGCACAACGGTGGTGAGATTTCGCTCGCCACCGGGGTTCATCATCACGTACGACACGCGGCTCATCAGGTCTTCGCCGAAACGAATCTGTGGGTTCATTCGTCCCGCGCTGGAGAGGATCTCACCGGTCAACAGATCGCACAGGTGGCCAGCAATGGTGGTGCTGCCGATGTCGACGGCAATGCCGTAGACGCGCTCGACGTAGCCAGGCCACACCGCCACGACCGTCTCGCCACGGACAGCAACGGTGGCGGCACGATCTTGACCACCGAAGGCCCCGTGGACTTCCTGCAAGGCCTCGAGCGAGAGGCTGGTGACTGTTCGGCCGAACTCGACGAACAGTTCTGCGCTCACCAGATCGCTCATCGATTCGGCATCGCCCAACACGCTGGGCGGCAGTTCGATGTACGACAATGAGATGGCCGGGTCGAGCACGACATCGCTGAGGTCGAGGCTCTTACGCACGACCGGCCGATGCACTTGGCTCTCCGGCGGCACATCCACAACAGCGTCGTCGCGCACCACGGCGCAGCAACCCAGGCGGCGATCGGGCTTCATGCCGCGGCGCTGCTCGTACGACGCCTCGGTCTCGCCCCACGGGCTGAGGGCAGCGGCCGTCGAGTCGATTGCCCACTTCGAATACTGTCCGGGCTCGAATGCGATCTGGCAACGCCCGCAGATACCGCGGCCGCCGCACACCGAATCCAGGTCGACACCAAATTCGCGCGCAGCCTGCAGCACCGTGGTGCCGGTGGGAACATCGCCACCGAGGCCCGACGGAGTGAAGACGACGCGCGGCACGCGTGCCCTACTGACCTTGCCGTGCGCGTCGGCCGCCACCGGCGCGACCCTCGCGGGCGCCGCCGGCAGCATCTGGGTCGCGGTTGGCGCGAATCCAGGCCATGCAGTCGAGGTCGTTGCCTGCCAGCACATCAGCGGCCATGACGATGGCTTTCACTTCTGGATGCAACGGGTTCATGATCGCGGACGACATGCCGTTGCTGATGGCCATGGCCAGAAAGGTGCCGGTGATCTGGTTGCGGGCAGGCAGCCCGAAGCTGACGTTGCTCGCACCGCACGTCGTGTTGACCTTGAGCTCGGAGACCAGGCGGCGCAGCAGCGCAAACACCTGGCGGCCTGCGGTACCCATCGCGCCGATCGGCATGACCAACGGGTCGACGACGATGTCGCTGGCCGGGATGCCATAGTCCGACGCACGGCGGACGATCTTTTGGGCAACGGCGAAGCGAACGTCGGGGTCGACGCTGATACCGGTCTCGTCGTTACTGATGGCGACGACCGCAGCGCCGTACTTCGCAACCAGCGGCAGCACCCGTTCCATCTGCTCGTCCTCGCCGGTGACCGAATTGACCAGCGCCTTACCCTGATACACGGCGAGGCCGGCTTCCAGCGCCTCGATGATCGACGAGTCGATGGACAGCGGTACGTCGGTCACAGCCTGCACCAACTGGATGGCACGAGCCAACAGGGCCGGTTCGTCGGCCAGCGGGATGCCTGCGTTGACGTCGAGCATGTGTGCGCCGGCGGCCACCTGGGCGAGCGCGTCGGCCTGTACGCGGCTGAAGTCGCCGACCTTCATCTCTGCGGCCAGCAGCTTGCGCCCGGTGGGGTTGATTCGCTCGCCGATCATGACGAACGGGCGATCGAAGCCGATGACGACTTCCTTGGTGGCAGAGCTGATGACGGTATGGGTCATGACGATTCGTCTCCGGACGTGTCGTTGGGCGTGGACGTGTCGTTGGGCGTGGACGTGTCGTTGGGCGTGGACGTGTCGTTGGGCGTATCAGCAATCGCAACGGTCGCAGGGTCCCAGCCGCCGTTGCCGACGATGGTGTGGAGGCGCTCGTTGGTGAACTCGACCTCGATCGAGGCGGCGATTCCGTCGATGGTCGGAGCCAATTCGCCGGTCAGCGGGTAGCTGGTACGGCGCCACTCGCCCACGTACTCCTGAGCCGTTTTTTTGTTGGCCACCATCGCTGCGCGGTCGATGGCCTTCTGGAAACGATGGGGGAGAATCACCTGATGGCGATCGGCCCCGACCTTGCCGTTGATCTGAGCGGGAATGTCGCGCCACAAGATGACGACGACTTCGCTACCACCGCGACGTGACATGGCTCAGCCCACCTTTCGGCTGACGTTGAGGCTGACGGTGACAGCATCGGCGAACTGCGCGAGGCCCACGTGGCGATGCTCGAAGCGCAGGCCGAGTGCGGCGGCGGCGGCGCGGGCAGCCTGCACGACCGACTCGTCGGTGGTCTGAGAGAGCAGGACAACCCGGGTGTAGTGCGCGAAGTACATCGAGAGCAGCTGCGGGTGCTTGTCGAGACCCAGGCCCTGCCACATCAGCGCGTCGAAGTGCTTCGCCAAGAAGTCGGTGAGATAAAACGTGCCCAGCTCGGCATCCTGCATTGCCTCGAAGGCAGCGGTTCCGGCGAAGAACTCGTAGCAGTGGTTGCCGGGCAGACGCTGAAGGCGAGGCATCTCGGCGAGCAGCGCGTCGAGGCCGCCACCAGTACCGCAATCGGCGTAACCGATCATCACGGGGCGCTGCGCCAGCGGGTCGATTTCGGCGAGCAGCGTTCGCAGCGCGGGCACGATGTGGTCGGGTCGGTTGTGCAGGTTGGCCGGTAGGTAGCGCACATCGACGTGGTCGGTGAAACCGTTGGCCTTCAAGACCGCACGCAGCTCGGCGACGAGTGCGCCGCACGCAAGGACGAGTGGCCGGTGCATGGGGTGCACACTCAGACGGACGGACCGGCGGGCTCGGCACGGCCGCGGCGAGCGGAGACCAATTGCTTGGCGGTCTCGGAGGCGGCGGCTGCGTCGCGGCAGTAGGCATCGGCGCCGATGGCCTGGCCGAACTCTTCGTTCAGCGGTGCACCGCCGACCAGCACGATGTACTTGTCGCGCAGGCCGCGCTCTTGCAGCGTGTCGATGACCACCTTCATGTACGGCATGGTGGTGGTGAGCAGCGCTGACATGCCCAAGATGTCGGGCTGATGCTCGTCGAGTGCGGCGAGGAACTTGTCGGCATCGGTGTTGATGCCAAGGTCGATGACCTCGAAACCGGCACCCTCGAGCATCATCGCCACAAGGTTTTTGCCGATGTCGTGGATGTCGCCCTTGACGGTACCGATGACGACCTTGCCGATCGGTTCGGCGCCGGTCTCGGCGAGCAGGGGACGCAGAATTGCCATGCCGCCCTTCATCGCGTTGGCGGAGAGCAGCACTTCAGGGACGAACAAGATGCCGTCGCGGAAGTCGATGCCGACGATTCGCATTCCTTCGACGAGTGCGTCGTTGAGGACTCGGGCAGGGGTCCAGCCACGGTCCAGCAGCAGTATCGTGCCCTCGATGATCTCGGGGCCCATGCCGTCGTACAGGTCCTCGTGCATCTGGGTGACGAGTTCGTCGTCGGGAAGAGATGCCAGATCCAGGTCGTCGCCGTCGCTCATCAGCTGTCCTTCATCTGCCCCGAGGGGCGTCACTCAATGGCCAGATATCGGTCCACGATGTGGAACAGGACCGCATTGTGGAACTGTAGCACAGCTGATCGGCGGGGGTGCAGCCCAGTTGATGCACTACTTTAGGCCGCGTAGAGCGTCGGGAGGGGTGAAGCAATGAATGACGAGCAGCAGGCTGCCAGCAGCCTGACAGCCGCCGGGCTCGGCGCGATGCGGGCTGCAAGTGGTGCGCTGCGCGCAGCCGACGCCGCACTGGCAACTCGGCCGACGCATGCATCGAACACTCGTTGGTTCGTGAAGATGTTCGTTCTGCCTCGCCGAGTGACGGCGGTGAGAGCAGACGAGCTGTTCTGGACCAACCTGGACATCGCTCGCGATCAGCACATCGTCTGCGATCAGGCGTTGTCGACGCTGTTTCGCGAGCACAACGGGATTGATGCGGTGATGCGGCTCCAGGTAGATTTGTCTACTGCCGGGTACGACGGCATTCACGGATCGCTGCATGAAAACGTGTTGGCCGGCGACGAAGCAGAGGCGTCTCAGCAGCTGCGGCCAGTCGTCGCGAGGATGCGGTCGTGCGAAACGCGAATGCTTGCGGCCATTCAAGCATTGGCCGCTGCCGACTAATGCCCTTGGGGGCTCAGCTTGTGATGTTGGCCAGGTGGTGTGCGTACGGCGGTGACGACATGAGCGCCTGGCAACGCTGGAAGCGGCCGACGGCATACGCCCAGAAGTCCTCCGCGGGATTGCCATTGGCGTGCTGTATCACGCCCCACAGCGTCCAGAGCAGGTCGCACATTGCCTTGTAGGCCACCATTCGCCCGACATCGCCGGTGGGTGCCGGGCCGTCGAAGTAGGCATGCAGCAGCACCGCATCCTGCTCGTCGGTGAACAGGCCCTCCACCGAGAGGTCACCGAGATCCCACATTGGGTCGTTGTTGCCGCCGTACTCGTAATCGATGACCACCATCCGCTCGCCGGTGTCGAGAAAGTTCTCGCAGAGCGGGTCGCAATGGCTGGGCACCAGAGGTCGTGGCGCTGCTTCCAGCGCACGCCGGGTCGCGTCGGCGGTGGCTTCGGCCTCGTGGTAGCCGGCCGGCAGCGTGGCACCCTTCTCGACGAGCAGGCGCTTGAAGTCGTCAATCATCGTGAACAACCGAAAGTCAGTGGAGAACGGCTCGGCGACGGTGTGCAGTTGGCGAAGAGCGATGCCCGCACGAGCAACAGAGCCGAGGTCGCGGAACCGCTCTGGGTTCATCGTGACGGCACCGTCGACAAAGCGGGTGACCATCAGCCCGTCGGAAGCATCGAAGAAGAGAATCTCGGCATTCACACGAGCGGCGGCGGCGGAACGCGCGGCAACTTCTTCGGCGATGCGGTCGATGTACTCGCTAGTGCCCGCACCCGGCACGCGCAGCACCAGACGGTCGGTCCCGGTGTCCACCAAGTAATTGAGATTGGTCAGCCCCGCGAGGCGAGTCACCCTCGACGCGTCGACCTCACGGAGGAATGGTACCCGAGCAAGCGCCGCAGCAAGTTCAGTCATGCGGAGAGTTGCCTTCCTCATCGGTGAGCGGGCCATACATGACGTCGAGTTGAGCGAGGAGCTCAACGATCGGGTCGACGCGCAGCTTCTGGCGCAGTGCTTCGACGACGAAGGCGGACACCTCGCCGGGGCCGACACGTTCCTTGAGTTCGGCGAGCGTGGCCTCGTCGACCGTCACGGTGATACGGGTCATGGTCATGGGCAGATCACATCGCAAGTATTACTACTCGTCGGACACACATCGTTGGTCGTTGGTACTGTCGTTGGTACTGTCGTTGGTACTTAGGACTTCAGCCGGAGGTTGTCTGGGTCGTAGAGGGGACGATCGTGACGCTTGGCGGGGATCGGCTCGCCGTAGACCTCGATGATGAAGTCCTCACGGTCTGTCAGCGCGGTGGGCAGGTATCCGTACACGATCGGTTTGCCAACGGTGTGGCCGAAGTTGGCGCTGGTGGTGAAGCCCACCACGACGCCGTCGGCGATGATCGCTTCGCCGCTGACGGGGTAGGCCATCGACTCCAACGTGAACGTACTGAGCCGACGCGCGACGCCGGCTTCGCGTTGTGCAACGAGCGCGTCGCGGCCGAGGAAGTCGCCCTTGTTCAAGTTGACCCGCCAGCTGAGGCCCGCCTCCCATGGCGTGGTGTCGGGCGTGACATCGGTACTCCAGTACACGTAGCCCTTCTCCATCCGCATCGTGTCGATCGTGCGATAGCCGACGTCCACGATGCCGTACGGTTGCCCAGCGTCGTGCAGCAGCTCGTACACGTGCGCCGCGTACTCAGTAGGGATGTGCAGCTCCCAGCCCAACTCGCCCACGTACCCGATACGCACGGCAAGTGCCGGTGCAGAACCGATGGTGATCTCGCGTGCTTTGCCGTAACGAAGGGCAGCGTTGCTGACGTCGTCTTCGCAGACGGATTGGAGGACCTCGCGGCTTCGCGGTCCGACGATGTTGACCACGGCGCGAGCCGACGTCAGATCACGGATGAGGACTGAGCCATCGTCGGGACTGTTGCTGCGAACCCAGCCCATGTCGTGGGCGCCGAACGCCGAGCCGGTGACGACGTAGAAACTGTCGGTCGCGGTGCGGGTCATCGTCAGGTCGCACTCGATGCCGCCGCGATCGTTGCACAGCTGGGTATAGATCACCGTGCCGACGGGCTTGTCCATGTCGGCAACGCTGAGCCACTGCACGGCGGCCAGTGCGCCAGGGCCGGTGATCTCGAACTTGGCGAAGCTGGTCTGATCGATGAGGCCAACGCCCTCACGCACTGCTAGGTGCGCGGCGCGTACGTGTGGCCACCAGTTCGGCTCCGTGAACGATGGTTCGTCCACAGGTGCAGTCCCCGGCGGCGCGAACCAGTTGGGCCGCTCCCAGCCGCCGCGTGAGCCGAACACCGCGCCGTGTGCGGCGAGGGTGTGCTGCAGTGGGCTGCAGCGGATATTGCGTGCAGTCACCTTCTCGCTGCCTGGCGCCGCAAGCTTGTAGTGGTGCGCGTACAGCTCGACCATGCGAGTGTCCATGAAGTGGCGTGTGGTGTGGTGGAACGAAAAGCGGCGCACGTCCAGCGGCCACAGGTCCAGGCTGGGCCGGCCCTCCAACATCCACTCGGCCATCATCTTGCCGGCGCCACCACCGGCAGCGATCCCGTAGAGGAAGCCGGTGGCCACGAAGTAGTTGTCCAGTTCGGGCACGCGACCCATCACGAAATCGGCATCGGATGAGTATGGGATAGGCCCGTTGAGCAGTTTCCGGATGCCCGCTGTTTCGAGGCATGGCGTGCGCTTGGCACCAAGCTCGGCGAGCTGCGCGAAGCGGTCGTAGTTGGGCTCGAACAATTGCCGTTGGAAGGGCGAGGGAATGCCCCCGTCATCGCCCTGCCCGGTTCCGAACGCGATGGTGTCGGGCTCGTAGCCGCCGATCAGCAGGCCGGGGCCATCGGGCTTGTAGTACACGAGATGATCGGGGTCGCGCATGGTGGGCATCTTGCCCAGCTCGACAGGCGTGTAGCCCTCGATCGGACCGCTGATGAGGTACTGGTGCTCCACCGCGGTGGCGGGTATGCGCACGCCGGCCATGCGCCCAACTTCCATGCCCCACATGCCGGCCGCGTTCACCACCATCTCGCACTCGATGGCGCCGCGGTCCGTCTGCACGGTGGTGCACTGGCGGCCAGTGACAGTAACCGACGTGACCTTCGTCTGCTCATGGATCTGCGCCCCGCGCATGCGAGCACCGCGCGCAATTGCTTGCGTCACCGAGGCAGGGTCGATGTAGCCGTCGGTGGGTAGGAAGGCCGCAGCCAACACATCCTGCGTGCTCATCAGCGGGAAGAGCTCCTGCGCTCGCGTCGGCGACACGATCTCCATCGGCAGACCGAAACTCTTCGCCATCGTCGTCAGCCGCTTGAGCTCCAGCACTCGCTCGGGCGAGCAGGCCAGACGCAGACTGCCGGTCTCGTGCCAGTCGACCGCTTGCCCGGTCTCGTCTTCCAACCCTCGGTACATCTCGACGGATTGCTCCAGCATCCGCGTGGTGTTGCGCGACGAACGGAGCTGGCCGACCAAGCCCGCGGCGTGCCACGTGGCGCCGTCGGTCAACTGGTGTTGCTCGAGGAGCACCACGTCCTGCTCGCCGTACCTGGTCAGCCAGTAGGCGATGCTGCAGCCCAGAATGCCGCCACCGATGATGACGATGCGGGCTCGTTGGGGGAGAGGGGAGTCGCTCACGGCGTCAGGCCTTCACTCGTG
>Ga0105044_10006820_pt1 | contig 15728 bp, 14 predicted proteins | sample MAT01_FD_78092 | JGI IMG/M metagenome (GOLD analysis project Ga0105044, IMG submission 78092) | Freshwater microbial communities from Lake Fryxell liftoff mats and glacier meltwater in Antarctica - MAT-01 | ecosystem: Environmental > Aquatic > Freshwater > Ice > Liftoff microbial mat | place... | reverse complement strand
GCGGATGGTGGTGTCGCTTCGGGGTTGCCGAGGGCGATCGCGATGCAACTTGCCATAGATACCGTTTTGGGGACCGCAAAACTTCTAAAAGAGTCCAAACTCCATCCCGGTGAACTTAAAGACCGAGTTACTAGTCCCGGCGGAACGACAATAGCTGGGGTTGCAATGTTAGAAGAACGTGGTCTGCGATCGGCGTTAATTGAAGCTGTTAAAGCGGCTACTGCCCGATCGAAAGAATTAGGCTCGTAGTCTTTGGTCTTAATTTATTAATTTGATCTGTGGTGTAAATTACGGCGCAAACAAATCTAATGGCAAGTGTCCAAAGGTTTCATTCACGTCGTCATCATAGGACGACTGACAGGAAACAATAACCCCTCGATGATCCCCGTCGTAGGGTTTTGAGTAGCAAGCTTCCGTTTTAGAGTTGTACTTGATATAGATGGGCTGACCTGGATCCGCAAAGGTTGGCATTGTTTCGTACCCAAATGCACCCAGATATTGTTGAAGTGCTAGCGCGCCTTCCGCATAATTTTCAGCGCAAATGCCAAGTAATTGATATTCGGATCCATCCAGCACCAATGTCAGGGCTTCATATATCAATTCCCGCGATAATTCAGCGGGTAATTTCTTAACGCTGCTTGCTAAAGTCGATGCGTCTATTGCCGTGTCAATGATTGTGAATTGCTGTAATAGCTCGATCGCAGATCTGACTTCAGCAGTGGATCCAGAAGATTTACGATCGCGTCTGAGCTGATATGGATTAGGCATGTTAGGGAGAAAAATATTGGATAGGTGTTCTTTTAGCAAACCATGTCATCAAGTGCAGACGCAAATGTATCGAACACTAGTAAAGCTCAAACTAGACTGCTAGACTTGATCCCAATAAGATTAATAATTACTTAACAATATGGCGCGCATCAAAACCGAGCAGGCATTCAAGGACGAAGTTCTACAATCATCAACTCCCGTATTAGTTCATTTTTGGGCACCTTGGTGCGGATTGTGCCGATTGATTGATCCCATATTGGAGCGAGCACACGCTGAATTTGGGGACAATTTTAAGCTGGTGGGTGTTAATGCCGATGAAAATCTGAATCTAGCCAGTAGCTATCGCATTACTAACTTGCCCACAGTGCTGTTATTTCAAGAGGGAAAGTTAGTGCATCGTCTAGAAGACCTCAAACGTAAAGAGCAGGTTAGGGATGTCTTGGATAGAGTGTTGTCGTCGGTGGTGAGATAGCACTGCAAGTTAAGATTAATTTACGGGGGTGGCTTTAATAGCTGTCCCCTTTTTAATGCTTTGGGCTAGGCTTATAAGGAACTGAAACCATTTCGTAGTTTTTGAGTGGCGATCGGCATGGATGCAATATATGAGTATGCCTGGATGATTCCGGTGTTGCCGCTGATGGGGGCAATGCTGGTGGGTCTGGGATTAATTTCTTTCAATAAAGATACGAACCGTTTGCGAGGCATTGCATCCGGTTTCTTGGTGTCATTGATTGGCACGGCCATGGTGTTGTCCTTTGGGATTCTCGCCAGCCAGCTTGGGGGCCATGCTCCCTACGTCAGAATGTTTGAGTGGGCTTCGGCTGGAGATTTTACGCTTCAAATGGGCTACATAGTGGATCCACTGACATCATTGATGTTGGTGATTGTGACGACGGTGGCGCTGTTGGTGATGATTTACACCGATGGTTACATGGCGCACGATGCTAGCTATGTGCGGTTTTATGCGTATTTGAGCTTGTTTAGCTCCTCGATGTTGGGCCTTGTCATCAGTCCAAATCTCGTGCAGGTGTACGTGTTTTGGGAGTTGGTGGGGATGTGTTCCTATCTGCTGATCGGCTTTTGGTACGATCGCAAGGCTGCCGCAGATGCTTGTCAGAAAGCTTTTGTGACCAACCGTGTCGGTGACTTTGGCTTGCTGCTGGGGATTTTGGGCTTGTTTTGGGCAACGCGGAGTTTTGATTTTGCCATCATGGGCGATCGGCTCCATTCCATGGTTGAAAATGGAACATTAAGCGGTTCTGTTGCTGCATTATTTGCAATTCTGGTGTTTTTAGGTCCAGTAGCGAAATCGGCGCAGTTCCCACTTCATGTGTGGCTGCCGGATGCCATGGAAGGTCCGACTCCAATTTCGGCATTGATTCATGCGGCAACAATGGTGGCGGCGGGGGTGTTCTTGATTGCCCGGATGTTCCCGGTGTTTAGTCAGATTCCTGTGGTGATGGATACGATCGCCTGGACGGGTGCAATCACGGCATTCATCGGCGCGACCACTGCTATTACCCAGAATGATATTAAGAAAGGCTTGGCCTATTCCACGATGTCTCAGTTAGGCTATATGGTCCTGGCGATGGGCGTTGGGGCTTATAGTGCAGGCTTGTTTCACTTAGTGACTCATGCATTCTTCAAGGCGATGTTGTTCTTGGGATCTGGGTCTGTGATTCACGGCATGGAAGAAGCGGTGGGCCACAATCCGGCTTACGCTCAAGACATGCGTCTCATGGGTGGATTGCGGAAGTTAATGCCGATTACTGCGACAACCTTTTTGATCGGAACCCTGGCGATTTGCGGAATTCCGCCGTTTGCTGGTTTTTGGTCGAAGGATGAGATTCTGCACCGTGCTTACGAGGCGAATCCTAACCTTTGGTTTATTGGCTTTGTGACGGCGGGGATCACTGCGTTCTATATGTTCCGTATGTACTTCCAGACCTTTGAAGGGGAATTACGGGCGACTGACGCTGGAATTCTCAATATCATCGAAGGCGAACAGCTTCGTAAAATGGGAATTGCGGCAGGTCCGGGCGCTATGAATGCGAAGGAATTGGGCGCAGTGGCAACTCTGTCTCACGATGATCATAATGAGCATCATGGCGATCCCCACGAGTCTCCGTTGACCATGACGTTGCCGTTGATGGTGTTGGCGATTCCCTCAATGTTTATTGGTTTATTGGGCACGCCCTTTGCCAATTATTTTGAAGCGTTTATTCATGCGCCGGGAGAGGTGTTTGTTCAGGAGCCTGTCGATTTGCCAGAGTTCTTGATCATGGGCGGAAGTTCTGTGGGCATTGGTCTCGTGGGGATTTCGATCGCAATCCTGATGTATCTTCAGAAAAAAGTGGATCCATCAGTTTGGGCCGATCGGTTCCCGACTTTGTATGCACTCTCTAAGAACAAATGGTATTTCGATGAGATTTATGACGCGGTATTTGTTCGTCCGTCTCGTCGTCTAGCACGTCAAGTGTTAGAAGTGGATTACAAAGTCGTAGATGGCGTGGTGAATCTAGCTGGATTCTTAACGTTGTTCACGGGTGAGGGTCTGAAGTACATTGAAAACGGTCGAGCGCAGTTTTATGCCTTGATTATATTTGGTGCCGTCATAGTATTTGTGATTGCTTCTGGATTTGCTTAAGTTAGTTTGATTGAAAAGCCGATCGTTCCTTGTTTGGGGAGATCGGCTTTTTATTGAGAACAATAAATCTGTCTAGTGAAATTGTTCTAATGTGCAAGTAGTCTAAAATTTTGGAGAGTTTATGATTAAGCTATACGGTGGGGTTTTCAGTCGAGCGGCGATCGTTAAATGGTATTTAGAAGAATTACAAATTCCCTATGAATTTGTTTTGGTGAATTTGCAATCTGGCATCAATCTTCAGTCGGACTATTTAGCCATTCACCCATTTGGAAAGGTGCCTGCGATTGCCGATGGAGATTTCATATTGTGGAAATCGGGTGCAATATTGATTTACCTTGCCCAGAAATACGACAGAATGCTTGATACCGCTGAGAAACAAGCGATCGTTAACCAGTGGATTTTATTTGGAAATTCCACTTTGGGTGATGGCCTCTTTTCTCCCCAAAACAGTACAAAAGAAACACCTGGACTATTGGGTAAGTTAGACAGCATTTTTGCCTCGCAATCTTATTTGATAGGCGATCGGTTGACGGCAGCAGACATTGCAGTTGGTGCTGTTCTCAACTATGTGATCATGATGATTAAAGACTTTGACTACAGCCCCTATCCAAATGTCTCAGCCTATATTCAACGTCTACGCGATCGGCCTGCGTTCCAAGCATCCATGACATTGAAATAAACGATTGCTGCTTAAAACGAAACTTGAATAAGCTTTGGAGTAATTCCCTTCGAGATACTTATGCGATCGTTTTTAGGTGAGGACAGATTTCCGATCGGGCTATAATTATAAGAAATAGCAGCTATCGATTATGGAAGTTTTCTATGACAACTCAACAGGTTGAAGCGCGACTTACGGCTTTAGAAGAAGTATCACAGATGAAAGTACGTTAGTGTCATGAATTATTCGCGGTGGTGAAACGGTCGTGTTTGGCATGATCCCGCTGTACGACAAGCCAAGAAACAGTTAGACAACTTGTTTCGTTCGGAAACAGCCCAATCTCGTCAGACTTCGTCCGGCACTCTCGAAATAGCTGTTTTAAATGATTCGTCGTTCGGATATGTTTATAGAGACTTGAGATATTTCAGCATGGCAGATTTGGCAACTGAAAGAATACTGTTTTAATTTAGCGCGTCGGGGCTAGGTTCGGTTTAGACTAGATCTGTATAAATGATCGAATTAATAACTGGATCTCTTTAAAAAATTATTAATTTAACCGGATATTTAAGTCGAATGTTTAAACCAAGAATTATCCCCAAATTGCTCAGACCGATCGGTGCAATATTCATCGCTCTATCTATCGCCCTATTCATTGTAATGACACCTCGTTCAGGAATCGCTATGACTTATCCCATCACTCAAACAGTTGATCAAGTAGATGTTTATCATGGCGTAATAATAGCTGATCCCTATCGCTGGCTAGAAGACCCAGATTCGGCACAAACAAAGGCTTGGGTTGAATCGCAGAATAAAGTGACCTTTGGATATTTGCAGGCGATCCCTAAACGCGAGACGTTACAAGCCCGATTGACTGAATTGTGGAATTATGAAAAGTATGGAATGCCCTCGAAGCGAGGAATGCGGTATTTTTATTCTAAAAATGATGGCTTACAAAATCAGAATGTTTTATACAAAATTGAGACGTTAGAATCTCAGCCCGTTGTGTTACTCGATCCCAATACATTGTCAACTGATGGGACTGTTGCGCTGTCTGGAATTTCGATTTCGGATGATGGCAGTAGATTAGCCTATGGTTTGTCGAAGTCGGGTTCCGATTGGCAGGAATGGCGGGTTCGGGATGTGGTGACGGGAAAGGATTTGGACGATCGGCTTGAATGGGTGAAGTTTTCGAGTGCAAGTTGGACGAAAGATAATATCGGGTTTTTCTATTCACGCTATGACAAGCCTGATGAGAAAACTAAACTTGAAGCGGTGAACTATTTTCAAAAACTTTACTATCACCGAGTTGGTACATCGCAATCTGAAGATGTATTGATCTACGATCGGCCTGATCAAAAAGAATGGGGGTTTAGTGGGGATGTGACTGAAGATGGTCGCTATCTTGTGATTACGGTGTGGAAGGGGAGCGATCGTAAGAATCTGATTTTCTATAAGGATTTGTCGCAGTCTAATTCATCAGTTATTGAACTGATTGCAGAATGGAATGCGGACTATACGGTTGTTGAGAATGATGGTGAATTGTTTTGGGTGAAGACTGACTTGAATGCGCCTCGTGGTCGTGTGGTGGCGATCGATCTTAAACAACCTCTGCAATCGAATTGGAAAACAGTCATTGCTCAAACGCCGGAAACCCTCGGCAATGTTGGACTGTTGAATAATCAATTTGTTGCGGCGTATTTGAAAGATGCCCATAGTCAAATGAAGATTTATGATTTGAATGGTTCATTAGTTCGAGATGTTCAGTTGCCGGGACTCGGTACTGTTGGCGGTTTTGCTGGGAAACGATCGGATACTGAAACATTCTTTAGCTATACAAGTTTTACTGAACCTAATACGATTTATCGCTATAACGTAGCTACGGATGAAAGTTCTGTTTTCAGAAAACCTAATGTTAAATACAATGCTGGGGACTATGAAACTAAACAGATTTTTTACACCAGTAAAGACGGAACACAGGTTCCAATGTTTATTACCTATAAAAAAGGGTTGAAACTGGATGGGACGAATCCAACGCTTCTCTATGCCTATGGTGGATTCAATGTTTCGTTAACACCATTCTTTTCCGTATCCAATCTGGCATGGCTGGAAATGGGCGGTGTGTATGCGATCGCAAACCTTCGTGGTGGTGGTGAATATGGTCAAGCTTGGCATGAAGCGGGAATGAAATTAAATAAACAAAATGTATTTGATGATTTCATTGCGGCGGCTGAATGGTTGATCTCTGAGAAATATACTTCATCAAGTAAGCTTGCGATCGAGGGCGGAAGTAATGGCGGATTACTGGTCGGGGCTTGTATGACTCAACGGCCAGAACTCTTTGGGGCTGCGCTTCCGGCTGTGGGCGTGATGGATATGTTGCGATTCCACAAGTTTACAATAGGTTGGGCTTGGCAAGGCGAGTATGGTGATGTGGAGAAGAGTGAGGCGGAGTTTAAAGCATTGTATGCCTATTCACCGTTGCATAATTTGAAAGCGGGCGTTCACTATCCGGCGACTATGGTGACGACAGCGGATCACGACGATCGGGTGGTCCCGGCTCATAGTTTCAAGTTTGCGGCGGCATTACAAAAGGCACACAAGGGCGATAATCCTGTATTGATTCGGATTGCAACCAAAGCGGGTCATGGCGCTGGGAAACCGACGGCAAAAGTGATTGAGGAAGCGGCAGATAAATGGGCCTTTTTATCTAAGGTGCTAGAGATGAAGTGAACGTGATCTGAAGAGGAAGTCATAGGATCCCCCGTGGTGCTTGTTTTACTTAGATAAAATAGTTTCGGGGGGGACTTCTTGTCTGGCTCAATTACAAGGTCAGTTGATAGTAGCGTTTTCAATTACGGATATGATGGCAATGATTGCGCATTACCGATCGCAGCAAAGCACCAAATCCGTGATTTTTTAGATGAGGAGTTGGAATCTAGCAACTACATCACGCTCGATCAATATTTGAAAAAACACGAGATTGCTCTGTAAGCTACAGTGTGATTTTTACGCGATCGGATTCTCAAGCAGTTTCCCTCGATTTTAGTCTGGGCGAAAGTTCACAGGCTTAATATTTTGATGTAGTTTATTTCAAAGGATATGATGGACTTACTTCATTCATAGGGAATTCAGAACCATGCAAAATTATACTGACAATAGTCCTGTTCTGAGACTTCTTGAATTAGGAGATCCAGACGATGTAAAAGATTGGTCCATTTATCGTGACCTTAAAATTACTTCTGAACATCTTGACGAATTGTCTCAGATGGCGATCGATGTTAATTTTCTAGATTCTGATGTCGATACTCATTGGGCAGGTCCGATTCATGCGTGGCGGATGCTAGGTGAACTTGAAATCCCTGGGGCGATCGGTCCCCTGGTCCATGCTTTACAGGAAATGAGTGAAGAATTATTGGATTGGGCTGGGGATGAATTCTCAACAATTTTCGCTCGTATCGGTCCTTCTGGAATTCCAGCACTGACTGGATTAATTGCAAATACAAAAGCATCTAACTATTCAAGGTGGAATGCAGCAAGATGTATTAGCGCGATTTGTGAAGAACATCCAGAGAGTCGAGCTGATGGAGTCGCTGTATTGACTCAGCAATTAGAGAAGTTTGCAACGAATGACCCAGATTTAAATGCAATGTTGCTTATTAATTTGGTGATTGATTTGCGTGCTGTGGAGTCGATCGGGGTTATTGAGCAAGCATTCCAGGCGGGTCGAGTGAATGAAGACTTTATGGGAGGTTGGGATGAGGTTCAGGTTGAATTAGGATTGAAGGACCGATCGGAGGTTCCTGAGAAACCCCGTCCCAATATGATGTTTGATTCTTGGGAGTATGTGAAACCGGAACCGATCGGGTTCTCAAGTTATAGTGGAAAAGTGCCAAAGACGAAAGCTAAAGCAAAGCGTCAGGCGCAAAGTGCATCTCGCAAAAAGAATCGTAAAAAGTAGAAGATATTCAACGCCGATCGTGATTGACTGGCTATTACCGATGAGGATGAAGGGTGGCCAGTAATGGGGATGAATCAATGAATCTACGGGAGGTTGTCCGGGAATCGATCGTCTTCCTCCAGCGCGATTCGGTGAGTCTTTTGCGGTGAGTTTAGTTTCGATGAATTGGCGTTGGGCGTTTTGAAGGGCTTGAGCTTTGGTCATTCCGATAGCGAGGTTTTTTGCATGAGGAGGGCGGTGCTGCTGTCGTCTAGGTTCCAGAGTGAGACGATGACGGGATTTGGCCCGATCGCAAACGAAGGCGCGCTGAGTCCTTGGATTTCCAAAGTTTCTCGATCGCCTCAATGAGATGTACCGAAAGATTCTATCCATTTCGCCCTAAGAAGTGGATATGCGGAAAGTTTCCTAACGTTTATGGTTGCGATCGGTGCTTTGAAACTATGGTTTGGAATTCCGTAATTCAACAATCTGGTAAAATCATTTGACGATTAGAAAAAATTCATGGTTTTAAGAGATCTAGACAACCGATCGCAAAAGCACAAAATAAGAGCAGAAGTAAAACAGCGGTTTGGCGGTTCTTGTGTCTATTGTGGCTGCACTCCCCCCATGTTGACCTTGGATCATGTTGTGGCAAAGTGTAAGGGCGGGTTTGATGTACGATCGAACCTCGTTGGGGCTTGTCGGCGTTGTAACAACAGCAAAAAAAGCAAGGAACTATGGCAATGGTGGCAATCTTCGCCTTGGTGGTGTGAAATACGTGCACAACGGCTTTCGAGTGAAGTATTGATTTGTAAGGTGAAACAACGATCGTAGTCTTAAATCATTATCAAGATCACCGTCGCCAAATCGCATCTGCCACACGCATAACATCATACATTTCAGCCACATCATGAACCCGTAGAATATTTGCACCATTTGCGATCGCCGCACAACAAGTCGCCGCCGTTCCCCAAACCCGTTTACTCGGATCACTCTGATCTAGAATCTTACCAATAAAACTCTTTCGCGATGTCCCGACGAGAATTGGACAATTAAGAACTTTGAATTTTGCTAAGTCTTGAAGTAATTGCAAACTTTGTTCAGCAGTTTTTGCAAACCCAATGCCGGGATCAATAATAATTTTACTTGAATCAATACCAGATTCGATCGCCGCCTTAATTCGAGATTGCAAAAAAGTAATAATCTCACCTGTTAGATCATCATATTGTGTAAGCTGTTGCATCGTTTTCGGAGTTCCCCGTAAATGCATCAAAATAATCGGTACATTTAATGCTGCAACAGTAGCAAGCATTTGATCATCAAATATCGCACCAGAAACATCATTAATTATGTCCGCTCCAGCCTCGATCGATTGTTGGGCAACGATCGCTTTTGTCGTATCAACCGAAATCGCAATATTATCAAACAATCGATCGGCCCGAATCGCATTCACAACTGGGATTACCCGACGTAGTTCTTCTTCTAAACTAACATTCGCAGCATTTGGTTTTGTGGACTGTCCGCCGATGTCTAGAATGTCTACGCCGTTATTTCGCATGTATATAGCTTGAACGATCGCAGCATTCACATCGTCATAGAGTCCACCATCGCTAAAACTATCGGGCGTTACATTTAGAATACCCATCAGAGATGTCCGCGATCGCCAGTCGAAATGATAGTTGCGGATTTGCTGCCTATGGAGTTGCATGGGGCGGAGTTGCATAGGGCGATCGGAGTGCTTCGTGATGTATTTTATGATGTAGTTTAGTTTAGGCTAATTTGCTGGGATAGTTAAATTGTAGTGCCATTACCTAAAGGATCGAGATTATGCCATTTCAGCGATCGCCCCTCTGTACTAAGAAATGTTGATTTTCCCCTAGACAAGACTTTCAATACATTGGTTTTTGAATTTGGAATAGCTGGATCAAATATAGATTCAGAGGTGAGTTTTTGTGTGGACTGAAGTAGGATTAAAAGTACGATCGGTTTTGAGCCTGATCCCGCATCAACTCCCGCATCTGTTAATGAAAACCTTTTGAGTTTGATTTGTTGTGACTACGCTACAGCCGCAGTTTTTAGCCCCTCACCTCTCGTTGCATATCGGCTCCGATCGTCAGCACTTACCGTTGGCGGGCGGAGTTTGTTGGACAGTTGGGCGAGGCGAGGAGAATGATTTTGTATTGGACGATCGGTGGATCTCTCGGAACCACGCGATGCTTCAGAGCATGGAAACAGGTGAGGTGTATCTGATTGACTTGGGAAGCCGCAACGGATCCTTTGTCAATGGCCGTCGGGTGAGTGTGCCCGTGACTTTGAGAAGCGGCGATCGCCTCACCTTTGGGCAGACCGAACTTGATTTCTATGCGCCGCCTCGACGGGCCTATTTGCCGTCTTCTGATGCAGAAATACGAGATTTCACCGCAACAGCTACGTTACATGTGCGCTGCTTGATTTCGGTGTTAGTGATAGACATTCGGGATTTTACGGTGCTGACGAGGCAGTTGGATGAGCAGATATTGTCGGAAATGATTGGGACGTGGTTCCGCCGATCGGGTGAGATTATCCGTAGATATGGAAGCTGGGTTGATAAATATATTGGCGATGCCATTATGGCCGTGTGGATCCATGGGAGCGATGTTGTCGGGCCAGGGGAAATGGTGCTCGTATTGGAGGCGGTTCGTGAGATTTATCAGATGACCCAGGAAGTCTCAGCACAGTTTCCGGTCCCATTTCCCTTGCGGATTGGATCTGGTGTGAATACAGGGTTTGCGATGGTGGGCAACACGGGAAGCGGCGATCGGCCTGACTATACGGCCCTAGGTGATACGGTCAATGCGGCCTTTCGTCTGGAATCCGCGACCAAACAACTGGGCTGTGATGTGGCGATCGGGGAACTGACGTATCGATCGTTAGCCCTAATCGACTACGATCCCTTTCAGTCACATAGTGTGGAGCTAAAGGGCTATGACGTTCCGACGCAGACCCATGCTTGTTTATTTGCTGAGTTGGGCACTTTTCTGACGGCTCAGGACGCTGGAACTGACGGATTGATGACGGATTGATGACGGATTGAGAACATTGGGGATCAAAAGAAGGTTTCTTCTTGCAACGATGTACGCTCAGGCCCGATGATAGTTGCTAGATTTAATGCTGTGTTTTGTGTCTAGTTGTGTTTGGGAGGACTGGTTTTATGAAGCGTTTAGTTCGATGGTTGTCGGCGATTAGTATTGCGATTGTCTGTATGGGTCTATTCGCCTACATTCAGCCTGCGATGGCCGACAACAAGGATGTCGAAAAAGAATCCATGCGAAATAAAGTCGCGGATAAAATGTCTACGGCCTACGGTACAAAGCTGGATTTGAACAATACGAATCTTCGCTATTTCCGAGTATTGCAAGGCATGTACCCAACGCTAGCAGGGTTAATCGTCAAAAATTCTCCCTATGCTGAGGTTGAAGATGTGCTGAAGATTCCTGGCTTGACGGAAGCTCAAATCGCGACACTGAACCGCAACTTGGATAAGTTCACCGTAACTGAAGTCGAAGAAGCGCTGACCGAAGGAGCCGATCGGATTAATAATGGCGCATATCGGTAGAACGATCCCTAATCCTTAGTAAATGACGGGGTGGGGAATAGAAAATTCTTGATTTTAGTCTAGGCACTCTCTGGGGAACTCGTTGTTGAGTGACGGGGGGTGCTTTGCTTTTGAGGCTTTTGAGGCTTTTTAATTATTTTTTAGGATGACATTCTGATGGTGGATGCTCGCGGGTTGGATGACAGATTTGATCGCAAATTTGATGTGATTGTAGTGGGGGCAGGGGCGGCGGGCCTATATAGTGCGCTGTGTTTACCAGAAAATCTGCGGGTGGGATTGATTAGTAAAGATAAGTTATCCCGATCGGCGAGTGGTTGGGCGCAGGGCGGGATTGCGGCGGTGGTCGATCCCGATGATTCGACGGAGTTGCATTTAATCGATACGATGCGGGCGGGCGCGGGATTATGCGATGAGGCAGCGGTGCGTTTTTTGGTGGAGACTGCTCCTGAATGTATTGAGCATTTAATTGCCTTGGGCGTGGCCTTCGATCGTACCCCTGAGAACAAGATTGCCTTGACCTTGGAAGCGGCTCATTCCCGTCGTCGAGTGCTTCATGCCGCAGACACCACCGGGCGGGCTGTGGTCACGACCCTGACGGAGCATGTACTAGGACGATCGAATATTGAGATTTTGTCGCCGGGATTTGTGTTGGATTTATGGATAATTGACGGCGAGTGTCAGGGCGTGAGGCTTTTGTTTGATGGGGTGATTGACTATGTGCGATCGGGGGCGGTTGTGTTGGCGACGGGGGGCGGGGGTCAAGTATTTTCCCAAACTACGAATCCTCGGGTGAGTACGGGGGACGGGGTTGCGATTGCCTACCGATCGGGCGCAATAGTGCGGGATTTAGAGTTTGTCCAGTTTCACCCGACTGCATTAACGGTGGTGGGTGCGCCTCGTTTTTTAATTAGTGAAGCCGTGCGAGGCGAAGGGGCACATTTGGTCGATGCATCCGGTCGGCGGTTTGTGTTTGATGACCATCCGTCGGGGGAATTGGCTCCCCGTGATGTGGTGAGCCGATCGATTTTTCGACATTTACAAAAAACAGGTGCGAAATCGGTGGGATTAGATTTGCGGGTAATCGATCGCGATCGGGTACTCTATCGATTTCCAAACATTGTACAAGTCTGCAAGGACTGGGGGATTGATGTATTCGAGCAGCCCATTCCAGTGGGTCCAGCGGCGCATTATTGGATGGGTGGGGTGACGTGTGATGATTTAAATCGGAGTTCGGTACGCGGTTTATATGTGGTGGGTGAGACCGCGAGTACGGGAGTTCATGGTGCAAATCGGTTGGCCAGTAATTCCCTGTTGGAATGTGTGGTGTATGGATCGCAGTTGAAGGCGATTGAACTGGTGTCGCCTAGAAATGCCGCGTCTAATGAATCGGAAGCTGTGGCAGCAGACTCGAATAGGGAGAGTTTGATAGTGAATGAGACCGATCGGGCTGTGGTTTTGGAATTACGAGAACTACTGCCAGAATTGATGTGGAATGCTGCTGGAATCGTGCGGGAGAGAGAGTCGTTAGAGTTGGCGGTGGCGCAGGTGGACCGTTGGATCGATCGGTTTGATGGATTGGCCCTATCCCAAAGACTGACTGCCACGGGACGGATTGTAATTGAGGATCCATCGTCAGTGCGGGAGTGGGGCGAGTTACGAAATTTGTTGACGGTGGGCCGATTGATTTTGCGGAGTGCGTTGTTTCGCCAAGAGAGTCGGGGCGGACATTTTCGGGAAGATTTTCCAGAGACACGAGATGACCTGTGGGCTGGCCATTCGGCGGTGGTGGGTGATGAGTTGAAGTTAAGCTAAACCCATGAAAAAGGGAATACCGAAGCATTCCCTAGATGAGGACGACTTTAAATTTAGGCTCCGTTCAAACTAGGCGACTAAGGTATCCGATCGAAGATCTGACGGGACATTATCGGGAACAGCCAGATCTGCGCAACTTAGAGTGTCGGAAAGAATTGCGCTGGCCATCATTCCGGTATGAATTTCGAGATGAGCGTCACCTGGAGCGGCGAAGAGGAGGCGCTGTCCAGGAAAAACCACCCGCTCAAAGTACCAATTTGTAATGTTGGTAATGCGGACAACTTGAATTTGGCTGGTGTAGTTGAGGTAGGTGCAGGTGAGGCGATCGGAGTGGTCCTGCGGCACGGGGTCAAGGATTTGCGGCATGGTGAGGAGTGGGGGGGTGTGGGAACAATCATTCAAAATCGTAACAGCCCTAAATAATGCAAACTGTCAAGATAGTTACGGATGCACTTTTCACGTGTCATTTTCAATCGTTTTGAACAAATAGGGTTGGGGTTTTCGAGCTGAAACACTGCTATTTTTAAAGGTCGGTGCTATCGTGAAGTTATGTGAAATGTTTATCATCTCTTCGATCTTACGGGTCTACCAGTCATGAATCCTCGCATCCTCTACGTACGTCTTCCATGCAATCCGATTTTTCCGATCGGAGTTGTGTATCTTGCGGATCATGTCCATAAGTTGTTTCCTGAAGTGGAACAGCGAATTTTTGATTTGGGAACGGTGCCGCCATTGGATTATTCCAGATCCTTGGATCAGGCGATCGATGAGTTTAGGCCGACATTAACGGTATATTCTTGGCGGGACATTCAGATTTATGCACCCGTAGGCGGACGCGGGGGCAATCCATTGCAGAATGCGTTTGAGTTTTTCTATTCTAAAAATTTACTACTAAAGCTTCGAGGTGCGCTGGGCGGGGCAAAGATGTTGGCGTGGTATTATGGCGAACTGTGGCGTAACCGTCGATTGATTGCGCGTGGAGTAAAGCGGGCGCGGCGTTATGTGAAAACTGTCACTACTGTGGTGGGCGGCGGGGCCGTGAGTGTGTTTTATGAGCAGCTTGGGGATAAGCTGCCCAAAGGGACTATTGTGTCGGTCGGCGAGGGCGAGTCGTTACTAGAGCGATTGATTCGTGGGGAGAGTTTAGAGGCTGAGCGCTGCTATGTGGCGGGGATGGAGAAGCCTCGTGAACGGTTGATTCATGAATTGCCGAAAGATATTGAAAAATCGGCTTGTGAATACAACTATACCGAGTCTATTTGGCCGGAGTTTAACTACTATTTTGAATCTAATGATTTTTATGTTGGGGTTCAAACCAAACGCGGTTGTCCTCACAATTGTTGCTATTGCGTGTATACGGTAATTGAGGGAAAACAGGTTCGGATTAATCCAACCGATGAAGTTGTGGCCGAGATGCAGCAATTGTACGATCGGGGCATTCGGAATTTCTGGTTTACAGACGCGCAGTTCATTCCAGCCCGCAAATACATTGAAGATGCAAAAGTCTTGTTGCGCAAGGTATTAGCAGCGGGAATGCAGGATATTCATTGGGCGGCTTATATTCGGGCCGACAATATGGATCCTGAACTGGCGGATTTGATGGTGCAAACCGGGATGAATTACTTTGAGATTGGGATTACTAGTGGATCTCAAGAGCTAGTCCGTAAGATGCGCATGGGCTACAACTTGCGTACTGTTTTGCAAAATTGCCGAGATTTGAAGGCGGCTGGATTTGATGCGATGGTGTCGGTGAATTATTCATTCAATGTGATTGATGAAACGTTTGAAACTATTCGTCAAACGATCGCCTATCATCGTGAATTAGAGTCTATTTTTGGGGTCGATAAAGTAGAACCTGCGATCTTTTTCATTGGACTTCAACCGCATACGCATTTGGAAGATTATGCGTTTAAGACTGGGGTATTGAATCGGGATTACGATCCGATGAATCAAATGCCTTGGAATGCGATGAAACTGTTGTGGAATCCAGGGAAAATGGGTGACTATTTTGGCGATGTTTGTCTTCAGGCTTGGCGCAGGAATTCGGCAGATTTTGGTCGGGAAGTAATGCTGGTATTAGAAGAGCAGTTAGGCCGATCGCCTCTTGAGGAAGCTCTGACAGCTCCAGTGATAGAGAAGCCCCGCGAGATGGCACGGATGTAGCCCTACTAATTCCTTTAGATTAGGATCCTAAAATCACTTCAATAACTGAAAGCGCGCGACTTGCTCCATCAAATCCGCCTAAGGCTGAAAACAAGTGTGATAAGTGACAGATTGGGTGAGCATTTTGTAATGGGGGCGCAGACTTCGC
>Ga0105044_10006812_pt1 | contig 15737 bp, 12 predicted proteins | sample MAT01_FD_78092 | JGI IMG/M metagenome (GOLD analysis project Ga0105044, IMG submission 78092) | Freshwater microbial communities from Lake Fryxell liftoff mats and glacier meltwater in Antarctica - MAT-01 | ecosystem: Environmental > Aquatic > Freshwater > Ice > Liftoff microbial mat | place... | reverse complement strand
GGTTTTGTCGGGGGTGCGGGGCAAACCTGGCACGAGCAGATCAACGCGAAGGTGAATCTCTTTGCCGGCTCGGCCAAGCTTACAGCGTTCTACAACTACGCGACGCGCAAAGAAGTCGATTACATGGACCTGTCGCTCGGCGTGCGTACAACCCCATCAGCGATGCGTCGTACTTCAGCTCGGCGCAGGGCGCGCGCATGGACCAGTGGGCATATGTGAAGGGCGAGTACCAGCTCGGTGACGCGGTGCGCATTGAAGTGCAGCCGTACTTCCACATGAATCGTGGCGGTGGTGACTGGCACGCGCCGAGTTACGGGGCCAGCTACAGCCCCGATCCGATCATGTTCCGCCAGACGCAATACGACAGCAACCGTGGCGGACTGCTCGCCAGGCTCGCCGCCGCGTTCGACGCTGGTGATGTGAAGAACACCTTCGAGATCGGCGGCTGGTATGAGTCGAACGAATCGAACATCAGCCGTCCGCGCTGGCGCTTGAAGAACTACACGCAGGGCCCCGACGTGGATTTCGACAACGTACTGCGTCTCGACTTCGATCGGACGGGAAAGATCCAGACGACGGTGTTCTACGCGCAGAACACGAGCAAGTTCATGGAGGACCGGCTCTCGCTGACGTACGGTGCCAAGTACCTGCGCGTGGGAGCGGACTTCGTGAACAACGGCAATCAGCCCGTGAACGGCAAGATCGCGGCGATCTACGTCGATCCAACGCGCCCGTCGCTCTCGGCACCGACCAAGGGCGGCGTGTTGCCACAGGTGGGCGCGGTATTCAAAGTCGATGCGAATAATGAATTGTTTGCCAATGCTTCGCAGAACGTGAACCAGTTCCCGTACAGTCCATCGGGCGGCGTGTACAACGCCAACCCGAGTACCTTCGCATTCTTCAATCAGACCGCCAAGCCTGAGAAGGCGACGACGTTCGAGCTCGGTGCCCGCATAACGCTGGCAGCGTGAACACGGCCGGCGTTGAAGCGGTGCTCAGCGACGATCTCGGCGGCGGATTTCGGGTGTACGCATCGGGCCCGTACAACAGTTTGAAGTTCGGCGAGAATTATCTCTCGAACCAGAACGATCCGAAGTCGGTGGTGAACACAAAAGACAAGAACGTGCAGGATGCGCCGAACCTGTTGGGCAACGCGACGCTGTCGTATACGCAGAAGAAGTTTTCCGCGTCGTTTGGCGGACGCTACGTGAGAGAGCGCTTCTTCACGTACACGAACGATCTCACGTCAACTGTTCCTGACCCTCAGTACCTCGTTCTGACCGGCAGCATTGCTGTTGAACGGGCTCCGCGCCTGCGGCGCCCGTTCTGAGCTTGGGGCTCCAGTTGGCCCGAGATGGAGTGACCCAATGTTGCCGGTTTGCGTCTCGTCTGTCACCAGTCGAGATTGCTTGGCCATGTGTCTTTGGGCGCGCACTCATCCGCGCCGCCGTCCATTCAATTGGCTGGAGACGAGCTCGTGTTGCATCCGCAGTGTGACCTTCGTCAACGCAACGTGCACCCTGAACCTCGTCCCCCCCGTGGGGCAGTGCGGCGAGCTGTCGCATTCGCCGCGGTCGTCGCGCTGACTTGCCCCGCGCCGGAGGTGTCCGCCCAGACACTCGGCGTTCCGGCGACCACCCCGACTGCGCCATCCCCTCTCGCCGACGCGAGCAAGAGCACAGGCAAGGCCACGGGCGACGACCAGACCACGCGAGGCAGCTCCACCGTGGGGAGCACGTTCAAGCTGCTGCCCCCAGTGAATGAGTTCAACTTCTGGGCTGGCTCGTCGGTCGCGACGTTGACTGCGTCGGACAACGAATACATTCGTGGCTCGATGACAATCGTCGGCATTCAGTGGACGCACGATCTCTTCGAATGGCGTGGTGCGCGTTTCAGCTGGGTAACCGAGGGGGTGCCGCTCATGCTCGTCTCGAGCAGCGCGCCGCCTCTACGCATTCCAGCGGCGCTGCGCGATCCTCGCACCGCAGACCCGGCGCGACTGGCGCTTTATCTCGAGCACGACAGCTACGGATTCGGCATTTCGCCGTTGAGCGCGCAATCGGAGATCCCGCTGAGTCGCCGCTGGTCGACGATCGTGCAAGTAACGTCCGGCGTGGCGTGGTTCAGTAACGTGGTGCCGTACGGCCGAGCCACTCAGGCCAACTTCACCGTGAACCCGAGTCTGGCACTCCAGTGGCGTGCGGGATCAGGCACTCGGCTCTCATTCGGGTACACACTCCATCATTTGTCGAACGCCAGCTTTGGTGGATCGAATCCAGGCATGAACTCGCACATGTTCCTGATGCGGGTCACGCGATAAGCTGGGCTTGAAAACTGCGTTCTCTCGCCTCCGCGCCTCCGCGCCTCCGCGCCTCCGCGAGAAATGCAGTTGCCATTACGGCGTGATCGCTCGCGGCTTAGCCGGCTGCGTGCCGTTCAACCGCGGCCTCGGCCCGTTCCCGACTTCCACCACCAGATCCTTCACGTAGTTCGCGATCTTGGCGTAGTGCGGGTAGTCGATGAACTCGGGCTCGTCGCTGCGCTGGTGATAGTCGCCGTGCAGCCCGGTGAAGAAGAACGCGATCGGTACGCCACCCCTGGCGTAGTTGTAGTGATCGCTGCGCCCATAAATGTTGTTGTAGCCGCCCCACGCAATCGGCTTGTCAAACTTGTAGTCCAGCTCCAGCGGCTTGACAAGTTTCTGGTTCACCGCCTGCACCGTTTCACCGAGATCTTTCGAGTCGAAGAACGAACCCACGACCGCGACGTAGTCAGGGCCACCGCCGGGGATGTCGTCTGCGCGACCACGTCCAATCATGTCGATGTTGATCTGCGCCACCACTGAGTCGAGCGGCACTGTCGGATTGGCAACAAAGAACGCCGACCCGATCAGGCCGGCTTCTTCACCCGCGTGCCAAACAAACAGCGTCGAGCGCTTTGGTTTGACCGGCATGGCGGACATCGCTTCGGCGATTTCCAGCACGCCCATCGAGCCGGAACCATCGTCGTCGGCACCGTTGTTGATGGAGTCGACGCGCGCCTTCGGGTAGAGCTTGCGAATGCTGTCCATGTTCACCTTGAAGCCGTCTGCGTTCATCTTGCCGGCGGCCTTCAGCTGATCCATGTCGTTCGCGAGCAGGTAGCGATTCTTGACGATGTTGTAGGCGCGAATGGAGTCCTTGTCGACGGGCGCTGTCATGCCGACGTGGTCGTTGTGCGCACCGATGGCGACGTACTGATACTTGAGCTTCGGATCGCTGCCCGGGATGATCGCCACGACATTACGCGCCCATTCAGTCGGCAGTTCGACAAAATCGAGCGACGCCGTCACCACTCCACCCGTTGCACCGGGGCTCAATCCTTCAACCGGCTTGCCTTGAAAGAGAGCGGCGGCGGCGTCGCGGGTGAGACGAATGGCGGCCTGCGGCGTGAGTTGCGCGATCTGCGCCTTGAGCAACGCGATCGAGTCGACCGGAGCATTCGCTGCGGCTCCACCGCCACGGCCACCACGACCGCCCGCGCTTTGCGACGCCTGCGTCGGCTCGTTGATCGCGGCGCGTTGTGCCGGGGTCAGGGCGTCGAGATCTACCATCGCGATCGCAGCGGCATCTGGATACGGCACCTGCGGTTGTTGAAAGCCACCGGGGCCACCGCGGCCACCGCCCGCCTGCACCGGACGGGCTGGCGCGGGCTGCATCACCACGAACTTGCCAACTGACTGCGACTTCGGAATCCACGTAGCCGAATCGCCCACCACACCGCCGTACACGACATCGGCGTTGGTGATCGCACGCGGTGCGCGCGGCCCAGGCACGGCCAGCCACTCGCTATTCCATGCGACCGGACTACCGTCGAGCGTCAAGCGCGAATGATTCGTGAACTTGCGAATGTGGTACGGCAGCACCTGGAAGTAGGTGCCGTTGTCACCGGCCGGCTGCAGGCCAAGCCGCTTCATTTCTGCGGCGATGTAGTCGGTCCCTTTCTGATTGCCGAGGCGACCGACCTGACGGCCCTGCATCGAGTCATCAGCGAACTGATAGAGCCGGATCTGCAAGTCGCGAACGTCGATCGCCGGCTTGGTGGGCGCAGGGGCCACACGCTGCGGGTTCCCGTAGGCGTTGACCTTGGGCGCGCCTTGAGATTGGGTGAGCTGCGGCGCGAGGAGCAGAAGTGCTACGGGAGTGAAGCGAACCATATGCATGAAAGCCCAGTAGGAGGTGTTGAGCACGGTATCGGGTAGTACTGCGAAGTACCCAGTGGTGAGTTCGAGTTTCGAGTGTCCAGTTGTTCATCCGGGATAGGTGACTGCGAACCCATAACTCGAACTGCAAACTGGTCACTTCGCAGTTTGATCCGTCAGGTCTGCTGCGACTCCTCAATAGTTCGTCGCCGGCGCCGCTTGCTTCTCCCACACAAACCGTCTGAGAAACACGCCCATCCGGTCGAATGTATCGATCCAGTTCTTGTGCAACATCGACTCATGCAGATCGTCGGGAACCACGATCAACTCATGATAGATCTTTCGGGCGCGCAGCAGTTGCACGAGTCCAACGGTCTGCGCGAAATCGACGTTGCGATCGTCGTCGCCATGCACGAGAAATACGGGTGACTTCCACGTATCGATCGCGCTGACCGCACTCGAGCGAAACGCGAGACTCGCCGTGTCGATGACGTTGCCATACAGATGCACGCCGGCAAGATCAACGCCAGCGACAAAGATGTCCGAGTTGCGCGCCAGCGCCTGCGACGTGAGTAGCCCGCCGTATGACAGTCCCCAAATACCGATGCGGGAGAGATCGACATCCGCGCGCCCCTGCAGGTACTTCGCACCGGCCACCACATCCTGATACTCGCTGTTTCCACGCGCCTGCGTCTTCTCGGCGTTGCGAAAGCTCTTCCCGTAGCCGACGCCGCTCCGATAGTTGATGGAGAGCACCACATACCCCTGACTCGCCAACCACTGATTGTACGCGTACGCCCAGTGGTAGAACTGCATGTAGTGATACCCAGGCAACATCTGTCGCGCCGGACCGCCGTGGACGAACACCATGGCGGGGCGCTTCTCGCCCGGCTTCATGTCCTGCGGCAGGAACAGTTGATTGTGAATCTCGAGGCCATCTGCAGCCTTGGTGACGACGATTTCAGGTGTGACATGCGCTGCACTCGGAAAATCCTTCGCCAACCTGGGGAAGATCACCGTCGGGTTCGCGCCCTGCGTCGGCACGAGTGCAATCGACGCCGGCGTTTTCGCATCGAAATAGATCACGGCCACGCTCTTCCCCGACGCCAACGGCTGCGGCGACGTCTCGATGCCACTCCCCGTCGAGATGCGCGTTGGAGTCCCGCCTGCGGTCGGCACGGCCCAGATGTGGCGTCGCTCGATGTCGGTCGCGTTCGTGCAGTAGTAGAGCGTCTTGCCGTCCTTCGACAGCGCGAGCGACGTCGCATCTTCGATGATGCCATCGGTCGTGGTGAGACGAATCGGCGCACCGCCACTTACCGGCAGCGAGTACCAGCGATCGAAATCATCCTTGGGCACATTCACCGGAAAGATGACGTTGTTACCGGCCCACACCATGTTGTTGAGCGTCGTGAACACGCTGTCACGTGGTGCGTTGTGCCACACTTCCTTGGCGTCACCCGTTGTCGCATCGGCGATCATCAACTGCAGCGCGTGTCCCCCGGCAAACGTCGACGAAAAGAAGCCCGGAGACCGGCGCATAACGTTCGCGTTACGGTTGCCACTATCCGCACCGGCTGCTGCTGCGCCGCGGCCGCCACCTCCTCCGCCGAACCCACCGGCGCATCCGCTCGACGGCGCACCACGTTGCTGTTGCGCTAGTCCATTCCCCCCAGGACCAGCCGGATTACCTATCCCCCCCGAACCACTCTGCACCTGCAATCCAAATGGCGTTCCCGGCCGACGATAGAACGCAATCCGCTTGCCATCGCCCGACCACGTCGGTCCGCCATCGCAATCGACACCGGGTGACACATACGTCACATGACGCGACTTCACGTCGTAGACCGCGACGAACGCGTGATTCTCACGGTCGCTGACGTAGGCGATCTTTGAGCCGTCGGGCGACCAGCGGGGCGATCCGTTGCGCCCCCATTCCCGAATGAACGGAAGGCCTCCGGTATCCATCGCCGTCAGCGGCGCGCCACGAGCAACACGTGCGCGATAGATCTGACCGTCCTTCGTGAACAGCACGTACCGTCCGTCCGGCGACAACTCAGGCGACGCTCCTTCGGCCACGCGCCACGCTCGACCACCAGTCGACTTGACCGCCCAGATCGCGCGTTCCGCACCGTCTGGACTGTGCGACGGATTCGCGACCCACCCAAACCGATTGGGCGCCGAGCCGCGCACAAAGACGATGACGGTACCATCATCAGAAATATTGACGTCGGTCAGGTCCTCGCCGTCGTCTTCGAGAAAACTGGTCAGACGTACCGCGGCGAATGACGGCGCGGCAGCGGTGTACACGTTGCGCATGCCGCGGTCATATGCCATCCATGCCACGCGATCTACTTTGTGCGCCGACACCAATGTGAGTGGTGAGGCCGGCGACAGGAATTGCGCGACGGTGGGCTTTGTTTGCGCGCTGAGCGGGCCCTGTGACACGAAGATAAGCGCAACGAGAGCAACAGCAGACTTGAGACGTGGCATGGAGTGTGGCCTCATCAGCGCGGTTCGAGTATGAGCAACAGCCCTTTCCTTGGCGACAATCGAAATCGGTTCCTCGGGCGGTACTGACGCCGAAGCCTGCAGCAATATCCCGCTGTACGCTGAGCGCGGCAACGGATACTGTGCGAGGAGGAATCGCCTCGTGATGCACTGACGCCGGTTCGCCCGCATATTCCCACATATTCCCGCATATTTACGCATAATCCCGATCGCCCGTTGCACCTGTTCACTGTTCACCTTTTGCCGCCGAGCTCCCGATGTGGCTGTTGATGCTGCCCCTGTTGATGCAGACCCCGACCGCGCGTCAGGTTCTGGAAGCCGAGCATGCGCGCAGCGCTGACGTGTCGGTATTGATGGCGGCCACTCGTAGCACCGATGTCCGGTTGCAGCGCCTCGCGGTGCGTGCGCTTGGCCGACTCGAACGGCCATCGCTTCGCGACAGCGTCGGGCCTCTGCTCACGTCGCCCAACGTGGATGTGCGACGCGAAGCAGTGAACGCGCTGGGACAGATGAATGCCGTGTTCGATTTTGCGGGACTCTTGCCGAAGGAGAAGAGTGGGCGGGTGCGCGCGGTGATTTACGAAACGATGGGGCGCGTCACGCCTGCGGCGAGTGGTACAGAGGCAGCGCTGGCCGCGGGATTGCTCGATGCCGACACGCTGGTGCGCAACGGCGCCGCCCGCGGCCTCGAAGCGTTTGTTCGGAAGCAGGGGCGTGCACCGAAGGTGGCACCAACGACGGTGACTGCGCTGCAGCGTGCACTGCGAGCCAACCGCTCCGAAGAGCTGCGCCAGCTCGTCCTGCTCGCCCTCACGGCGGCCGGCAGCCGAGACTCGGCGACCTACGCAATCGCGCTGCGTGATCCCAGCCCGCAGGTGCGGCGTCTCGCGGTGATTGCCTCGCGCCAGTGGATCGACGACCCGTCGCCCATGGTGCACTACCAGGCGCTGCGGGTCGCGGGCACCTGCGAACGTGCCATGGCCGCAGTGCGCGACCGCAATGAACATGTCGCACTCACGGCCATCGACATTCTGGGTGAGCAGAAGTGCAACGCAACAACGTCGGCACCGTTGCTGCAGATGGTGATCACCGACGGCACCACTTGGCGGATGCGGGCGCATGCGCTCGTAGCGCTCGCCCTTGTTGCGCCTGATCTCGCGCGTTCCGCACTCGCGACCGCGGCGTCGGCGCGCATGTGGCAGGAACGTGTGTACGCGGCAACAGCCGCCAAGCTGCTGAAGGACAACGACGTCCTCGCGAAGCTCGCGGTCGACGCCGCACCCAACGTTGCCATCGCCGCCATGAGCTCTGCCGACGATGCCCTGCGTGCGCTCACGAGCGAACACGCCGGATTGCTGCTCGCGGCGGCGAATCAGCTGAAAGGATCTCCGCAGCTTGCAGCCTCACTCCCCCAGCTGCGCGCCGCCGCCCAACGCCTCCGCTCGGCGAATCGGTCAACCTATCGCGATCCGCTGGTTGCCATCACTGAACGTTTGGCGGAGGCGGGCGAGAGCGTAACGATGCCCCGCGTCGCTGATTTTCCGATCGAGCCGCTACCGTCAGACTCGCTCTTGCGCGCGCTGGAAGGCGCGACGGTTCGTGTACGCATTCGCGGACTCGGTGTCATTACACTCGAGCTATTGCCCGACGAGGCGCCGCTCGCGGTCGCGACGTTTGTGCAACTTGCGGAGTCGGGGAAATTCGCCGGACTCACCTTTCACCGCATCGTACCCAACTTTGTCATTCAGGGCGGAAGCCCGGGCGCCGACGAATACGATGGTGTGTCCGCGGGGTTCATGCGCGACGAAGTCGGGCTCGCGCGAAATGCGCGCGGATCGCTTGGCATTTCCACACGCGGTCGGGACACGGGTGACGGACAGATCTATGTGAATCTGGTCGACAACTTCCGTCTCGATCACGACTACACCATCTTTGCTCGGGTCACGAGCGGGCTCGAACTCATCGACCGCGTGCAGGAGGGAGACGGGATGCAGTCGGTGGAAATTGTGCGGAAGAAGGGTCAGGGGGCGCGCTGATGATCGCACTCCATTCGCGTGTTCAAACCTTCGTCAGCTACTTCGCGAAGAGCGGCCGCCACGGCCCAATTGGCGCGCTTGCCGTCCTTGTGCTCGCGGCCTGCGGCAGCCCTACTGCGGATGGCGTACAACCAGTCAGCACCAAACCGGCTGCGCTTGCGCTGACGTGGGGCATTTCCAAAGCCAACAACGGCGTGACGTTCCTCTCGACCCCGATCGTAACGGTGAGAACCGCCGACGGTGCGGAAGTCACCGAAGCCGGCTTCACCGTGAACGCCGAAGTGGCGTCGGGCACTGGATTCGTCATTGGCAACACGGTGGCAGTCACACGCACCGATGGACGCGCAGTATTCACCGATCTTGCCGTACGAGGTTACGGAGCGGTCTCGCTCCGATTCACCGCCCCCGGTCTTGCCCCGGTCGCGTCCTCGGTCTTCAGGGTGACCGAACCCGCCGTCGCACTCACCGTCACGCAGATCCCGACGTTCGTGCCGGCCGCCGGGGCACTTGGGCTGGTGCAGGTGGCGCCCATCGATGTCTATCGCGACTTCACGCGCGAAGAAGGAATCGTGATTACCGCTGCGATTGCGAGCGGTAACGGCACACTGAGTGGAAACAGCAGTGCGACAACCGACATCAATGGCATCGCACGATTCTCATCGATGACCATTTCCGGTACAGGGCCGCACTCGCTTCGCTTCACGTCGCCCGGACTGCCAACGGTCACGTCAGGCACAATCAATATTGCGCAGCGCCCCGTTGCTCTGAGCATCACCGCTGAACCGGCAGGCGTGACGAGCGGTCTCGCCTTTGCTACGCCGCCGCGCATTCAATTGCGCGACGCGCAGGGCGTCGCAGTACAGCAACGCGAAGTGCCGGTGACGGTCGCACTCGCGAGTGGCACGGGTACCCTGTACGGTACGCTTACAACGGTCACAAACGACGTTGGCGTCGCGGTCTTCACGGACCTGTCGATCGCTGGCGCAGGCGATCACACACTGCGGTTCACGAGCCCCGATCTCACCGGCGTGACGTCAGCGACCATCATCCTGCCATCATTTGCACTCGCGTTCGGGCTCGATCAGTTCGTGCTGGTCCGCGCGGGCAGCTTTGACATGGGCTCAGACGGTGGCTTCCTCAACGAACGCCCGGTGCATCGCGTCACGCTGACGCGCGACTACTATCTGCAAAAGACCGAAGTCACGCAGGCGCAGTGGGGCGCGGTGATGGGTCGCAACCCGAGCGCATTCGTGCCGTGTGGCGGCAACTGCCCCGTCGAACGCGTCACCTACTCCGACATTCAGGAGTTCCTGAGGCGGCTGAACCTCGCCAACCCGGGCGTGGCCTTCCGCCTGCCGAGTGAAGCGGAATGGGAGTACGGCGCACGCGCGGGGAGTGGCGGCGAAGATCCCGCGGCCATCCTGAATCAGGCGTGGCATTCCGGGAACAGTGGCGGCCGCACCCAGCAGGTGGCCAGGCGTCAACCGAACGCGTGGGGTTTGTACGACATGGTGGGCAATGTCGCCGAGTGGGTGGCCGACTGGTACGACGACTATCTGCCGGGTGCAGTGATCGATCCCGTCGGGCCGCGCGTCGGGTTGCAGAAGGTGTATCGCGGTGGATCGTGGAATCTTGCGGCAACGCTCATTCGGATTCCGGTGCGTCAGTTCGAAGCGCCGAACGATCTTGAGTTTGCCGTCAAGTCGACGCTCGGGTTGCGACTCGTACGGACTCCGTAGTCGTTGCATCTCGGTTCGCATAACACGCACGCCATAAAGGCCCAAGCGCTCCCCGGTGGCTTACGAGCCTTCAGGGAGCGCCCGGTTTGCATCGATGGTGCTCGACGCGATGCTTTCCATCTGCGCCGCGCGGGTGCGCGCCCAGCGCGGGAGCTGAAAGCGCATGGAGAGCAGACTCAGTACGCCGGCCAATCCCATTGCCGACGTGGCAACCAGCGCACCGACGTCGAGGTTCCCCCCGCGCAGCAGCAGAGCCGACCAGACCACGGTCGTCGCTGAGATACCAAGCGCGCTCAACCACACCCGACTCGCCACGTCGCCCTTTCTGGTCATCAGGCGCAGCCGATGCCCGCTCGGCGTCGGCTCCAGCAGCGCCTGCAGATTGCCGTTGCTCCACTGCCGAAAGGAGCCGTCGCGTTGCAGGCGACCGCGCGCTTCAAAGGTCTCGCGCAGCCTGACGACGATGCGATCCCATTCCTCGTCGGAGACCGTACGGCCGAAGTCGATCGTACGCGCCACGCCAACCGGCAGTCCGAGCCAAGTGCGCTGCTGGGTGGGGACGAGATCACCACGCGCAACCGCATTCGCCGCACGCGCCACGAACTCCGGCGCGATTCCGACTTCGGTACCGATTTCCTGCAACTGATCGAGCGTCAGCCCCTCACCGCTGCTGACCGAAAGCGCGTTCGAAGTCGCGTCCTGCGCTTTTTCCTGTGCCGCACCGGCGTGCTCCAGAATGAGCGCGATTTCGCTTTCGCTAAACCGTCTGTTCGTGGTCACGAAGCCCCGTTCCTGTTGGATGGATTGGCCATACCCTGAACTGTACGTCGTGGGCCCTACGGACGTTTCTTTCGGCAACGACCTCATGTGACCAAGCCGAGGTGGTCAGATCCGGGAGAAACTGACGGTTCAACGCCACGACTTTGGTGGTACGGACGCGACAGGTGCTCGATTGCATGACCCGTCAGCCAACCGTAGTTCTGGCGGAAATGAAGGAGTTAAACGTATGATTGATAACGACTTAAGCGTAGACGATCTCAACCATACAATGCTGGCATCTTGCTTGCCAGACTCAGCAGTAACTTCAATCCGGGATCGCTCAATGCTTCGTCGCCTCGTCATCAGCGCTGGTTCAGCGCTTCTTCTCGCTGCCCCGTCCGTCGCGTCCGCTCAGTCCTGCCGGAACATGGCGGGGAACATCGTCCTGAACTGCAGCTTCGAGCTCGGCATCGTGAAGAACGGCGCCGACTATCCAAATGCGACGGTGTCCAATTGGACGTCGCTCGGTAACGCATCGAGTGGCACCTTTGAACGGTGGACGAATTCATTCAACGGCTTCGCGTCGAAAGACGGCAGCAGCCACCTCGAGCTGCAGGTGAATAGCCCGACGGCCATTCAGCAGATCCTCGGCACCACGTCCGGCACGCAGTACACGCTGAGCTTCTGGGCGGCCAATCGGCCGCGCGGCGTGAATGGCTACAGCCAGATCGACGTCTATCTCAACAACGTGCTGCTGACGTCCACCGGCCGCATCGCGCCGACGTATCAGTGGTTCAACTTCACGCAGACGTTCGTTGCGACGGGCCCGAGCAGCACGATCAAGTTCAGCAGCATGGGCAACCAGAACAGCCATGGCGACTTCCTCGACAACGTCAGCGTCGTTGGCACGTCGACCGTGCCGGAGCCGTCATCGTTTGTACTGACAGGGCTTGGCGCGGGGTTGGTGGGCTTCATGGTCCGTCGCAAGCGCAGCGCCTGAACGGCGCTGACCGGATTGCGCAGGACGCTCATCGTAGACCGATGGCAGTGGAGTGATAGTAGCTGCGGGTGTTGTTTCACCGGGGGGTGAACGGCGGGGGGCGATCTTCGGATCGCCCTTCGTTGCGTTCGGAGGTGGCGCGGCACAGAATTTACCGCATGACTGTCACTCTTCGATCGGTACGACTCGTAGCAATGCTCTCCGCAGCGGCGATTCTCGCCAGCGCACCTGTACTGCGCCTCGACGCGCAGCGCCCGGCGTCGCCGAGCAGCGCGCGGGCTGAGGCGGTGCGCGCCAAGCTGATTGCGCGCATCGCGGAGGTTCCCGGCGCGCAGGTCGGGCTATCGGTGCGGGACCTTGGTAGCGGCCAGATTCTTTCGATTGACGGCGACACCGTTTTTCACGCCGCCAGTACGATGAAAGTGCCGGTGCTTTTCGCGCTCTTTCGCGAATTCCAGTCGGGTAAGCTCAAGGCCGACCAGCGACTGCTGCTTGTCAACCAGTTCAAGTCGATCGTGGACAGCTCGGCGTACTCATTGAGTGCAAGCGACGACAGCGACAGCAGCGTGTATGCGATGGTGGGGCATGAAGTGCCGCTGCGCGAACTCGCGACGCGGATGATCACGCACTCGAGCAATCTTGCGACGAACGCGCTCATTGCCCTGCTCGATCCGGTGCGCATCACGGAGCTCACGCGCGCGTTCGGTGCCTCGCAGATGATGGTCCGTCGCGGTGTGGAGGACAACGTTGCGTTCCGCGCGGGCCTGAACAACACCGCCACGGCCAACGATTTGGTCGCTCTCTTTTCGGCGTTGCAGCGCGGTCAGGTTGCTGGCGAAGCGGCCACGCGAGAGATGCTGGCGATTCTCGAGGCGCAGGCCTTCAACAGCGAGCTGCCGGCGGGGCTGCCACCGGGAACACGCATTGCGCACAAGACAGGCTCGATCACCGCGACGTGGCATGACGCGGGCGTTGTGTATCCTGCGGGGCGAGCGCCATATGCAATTGCTGTGCTGACACGGAACATCAAAGACGAGAAGGTAGCGGCGGTGTTGATCGCGGACTGCTCGCGCATTGTGTGGGAGTGGCTGGTACCGGCGAAATAGCGATCGCGCCGCTGGACGACCGAAACGCTACTGCAGCGAAATGATCGCGATGACTCCACAGTTCGGATCGCCGCGCATGCTTTGCATCGCGATCGGCAGCGTGGCAAAGCCTGGATAGGTCACCAGCAGCTTGATCGTGTTTGGCATGATATCGTTGATGTTGAAGGCCACCAGTGCTTGGCCATCGAGAAGGACCGTTGGTGAGCAACGTGATCGCGAACCGACAACGCGGGCGCGCGCGCCCGAGCCGATGACGGTGAAGCCGTTTCGCGCCTGCAACAGATCGCTGGTGACGATCGGCGCGCGTTCCGCGATGTCGCGGTCGGTGAGGACGGCTCCAAAACGCGCCATTTCAGTCGCCAATTCATAGCGGCGTAGATCGCGTTGCCACGCAGCTTCGGCGCGGGCTTTCACTTTGACCGTGTCTGCCTTTTGGCCAATGTGGTCGAGCACGAACTGCAGCGTGTCGGCGGGAGAAAGTCTCACGAGATCGACGGCTGGCAGATAGCCAAGGCGTCGCGCCCCGATGTAGGTGACACCCACCGGAATACCGGCGATACGGAACCGACCGTCTTCATCGGTTGTCGAGCGAGTCACGTCACTTCCGATGACAATTTCAGCGCCCTCGATGGGGTTGCCGAGTTGGTCTTTGACGAAGCCGATGAGCAGCCACCCGCCCGGAACGCGCATTGGTTGGGAGCGCGATGGCGGATCTGGGGGTGTCACCTGTGCGCCTGCCAGCGATGCCGTCAGCCCAAGGAAGGCGAATGTCGCGGCGCTTGCTTTGAGCGCTGCACGAACGGCTACACGGGCGAGCGATCGAACCGGGTTTCGTCCCTTCGTTGCGGCATGCATGACAATCCTCTCACGTCGAAGTGATTCACCCTCTCGTGTACCCTACTCAACGCTACTTTGAGCCGCTGACCACCGTCCACGTCGGACAGCGAGGCGGAGTCGCGGGCTGGCCGCGGGGAGCTGGCTCGGCGCGCGGCAACGTATCCGTGACCGCCATAAGTTCCACGTCAAAGATCAGCTCGGATTTTGCGGGGATGACCGGCGGACGCCCGGGCACTCCGTAGCCGAGTTGGTATGGAATAAAGAGACGGCGTTGGGAGCCCACTTTCATCCCCTCAAATCCAACATCCCAACCGGCAATCACGCCGCGCGCGCCCTGCGCAAAAGAGATCGGCGGCTTAGGCTTGCCATTGGGCATCGTGTCACGCGAGGAGTCAAACTTCTTCCCGTCTGTCAGCCACCCCGTGTAGTGCGCGTAAACGCATTTTCGTGGCGCGAGTTCGGTGCCGGTGCCGACAGCGATGTCAATGAAGCGCAGCGCAAACGCTTCACGCGCTTTACCCGAAACAGCGGGAATGTTTGACGGGAGCGGATTGGCGCGATGTATCGCGCAGCCACCGACGGAAAGTGCCAGGAGAATAACGGGGACCAGTCGCATAAGTCGAAACTACCGCAGGACTGGTCAGTGTAAAGGCGGCCACCAGTGCGGGAGCCGCGAGTGGTTCCGTCGCCGCGTCAGCGCAGCGGGACGTAGTGGCGATTCACGAGATTGCGATACGACAGGTAGCCTGTCGCTTTCATGTCGGCGGCAAAATCGTCGACGGTCTGCAGCAGCTGCGTGGTGTGAAAGCCAGTGATATTTTCGGGGTGCGACCCTGCTCCGCCAAACCAGCTGCGGACTATCACGCTGCGTGCGTCGCGAGGGAGTGCGATCACGCTGCGCGCATACGCGCCGAACGCGCCCCCACGCATGACGTAGTCTTCCACATTGGACGCGTACAGCGCACTCAGCTTGAGACCACGCGCCGTCATGTACTGTCCGACCGCGGTCATTGCTTTGGTGCCGGCGAGGTCACCAATGACCGGGACAACGAGATTGCGCTGCTGCATGGTCTTGAGAAACTGAAAGTCGGACTCGTTCGCGAGATAGCTTGCGGTGCGGCCAGTCAGGTCCCGCTCGACCAACAGCTGGCGGAGCGTGGGGTAATACCATTGCGGCGGGCGACCGACGGAGGTGAAACGCAATTCGAGCCCGGCGGCCATGAACTCGCCGTGAAAGCGTTCGATCGTTGCGAGATCCGCTACAGTGAGAGTGACGCCCATTCGTGCGACTTCCGTTTGCACGATCCGACGGGCGGCGCGGCGACTCGCAGTAGTGCCAGGCGACGCGTCGATCAGGCCAAGCAACTGCTCGATGCTGCGGTTGCCGAAGTTCGCATTGCTTGAAGGCATCTCCGTGCCCAGCAGCAGGGCGTGATACTCGAGTCGTGTGTGAGACTGCGTAAACAGCGCGTTGAACGACAGGTGCTGCATCATATTGTCGCGCCGGATATCGATAATGAATGCAATGCGCGGCTTGATACGCGCGATGTACGAGAAGTTCTGGTCAGG
>Ga0105044_10006808_pt1 | contig 15740 bp, 11 predicted proteins | sample MAT01_FD_78092 | JGI IMG/M metagenome (GOLD analysis project Ga0105044, IMG submission 78092) | Freshwater microbial communities from Lake Fryxell liftoff mats and glacier meltwater in Antarctica - MAT-01 | ecosystem: Environmental > Aquatic > Freshwater > Ice > Liftoff microbial mat | place... | reverse complement strand
TGGTTTGCGCTTGGTTTGTGCCATCGTGTTGACTCCTTGGGCGATAGTGAGAAATCTTATTTGTGCGGATTCGACAGCAACTCGTTTTCGACATGCAGCGGTTGTCATTTCGAAAGACATTGGAGTTGTTGTCCAACGCCAAGCCCTGGAGCCGTTCGTTCGACGATCAATGGAAAAGATCGGTCACGTTGATCTCCAACCGCTGCGTTGGCGAGAGATTCCACGCGAGAGTTTGGCTTGGCTGGAAGATTGTCTGCTGAGCGTACCTGCCAGACGTCGAATCTGGCTGCTCGTAGACCTCGACCTGCGACTCCGGAAGATTCACGAGCCAATACCGCGTGACTCCCGCCGTCGCATACAGCCGCTGCTTCGTGGCACGGTCCGTGCCAACTGAGGAGTCTGACACCTCGATGACCAGCACCAAATCCACTGGACCGGGATGACGGTCGGCGTAGTCCTCTTCCGTGCCTCGTACCACGGCGAGATCGGGTTCCGGAGCGTTGAATTCGCTCAATATGACGGGGAGTTGAACTCGCAAGCGCCAACCAGCCGATTCACTTGGCACCTGCAACAATCGCTGCAATCGCAAGATCAGCAGAGCATGACGAGGATTGTGGGTCATGAGATTCTCTCCGCGAGCGCTGCGATCTTTGCGCACCAAAAGTCCGTCAATCAGCTCAATCGGGTCGCCGTCGTGCAAGATTCCGCTATCGATCATCAGGTGCAATTGATCCACCGTGATCGGCATGAGCGGCGGCGCCGTACCGCTTCGCAATTCGTCAAACAGAGTGGTGACCATGACTAAGCTCCGAGAACCGAAAATCAATTCCGTTCAGAATTCCGAGAGTTCCATTTACGCCTCGGCGTCAGTCTGAAGTCTGGCGACTTCAGCTACGACGGTGTTATTTTCCAATCGTGATCGTTCGCCGAATCTCGTCGGTCTTGAAGCCCGGCGCCGACGGACGCCGCACGCGGGGTAACACGACCACATCGTACAGTTCGCGGACGATGCCCGCAAACCACAGCCAATGCAGATCGAAAGGGGCAGAAGGTCAGCCGCTCGAACTGGCCGGTGGCGCGGTCCACTCGACCGAAGTGCCCGGTGCCGGAATCGAGCAGCCACAATTGATCGCGATAGACACGCGGCGAATGCGGCATCGACAAGCCGGTGACGATCGTCTCGTTCGTGCGTACGTCGATCACGCAACCGCCGTCGCGCCGCCGATCACGCCAGCGACATCGCTTTGACTGACGCAGGTGACATACGCCGGCCGACCATGCTCCATCGCCATGCCGTTGAGATGACAACGATCTTCCGCCGCCAGCTTCGTCAGGAATGGCGGCCGCCACAGCGGAGTGAAACGGTGCCGCTCGCTGGTCGTCGCCAGGCAGCCGAACAACGTGTTGACGAACACCACTTTGCCACCGGCATCGACCGCCACGTCATGAATGTCGAGATCGCCGGTGACATAGCCCACCTGCGGCACATACACGCGATCGAATCCATTCGCCACTTGTCCCGGTTCCAGCGCGTTCTCGAAGCGCCAGAGCTGGTACAGCGACGTCATCCACAACGTCTGCCCGTCGTCCCACAGTCCAAGACAGCGGTTGAACGTCCGCTCGAACACCGACAACCGCCCGTCCGGTTGCAAGCCAATCAAAAACAGATTGCCCGTCTGATAGGTCGTGAAGGCCAGGCTCACTTTCAGCTCTTGCAGCCATGACGTGAACTGCCGTGAAGCAATGGCTTCGAAAAGTGGCTGATTGGTTGTGGGTTGTGTGCGAGACGTTTGAGTCGCCATGAGGGCAGGCTTTGCACCGGGGATGAAAAGGTGTGCAGGAACCAATAATACAGCGAGGCTTCACGGCTTCGCCGTTCGCCTCAGACCAATGGAGTGTATAGTGCGCGCGACCGACATTGAGTCTGGCGAGCGGAGTGGCGTGAGCTCTCCGGTACCCCGCATTTTTGTACCGGCAAGCTGACGCATGCCACTTACCAATTCTCTTACTCATGACCGCATGGCGTATAAATCGCATTTGCGCGGTCGGACATCGTGTCGAAGCGCAGTCGCGGCGTCCTGCCGCGGAAGTTTAACGCATTATGGCCAAAACCGGCGTGAGGGTTCACAGTGAATAATTAAGTCACCGGCAGTCGATCGGCCCCACTGGTCTCGTGCCAGTGGACCGAAGGTTTGGGAACAAAAAGGGACCCGCAACTTCTTGTCACAGCCCCACTCGCCTCGTGCCATTGGACTGCGGGTTTGACAACTCTCGTTGAATGTAGATCCGCCGCCACCGTATAGTCGTCAAGCCCGCGCTCCGCCGACATGAAGCCGGCGGGGACTTAAGAATAAACAACGAATTTCACGGCTCCATCGACCTCGCGTCAGTGGTCCGCAGACTGGCTGGCTACTCGATCCGGAACGCTTTGCTAAATCATCGCCCCTCCCCCGTTTTTGCTCGCCTTTGGCGAGCAAAAACGGGGGAGGGGCCGTGGGTGTAGGGGCTTGTCGTGTAGCTGATCAGTCTTGCTTCCACCGGCACAGGGCCGGATGGAGAGCTTAAGTCCACGCCACCGGCATAAAGCCGGCTGGGGTGGCTGAAATACGAAAATTGACTCAACTGCAACATGTTTTCAAAAGTAAGCGTAGCAAATACAATGTTCCGGAGTCCTTTGCCTCGCCTGGAGTTGGTATGAATCATGGTGCCCGCATATTTGGACCTGTCAATAACCCCCGCAAAAAGTTCGTTGGCGAGAAGCGGTGGATCCTGCTTCAGCAGCAGCTGGAATTCAGTTCAATACGATGCCAGCGCCTCCAGCACGGGCTTCAGCAGCAATACCGTCTTGTATGTCACGATCTTTGTAGCCGCAGCGGCGGTGTCAAAGTGGTGCGACGTGGATTCATGGATGGCCAGCAGGATCGGAGTGTCTCGAAACACGTCGAGCGTCTGCAGACGAGCTTCGATATATTCCGGAGTCCAGAAGCCGACGATTTCCATCAGTACCGTTCTGCCGTCGTTGTGTCGAAACACGAAGTCGGGGACAAATGTTTTCTGACCGGAATGCAGCACTTCAGCTTCGCGTTCCAGCGTCCAGCCGTCGCGCACTTCATCGCCCCATTTTTCGGCGAAGTCCGCTTCAATCGACGAATCAAATTCCGAATCTGGCGGCAGGTGACTTTGCAGTCCATCGCGATCTGTCAGGTCCAGGCCCAGTTTCCAGCGACTCCGGGTTTCCACCACAGCGTGCATTTTCCAGCCGGTGCAACAGATCAGCGCGGGCAGGAACTTAGCCATCAGGATGCCATATCGCCGCGTTTCCCGCAACACGGATGCCGGTCCGTCCAGCCTGATATGGTAGGTCCCTTCGCCGGTCCTTGAGATCGTATGCATCAGCTTCGCCAGCCGCGCGGCTCGGAGAATGCGTTTGAAATCGGTGGTCACGTCAATGTCCATTGACACGGCAGAAAACAGGGCCGCCTGAACTTGAGCCACGTTGTAACGCGACAACACGGCGCGGGGATTCGGATAGCCTTCAAATGTCTCCAGTTGATGAAAGTCGATCACGTCGGCGAACAGTTCAGCACGGATGTCGAACCAGTCTCGCTGCAGTTCTTTCGCGATCAGCGCCTTGACGTCTTCTGCACAATGATCAAACAGATTGTCCGCCTGATCCACCAGCGGGTGATGTCTGGCGGCGATTCGGAAAACCTGACGCCGCAGTTTTGGAGCTTCCCTGCGTCCGGCGTCGGCGTAGTTTGACTGATCGTCGAGCAGTTTGCAGAAGCCATCGATTCGCCGCAGCGGACAATCGACCTCGTCTTCGAAGATTCGGTGTACATCACGATGCAGATCACGCCGCCGTCGCCCGAGCCCGGTTCGATAGACGTCCAGCATACGTTCGGCAAACTGAACATATTGCGCATGTTCGCCCGACGTCAGCCGATCGGGAAGAATCCGCTGTCGCTGAAAATCATACCGGGCGATCGCATGTTCTTTCGTCAGCACGGCTGATCAATCCAGTGGTTACTTATCTGATTTTGGAAACGCAATGCGATGCTCCGCGCGGTCACGAGTGAGAGAATTAGCGAGCGGCATGCGTCAGCTTGCCGGCACAAAAACCAAAAACGAGGTACCACTGGGCTCACGCCGCTCCACTCGCCGGTCTTATCATTACCGACATTTTCGTTGAAGAATCGGGTTAATCAATCACCACGGCAAGACAACATACTATTCCTAATTGGACAACGCCACTTTTTCCGAGATAGTAGCCCGAAGCGTAAGCGAGGGAACGAGTTAGGTATAATCCCTCGCTCACGCTTCGGGTTGCAAAAACGCTCGGTTTCCGCCAAAACTGGCGGTGTCCAACTGAAACACTGGAAATATGAATTCCACCGCATGCCGTGACGGATAACGCCAGTTCGCTAAAATGCAGTTGGAGTGTGTCGTCCTGGTGGACGATGCGGTGATTGTCAGGGTGTGTATTAAGACGATAAGAATCTGAAACATGGCGAAGAAATCAATTGCAGATGTGAATGTTGCTGGCAAGTCGGTGCTCATGCGAGTCGATTTTAACGTGCCGCTGGATGATAACAGCCATGTGACCGATGATCGCCGCGTCCGCATGGCCATTCCTTCCATCAAGTCCGTGATCGACCGTGGCGGCAGAGTGATTCTGTGCAGCCACCTGGGACGACCTGAACCTGGGCAGGACAATTCCAAGGAAAGTCTTAAGCCTGCGGCGGATGTCCTGGCGAACCTGCTCGGGAAGCCAGTCGTTTTCGCCACGGATGCCGTCGACGCCGATGCCTCCGCCAAAGTCGCTGTATTGAAAGACGGCGAGGTCCTCGTCCTGGAAAACCTGCGCTTCTACAAAGGCGAAAAGAAGGGCGACGCGGCGTTTGCAGCGAAGCTCGCCGGATTCGCGGACATCTACTGCAACGATGCTTTTGGAACGTGCCACCGCACCGATGCGTCCATGGTGGCCGTACCTCTGGCGATGGTCGGCAAACCGCGAGTCGTCGGATTTCTGGTGCAGAGGGAAATTCAATATCTGTCAGACGCGATCGCCAACCCCAAAAGACCTTTCATCGCAATCCTGGGGGGAGCCAAAGTTTCTGACAAGATCAACGTTATCAGGAACTTGCTGGGGATCTGTGATAAGGTGTTGATCGGCGGGGCGATGGCCTACACGTTTTCGCTGGCGAAGGGTGGCAAGGTCGGCAAGAGTCGCGTGGAACTGGACAAAGTCGAACTGGCAAAGGAACTCATTCAAATCGGCGGAAGCAAACTGGTTCTGCCAGTGGACACTCACTGCGGTGACGCCTTCAACAGTGATTGCAATAAAGTGGTTGTCAAAGCCGGTGAGATTCCCGATACGTTTGAAGGTTTCGACATCGGTCCTGCCACGTCTGCCCAGTATGCTCAGGAACTGAAGAACGCGAAGACGGTCGTGTGGAACGGTCCCATGGGCGTGTTTGAAATGCCGCCATTTGATGCCGGAACACGTATCGTGGCCGAAGCCATAGCCAACAGTTCCGCGACCAGCATCATCGGCGGTGGCGACAGCGCGGCGGCGATTCAGCAGCTGGGCTTTGCCGACAAAGTCTCACACGTCAGCACTGGCGGCGGAGCCAGTCTGTCGATGCTGGAAGGCAAAAAATTCGCCGCCGTCGAATTGCTCGATGAAGCCTGAGCGAGTCCGCAAAAGTCTTTTGACAAAACATGATTATCGGATATCGAATGCATATTTTTCTGTGGTCCGCAGTATGAGTTGAGCATGAGAAGTGCGTTTCCCTTCTTCTGGATATTTCAGGTTTGCATGCTGGCACTTCATTGCTGGTCGAACCTTTTTTTCCCGGGCAGTGTGCAGGAATTCTACCGAGGCGAACGAACTCCTCGCGAAGTTGACCAGCCAACGAAAGCGCTTCATGAATGGGTGCTGGGGCTGGAAGCGCTGCCGTCGCCCAACCGAACAGTGCAAGGATTCTTCCATAACCATGATGAAGTGATGCACGAGATCGAGGATATCTGGACGCCGGATGATCCTTCTTTGCCCATCAAATATTTCCGCAAGTCTGCCGTTCCCGGTTTGCAGCCGTCAGAGACGGAAAATCCGGCCTGGGAAGAGTTCGAAACCTGGATTTTGTCAGGACAGCCAGCTCCTCCTCAGGATGACGCAAAAGCAATTACAGCCTGGATCCACGCGATCGACAAAATTCCTGAACCATCACGGGATTTGAGGGACTGGGTTGTCTCAATGGAGGGTCCGCCGCCGAAGGAACTGCGACTGCTGATCCTGGGAGCGGAACAGACACTGCCAATCTCCTGGCGGTTGGCTCGCGAACAGGTACAACTGGCGGCACCATGCATTTTCGCAACATGCTTATTCACACTGCTTGGCATCATGACTCCGTCGATCAGACGGCCTCTTGCGCGAACCTTTGTGTTGGTCAGCCTGTTCTGGATGTTTGCCCGACTGAAGAGTTCGCTGGGTCCGACAGAATGGAGTCCCAGTAATATGGTTCTGCACTTCGGACTTTTCCTTGGTGTCGCGATGGTCATCAGTGCGGTCAGGGCCGTGCCTCGTATTACAGCAGGATGGCTCTTGTTTCTTTTGATTTCAGCCTGGTGGATTTCCGTCGTGCTCGTGGCAGCGCGCGGAGAGTATGCATCATCGAATCCCATATTGAGAGCCAATCTTACTCTCGCAAGTTTCATGATGGCTCTCGGCGGAATCATGAATTCATGGTACTGGCTGATCGGAAAGTCTGAAGATCCGCCGCAGGACGATGCCGGCATTGCGCAGCGACGGCCACCTCAACTCTGGACAATCTGGCTTGTGCAGTTCGTCATTCTGATGGCGAATGGCCTTTTGGCTCTTGTCTTTCCCGATTGGACAGCAGAGCTTTTCATGCATCAAAAATACGATTACCTGACCTCTGATGTCGTCAACGACGCTGTACAAATGCACGGATCCTGGGTCGTCGGCATGGCGCTCTTCAGCTACTTCGCACTGGGAGTTGGCAGTGACTGGGTCTGGCAGGGGATCAGTCTGATTTTTTGCCTGGTTTTTGCTGTACTGGCAGTCAGTACTGTCGGGGCGGCGGCTTCGGGAGAGTATTCGTACTGGGTCTATATCTACGGTTTTCAGGGATTCGTCTTCATTCCCATTACCGCCGTCCTTTTGCTCAGGAAAGATCCATGGTCCACAGAAAACGTAGAACGAGTCAAAGCCGGTGACTGGAATCTGACCGACTTGCTCGTGGGCCCACCTTTAATGTGGAAGCCGTTGTTTAGCAGGCGACGAGCGTTTTATCGCGATGGGGTTGGTGCGCGGGGGCACCTTCAGCTGCTGAATGCTGTCGAAGAACGTGCGACATGTATTGGATTCAGACAGAATGAACTTTCCGCACCGGGACAGCGGATTCCGATCCAGGTGAGGTTTTCAAATCGCAGTCAGGAAGACGATGCCAGCCTGGATATTCGGGGATGTGCTCTGCAAATCATGTCAGGATCGGTCAGCCGGATTGATCTGTTGTTTGCTACCGGTAAGTTCGCGCCCTTTTCGTCATTATTCGAGTTTCGAAAATTTGCGTTCCGCAGGAATCTCAGCAAAGTTATTCGGAAGAACAAGATCATTCGCGAGGGACTCGCGGCCGGGATGCGACGCGCGCCGTCGAGCTTTGCTGATCTCAGCTACTATCATCAATTTGTGATTGAATGGCTGACGCCGTCTGCTGAAAACAGGATTATTCGCTTTCGGATCGTGCCGGAGCCAGGCAATTCACAGACTCCCGAATCCTTGCAGCAAACATCACCGGGACTTCCAGATGAAGAAGACCTGCAACATCTTTGGCTGCAGAACAGACGAAGCATTGAAACGCGAAGCCATGATTATCTTAGAAAAGAACTTCGCGACCGTCTGTCAAGCGGACAATTCGTGATGTTTCAGCTTCAGGTCCAGGAACACTGTCCCGACTCCGGCGATTCGCTTCAGTGGTACGACGCATCGCTTGAGTGGGATCAGGAACGATGCCCCTGGGTTCCTCTCGCTACAATCATGCTCGAAGAACTGATGAGCGACGCCGAGTGTGATGCTCTGATATTTGATCCAGGTAACCTTCCACAGAGTTTGAATGTCCCGCAGCCAGAAAATCTCACAGACGTAGATGACCCGCGCGCACTTGCTGCAGCACGACATCGTATCACAGGTTTTCTCGGAAGATTGCGGAATAGGCGCCGAGCTTCAAAGCAGAGACCGCCTGAACCTGGCAAAACGATACAATTGCAGTCACAAAACGAGATTGCTGAGTTGAACCAGACGAATCTATCGGGAAGACAGAAATGACAACTGGATACCGCCCCCGAAATCCTACTCTCTACCAATTGCCTCAGGCGTTGTCTGACGATCGCCGTCGGGCACGTCAGCTTACGATCGCCATATCCCGGGAACAATACCCAATGGCATTCGACCCAGGTCTGCCGGAGCAACCCGAATCTCATCTGCCGCCTTCGACCGGGCCGTGGCCTGGCATTACCAGGCTGCGGCGGTTCCTGACACAACTGATGCGGGTGCTTCCCCCCAAGGAGTTGTTTCTGTCAGAGCTGCCACCGGAGTCACGATTCACATGGCCGAAGGCTTTTCGACATGGCACGCACGCGGGCAGCATGAAACTCCGACAGGTATTCGTCCGCTTAACGAACTTTGATTTCTGGCCGTCCTCACCACAGGCGTATGAGCGACTCTTGAGCACCATTCCTGCGCCACGGGTTAAAGACACCTGGGAAGACGACGAAGAGTTCGCTCGCCAGCGTCTGGCTGGTGTCAACCCGATGGCGATCCGGCGATGCAGTAACAATCCTGGCGAAGCTCTTGCAAAGGCCTGCGACAGATTTCTCGTGGAGCGGCACAATACCACAATCAATCGAGCTCTCGACTCCGGTCGACTCTATATGACTGAATACCCGATGCTCTGGGAGCAACCGATTCAGGCAAAAGTCCGGCCCGGTGCCAGCCTTGCAGCCCCGACGTGTCTTTTCTACGTGGATGATCGCAGAGTGTTGATGCCTGCCGCAATTCAGCTCAAGCCCCGCACAATTAAAAAAGGCAATCCGGTATTCACTCCACTCAATCAGAAATGGGACTGGCGCATGGCGCGTGCCCACGCTCAGGCTTCAGACTCTCATTACCACGAGTCCATTTCGCATCTGCTCGAGACACACCTGGTCAGTGAGATATTTGCACTGTCGACTCATCGCAATCTGCACCCCGACCATCCTCTGCATCAGCTTCTACTGCCACATTTTGAACATACCCTGGCGATCAATGAGCAGGCTCGCAAGAACCTGCTGGCAGATCACGGAGAAATCGCACGCTGCATGGCTGCTCAACACACCGGAAATATCAACCTCGTTCGCATGACCTGGGCATCATGGAATTACAAGGAACACAGTCTCCACGCAGATCTGCAGCATCGCGATGTGAAAGACCTCGCAGGATATCTCTATCGTGATGATTCGACGGTCGTGCATCAGGCGATCGAAGAATATTCGCGCGAAATCCTGAGCATCTGGTACACCAGCGACGACGACGTGCGCCAGGATACCGAACTGCAGGCTTGGGCTCGGGAAATCGGGGCACCAGAGGGAGGCGAAGTTCGAGGTTTTCCGGATGCCATCACCAGCCGCGAAATGCTGTTCGAAATCGCCACCAACGTCATCTTCCGGGCAAGCGCGCAGCACGCCGCTGTGAACAACGGTCAATTCGGAGCCTACGGCTGGGTACCCAATGCTCCTGTTGCGATGTACCAAGCGCTCCCGGAACAGTTGCCGGAAGACGGAATGGCAATGTTTACTGAAAAGGATTACTACAGAGCCTTACCGAATCGCGCACGAACGTTCGGTCAGACCGGAATGGTCTGGCTGCTGAGCGAACCCACATTTCGTTCCCTCCTGCGAGCCGGAGAAATTGCAGCGTTCACACGGGAGAACTGTTACGAAGCCTCTCAGATCGTTGGCCGTTTTCGCTGGCGATTGCGAGCGATTTCAGATGCCATTGACGAGCGGAACAAACAGATTGGATTTGAGTATAACTTTCTGAAACCCCAGAACATTGATAACTCCATTGCGATTTGACAACCAGCGACAACGTTAAAAAAAGGGTCAGGAACCAATAGCCAAATGGCCCACACGGTGCTCCGCACTATTGGTTCCTGACGCCTTTTTGAAACAAACCCTGCGAACACCTTCTACAAGGCATTACCACCCATGCGAGGACTCTTTCAGTCGCTGTTCCGACTTCGTTTTGGATCCCGGATGAAGCAATTTGAGGGTATCCCTGGGCCAATCCCCTGCTATCCACTCGGTACGTTGGGGGAATTCCGCAGGAACGACCCCTGGGAAGTGTGTGCCGAATACGGCAAAACATATGGCGGCATGACATTGATCTGGATGGGAGGGCGCCCCACGCTGGTACTCAATGATCCGCAACTCATTGGCGAGGTCCTGATTACAAAAGTCGATGACTATTACAAAGACTATCCGATCAAAGCACTCAAGCCGGTGTTGAAGAACACTTTGTTCAATCTCAACCCACCGCAATGGACGGGTTTGCGGAAGCCCCACAGTCATCCTTTGCTGATTGAAGAATACGACCAGTGGCTACGGTCACAGTTTCCCGTCGTCAAAAAAGTCATTGACAAACATCTGACGTCGATGCTTGCCGACAACAACGAGTTGCAACTGATCGACCGGATGCAACGCCTCTTCTTTGAGATCTTCAACACAATTGTCTGCGGTTCTGGTTTTGAAGATGGTGGATTCGAGAATTTCTACGCGATCTCAGTCATGGCGACGAATCGCATGAAAGTGCCCCAGTCGCTGTTGATTCCGCCAATCAGACCCTCGTTTCACAAGGCAATGCGTCTGCACTATGGCGCCTATGAAAAAGCTGTCATGAAGGCCCGGCAGAAACCTGACCCGAACGCCCATGATTTGTTGCATGTCTTCCTGCGACAGGGAACCAAAATTCCAGACGTACAGATTGTTGACTTCCTCAGTGAATTTCATGCAGGCGGTAATATCTCCGCTGCTGCGGGAGTCGTGAACACTTTGCACCTTCTGGATGGCAACCCGAAAATTGCCAACGAACTTTACGCACAGCTGGCTCAGATGACCCAGCGAGGATCTGAATTCAACCTGGCATCCATGGAACAGGTTCCGCTGCTGGATCACGTCCTGCGCGAGTCGTTGCGAATGATACCTCCGATCGTGATCTACGGGCGAAGCGTGCGGAAAGACAGGACAACCACGCTTGGGGATCGCGAAATTCCTCCAGACACTGCCGTGCTGATTTGCACGCAGACGGTGCAGCGGTCGGCCAGCCACTGGAAAGATCCTGATACGTTTAATCCTGGCCGCTGGGCTCATGGAGGGGTCGAGGCGAATCCAATCGGGAGCGACTATTTTTTCCCATTTGGGCGAGGACCGCGAATTTGCGCCGGAGCAGAAATGGCAATGCTCTGCATGAAAACCATACTGGCTTCGATACTCTCCAGGGCAGCCGTGAAAACGAGCGGTCCATTCAAGGGCGTGTTGCATTGCGGAGTCATAGAAACGCCGGAATTGAAAGGTCGGTTGGTACCTCACTCTCACTCGTGAATCCGGGACAGTCGAACTACGGCTACTGAATGTCACTCCACTCCGCGCGGGCACAAGTGGAGTGTAAGCACCCACGCAGAAGTTATCGCACACAACTCGTTTAGCCGCGTGCCCATCGGGCCGCGTTTTACTCGCGGAAGCGCGGGGCGATGCCCACGCGGTTAAACGAAGAAACTTATGAATGGATGCCTATGTCCGGCTCGGACGCTGTTTGCAGTGCATATACAAACCCTTGAATCCTAATGCCCGCATGAGTACTGCCGATAAGACCGACGGGTGAAAGAATGCCGTAGGCTTCTTGATAAAATGCAGAACTTCGTAAAACGTTTTCGTGATTCGATCATTTCCCGAACAGAGTCTCAGCACGCGAACCAGATACCAATTCAGTGCGTTCGTGTGCAGCAGGCGTTTGCCGCGTGATTGTGGGTAGAGAAAATCTGATTGCGTGGCGAGCATCCACGGTATCTCGATGACCTTCGCCGTTCTGCGAAAGAACTTTTTGTAGAGATTATCGGGAACCGCGTTGCCACCTGGACAGGCTTCAAGCAGCAGACGCAGTTCTTCGACTTCCAATGCACAGGCACTCATGCCCTGACCGTATACCGGATTGAACGTGCAGATCGCATCTCCGATTACCAGCAAGCCTGCCGGGAAACGGGACATGTGATCGTATCGACGCCATTTGTCGGCTGGAAACCTGAATGTGGAAATCGGCGTCAGTGGCTTTGCGTTCCTGATGGCTTCGTACAAATCAGGACGCTCCAATGATCGGGCAAACTCCAGAAACCCCTCATCGTCGTCCGGCGGTACGTCGTTCAGGAATCCGACTTCGCTGACACGCCAGCGACCACCTTCAATCGGAAAAATGTATCCGGTTCGTGTGCTGTCCGGCGGAGTGCCATACAGAGCCATAATCTGCCAGTCGCGGGAGTCATCATGACTCGGCTCATAATCTCGGCTCGCGTAGCCGATGTTGACCTCGACTGTGGTTTCATCCGGCCTTTGATACCCCAACGATTCGAGCCACTTCGGCGTTTGACTGCCCCTGCCGCTCGCGTCAATGACAAGATCTGCTGCCAGATGCTCGGTTGCCCCGTCGCTTTCCCCGCTGCGAATTTCTACTCCCGTGATTCGCGACTTTTCGGAATCCGTATGCAATCCAACAACACTGGATTTGTCCCGAATCCGGACGTCTGTGTCACTCTTCAACCGTTGACGCAGATTCGCTTCCAGAAAAGGCCGGGATTGCCAATACGATGTCAGATCCGACTCGGGTCGCGCCTTCCAGACGCCTGCATGATACCAACAGAGTTCTTTTGCAAAATCACAAACGACCGAACCATTTGCGGCAAGTTCATCGGAGAATCCGGGAAACAGGCGATCAATAACCTGCATGCCCCCGCCAAAAATGACATGCACGTGTTGTCCCTGCGGGACGCCTTTTCGCGCCCCCGAGTTTTCCGAAAACGTGTCGCGATCAACAATCGTGACTTGTCGAAAATATTCACTGAGAACACGTGCTGCCAGCAGTCCGGCTATGCTGCCGCCGATCACAATCGCGTGTCTTCCCAATCCGCCGTTTGGTTTAATCATTTGTTTGTCGAACGCCTTCATCACAAATCGAAAGAGAGGTCGTTGCTGCCGGTCCGTATTCTGAAAGATACACAGTGCGGATAACATCTGTAATGGCTGCAGAAGGTTGTGCCCAAAATCAGATGTTCCAAATTGTAGTCCACAGTCACGCATCGGCTTCCCATTTTGGCCTTACCGAACGAACTTGCAAGCAACTGGGCTGCAAACAACTTTGCCACCCGCCGCTGCGACTCAAATTCCCGCAACGACCGATCTTGCATTCAACGCCGATTTCCACAAACGATTTGCTCATGACACTTTTGCTGGGATTATGAAAACACGAATTCCAGCTTGAGGTTCCCCAGCCAAGGGATTTTTGGGTGATCTTTTGTGAGATTCGCCTCCCGCAGAATCGGGTTGTGCGAGCGGCGATCAAGGTACACGATAAGGCGATTTCCGGGCGCGATTTCAACTGCGCCAGACGTCTCCACGAACTTGCGATAGACGGCCTTGGGTTTGCTCAGATCGAAACCGTGAAGCTGATGCGCGAGCCAGCGATAGCAGCCGTTCGCGAGCACCGTCAGCACGGTATCAAGATCGACATTCAGACGCACTTCGCTCGACAGGCAGTCCTGATGAAAAAAGTTCACACTCGTCCCCAACGCATCTTCAATTCCGTTCCGTCGCGCGTAGTTTGTCACCAAATCCCGCGCCGTGATTTTGACGTTGTTGGTCAGGAAGAGCGTCGCATGTTTTCGACCCAATCCCGTCACCGCGACCTGTCGAATCTGTCCTTCGTAACCGGACAGTTTGATGAGTTCATCAACGTAGCGAATCTTTTGATGGCGACGCTTTGGAATATCGATCACGGCATCGTGCCATGCGCTTGCTGGCAGGTTTTCAAGCCGCTTCAGAATGTTGCTGCCACGACGACGAATCGTCACAAACGAAACATCTTTCTTCTGTGCGATGATCGATAATTCTTCGTACGTTGTGAGTTTCGAATCGAAGTACAACCACTGTGGATTCTTTCCCATCAACTTTCGCCAGAAGTCGATAAAGCACACGGCTTGGCCAGACTGCTGCACACGAGTCAGATTTGCATTTGAGTAGCAAAATACCTTGCTTTTTTGCTCCATTGCAAAGAATGTCAGCAGGCTCGGACCGGCCTTTCCTCGCAGCGGCTGGAAGTGGTTTTCGAGATCCGTTTCATCGCCGCGATGTCCAATCACATGAAAGTCGAGCGAGAAGGAATCGGCATCCGGAAACAGCAATGGCGACAACTTTTTCACCCAACGTTCCAGTAGCCGGACCTGATTGTCCCGGATCGTTTGATACGAATATTGAGTGGCGTAACTCTTCTTCGGAAGGATGTTGAGTCCCGCAAACAATCCAAGCGCTTCGTCGCAGTTGAAGTCATCGATATGACTCAGCCGTTCCTTGTCGAGCAGTTTGAGTGTCAACAGACTGAGCAGCGCATTCACCGCCGGAATCATCTGCGTTCCCGGGTAGTCTGCCGCAGTGACAATCTGATCAAATCGCATCTGCGCGAGCAGCGGTAGAAAGAGAAACATTCCTGCGTGTCGCGTGATAAGTCGTCGGCCTCGTTCTAGTGAAAGTGCTTGCACATCGGCAACAGGAATGTCTACCTCATCATCTGTTTGTGTAGATCCGAAACCGCGATTCGCTGAAACAAAAAAGGGGGGATCTCACCGACCTCATGCGTTTGGGAAAACTCACTGACCCAGTTTCGGACGGTTCCATAACTGACGTCAAATCGTAGAGCCACATCCTGCATCGATTCGTCGTCAACGAACACCGCGCGAAGGGCTTCATATCGTCGGTGTGTTGGTTGTTGTGGTGTCAAAAAAAATTGCGAAAAATGGCTGCCGTTCATGGCTCCCTCCCTGTGAATCTGTCATGAGCAAATTTCCTCCGGAAGCCATTATTATGCACACTAAATCTCATCCTCCACAAAGACAAAATCACGCAAAGCACCACGAAAACCCGCCAGACTCGCGATTCAAATTTTACGGTGAGCGAATTTAACATTTCCCAAAACGGCCGGTTTCAAACTTTTGCTCATGACAATTTTGAGACAAAATATGCGAATTTGCAGGGGTTTTGCCTCAATTTGACCTCAATTTGTCATCAGCAAATTGACCGTGGAAATCGGCGTTGAACGAAAGCTGGCGGACGGTTGGGGGGTGAGTCAGCAGGAGTGGTAGGTTGCTGGAGCCAGTCGGCCAGCATTCAGTGCGATTTATCGGCTCACACAGCCTTCATCGGCTGGCATCCATCGGGGGCCCCCGGCGTGGCGAGCCCCAATGGATGCCAGCCGACGAAGGCAGGTCGAATGCCCCCCAGCAGATCAGCCCAAAAAATTGTTTGGTTGAGCATTCACTTTTTTGAGCACATTTTCCAGGCGACATTTCACAACACCTGTGATACACGATCTTTGACATTCAGGTACGGGTAGAAGAACTCACATCGGCACTCATGGACGC
>Ga0105044_10006807_pt1 | contig 15740 bp, 17 predicted proteins | sample MAT01_FD_78092 | JGI IMG/M metagenome (GOLD analysis project Ga0105044, IMG submission 78092) | Freshwater microbial communities from Lake Fryxell liftoff mats and glacier meltwater in Antarctica - MAT-01 | ecosystem: Environmental > Aquatic > Freshwater > Ice > Liftoff microbial mat | place... | reverse complement strand
GGGGCGGTCCCCGGCGGCAGCGGGGGGGGGGGGGGGGGACCGGCGCCCCGCGGGGGGACGGCCGCCGGCGGCGCCGGGGGGGGGGGGGAGGGAGGAGGGAGGTTGAGAGGGTGTTGCGAAGTGCGAAGAAGAGTTACGCGGCGACTGGAAGCGGCCGGGCGAGACGCGCGGCGCGCGTGCTCAGAAGATGCGCCAGGACTGCGACGGCCTCTTCATCCGAGCGCGCCGTGTCTTGCACGGCCTTCACCAGTTCGAGAATCGTGGTGCGTCTCGTGATGACGTTGTGCATGATCGGACCCCCATCGCGACGCGACGCGCGAACCCCAGAACGCGCGACCGAATCGCCTCTGGCCGAAGCTTCCACCCCGCCACTCGTTCCCCGCCTTGCTCCAGCAGCCTGTTTCAACTTCGCCTCCATTCGTTACGAATAGGGGCTACAGCAGCTACCGTGCCAACGTCGGCGAAAGCCGTCTTGACTGCGGGAAGTCGAGCGAGGGGTGCGACGTGTCAAATTTCGTCGCAAGGCGTGCGTAAAGAAAGTGACATTTCTGGCCGACGTTGCGGCCGGGCCACTGCCTTCAGACGCCGAGGCGCCGTTCCGCCTCCTGGCGCAGGAGATATTTCTGGATCTTTCCCGAGCCGGTCATCGGGAAGGCGTCGACCAGGAAGACGTGGCGCGGAATCTTGAAGCTGGCGATGGTGCCGCGGCAGAGGGCGATGACGTCGGCGGCGGTCAGGCTGGCGCCGGCTTCGGGGATGACGAAGGCGACGGGGATCTCGGCCAGGCGCGGGTCCGGGATGCCGACGACGGCGACATGGTTGATGCGCGGGTCGTCGAGCAGCAGGCTCTCGACCTCGGTCGGGTCGACGTTCTCGCCGCCGACCTTGAGCAGGTCCTTGTAGCGGCCGAGGAAGCGCAGGCAGCCGTCGGCGCGCAGGAAGCCGGAGTCGCCGGTGTGCAGCCAGCCGTCGGCATCGACCGTCTTCGCCGTCTCCTCCGGCCGCTTATAGTACCCCAGCATCACCTGGTACCCGCGCACGCAGATCTCGCCGACCTGCCCGGGCGGCAGCGGCGTGCCGCTGAGCGGGTCGATGACCTGGATCTCGTAGCCCGGCAGCGGCCAGCCGCTCATGGTGACGCGCGTCTCCTCGTCGGTGTCGAGAAAGGTGCCGGTGACGCCGACGCCGATCTCGGTCATGCCGTAGCCGGTCATCGTCTTCATCAGCGCCTGGGCGCGGCGCGCGATCGGTTCGCTCGACAGCATGCCGGCGGCGCAGACGCCGGTGCGCAGGCTCGACAGGTCGCACGACGGCCGCGCCGGGTGCTCGAGCAGGTCCTTATAGTGGGTGTCGAAGCCGTTGATCATCGTCGCCCGCTCGGCCTCGATCAGGCGCAGCGCCGCGCCGGCGTCGAAGCTCGGCATCAGCACATGGCGGGCGCCAGTCGCGGGCGACATCAACAGCGCCTTGTAGACGGCGAAGGCGTGAAAGAGCGGCAGGTAGTCGAGGATGACGTCGTTGGGCGTGATGCCGAGGCGGTTGGCGTTGTCGTAGATGTTGCGGACGACGTTGTGGCACTGCATGACGCCCTTCGGAAAGCCGGTCGTCCCGGAGGTGTACATGATGTAGGCAGTGGCGTCGGCATCGACGGCCGCGGCGCGCCGCGCCACCTCGCTCGGGGCGACCGCGTCGCCGGCGGCGAGCAGGTCGGCCCAGCGCAGCACGCCCGGCACCGGCGCTTCGGCGAGCAGGATGACGCGCCGCAGCGCCGGCGCCGTCTCGATCGCCAGCCCGCCCGCCGGCTGCGTGCGCAGTCCCGGCAGCAACTCCTCGATCATCGCCAGGTAGTCGACGCCGGGCGCGGCGGCGGCGGCGATGAGCGTCGTCGAATCCGACTGCGTGACGACGTACGCCATGTCGCGGGTGCGGAAGCGGGTGTTGACCGGCACCAGCACGGCGCCGATCTTCGCCACGGCGAAGAACAGGAAGACGAACTCCGGCCGGTTGCCGAGCCACAGGCAGACGTGATCGCCGGGCGCCACCCCCGCGGCGATCAGGGCGCGCGCGGCGCGCTCGACCTCGTCGCGCTGCTCGGCGAACGTCCAGCGCCGGCCCTCGTAGCTGAGCGCCTCGCGCTCCGGCCAGCGCGCCGCGGCGCGGTCGATGAGATCCCCGAAGGTCTGTTTCTCTATCCACATGCTGCTTGTCTCGCTTGTGCAGCACGGAGGCACGGAGTCTCCGTGTTGAAGGCCGTGGTCACCGCAGTTCCGCGATGAGTTGTTCGAGTCTCATGAGTACGCGTGCGAGGGCGTCGTGCATGAACTCGGTCTCGTGGCCCGCAACTGTCGCGGCCTCGGCATCGAAGCGCGCTTCGAGGGCGTCCCAGGCGGCGCGTACCGGCGCGGCGTGGCGCGGCCAGTCGCGTTCGACGCGGGTGAGGAGTTCCTTGAAGCGCCACCACGGGGCGTCGGGGGTCGGCTCGGCGCCGCCCAGGGCAAGTGCGGCGGGCAGCTCGCCGGCGAGGAAGAGCGGGAGGAAGACGCCGACACACGGCGAGCCGAGGCTGGCCCAGTAGCGCGGCGGCGCGGCGCCGTCGGCCGGCAGCTGGGCGATCATGCTGGCGGTGGTGGTGCCGACTGGATCGGCGTGCATGCAGACGCCGAAGCGGTGCTCGTCGTCGAAGGGCAGTTCCACACCGGGCGACGCGGCGCCGTAGTGATCGCGCAGGGCGGTGCGCAGGGCGGCCGGTGTCAGGCGGCCGCGGCCTGCCGCGAGCAGCTCGCAGGTGCGGCGATGGCGGCCGCTCGAGATCACCGCCGGCGCCATACTGGTATCGCGATAGGCGGCGGCGAAATCGAAGCGGCCGGGCCCGTCCTCCGGCCACCAGCCCTGCGCCACGGCATGCTCGATGGTGCCGTCGGCGAGCGCGTCCCAGTCGTCGCCGATGCCGAGGTGATTGCTGGCGCTGTCGAGCACGCGCACGCGGCGCGCCGCCCAGCGGCGGTCGGAGGCCTCGAGGCGCCAGGCCTCGCGCCGATCGGCGACGAGGAAGGAGTTGTGGTACGGCCAGTCCTTATCGGCGTAGCCGGAGCCGCCCTGCCCGTGCGCCTCGATGAGCCCGGTCATCACCTCGAGCGCCTGCGCCGCCGACGCGGCGCGTTCGAGACCCAGGCGGACCAGGTCCATGCCGATCAGACCGGGCGCGCCGAGTTCGTCGCGCGTGAAGACGGTGTGATTGCCGATGGCGACGCCGTGCTCGTTCAGGCCGTGCTCGAAGCCCCACAGCCAGTAGGGGCGCGAGCCGATGCAGCGGGCCGTGGCGGCGACCTGCGGGATCGCGATGTAGGTGCAGCGCAGCGGCGCGCCGGCCGCGTGCCGCGCCGCCGCCACCTGCAGCAGCGGCTGGGGCTCCGCCGCCGGGCGGTCGCTGTTCTTGGCGAACAGCACGGCGCCATCGGCGGTCGCCGCGCCGAGCGCCACCAGCGAGTCGCAGGCGACGCGCACGGCGCGCCGGCCGGAAGTGCTGGGCACGGGCATGCGGCGACGCGTTGCATACGCGGTCCATTTTCACAATTCTCGGCGCCATGGCATACGCGCAGATCACCTACGACGTCGCCGATTCCGTCGCGACGATCACCCTCAACCGCCCCGAGAAACTCAACGCCTGGACGCCGGTCATGGCCGCCGAGCTGCTCGACGCCTTCTGCGCCGCCGACCGCGACCCTGCCGCGCGCGCGGTCATCTTCACCGGCGCTGGCGAGCGCGCCTTCTGCGCCGGCGCCGACATGGACTTCTTCGCCGAACAGATCGCCGCCGGCGGCGGCACCGGCAGCGGCGCCACGGGGGCGAGCGGAAGCCGCGGCGGCGGCCCGTCGCGCGTCGAGGAGTTCCCTCAACTGCTGCGCCGCCTGAGCAAGCCGACCATCGCCGCCATCAACGGCTATGCCCTCGGCATCGGCGCCAGCATGCCGCTGCTGTGCGACGTCCGCCTCGCCGCCGCGGAGGCGCAGATCGGCTTCCTCTTCGGCCGCATGGGGGTCATGGCCGAGCTCGGCTCGACCTATCTGCTGCCACGCATCGTCGGCACGGCGCGCGCCTGCGAGTTGATGCTGACCGGCAAGCGCTTCGACGCCGTCGACTGCGAACGCATGGGCCTGGTCAACCGCGTCGTACCGCGCCCCGCCCTCCTCGACGCCGCCCGCGCCATGGCGGCCGACATGGCGCAGTGCGCGCCGCTGTCGCTGACGCTCACCCGCCAGGCGATCTACCAGGGTCTCGAGAGCAGCTTCGAAGCCCAGGTGCGCTTCGAGGGCTACACCCTCGACCACCTCTACCGCACCGCCGACCACGCCGAAGCGGTCGCCGCCTTCCGCGCCAAGCGCCCGCCCCGCTTCACCGGCCGCTGAGAGTAGAGAAAAAGAAAACGCTGCACACGGAGAAACGGAGAAACGGAGGTTCAAGAGGGGTTTCAGAACCCGATCTGGTTCTTGATCAGTCTCCGTTTCTCCGTGCCTCCGTGTGAATTCTTCTTCATACTCAGGCGCGGAAGTCGAAGAGGACCTTCACCGCGCCGGTCTCGCCCTGGTGGTGGGTGGTGCGGAACGCCTCCTTGAAATCGGCGAGCGCGAAACGGTGCGTGAGGATCGGCGTGACGTCGACGCGGTGGCTGCGGATGAGGTCGAAGTAGTGCGCCATGGCGTGCTGGCGGACGCCGTTCCATTCCTCGACCCCGAAGGCGTTCGAGCCGACCAGGTTGATCTCCTTGAAGTAGTGCGGCGACCACTCGAAGCGCGCCGGCGTGTCGACGCCGGATATGACCACGGTGGCGCGCGGGCCGGCGATGCGCACGGCGACCTCGAGGCTCTCGGCGGTGCCGACGGTGTTGTAGACGACGCGCACGCCCGCTGGGCCGAACAGCATCGGCAGGCCGGGAGCCCCTGCGCTGGGAGAGAAGAGCTCCGCGCCGGTCGTCTCGCGCAGGCGCTCGATGATGTCCTCGACCGGCCGCCAGGCGATCGTCTCGGCGGCCCCGAGTTGCCGCGCCAACCGCGCCTGGTGCGCGAAGCGGGTGATGGCGACGATGCGCACGTCGAAGAGCTTGTGCAGGATCTCGATGGCGCACAGGCCGAGGGTGCCGCAGCCATAGACGACGACCAGGTCGCCAGGTTGCGGCGGATGGCGCAGCACGGAATGCAGGCTGACCGAGAACGGGTCGGCGAGCACCGCCTGTTCGTCGCTGATGTCGTCGGGGATCGGGATCGCCATGCTCTCATGCGCCGGCACGGCCGGGGCGAAACCGCCCGAGGCGTCACGGCAGGTGCCGGTGTGGATGCCGGCGGCGAGGCGGCCGCGACGGAAGCTCTGGCAGAGCGAATATTGGCCCGCGACGCACATCGGGCACAGCGGGCGGACGCCGCGCGGGGCGCAGGAGAGCCAGGGATTGAGGACGACGCGCTGGCCGACGCGGCGGGTCGTCACCGCCGGCCCGACGGCGGCGATGGTACCGACCACCTCGTGGCCCATGACCTGCGGAAACGTCGCGCAGGCCGCCAGCGGGCTGTCGATGTTCTCGAAGTCGATGAAGACCTGCTTGTAGTCGCTGCCGCAGATGCCGGTCAGGTGCGTCGTGATCACCAGCCAGTCCGGGAACTGGACGACGGCGTCCGGAACCTCGCGCAGGGTCAGCGGCGAATGCTCGCCCAGGTACGCCTCCTTGCTCTGACCGACATCCTGGATGAGGTGGATGATCTCCTCCACGTTCACGTCGAAGACGAGCGCTTGCATGGCCCGCACACTGCCAACCGCGCTTCGCTTCCGTCAACCGGAGGGCGCGGCGGAGCCGCGCGGTGCGCCGGATCCCCGCTCAGGGCACCAGGCAGGAGTGGATGCTCTCGCCGCTGGCGAGGGCTTCGAGGGCCGCGGCGGCGTCCTCCAGCCTGAACTCGTGCGTGTGCATGCGCTCGAGCGGCACGCGGCCCGACTCGATCAGGTGGATGGCCTGCTCGTAGGCGCGGTGGGTGACCCCGAGCACGCCGCGGATCGTCACTTCCTTCAGCACCACCAGATCGCTGACGAAATCCGGCACCGGCCGGAAGCCCTTGACGCCGGCCAGGACGATGGTGCCGCCGGAGGCGACGTAGTGCAGCGCCTCGGCGACCGGCTCGGGCGAGAGCGCCGACACCTCGACCACGACGTCGGCGCCGCGGCCGTCGGTGAGCGCGTGGATGCGCGCGCGCCCGTCCTCGCGCTCCACGTCGATCGTATGGTCGGCGCCGAAGAGCCGCGCCAGTTCGAGCTTCGGCGCGTCGCGCGTCAGGCCGGTGACGATGACCGTGCCGGCGCCGGCGGCGCGCGCGGCGATGACGCTGGCGAGGCCGCGCTGGCCCGGACCGAGAATCACCACCGTGTCGCCGGTGCGCGTGCCCGGCACGTCTACCGCCCAACGGAACCCGGCGCCGAGCGGGTTGAACATGACGGCGAGACCGGCCGGAACACTGGCGCGCACCTTGTGCACGATCGAGTGCGGATGCAGGTACATGTAGTCGGCATACGCCCCCCACAACCCGGGCGGCGTCGCCAACGGCACGTAGCTGTAGCCGAACAGGCCGCCGCGACCGCGGCAGATCTGGTAGCGGCCGGCCAGGCAGTCGTGGCAGTGCGCGCAGGGGATGAGCGTCTCGACGGCGACGCGGTCGCCGACGTTCACCCCCCAGCGGCGCGCGGCGCGGTCGCCGATGCGCTCGATGACGCCCAGCGGCTCGTGCCCGGGAATGGCCGGGAGACGCATCGGCAGCACGCCCTCGTACTGCTCGACATCGCTGCCGCAGATGCCGCACGCCTCGACCCGCAGCAGGGCGCTCTCGTCGTCGGGCTCCGGGATCGGCAGGTCGCGCAACTCGAGCTGGCGTGGGGCGGTCTGGACGATGGCCCGGGTCGTCTTCGGCATGGGCGAAGTGAATCACAGCCACCCGGCGGGTGCACGCGCCGGGAACCCGCCGCCAGGCGATCCCGCCAAGGGCGCCGCCCTCCCCATCCGACAGAACGCCGACGCGGCGGCGCCCCTGGGGAGGCGTCACATGAGTATTCCTTGAATATCGATTGCAGTGTGCGCTAGGAATCGATGTGGATGGCCAAGCCGGTAGCGAAAGCAACGCGGCAGATCCTCTCGCCGGGGCAGATCTTCTGTCCGGTTGGGCGCGCCCTCGATGTCATCGGCGACCGCTGGACCCTGGTCATCGTGCGCCACCTGCTCGGCGGTCCGCTCGGCTTCCAGGAGCTGCGCAGCCGCACCGGCATCGCGCCGCGCGTGCTGGCCATGCGCCTGCGCGCCCTGGCCAAGCGCGGCTTCGTCACCCGCACCGACGATGCGCGGCCGCGCTACGCGATCGGCGAGCGCGGTCGCTCGCTCGAACCGGTGATCGCCGCGACGGCGCGCTGGTACCTGCACCACGGCCTCGACGACCTGCAGGTCGACGCCAATCGCTTCAGCGCCACCTCGGCGCGCTCGATCCTCGAGTCGCTGCCGTTCCTGCTGCGTGAGGAGCGCGCCGCCGGCGTCGACGTCACGTTCGAGATCCGCCTCACCGGCCTCGGCGGCGGCGTCTGGACGGTGCTCATCGCCGACGGCGCCTGCACGGTGCGCGAGGGGTTCGCCGACCACGCCGGCGTGCGCTACACCGCCGACGCGCAGGTGTGGTGCGGCGTCGCGCTGGGCATCGCCGACGCCAAGGCAATCCATCGCGAAGGCCTGATGCGCAAGGACGGTGGGCGCGAGGCGATGGACTTCTACTTCCACCAGATCGCCCGCGCCGCGCGCCCCGCGGCGGCGCCGACACGCCGACGCGCCGCGGCCGGCCGCGCAGGAGGACCGACATGATCTCGTTCGCCATGACCGACGAACAGGCGTCCGCCCGCGACGCGATCCGGGGCTTCGCCGCGACGGCGCTGCGCCCCAACGCGCGCGCCTATGACGAAGCGTCGGCGATTCCCGACGCCTTCTATCCGCAGGCGTGGGAGCTCGGCCTGACCGCGACGCAACTGCCGGAAGCCTACGGCGGCTACGGCGCGCCGCGCTCGCCGGTGACCAACGCCATCGTCCTCGAGGAGCTCGCGTACGGCGACGCCGCGCTGGCGCTGGCCGCCGCGGCGCCGTCGCTGTTCGCTTACGCCGTCGCCGACCAGGGCACCGAGGCGCAGCGTCGCACCTACCTGCCGGCGCTGTGCGGCGCGCACTACCATGCGGCGACGTTGGCGGTGGCCGAGCCGACGCCGGCCTTCAACGCCTTCGCGCCGCGCACGCGCGCGGTGGCGGACGGTGACGGCTGGCGGCTGTCGGGCCGCAAGTGCTGCGTGCCGCTCGGCGATCGGGCCAGCCACGTCCTGGTCATCGCGGCTGTCGACGACGGGCTCGGCGCCTTCATCGTCGCCCACGGCGCCACCGGGCTGCGCATCGCGGACGCGGAGAAGAACCTCGGCCTGCGCGCCCTGCCGACCGCGACCCTCGACTTCGCGCGCGTCCGTGTCGACGTCGGCGACCGCCTCGGCGGTGCCGCCGGCTGCGACGTGCCGCGCCTGCTCAACCACAGCCGCGTCGCCCTCGCGGCGGTGTTGAACGGCATGTCGCGCGCCGTCCTCGACTACTGCGTCCCCTACGCCAGGGAACGCGTCGCCTTCGGCGAGGCGATCGCGCGCAAGCAGTCGATCGCCTTCCGCCTCGCCGAGATGCAGATGGAGGTCGAGTCGATGCGCTGGATGATCTGGAAGGCCGCCAGCCAGCTCGAACGTGGGCGCGACGCGACGCGCAGCACCCACCTGGCGCGCATCTACGCCGGCGAGAAGGCGATGTGGATCGCCGACAACGGCGTCCAGGTGCTCGGCGGCCACGGCTTCATCCGCGAACATCCCGTCGAGCTGTGGTACCGCAACGCCCGCACCCTGAGCGTGCTCGAAGGCGTGGCCGCGGTCTGATCCGCCGGACACCCGGGAGGAACGATGATCGATCTCAATCTGACCGGTAACGACGAACAGGTGCTCGCCGCCGTGCGCCAGGAGGCGCTGATCGCGCGCCGCTACGCGCGCCACTACGACGAGAACGAGCACGAGTTCCCGCCCAACGAGCTGCCCGAGGCGAGGGACCATCCCGGCTTCATGGCCAACATGGGCAACCGCAGCGCCGAGGACGCCGGCATGGCGGTCCTGTCGATGTTCATCGCCATGGGCCAGACCTGGGGCGACTACTCGGTTCGCCTGCGCCGCCAGGAGCGCGGCCTCGGCAACGCCGCCCTGCAGGCGGCGGGCACCGAGGCGCAGAAGCGCCAGTGGGGCGGCCGCATCCTGGCCATGGCGATCACCGAGCCCGGCTGCGGCTCCGATCCGTCGCTGCTGCGCACCAGCGCGACGCTCGACGGCGACCAGTGGGTGCTCAACGGCGAGAAGATCTTCGTCACCACCGGCTGCCGCGCCGACGGCGTGGTGGTGTGGGCGACGGTGGACAAGGCCGCCGGCCGCGCCGGCATCAAATCGTTCCTGGTCATGAAGGGCACGCCCGGCTTCATCGTCGCGCACAAGGAGAAGAAGCTCGGCATTCGCGCCGACGACACGGCGGCGTACGTGTTTCAGGACTGCCGCATTCCGCGCGACCAGCTCCTCGGCGGCGACGAGCAGGTTCACACGGAGGGGTCGGGCGGCTTCCGCGGCGTCATGAAGACCTTCAACATGACGCGCCCCGGCGTCGCCGCCCTCGGTCTCGGCATGGCCGAGGCGGCGCTCGACTTCACACGCGACGCCCTGCACGAGGTCGGCATCGAGATCACTTACGGCGCCGGCCTGCAGGCGCAGGCGGCGGTGGTCGAGCGCTTCGTCCGCCTCGAAGCCGTCTTCGAGGCGGCCCGCCTGGCGACCATTCGGGCCGCCTGGCTGGCCGATCAGGGCGAGTCGAACAACATGGAAGCCTCGATCGCCAAGGCCAAGGCCGGGGGCGCCGTGCGCGAGATCACCCAGGGCTGCATCGAGATCCTCGGCCCGATGGCGATCTCACGCGAGCACCTCTTGGAGAAGTGGTTCCGCGATGTCCGCATCACGGACATCTACGAAGGCACCGGCGAGATCCAGCGCCTCATCATCGCGCGCACGCTACTGGGGTACTCGCGCCACGAACTGAAGTGAGCGGGACGGCGGCGCGGCCGCAGCGGCGCGCCGCCGTCGCGCTCACTCGGCTGGTTTCGGCGTCACCAGGAAGGCCACCGTCTTCCCCTCGGCGACGCGCCCACTGCGCGGCTTGAACAGGCCGAACCAGGCGATCCAGTACTTCTGCGCGTAGGCGTCGCCCATGCGGTCGATCAGGGCGGCATCGGTCACCGGTGCGGCGGTGCCCTCGAACATCGGACCGTCGGTGCTGCCGACCCAGATGTACAGCGGGCTGCCGGCGGCGATACGCCTGGCCTTCCAGCTGGTCGGCGCGGTGGAGAAGAAGATCTTCTCGTCGTCGGTCAGGGCGAACCAGATCGGGCTGATCTCGCTCAGCGCGCCGCCCTTGCGCCGCGTCGCGACGTAGATGAGATCGGCCGTCCGTAGCGCCGCCAGGGTGGCCGGCGGCAGCGCCGCCGCCGGCGCGCGCGGCGGCCACAGCAGCCAGCCGAGGCCCGCGGCCATCATCCGGGTTGCCTGCCGTCGCGTCAGCATGCCACGACAGTAGCACACTGCGCAGGAGGATCGCGATGATCACGCTCTACCACGCCCCCCAGTCCCGTTCGGCGCGGCCCAAGTGGCTGCTGGAAGAAGCCGGCGCCACGTACGACGTGGTGCGCGTCGATCTCAGTAAGCAGGAGCACAAGTCCGCCGAACATCTGCGGCGCCATCCGCACGGGCAGGTGCCGGTGCTGGTCGACGGCGACCTGGCACTGATCGAGTCCGCCGCCATCTGTCTGCACCTGGCCGATAGGTTCCCGCACGCGAAGCTGGCGCCCGCGCTCGGCAGTCCCGAGCGCGGGCGCTACTACCAGTGGATGGTGTACGCGATCGCGACGCTGGAGGCGCCGATCGTCGACATCTTCATGAACACCGTCCAGCTGCCCGAGGCGCAGCGCTCGGCCGAGAAGGTGGCGGCGGCGCGCACGCAGTTCGCCGCCATCGGGCGCGTGCTCAGCGACGCCCTCGGCGCGCATCCGTACCTGCTCGGCGCCGACTTCAGCGCCGCCGATATCATGGTCGGCTCGACGCTGGCCTGGGGCTCATTCATGGGTCTGCTCGACGACAGCCCGGTGCTCGCCGCGTACGTCGAACGCCTCACCCAGCGCCCCGCCTTCCAACGCGCGCAAGCGGATTGACGCCCGGCCTCAGACCGCGCGCGGCGCCGCAGGTGGAGCGACGCGCAGCTCGCGCGGCAGCGGGAAGGTCACGTTCTCGACGGCGGTGGTGAGATCGCGCACGCGCGCGAAGCCGCGCCCGAGCAGATGCGCGATGGCGTCCTGGACCAATGATTCGGGCGTCGAGGCGCCGGCGGTGAGACCGATGGCGCCGCTGCCGTCGAGCCACTCCGCTTGGATGTCCGCCGCGTCCTCGATCAGCCAGGCCGGCGTGCCGGCGTTGCGCGCCACCTCGACCAGGCGGGCGGCGTTGCTCGAGGTCGGCGAGCCGATCACCAGCACCACGCCGCACTGGCGCGCCAGCTCCTTGACCGCCGTCTGGCGATTCTGCGTCGCGTAGCAGATGTCGTCCTTGGTCGGCAGATGTACGGCCGGGAAGCGGGCGCGGATGGCGGCGACGATGTCGCGCGTGTCGTCGACCGACAGTGTCGTCTGCGTCACCACCGCGACGCGCGTCGCCTCGCGCACGACGACGTGCGCGACGTCGTCCACCGTCTCGACCAGGTGCATCTGCGCCGGCGCGTGCCCGAGGGTGCCGATCACCTCGACATGGCCGCGGTGGCCGACGAGCAGGATGTCGAAGCCGTCGCGCGCATAGCGCAGTGCCTCGACATGGACCTTCGTCACCAACGGGCAGGTGGCGTCGACGACGCGCAGGCCGCGCACCGCCGCCTCGCTCCGCACCGCCGGCGCGACGCCGTGCGCGCTGAAGATCACCAGGCCGCCGTCGGGCACGTCGGCGAGCGCGTCGACGAAGATCGCGCCCTTGGCGCACAGGCCATCGACGACGTAGCGGTTGTGGACGATCTCGTGCCGCACATAGACCGGCGGCCCTTCGCGCTCGAGGATCAGGTCGACGATCTCGATCGCGTGCGAGACCCCGGCACAGAACCCGCGCGGACTGGCGACGACGACCTCGCGCTCCATGACGCGACGCTGCCACGCCGGCCGGCCCGGCTCAAGTAGCCAGGGTCGCGGCGCACGCGCCGGCCGCATGGCGCTTGACCCCTGCGGCGCCGCCGCCATAGTCGGCGCCGCATGCGCCTCGACCTCGCTGACGTCTGTATCCGCAGTTTCCGCCGCGACGACGCCGCGGCGCTGGTGCGCGAGGCCGACAACCGCGCCGTCTGGCTGACCCTGCGCGACCGCTTCCCGCACCCCTACACCGCCACCGACGCGGCGGCCTTTCTCACCGCCGTCGCCGCCCAGGCACCGGAGAGCGACTTCGCCATCGCCGCACCCGCCGGCCTCATCGGCGGCATCGGCGTGCAGCGCCAGCCCGACGTGCACCGGCTGTCGGCCGAGATCGGCTACTGGCTCGGCGAGGCGTATTGGCGGCGCGGCATCGCAACGCGCGCCGTGCGCGCCTTCACCGAGCACCTGTTCGCGACGACGCCGCTCGAACGCCTGCAGGCCTTCGTCTTCGCCACCAATCCCGCTTCGACGCGCGTGCTCGAGAAGGCCGGGTACCAGTTCGAGGGGCGCCTGCGGCGGGCGGTGCTGAAGGACGGGCGGCTGCTCGATCAGCTGGTCTACGCGGCGCTGCGCCCCTGAGCGGCGCGGCGGGCGGAGGAGGAGGCGCGGTGGACGACGTCATGACGCTGACCGGCGACGCACTCGCCGTCGCCGGCCTGCTGCTGCTGGCCAGCACGCTGCTGAGCCGCGTCGGCCACCGCCTCGGCGTGCCGGTCAGCCTGTTCTTCCTCGCCGTCGGCATGCTGGCCGGCTCCGACGGTCCCGGCGGCATCTGGTTCGACCGCTTCGACGTCGCCTACCTCTGCGGCACCTCGGCGTTGGTCCTCATCCTCTTCGCCGGCGGCCTGAACACCCGGGTCCGGCATCTGCGCCAGGCGCTGGGACCGGCCGGCGTGCTGGCCACGGTCGGCGTCGTCGGCATCGCCGCCGTCACCGCCGTCGGCGCGCACGCCGTCGGCCTGGGGTGGCACGAGGCGCTGCTCTTCGGCGCCATCGTCTCCTCGACCGACGCCGCGGCGGTCTTCGCGGTGCTCGACGGCGTGCCGCTGCGCCGCCGCGTCGCGCTGACGATCGAGCTGGAGAGCGGGCTCAACGACCCGGTGGCGGTGATCCTGACCGTCGCCGCCACCGCCTACGCGGCCTCCGGCGTCGCGCCCGGATGGCGGTTGGCCGCGGATATCGCCCTGCAGCTCGCCGTCGGCGCCGCGGTCGGCGTCGGGCTCGGCGCCGGCGCCCGCTGGGTCTTGGCGCGCGTCCGGCTGTCGACGCCGGCGCTCTTCCCGGTGCTCACCGTCGCCGTCGCAATGATCTGCTTCGGCGTCGCCAGCGTCTGCGGCGGCAGCGGCTTCCTCGCCGTCTACCTGGCCGGCATCGTCATCGGCCAGGGCGCCCTGCCCTACAAGCTCACCCTGCAGCGCTTCCACGACTCGCTCGCCTGGTTGGCGCAGATCGCCATGTTCCTGCTCCTCGGGTTGCTCGTCTTTCCCGCCGAGCTGCCGGCCGTCGCCGGTCGCGGCCTGCTCCTGGCGCTGTTTCTGGCGCTGGTGGCGCGGCCGCTGGTGGTGACCGTGTGCCTGCTGCCCTTCGGCTTCGCCTGGCGCGAAATCGCCTGCATCGCCTGGCTCGGCCTGCGCGGCGCCGTGCCGATCATCCTCGCCACCATTCCGGTTCTGACCCTCGGCCACGCCGGCGCACCGTTGCGTGACCTGCTCGACGAGTTCGACCTGGTCTTCTTCGTCGTCGTCGTCGGGTCCTTCCTCCCCGGCATGACGGTGCGCTACCTGCCGCGCCTGCTGCGCCTCGAGGAGCCGGTGGCGCCGACGCCGGTGGCGGCAGTCGACATCAGCTCCGAGCGCCCGATCCGCGAGGCGCAACTCAACCTCTTCATCGGCCCCGACGCGCCGGCCCTCGGCCGCACCCTGCTCGAACTCGCCCTCCCCGAGGACGCCGCGGTCATGCTCATCGTCCGCGGCGACCGCCTCATCGCGCCGCGCGGCGCGACGCGCTTCGCACTCGGCGACCACGCCTTCGTCATCTGCCCGCCGGACCGCGTGGCGGAGGTCACCGCCGCCGTCACCGGCCCAGAGTGAGCCCGGCCCCTGGCGGGCGCCACTGTGTAGGCGCTTGTTGGATCGGGCCGCTTCGTCCAAGTCACCCCGTGAGCATGCGGGCACTTTACGCGGTATTCTGCCCGCATGGTGATCCGCCGCCTGGAACCGACGCTACGCAGCTCGTCGCGCGCGCTGTCGACCGGCACCCTGCCGACGATGGTGACCGAGTCCGATGCCGACATGCGCCACACGAGTGGCAGGAGTCTGCGCGCGATGCAGTTGTGAGGCCGCTGTCAGGCGGCCGCGCGGGAACGCCCGGGGGCACCGCGCTTGCGGCGCGGCCGGCGCGACCGTTATACCTTCGGTATGAAAACGGCCGTGTCCCTTCCCGACGAGGTGTTTCGCGCCGCCGAGCGGCAGGCGCGGCGCAGCAAGAAGTCGCGCAGTCAGTTGTACGCGGAGGCGTTGTCCGAATACCTCGCGCGCCATGCGCCGGACGAGGTCACCGAGGCGATGGACACCGTCATCGACCGGCTACGGGAACCGACCGATCCGTTTGTGCTGGCGGCGGGGCGACGCACGCTGGAGCGAACCGAGTGGTAGTGCCCGCACAGGGCGAAACGTGGTGGGCGAACTTGCCGGTGCCGACGGGCTCGGGTCCGGGCTTTCGACGGCCGGTGGTCGTCGTGCAGGGTGATCACCTCAACCGCAGCAGGATTGCCACCGTCGTTTGCGTGCCGTTGACCAGCAACCTGACCTGGGCCGACGCACCGGGCAATGTCCTGCTCGCCCCGAATCTCACCGGCCTGCCCAAGGACTCCGTCGCCAACGCCTCACAGATCATCGCGCTGGACCGGCAATGCCTGGGGGAACGGGTCGGAAAACTGCCGGCCAGCAAGCTGGCGCTGGTGCTGCAGGGCATCGGCATCGTACTCGGGCGCTGAGCCGGCCGGAGACCGAGTCCGACGACCGCGGTCGCCGACTCGACCGGCGCGCGGCGTCACGGCGCCGCCGCCGGCTCGTCCTTCGGCGCTGCTGCGCCGAACGTCCCGACCCAGACGCCGTGGTCGTCGACCAGCGCCGCCTGCCACTCGCCCTTGAGCGTGTCGCCGTCGAGCTGGCCGGTGAATGTCGCCGCCTTGCCCGCCTCGCTGAGCACGCCGAGCACCACCTGCTTGTCGTCGACGGTGCCGCTCACCGTGCCACCGGTGAACACGTTCGAGCCGGTCAGCGTCAGCGTGCCCGCGACGCGGTCGCCGCTGCGCGTCAGCGCCACCGTCCACTTGCCGCCGATGCCGTCGCCCTTGACGCTCTGCCACTCGCCGGATCCCGACAGCGGCGCCTCCGCGGC
>Ga0105044_10006806_pt1 | contig 15741 bp, 14 predicted proteins | sample MAT01_FD_78092 | JGI IMG/M metagenome (GOLD analysis project Ga0105044, IMG submission 78092) | Freshwater microbial communities from Lake Fryxell liftoff mats and glacier meltwater in Antarctica - MAT-01 | ecosystem: Environmental > Aquatic > Freshwater > Ice > Liftoff microbial mat | place... | reverse complement strand
TAATCGTTCACCGCAGAGTTCGGAACTGGAAGGTCATCCCGAAGTGCCTCTGTATTCGCCCCTAACGGAGGCTCTGACATCAAGCCTGAGTCTGGTCAACCTGAGCATTATTCATGCTCCCGGTTTCAGCCGGGGGTCGTTGACAAAATGTCGATCCTGTGTTGTCTCTCCCCTATTCTGAAGCAAAGTGAGCGAAAGGCGAGTCCCATTTCATGCCAGTGAAGAGGGGGATAACGTGGTCGGGATTTTCACGTCATCCCATAGGTTCTCAATAGGTCACAGCGTTTTTGTAGGGGCGACCCATGGGTCACCCTACGATAATCCCCCCTCAAACGAAAATACGACAGGTCAAACCACGTCATTCTCTACACCTATCAGAGTGCTGCACCCTTGATTGAGGATCGAATCCAAAACGCCCCTTAAATATTACAAATCTTCAACCCCCGCGCTGTATCGTAACGAGTCTTTTATGCGGTTAAGGATGGGAGCGGTGTGAGGGCTATCATTTCGTGCTATACTTGGCGTCACACACTCGCGTGTTGTAGACTCCAATCTATCTGTCATCAACGCTGAAATAAATGAAGGAGGGGTGGTTTAGCGAGGTCTGCCTCGCACTGCTACCATTATGAACTCGCAACCTCACCGACCAGAACGCAAAAAGATTCGGGTGATGATCGTCGATGACCATCCCTTGTTTCGTTCAGGCTTAGAGCAAGCGCTGCGGCTGGAGGATGATATTGAAGTCATTGGCTTCAGCGACAGTGGGTCGATGGCACTGCGCCTCGTTGACCAACTACAACCGGAAGTCCTCCTGTTGGATGTCAATCTGCCTGATACCAACGGCCTCCAGGTCTGCCGCCTGCTGAAACCAAGCCACCCGGATCTTGCGATCATCATTCTCACAGCGCACCACGATAAAGAGCAGGTTCTGCACGCCCTGCGCAGTGGGGCCGCTGCCTACTGCTCGAAGGATATCAGCCAGGAACGCCTCGTGAAGCTGGTTCGCACCGTCGCCCAGGGCTATTTTGTCGTTGGCACGACGCCGATGAACAATCGTCAGGTGGAGGCATGGCTCAACGAGCAAATCATGCATTCATCGGGCTATCTCACCGAAGAAGGTCATTTTATTCCCCTCAGCCAGCGTGAAATGCAAATTCTTGAATACGTCACGCGGGGAATGCTGAATAAAGAAATTGGCAACCGCCTGGGCATCAGCCAGCAAACGGTTAAAAATCACATGACATCCATTTTAAAGAAACTCAACGTGAAAGATCGCACACAGGCCGCCGTCATCGCTATTCGGCGCGGTTGGGTGCGAATTGATCAGGAAATCAATCGAGAAGTTTAGCAAAGAGGGCTGATGATGGATTTTGATAACGATCTCTCAAATCCAAAAGACGAAATTGTCAACATGCTCACGCAGGAGATGACGCTGTCAAAGCGTCGTCTGACCGAGTTCAAAGATCAGATTGCCGCCATGCAAACGGCGGTGGAGCGTGAGCAAAATCGCTACTCCAGCATTGCGGCGGAACTGCGGAACATCAAAGACAATATCGATACCGTCCCGCGTGAAGACATCCGCGATAAATACGATGAAGCGCTCGAAGTGCGCTTTCGTCTGGCAACCATGCGCGGCCAGTTGGAGAAATTTGAGGCGAATTACGAATACCTCGAACAACGTCAGGCATTCCTGAGCCAGCTTCTGACCAAGCTGCAAGGCGCGGGTGCGCTGTCGGGGCCGGAAGAGACCGCCAAGGGGGTCGCCGCTGCCGCCAGCCTGGATATCATTGGCATCATCCGCGCCCAGGAGGATGAACGTCAGCGCCTGTCACGGGCGCTGCATGATGGCCCGGCCCAATCGCTCACCAACTTCATTCTACAAGCCGAAATTTGCCAGCGCCTGTTTGATCGCAATCCTGACAAGGCGGCGGAAGAACTGGGCGCATTGAAAAGCAATGCCAGCAGCGCCTTCCAGAAAGTGCGCGATTTCATCTTCGATCTCAGCCCGATGATGCTCACCGATCTGGGCGTCGCCCCAACGGTACGCCGCTATGTGGAGCGGTTTGGAGAAAAGAATGATATTGAAACGAAACTGGAACTCGTCAGCGAAAATCGCCGCTTAGAACGCCATCGTGAAGTGCTGGTCTTCCGCAGCATCCAGGATGTGATGTCGCTGGCCCGTGATTACAGTACGCCAACCGAAATCAATGCGCGGTTGGATATGGCCGGCGAAAAAGTCAAGATGTCGGTGCAGGACAACGGGCGCGGCTTCGATGCCACCAACATTTTCGATGCCTCACGCGGCGATACCGACAATGCCCGCGTGCAGGCGCTCAACATGTTGAAGAACAAGTTGGAGCTGGTGGGCGGCATTATTGAAGTCAAGAGCAACGAAAATGAAGGCACGACAGTTCGTATGGAACTGCCCGCAGGCGAGAGCGTTTAATATGTCAAACCATCTCTCAATGCAGAGGGATTACAAAATCCTCTATATTGAGAGACAGGCTATTCGTCCCGTTTGTTTGACAATTTCTGTCGTCAGATTAAACTCAAGTTCATAGAGAGACTCCGACGGGACGTGAGATGGCTGTGACGGCTCGTTGGACATTGGAACGCTGACATTGCCATCATTGGAGCAAATTCAATATGAGACGTTTGTTACCCATCATTGTCGTTCTGGCGATTGTCGTTGTGGTGGTCGTTGTGCTGCTCGTGAGCCAGCAGCCCCCTGCGCCAGCCGTCGATCCCAACGTACCGACCCAGGAAGGCGGCGGCCCCGCACCCGTGCAGCAGGATGTCAGTAACCTGCTTCCGACAGCCACGCCCTTTGATTATGTGAATGTCGTGATTGCTGTTCAGCAAATCCCACGCGGCACGTCCATTGAAGCCAATGCGGTTGAGATTCGCCAGTGGCCGGCTGATGCTGTGCCTGTGGCGGCCTACAGCAATGCCGAAGATGTGATTGGGAAGATTGCCCGCACAGACATCTACCGTGAGCAGCCGATCTTACAGCCCCTGCTAGTTGATCCGCTGGAACAGGGTGCTCTCACAAATCTGGCCTCGACTGGTTCGGATGCTGCCGCTGTGCTGCCCAAAGGCAAAGTGGCCGTCGCCTTCCCGATGGATCGTATCACCAGCGTGGCTTACGCCATTCAACCGGGTGATTACGTCGATCTGATCGCGTCCTGGCTGTTTGTGGACATTGATCGCAATTTCCAGACGATTGAACCGAACTTCTTCCAGTTGATCGCCTTCACCTGTGCAAGCGGTGGTCAACCGCCCTGCCCCAGCAATGAAACCGTAACCTTTAACTTCAGTACGGCAGCGCGTGGCGCATTTGACACCCGCCTCGTTCCGGGCGCAGGCACATTCCCGGTGTTCATTACCCCGTCAGAAGAGCCGCGTCCGCGCCTGTCGACCCAGCGCACCATCCAGGATGCCCTGGTGGTCTGGACGGGTGACTTCCCGGCGGATGGCGCTCTGTTCCGCCCGGCGGCCACACCCACACCGATTGAACTGTCACCGACGCCGGAAGGCACCCCCGCCGATGCACCGCCGCCGCCCACCCCGCTGCCCCCACGTCCTGATATTGTGACGCTGGCGGTCTCGCCCCAGGATGCGGTTGTGCTGACCTATCTGGTCGAAGCCAAAATTCCGGTCACGTTCGCGCTGCGCTCCGCCGGCGATCATTCTGGCCTCGAAACGCAAACGGTGTCGCTGGAAGTCATCATGAACCGCTTCCGCATCGAAGTGCCGCAGAAGTTTGAGTACGGCATTGAACCTGCTATTCGCAGTATTCGGCAGTTGTCAGTGGGGAACTCCATCTCATTGAGCAACACTGGCTCTGGCGGATAGTCGTCTGATCACTATGTAAGACGCTCGGTGGCCCCATTGAGCGTTCGTCATCATCATGCGGAGCGGGCTGTATGCCTGCTCTGCATGACACGCCCCAGAAGACGAATTTGGGAAACTTTCGCATCAAAAACGCCATTCTGTGCAACAATAGACGATAACGAATCTGCACATCACTGTTTGATTGTGGGATAGAGTTAGAGGACATTCACTTCATGAGCAGCAGTAAAACAAACGCTGGAAAGAATGATTCGGGGAAACCCGCTACCACAATTAACATCTTGCTGGTCGACGACATGCCCGAAGCCCGCGAAGGCGTGAAGAAACTGCTGCAATTCGAGCAAGAGTTCAAAGTCGTCGGAACAGCATCGAATGGGCGTGAGGCTGTCCAACAAGCCAAAGAATTGCGGCCCGATATCGTGATCATGGATATCAACATGCCCGATATGGACGGGCTGGAAGCCGCGTCACGCATCACCAAAGCCCTGCCTGAGACGGGCGTCATCATGATGTCGGTGCAGGACGATACCGATTACATGCAGCGGGCCATGCTCGCGGGGGCACGCTTCTTCCTGCCCAAGCCGCCGGATATGGACAAACTGTATTCGACCATCCACAGCGTCTATGATCAGTACGGCCCCATCCGCGAACAAATGAAACGGATGCGCGAGGGGTCAGGCATCATTTCCCCGATCATCGATCCCGACAATAAAAAACGACCAGATCGGGCGGGCCATGTGATCGTGGTCTATAGTCCGACAGGCGGCGCAGGCTGCACCAGCATCGCCATCAGTCTGGCCTCCGGTTTGATGAAAGAGGGGATTAAAACCCTGCTGGTCGATGGCAACCTGCAATTCGGCGATGTCGGGGCCTTTCTCAATCTCAAGCCGCAGTCCACCATCTCCGATCTGGTGGAAAATCTGGAAGCCGAACTCGATATCGAATATTTTGAGAATATCGTCATGACGCACGACAGCGGCATGAAGGTGCTGCTAGGGCCGCCACGCCCGATGATGGGCGTCGACATCCGCGATCAACAGCCGGATTCTGTGCCGCAGATCGTTGAGCAGGCTGCCTATCACTACGATTTCATCGTCGTCGATACCAGCCGCTCGATTGACAATGTGATCGCAGGGCTGTTCGATAAGGCCACCAAGATCGTCGTCGTCGTCAACCCGAATATTCCGTCGATCAAAAATACGCGCCTGACGCTGGAGTGGTTCGATCAATCGGGCTTCCCGGCTGATAAGGTCTGCCTCGTCATCAACAAAGCCGTGCTCGATCAGCGTACCGCCAAAGACAAAGGCATCCCGCTGCCCGATAAGATTCAGTCATATCTGCGCCGCCCTGTCGAGGGGATTTTGCCCCTGGTCGATGACAAGGTGATTCTCAGCGCCATCAATCGCGGCGTGCCTGTCATTGCCTCAGATCGGGATATGACAAAGCCCTTGATTAAGCAGTTGTATGATCTGTCGAATCATCTGTATAAGGGATTGATGGGCGAGGCCGAGGCCGTAAGCGACCCGCAAGCCGCCCAGAGCACCACCAATCTCATCAGTGGATTCTTCCGTCGGCGCTAAACCGCGCAGCGTGAATAATCCTGTGGGGCCGTAAAATTCCTTACGGCCCCAAATCCATAAACAGCCTGTTCAAATTTAGGAGTGAAACATGTCTCTTTTGCGTCGTGCTGTTCCGAATCAACCACCAAAACCAGGCACTCCCGCGCCTTCGGGTGGAGATGGTCAGGCCAAAGACGCCGAAGAAGCGCGTCGTCAGCAAAGCATTGCAGCGCAGCGGGCCAGCGCCCAGGCGGGAGCGCAGCGTGGTGGGTCTGGCGCAAAATCAACCAAGCCAGGGGATAATGTCTCTGATCTCAAATCGCGTGTGCAAAACCGCCTGATGGCCGAACTCGATCCATCCTCCGACTTATCGAAGACGGAAGAAGTACGCGAGCAAATCCAGCAGCTCTTTAACGCGATTCTGGCCGAAGAGAACATGCTGCTGAACAAATCGGAGCGTGATCGCCTGTTTGAATCTGTCGTCGCGGATATCCTCGGCCTCGGCCCGCTCGATGCCCTGATGAAAGATGACTCCATCAGCGAGGTCATGGTCAACGGCCCGAAGATGGTCTTCATCGAGCAAAAAGGCAAGCCGCACCTGTCGGGTGTCACCTTTGAGAACGATGAGCATGTCATGCGTGTGATTGACCGCATCGTCGCGCCGTTGGGTCGTCGTGTTGACGAAAGCTCGCCGCTGGTGGATGCGCGTTTGAAAGATGGCTCGCGTGTCCACGTCGTCATTCGCCCGATTGCGCTGTGTGGCCCGACCATTACCATTCGTAAATTCTCCAAGAAACCGCTCGGCATTGCTGACCTCATCCGCTTCGGGTCGATGTCACCGGAGGTGGGTGAGTTCCTACGAGCCTGCGTCATCGGCGCACTCAATATCGTGGTGTCGGGTGGTACAGGATCAGGCAAAACCACCCTGCTCAACGTGCTGTCAGGCTTCATCCCGAACGATGAACGCATCATCACGGTGGAAAACGCGGCAGAATTGCAGTTACAACAGGAACACGTCGTGTCGCTGGAGAGCCGCCCGGCCAACATTGAAGGTCGCGGTATGGTGTCCATTCAGGATCTCGTGATGGCCTGCTTGCGTATGCGGCCTGATCGTATTGTGGTTGGAGAATGTCGCGGCGGCGAAGCGCTGGACATGCTCCAGGCCATGAACACGGGTCACGATGGTTCGCTGACGACGCTCCACGCGAATACCCCACGCGATGCCATTGCCCGTCTCGAAGTCATGTGCTTGATGGCGGGGATGGACTTGCCTGTGCGTGCGATCCGCGAGCAGATCGCCAGCGCTGTGAATTGTATCGTGCAGCAGCAGCGTATTCGTGATGGATCGCGCAAAATTACGGCTGTGACCGAAGTCCAGGGCATGGAAGGTGAAATGATCACCATGTCCGATATCTTTGAATTTGAGCAAACCGGCTACGAGAATAACAAGATCGTTGGGCGCATCCGTCCGACGGGCATTCGGCCCAAATTCATCGAGCAGATTGAAGATGCGGGCATTGCTCTGCCGTCCTCGATCTTCGGTATCGCCCGCAAATAGCGTGTGGGAAAGTGCGTCGTGATTGACGCATTTTCCTGTTATGGCCTACAATACACAAGACAACAGTATTCAGGGATAAACCTATGCAAATTGCCATTGTCATAGCGCTTATTGTGGTGATGGTGATTATCGTCGCAGTGGCCGCCTATTTCACACGCCGCGATGATAACCTGATCGAGACGCGGATGCAGAATCTCGATCAATCGCTGGAATATGAAGCGTTTTTGAAGGCTGCCGATGAAACGGAAAAAGCCAATCAAGAGGCGGCGGTGTCTGCTGGTTCGGTCTTTGAAGAGGGGCGTCGTTTTCTAGACCCCGTCAATGATTGGTTATCGCAGCGCAAATGGGGCCAGAGCACTCGTCGCAAGTTGGCCCGCGCCAACCTCAAGCTGACCCCGGCGGAGTTTGCCGTCGGTCATATCGGGGCGGCGGCCCTCGGCTACACTCTGGGCTACACCATCCTGGCAGCGGGCGATCCAGTCATGTCATTCGTCTTCGCGGCGATTGGCTTCTTCATGCCGCGCCTGTATGTGGGGCGGCTGGTCAGTGGACGGCTTCATGGCTTTGAAAACCAACTGCCGGACACCCTGAGCCTGTGGGTCAACGCGCTGCGCTCCGGCTACAGCGTGCCGCAAGCGATGGAAGCAATTGCGCGTGATGCGCCTGAACCCACCCAGACGGAGTTCTTGCGCGTCGTGAAAGAGATGCAGCTCGGCATCGACATGAAAGATGCGCTGGAGCACCTGCTTGAGCGCGTTGAGAGTGAAGATTTGGATCTCGTTGTGACCGCTGTGAACATTCAGCGCGAGGTCGGCGGTAACTTAGCCGAAATTCTCGAAGTCATCAGCTCGACCATTCGTGAACGCATTAAGCTGAAAGGCGAAGTTCGGGTGCTGACCTCACAGGGGCGCATCACGGGTTATCTCATCAGCTTCCTGCCGATTGCTCTGGCGCTGTTTCTGAACGGCGTCAATCCGGGCTACATGGGGCTGCTGTTCTCGAACCAGGGCTGCGGCTGGCCGATGCTTGGGGCAGGTCTCACGCTGATTGGGATCGGGACCGCCGTCATTCAAAAAATCGTCGATATCGAAATTTAACCGAGAGTCCCATGTCTGATCATATTTGGGGCTTTCGGTTTGATCGGCAGTAGGATCAACATTCAATGAATGATGACCATGAGATCGAAGAGATGGAAGATATTGAGCAGATGATGACCTTTCGTGATCGGGTGATCGAGCCTCAGCTTATCAGCCTGCGGCTTCAGATCCGCAGGCTGCGGCGATTTATCGGACGATTGCGTCCGCTTACGCCGCAAGAAAAGTTTCAGAAGTACTGTGATGGCAACGCTTATTCTGATCAGCATTATCGGGACATGCGCCAGTCAAACCATCGTCAAAAGTAAACGTTAGAGGAGAAATCGATGCAAGCATTACTCCCCCTTATCATCGTCCTCGGTGTCCTGGGCTTGCTGGCTGTGATGGTGTATGTCAACCTGCGCGATGACCAGGGGCGTGACCCGCTGGCGGATCGTCTTGCCATTTATGGTGAGAAGGATATCCAGGTTGAATCACTGGAAGATGTTGAGCAAAAATTGGCCTTCCGTGATCGCGTGATTGTGCCAACAATCCGCACCCTCTCGGCGAGTGTCGCCCGCTTTACGCCACAAAAGCAGCTTGAGATGACGCGCCACAAATTGGAACTGGCCGGACAGACGACAGACCCAACGGCCTTCTTCTTGCAGCGCATTTTCTTTACAGTTGTGTTTGGGATTATCTCAATCCCCTTCTCGGCCAGCATCCTGCATCTGGAATTCCCAACCCTCATCCTGGGGATCGCAGGCGGGCTGGCGTTGGGCTATTACTTCCCGATGCTGTCGCTCAACAGCAAAATCTCCAAGCGTCAGAATAACATCGTCAAGGCGCTGCCCGATGCGCTCGATCTGCTGGTGATCTGCGTGGAAGCTGGTCTCGGTTTTGATGCGGCGATGGGCAAGGTGTACGAGAAGTGGGATAACGAGCTGGCGCTGGCGTTTGGCCGCGTACTGCGCGAAATCCAACTCGGTAAGCCGCGCCGTGATGCCCTGCGCGATATGGCCCACCGCATGGATGTGCCGGATGTCAATTCCTTCACGGCGGCCATCATCCAGGCCGAGCAGTTGGGCGTGAGTATGTCCAAGATTCTGCGCGTGCAGGCCGATCAGATGCGCGTGAAGCGCCGCCAGCGTGCTCAGGAAAAAGCGCAGCAAGCGCCTGTCAAGATGATGATCCCGATGGTTCTGCTCATCTTCCCGTCCATCTGGATTGTGCTGCTGGGGCCAGCGGTCATCCGCGTGATGAATACGAACACAGGCGGCGCGTTCTAACGTGAAGCCCGCCAGATCGATCACTGCCCCGCTTGCTGTGGGGCGGTGGACGCCTCCCTGGGTGGCGTGGGTCAGGGATGCTGCACTCGATTGGATTTTTCCACCGCGCTGCGTGGGATGCGGGCGCGTCGATGCCTGGTGGTGCGCGTCGTGTGCCGCCGATCTCACCGCCCTGCCGCTTGATCCTGCTTTTTATCCCCTTGAAGGCTTCGCCGCGACTCTCTCCACCGGAGGACACAGCGGCCTGCTGCAAAACTCAATTCAAGCGCTCAAATATTATGGTTTGACCGATCTTGCCCCGCTGCTCGGCGCACGCCTCGCTGCCGCGTCTCCTCTTTTCAAGGTGACAATTGATCTCATTATTCCCGTACCATTGTTTAAGGCTCGGTTGGCAGAACGCGGTTATAATCAGAGTCAGATCTTGTGCGCGGCGCTGGCCGATCAAATCGGCATTCCCACATCCGACGCTCTCACACGGGAGCGCGATACGGGATCACAGGTGGGCCTGAACCGCGAAGAACGTCTGACCAATGTTGAGTCAGCGTTCAAAGCTGATCCGTCCCAGGTGGCTGGGCGGACGCTTCTCATCGTGGATGATGTGCGTACAACAGGAGCAACCTTAAAAGCCTGCGCCCAAACCGCATTAACGGCAGGAGCACATGCGGTTTACGCATTGACGCTCAGCCGTGCCGAATAGAGGCATGTTCACTTTTTCCACTCGAAAGGACCTGGCATGGATATCTCTATTCAAGGGAACAACATCGTCATCGCTGACAATATGCGGGAGTATGCTCAGGAGCGGCTGATGAAACTCAGCCGCTATCTGCCCAACATTGCCGGGGTGCGGACGGATATCACCAAGCAGGAGTACAGTCGTGGGCCGGATCAGATCACAGTTCAAATCACGGTGCGCCACAGTCGCGGCGCAATCCTGAGATCCGAGGAGAAATCGGTCCTGAGCGGTGGTGGAGATGCGGTCAAAGCGGCGCTGCATGGGGCGCTCGATAAGATGTACAAACAGATCGAGCGTTTTAAAGGCAAGCGGCGTGAAATCCGTCACCCGGAAGATCGCTATCAGGCCACACAGGAAGAGCTAGATGTTGCGGAGGATATTCCCTCGATTGAAGACCTCATGGCCCCGGATGCTGGCTGGAAAGAGCCACAAATCATCCGCCGCAAGCAGGTCAATATCTCTGCCATGAACGATGAAGAAGCGGTGCAGCAGATGGAACTGCTCGGCCATGATTTCTTCGTCTACTTCAATGCGGATGACAATATCGTGCAGGTGTTGTACCGTCGCACCAACGGTGGCTATGGTGTGCTGGTTCCCTCGATAGAATAACATCGCAAGCTGGAGGGGTACAGACGATTAGTGTACCCCTTCCGACCCCTTTTCATGCCGCAACTGCCGCAGATGCCAATACTTGCGCCCCTCATACCACGCCATCAGCAGCGACAAGCGCAGGCCGTGCCAGCCATCGGTATAGCCTTTGAGCGTGACGAAGCGCCACCAGAAATGATGGATCGGCTGTGTGAGATACGTATAAAATTTAGGCGTGATGCCCTGCTCATACAGCATCTTTGCATCGTATTTCAAATATTTATTTTGCTTGGCGCGAAAGTGCGCGAGGTCTTTGTAATTGTAGTGGATGAACGGCTCTTGCAGCGTGCCGAGCGGCCCCTCCAGCAGCACTACCTCATGCACCTGGCGCAATGGATCATAGTGAGCCGCGCCAACGCGCAGCAGCCGCGTCTGATAATCGGGATACCAGCCCGCCCCTTGCGTCAGCACGCCAAAGAGATAGTTATGGCGCGGAATCTGCCAGCCCGCATAGGCAGGTTGCGTCATCGCCTGCTCAATCTCAGCGGCCAGCGCGGGCGACACACGCTCATCGGCATCGACAAACAGCACCCATTCCGCCCGCTCCTTGACGGCATCGAGCGCTGCATTGCGCTGTCCGGTGTAATTGTCGAACGAGCGCACCATAACCTCTGCGCCCGTCGCCTGCGCCAGAGACAGAGTGGCATCGGTGCTGCCCGAATCGACGACGAGACGGGCCTCGGCAAAGCGCAGCGTCTCCAGACAGGCGGTGATATGTTCCGCTTCGTTATAGGTGAGGACAATGGCGATGAGACGATCTTTCAACATGATATCCATAACTTGTAGTACCCCGCCACAACGATAAATAGAGATATTTATGTGGGTCTGTAGGGACACGGCCCGCCTTGTCCGAATGTGTGGACACGGCAGGCCGTGTCCCTACAAACCATCGTCGTATCTGTCATTATCAGCATGGCACGCCCGTCTTTGCCATCTGTAACACGCGCTCATAGGCGTCATGCATGGCAGCGCGATCCGCCTGCGACAGCGCCGCATCCCGATCCAATGCGCGCTGTTTGCGCCGAATCCCAATGCGGATCATGCGCCGAGCCAGCCATTCTTTCCAGCGCGGATAATGCTTGCAGAACAGGCTCAGACGGCTCTCCCACAGATTGACGATGCTGCGCGGCTTGATCTGCCCGGTGCTCTGCCCGACGAGATGCACCACCTTCGCCGTTGGCACGCATACCGTGCGCCAGCCCGCCTTGTGAATACGCCAGCCCCAATCGACCTCTTCGGCATACATGAAGAAGGTTTCATCAAAGCCGCCCGTTTGCTTAATGACCTCACGGCGCAGCATCATCGTCGCGCCGAGCGAAAAATCGACCTCAAACAGCGCCGCGCCCGCATACCAGACACGCGGATAGCGCCCATTGAAGCGCCCTTCGAGCAGGCGACCCGGCGTCGGGAAAAACTCCGCCCACAATTGACGCAACCCAGGGAAGGCAAATGCACCATGCTGAAACGAGCCATCCTCATTCAGCAGATGCGCTCCGACGAGGCCGATATCGCTGTCTGAGAACAGGCCCTCATACAGCGCCCGCGTCGCCCCCGGCTGCGTGATGGTATCGGGATTGAGCAGGTAGACCGCACGCGGCAGCGACTCAGCAGGCGTGTCTGTGCCAAAGCCAAGCGCCCGCAGCCCGACGTTATTGCCGCGCCCAAAGCCGAGATTCTCGCCGGTCTCGATCACCTGCACCTGGGGATAGGCGTCGCGGACGGCCTGGGGTGTGCCATCATGCGAGTCGTTGTCGACAAGCACGATGTGTGATGTCAGGCCGCTTGACGCCAGATCCGCCGCGAGGCTGGCGAGGGTTTGCAGCGCCAGAGTCTTCACGTTCCAGGTGACGATGATGATGGCAAGATCGAGGGGCAATGAAGGATTATCCTTTGTGCACCCCTCACCCCTGGCCCCTCTCCCACAAGGGGCGAGGGATGCATAACAGAGTGCGAAAGGTGTCTAGAGACAGCAATCGAGCTTTTGTAAGGGCGCAGCCTGCTGCGCCCCTACAATTGGGATGTCATCATTTTGGGCGCGATATATCGCGCCCCTACACGAACGCTACATGATTCTGCCCGATACCAATATGTAACATCCCGATTTACTGCCCCAACTGCGAGAAATTCAGGCCCGATGACGCCAGGAAATCATCCAGCGTCTTGAGATCATTCGCCGCAAGCGCCACCAGCTTGCCAGGGCCGACGAAGGGAGCCAGCAGCGTTTCGGTATCATTGGCGACGACGACAGGCACATCGGCGGTGGCCTCCTGCGTCGGTTGGGCAGTCAGCGCGGCCTCGATCTCAGCCGTTGCATCAGCCGTCACCTCTACGCTGGCCTCCGCCGTTGCTTGAGCTGCCTGTGTCGCTTCCGATGTAGCCTCTTGCGTCGCATCGGTGACGACAGCGGTCACGTCCTGCGTTGCCTCTGCCGTTGACTGAGCAGCACGGGTCGCGCCAATCGTCGCCTCGGCTGTCGATTGCGCGGCCTCGGCGGTTGATCCACGAGTTGCCCCAATTGCGGCAGTCGCCTCGGCGGTACTGAGCGCTGCCGCAGGCGTTGCCGTGAGCGTGAGAACAGCCTCGGTGGTGGCTGTCGGCTCCAGGGTGGGCGTCGGAGTAGCGGTGGGCAGCATGACCGCCGCCAGATTGGGCAGTTCATTCGTCAGCGCAAGGCGGGCGGCAATCGGAATTTGGAAGGGATACATCAGCACGCCGTAAGGGATCGGCACAGAATCGAGCACGCTCACCACATTCTCCGTCACACTCGGATTCGCCGCCTGCCAAGCCGCCAATGTGCTGCTGGCGACGCCCGTGCCGGCACATTCGCCCAGGGCAACGGCGTTCAGGAGCGAGGTCGTATCGGGATATTCGCGCACATCGCCAAAGGTTGAGACCGAGACTTTGGCTGATTCGAGCATGAGCACGGGCAGCAGCCATGTATCGAAGTCATCGCGCCCCAGGCGGCAAAACATCTGTTTTTGCAGCGAGCGCACATCGCGGGATTGCAGCGTGCTGCTGAGGACGATCTGGCGCGTTTCGCCTGTGCTGCCCTCGCGGGTGAGCCAGACGGTAGCATCACCACATCGCCGCGCACTGGCGACAGAGTAGGTGAGGGCATCGGCCCAGATCGCCGTGAGTTGGTTGCTGGACGTATCGCACAGCGCATCGAGAAGCTGCAAACGATCCTCGGCAAAGACAATCTCGACGGTGACGCTGGTACTTTGCAGAATCGCATTTTCAAGCTGCGGTTTGAGCGCCCGCGCCCGCGCCTGATCCTGCGGGATCAGCATGATTCGCAGCGGGTTGTCCGGGAAGCCTGCCGGCAGCGCTGTTGCCACCTGCGGCAGTGGGCTGGGCGTGGGTGTCGGGGTCGATGTGCCGCGCACAACCACCGTTGCCACTGCACCGCCATCGCACGCCGCCAGCAGCAGCATGAGAGGAAGGACAAAAAGCCAGACACGCATCAAACGACTCGTCGCGTGCCGGCGCTGTGTGCTCTGTCGATAGGCTGCTGTCACCGTATGCCCCCGTTGTGTAGCTGGGTTATCCGCCCCGATGATACCATTATTTCGCCGATTCAGCCGTTGCATCGACCAAGCGAATCTCACGCTGGCCGACAACGCTGTTCCGTAGGCTGACTTCGACCTGCTCCTGGATCAAGCCCGCCCAACAGTTTTGCGGATTCTGGCGCTCCTGGATATCGGTCATCCGTACCGCACCCCACACCAGCGCCCTCGCCCCGGCAGGCAGATAGGAGAAGACCTCGCCTGTACCGGGATTGGTCTTCTCGATCAGCACATCGGGCGACCCCACCGCCCAGCGATACGGGAACGGTTCCGTCGACGTATCACACTGGATGCCGACGCGCCACGCGCCCGGACTTTCAAACGCGCCCAGCGAGGCCGCCACCTGATTTTGCTGATAGACCGTCCCCGGCGTCGGGCCTGTCGTGCGAATCGGCACGTTGCTGTAATTCTCTATCGTGAGCATAAAGACCAGCATATCGCCGACGGGCATGACAATCGACACATTGCTGCGGGCGGCGGGGTCGGTGATCTGATCGACCAGTGCGCCTCTGGTCTTGGCGTCAGCGAAATATTTATCATCGTAGGGCTGCGGCTGAAACAGCACATCCACGCCCACGCTCTGCGCCGAAATTTCGGCCAGCGGCTTGCCCCCGTCAACAATCGTCAGGTCTGTCTCGCGGCGCACGCGCTGGCCCTCGGCATCCTGCGCCACTGCGACGACCTTGTACGTGCCATCAGGCGGCGGCTCGGCATTGAGATCGATGCCGCCTTCATAATCGAACATCTGGCGTCCGGCCTCCCCTGGCTGGCGGCCTTCTTTGCGGGCGCTGATCGGGTATTCCTGGCCCTGAGCGCCGACCAGGAACACGCGCAGATCGGCAGGCTGCTCCAGGTAGACCTCAATATCGACGCGATCCGCCACGCCATCCTGATTCGGGCTGAAAATCGACGGGCCGATGGTGAAGGTGCTGATCACAGGCAGATGGCTGTTGGCGTCCGCAATCGTGATTGTGCCGTCCATCGTCTGCGCTTCGGCGGCGTTTTGCGCGGTCAGCGTCCAGTGATACTCGCCATTCGCCAGCAGACGCCGTTCGACGATGCCTTCAATGGCTTCATCGGGGCGGGTGTAGCCATCGACCACGCCGCTGAACAAGACGGCATACGCCTGGGCCACACGCGGCTGCTTGTCGCGGAAGACGTACTCTGAGTTATCCGCGCCGCGCAAAGACAGCGTGATATCGGCATTGCGGCTGAGTTCGTAGCGAAAGCTGGTGACATCATCAACGCCATCGGCATTGGGCGTGATGGTGGGGCTGTCAAATTTGGCGGCCAGGATCAGCGGGCGATTGGGCTGGAGTACGGCCTGTGCGATCACGATGACAACGGCTGCCGTGATGAGGGCCGTGAGCGCTGTGATCCAGGCGGGAAATCGCATCGGAATATCCTCTCATGGGGTGGATGAGACAGGCGCTGTAAGGTCGTCGGTCTCGTGCGGCGAGTCT
>Ga0105044_10006803_pt1 | contig 15743 bp, 8 predicted proteins | sample MAT01_FD_78092 | JGI IMG/M metagenome (GOLD analysis project Ga0105044, IMG submission 78092) | Freshwater microbial communities from Lake Fryxell liftoff mats and glacier meltwater in Antarctica - MAT-01 | ecosystem: Environmental > Aquatic > Freshwater > Ice > Liftoff microbial mat | place... | reverse complement strand
CTTGGTCGGGGGCATTGGCGAGCTTTGGATCGGCCGCCGCGCCAGGCACCTGAAAGCGATTCACCGCCACGACCGGACGGGCCACCGGCTTCTCATCGGCGACCAAAGGTACGGCCGAACAGAGGCACAACAATGGGAGGGAAAGGATCGGTCGAATCATACGCATTGGGGCACCCCGGTGAACGCTCATGCTACCGGAAAATTGTACTGGAATGCCCGGCGTGTCGAAATAGGTAATCCGAGAATCGACTTCGGATTGACGCGCGAGCCTCTCCGTGGCATATCCCCAGAATAGGGGAACGCTGGGGGGTGGTGTATGCGTTGGAAAATTCGGGCGAGGGGCCTGTTCGCGGCCGGATCGATCGGCTTGGCCGGGTGTGCCAGCACGCCGCCGTTGGATAATCCGTTTCAAGTGCAGCCGAGCCAATTGGGCGGTGAAAGTTCCGTGGCGCTGGCGCCGGGGCAACCGACGCCCGACGGTTACGCCGAAGTGTATGATCGCGTACTCGATGCCTTGGACGATTACTTCGTGGTGAAGCCCGCCTCCCGCTACTCGGGGGTGATCGAAACCTATCCGCGCGTGGCTCCGGGGTGGGAACAACCGTGGAAGCCCAGCACTCCGGATGCACGTGAGCGAACCTTGGCCACACTGCAAAGCATGCGTCAATACGCCGTGGTGCGGATATGGGCCGGGGAACAAGGCGGCTACAAAGTTTACGTCGAAGTGTACAACGAATTGGAAGATTTGCCGACGCCCCTCGGTTCGCGTTCCAGCCCCGCGTTCCGTGATGCCGCGTCGGCGGATCGCCGCGGCGATCTGTTGGGCGCCACCGCCAAACGCACCCCAGGCGATTCCTGGATTCCCGCCGGGCCTGCCCCGCACCGCGATTATGCTTTCGAGCAAGTCATTCTGAAGAAAGTTCACAACTGGGAAGGATTCAAATAATCCGAGCCGAGTGCATTGGGTGGGCACGTGCCTGTCCATTCCCGAATGTAACGAGTTCGCATTCCACTCCATTCCCGCGGCATTCGAGCTAACAACCCCGGCGTGCATCGCGTATCCTAACCAATAGGAAACCGGTTCCGGTTGGGGCATGGCATGGCGGTTCTCTCATTGCCCGAAAGCGTCGAACGCAAGTTGCGCGAACTCGCGGCGGGCATCCGCCGCATGCGGGTTCTCCGCGGCACATGCTGGCTCGCGCTGACGCTGCTTTCCGCATTGCTTCTCGCCCTCGGGGCCGATGCCCTCTTCGATCTTTCCACACGCACTCGCACGATTATTTTCACGGCTTGGATCGCGTTTGCAATCGCGGCGGCGTGGTGGTTCGTCGCGCGGCGGGTGTACGGTCGCATCCCCAGCGAGGTCCTCGCTCAGGCGGTAGAAGCGAATTATCCGAGCCTCGCCGAGCGGTTGCAGACGTTGGTGGAACTGAACGAAAACGCCGACCCCGCGAACGGTTCCCGCGTGATGATGGCGATGTTGGCCCGCGATACCGAACGCCGAACCGCCCGTTTGAATTTCCTCACCGCCGCACCGCGCACCTACACCCTCCGATTGGCAATCACTTCTGCATTCGCATCGTTGCTCGCCGTGGCACCGTTGTTGTTCCTCCCCGGCAGTGGGGATCGCGTTCGGCGATTGGTTCAACCGTGGCACACCGCACCGGTGGAAGTCGCGTTCCGAGTCGTGGTGTCTTCCGGCGAGCCGAGTGTGAAGCGGGGAGAATCGGTCACGCTCGCAGGTTACGCCGAACGTTTGAAGCCGGGGGAAGCGATTCCCGCCAACGCATCCGTGGTACTGCGGGAAAAGGGCATCGAAAAAACCTATCCGATGCGCGGCGACGACAAAGCCAGTTTCACTTTCACCAAACCGATTGTGAACGGCGATTTCGAGTACAGCATCGCCATCGGTTCTCTGCGGAGTGAATGGCACCGCGTCTCGGCGGTAGATCCGATTCAAATCGCCCCGGGCACCACGATGCGAATCCGCCCACCGGATTACGCCGGCAAGAACGTTCCAGTGATTCAACGGGATGGCCTCGGCGAGTTGGAAGCGTTCCAGTTCAGCACGGTACAGTTCGATCTCAAGTTCCAACAACCGGTTCGCAGTGCGGCACTCGAATGGCGGCCCAACGGGCTGGCGGCGAACCGACCCGCCGAATCGATTGCTGTCGCGTTGAATCCGGAACGCACCGGTGCCTCGGCGGATTTTTCGATCCGCACCGATGGCGTACTCACATGGGTGTTGGAAGGTGAAAAGAGTATTCGCACCGAGATTCCTCTCGCGGTTCGAGCGGTGAGGGACGTTCCGCCGCAGTTCGAGAAATTGGCCGGGTTCCCGGCCATGGCGAAGGAAATCCGCCCCGGCGAACCGATCGCCTTTGAAGTGGCCGTGCGCGACGATATCGCCGTGGCCTCGGCGGTGATCGAATACGGCCGATTGGAAACGATCGGTTCGCAATTGCCATTCACTGAACCCTTGCCCATCGCAGGCCTAGGAACTCCAAGGGCCGAGGGGCGTTTGAATTTCGCACTCGCGAACCGCTTCCGCGAAGGCGATCGCGTAGTATTCCGATTGCGAATCTCGGATAATCGCAACGTGCCGGCGGGCAACCTCGTACCGCAAGAGATCACCTACCCGGAAAAGGGCTGGGCGACGCTGCAGATCAGCAACGCCGCGAAATCGCTGATGGAACAGGAAATTCAGGGGCAACACGCGGCGTTGCAGGTGCGGCTCGCGGCGATTCGCGCTGCGGTGAAGGAAGCCGCGGACGATCTCACCAACTTGCGGCCGGAAATGCTCGGGCGGGCGAAACTGGCGGCCGATCAATCGGTGCGGCTGAGCAACAATCGGGATCGTGCCCGGCAGAGTTCGGAGGCATTGCACGAACTGGCACGGGCGATCGACGTCGTTCCGGATCTCCGCGTCATCGCTGAAACAGCCAAGGGCATCGCAGAGCGGGAACTTCACCGAGCCGAGGAATTGCTGAGGAAAACGGGCCAAGAGATTCAACCTGCCGCCCGCGATGCGGCCGCCATCGAAGCCCAAAAGGAACTCGACGCCGCCGTCGCCAAGCTCGATCACCTTCTGAAACTCAATCGGGGAACCGGGGAACTGCGGCGCGATCGCGGCAAGCTCGCCCAACTCGCCGAGGAGCAAAAGCGGCTCGCAGAGAACCCGGCCGCCGATGCGGCGAAGCAGCAAGATTTGAAAGATCGTTTGGATAAGGCGGTTTCCGAAAGCGAATTCCTTCGGGGTGCCAACGGCGGTTCCGAACGGAAAGAACGCCGGGAGTTCGCCAAGAACCTCCGCGATCTTCACGATGCCCTCGAAAGGCTGGATGCCCGCGCCCGCGATCTCGAAGAAACCGACGGGAAGAAGCGGCTCGAAGCCGTCGCTGCGAAGCAAAAAGAACTGACCGAACGCATCGCCGAGTTGGCAAAAAAAACGGAAGCGGCCACCCGGCTATCGAACGCGCCATCATTAGAGAAACTGCCATCCGAGAATGCCCGCGATTTCATCGATCAGCAAAAGACCACGGAAGCCCTCACGGAACAGGAGAAAGCCGCCCGCGAACTCGACCGATTGGCGGAATCGTTGAATCGCGGTGCGAACGAACGTACCGATGGGAGCAAAGCCGCGGCCCAACTCGAACGCTGGCAGCGGGACATCCGCCGGCGTTGGGACGAAGCCGCGAAGGCCCACCCCGAGGGGGTGCCGGACGAACTCCGCAAGAAGCTCAAAGCCGAGCAAGAATCCCTCGGCAAATCGATTGCGCAGTTACCACTGCCCGCGACCGAGGAATTGCAGAAACTCCGCAGGGAATCGGTAGAACGCGCGGCAGAGGCGGCGAAGAACCTCACCGACGACCCCGCAGCGAGCGGCGGATCGCTCGACAAGTCTGCGGAAGCGTTGGATCGTTTGAGCAAGCGAACGCCCGGGAACTCGCAAAGGAACAAAGCCGCCGCGGGCGAACTCGAAAAGCTCCGCCGGGAACACGATGCCATTTCCCGCGAAGCCGACGAAGCGCTTCGCGAGACCGCAAAGACCAAGCCGGACGAACTATCGAAGAAGCGGAAAGACCTCGCCGCACGGCAAGAAGCACTCGGCAAAAAGCTCGAGCAACTCGATGCGCCGGGCGAAGAGCTCCGCCGGGATCGCACCGCCACCCAAGCCAAGAAGGCAGCGGACGATCTCGCTTCCGGTTCCGTAGACGACATTCCCAATTCGCAACGGGAAACGAAACGCCAACTCGATCGCCTCCGCGATGCTATCGAAGGCAAACCGACACCCGACCGCATCGCGGGTGAACTGGCCCGATTGCAAAGGGAACTCAGCGAGAAGTTAGAACGCAAACCAGCAGTGGACGAACTCCAACGTTTGCAACGCGATCAACGTGAGATTCAAAAGCAGTTGAGCCAACTTGTGGCCCCGGAAGCCGAAGTCGCACTCAACGAAGCCCGCGAGGCTGTTCGCAACGCGGAGGCCGAGTTGCAGAAGCCTATGCCGGACGTCGATGAACTGCGGAAGAAAAACGAATCCGCACGGGATGCCTTGGATCGCTTGGCCGAGAAACTGGGTAACCCCACTCGGAACCCGGCACCGCCGAAGATTCCCCCCGACCCAGCGAACGTTCTCCCCAACGAAGCCGATGCGAAACGAGCCAGCGAGCTGGCCAAACAGCAGCGTGAACTCCGGGAACAACTTTCCCGCACCGTCGCCGGTGGTTCGAAAGCCGAAGCGAATGTGGAACGTTCCAACGTGGAGAAGAATCATCGCGAACTCGCCCAGGAAGGCAAGCAACTCGCCGAGCGGATGGGTAAACCCTCGAACAAGAGTGTCGAGCTTCAAAAAGCTAGCGATGCGGCGAAACAAGCGGTCGAAAAGATTGAACAAGCGGCTCAGAATCAGGCTAAAGGGAAACCGGCCGAAGCCGCGGCGAATCGCCGCCAGGCACTCGATTCGCTCAAACAAGCCGTGGATGCCGTGGCCGTCCCCGGCGAGGGGGAACCATCCGGGGGTGCGTCCGAAGGAATTGCGAAAGCCGCTCGCGACACCCGCGATGCGGAAAACGCGATGAACGATGCCCTCAAACAATTGCAATCGGGCAAGCCCGCTACGGATCAAATGGCGAATGCCGCGAAAAAGCTGAAACAGGCATCCGAACAACTTGCACCGGGAAAACCGAGCGGCCCGGCGGAAGCCGCCAACGGCCCTCAGCAAGACGGCCCCGACCCAATGGGCCCAGCCTCTTCCGACGTTCGCCCTAGCGCCCTCGCCGATAACCTCGGCAAACGTTGGGGCGATCTCCCCGGCGAAGTGAAAGCCCAGATCACCCAAGAATTGAAAGCGAAGTACGGCGAGGATTACGCCCGAATCATCAAACTCTACTTCGAACAACTCGCCGAGCGAAAATAACCATGCTGCGCAGGCTCGCATTCCTCTGTTGCGGCACCGCCATGTTCGCGGTGTTACCCGGCGATCCCGCGAAGGCACAACCCAAGCCGGCTGCCGTCGCGCCGGTGCGGGACTCGGTCGAAGATTCCGTGGATCGCGGATTGGCGTATCTGGCTCGAACGCAGGCGAAGGACGGAAGTTGGCCATCGGGGATTCAATTCGGCGGCCGAGCCAGAGGCAACCCGGAAGGCGATCCGGCGATCACTTCGCTGGCTGTGATGGCCTTCCTCTCCGCGGGCCACGTTCCCGGCGAAGGGTTGTACGGCGAACGCATCGAACGCGGAATCCAATTCGTCGCGCAAAAACAATTGAACAACGGCTTATTTGCGGCCAAAAACTTCGGCGGCGTCGAGATGTACTACCACGGCATCTGCACCCTCATGCTCGCGGAAGTTGTGGGCATGACCGATGGCCGCGGTGCCGGGGAGTTGCGCGGGCGGTTGCAAAGCGCCGTGAAAATCATCCTCGAAGCCCAACGCAAAAATACCAGCAACGATCGCGGCGGTTGGCGCTACGGCCTCGGCGGCACCGATGCCGATATGAGCGTGACCGGTTGGCAATTCCTCGCGCTCCGGGCGGCGAAGAACGTCGGGTGCGATGTTCCCGGCGAACGGATCGAAGCCGCGCTCGCTTACGTCAAACGGTGCCACGATCCCAAATCGGGCGGCTTCACCTACACCGCCTACGGCCGGGTCACGGAACCCTGCACTGGCGTCGGCATCCTTTGCCTCGAACTCGGCGGCAAGGATTCGCACCGATCTCCGGAGGCCGTGAAAGCGGCGGCGTACCTGATCGGGCATCCGCTCACCGTCTCGCAACCGCATTTCTATTATGGCGTGTACTACGTCGCTCAAGCGATGTTCCAAGTCGGCGACGAATTTTGGAAGGGGTTCCGCCCGAAGCTGCACGAGTTGTTGTTGCGGGAAAACGCCCCGAATATCGACGGGGCTTGGGGCGATCGCCCCATCGGCGATTCCAATTACGGTCAAGCGTACGCCACCGCGATGGCAGTACTCGCTCTGACGGTGGAATACCGATATTTGCCGATCTATCAGCGGTTCGAGGAACCGCTCGAACGCGATGGGGATTAGGTATTACCGCTTTTTCTTCTTCGGTCGTTCGTCTTCCTCTTCGTCATCTTCCTCTTCGTCATCTTCGTCATCGTCATCGTCATCGTCATCTTCCTCTTCCTCCTCGTCGTCACCATCCTCTTCGTCCTCGTCATCGTCTCCCTTCACCTTCTCGATTTCGGTAGGCTTCGGTTGAATGATGAGCTTCTTAATGATCACGCGGAGGCCGAACCACATCATGAACATCAGGAAAACGCTGTAGAACACGTTGAAACAGTTGGGGCCGACGAGGAATTGCGGGCGTTGCGTGGCGGGGTTCGGTTCTTCGCGGTCGAGGAAGCCGCCGACCATCCAACTTTCCATATTCATCCAAAAGAGCACATCGATCACGATCAAAGCGATGAGAACTACGATCCAGATGTACGCCGGCGACTGATAGGACATGACGTCTTGGGTAGTGGTTTCATACACCTTCTTCGATTTGTGCCGTTGGCGGGTCTGCATATCGTACCCGCAGTTCAAGCAGACTTTCGTATCGGGCGGATCGAGTTCCGTGGCGCAGTGCGGGCAGCGTGGCACGTCGGATTCCGTTACCACTCCGTACGGGTTCGGGTTGTCGTCCTCTTCGTCGTCATCCTTGAATTTCAGCGGGGCGTTGGCATCCGCCGCCGGTGGAGGGGGAGGTGGCGGAACAACGGGCACGGCTTTGGCCACGGGCTTAGCGACCGGTTTGGCCGGGGCTACGGAAGGCACTGCGATAATCGCTTGGCAGTGCTTGCATTTGACTCTCTTGCCCGCGGCAGCGACGGGAACGACCAATGTCCCATCGCAATTTGGGCAAGAGAAAGGGATCGTGGTGGACATAGCGGTTCCGCGCGACGCTCCTGCGAAGTGGAAACGGGGAAACGGCAGAATGAATGCCCCGCATCGGATATTCGTATGATATGGAACAGCCCCGGAGAACGATTGTGATTGCCCAGCTCGAAGCCCCGACCCTGCGAATCACTCCCCCGCCGTTGCCGAAATTGCAGATGGCCGCCCCCACTCCACCCCGCCTCCCCGAACCCAAGATGCCCGCCGAAACCCAACCGAAATTGCTCGTTTCGATCGCCACTTACAACGAACGCGAAAACATCGCCAACTTGATCGAAGAAATCCACCGTTACTTACCCCACGCCGATGTGCTGGTGGTGGACGACAATTCGCCCGACGGCACCGGCAAACTCGTGGACGAACTCGCGGCCAAGGATTCGCGGATCAAGCCGTATCACCGCCCCGGTAAGCTCGGCTTGGGTACCGCTACGCTGGCCGCGATGAACTACGCCATCGCCCAGGATTACGAGTTCCTCCAAAACATGGATGCCGATTTTAGCCACCCGCCACGGTTCCTCCCGGCGATGATGGCCGGCATGGCGGACCACGATGTGATGATCGGCTCGCGCTACGTGAAGGGGGGCGGCACCGAGAATTGGCCGAAGATCCGCCTCGTGATCAGCCGGACGGTGAATTCCATGGTACGCATCCTGTTCCGCATGCCGGTTCAAGACGCCAGCGGCGCCTACCGCTGCTTCCGCGTGAGCAATTTGAAACGGGCGAAGCTGGAAGAAACCAAATCTCGCGGCTATTCCTTCCAGCAAGAAGTGCTGTTCCGGATCCATCGCACCGGTGCCCGCCTAGGCGAAACCCCGATCATCTTCGAGAACCGCCGCTACGGCAAATCGAAGGTGAATAGCAAGGAAGCCATCCGCTCCATCCTCATGATCCTCGGATTGGGCGTTCAGAATTTCTTCGGCTTGGATCGGCTCACCGCACCGGTGAAGCGCTCACAAGTCATGGCACCTGCCAATCCTCGATAGCCAAGCCCGGCACGCGGGAAAACTCCCGCGTGTTGTGCGTAACGACAATCAGGTTGTGATGCCTGGCTATGCCCGCGATCTGCATGTCGTGTGGGCCGATTCGTTGACCTATCTTTTCAAGATGCGAGCGGATTTCGGCGTACTCCTCCGCACACGGGTCGTCGAAGGCAAAGCTTTGAAATTGCTTGACGACTTGCTCGATGGCGAGAATTTCCAACGCGGAATGCGGGCTCTTGAACGCACCGGTGAACAGTTCGCCGTTTGAAATCGAGTTGTAGGCAATTTCCAAAACGTGTTTGGTTGACATACGAGAAGCAACGATTCCCGCAGGATCGTTGATGACTTCGATCCAGGCGTTCGTGTCCAACAAGTACTTCATCGGAGCGGTGTCCTCTCGTCGCATTCGCCTTGCGGCAAACGAACCAAGGGTTCCTTCCTCTGGGCCGCGATCTCATGAAGCGTATCCCAAAACCCCGGTAACCAATCCGAGGGAACCTTGGGATCGTTGACGCGGATCACGATCTCGCACTCCCCCGCAGAAATTCCGGTTGGAACGTCGACGTGTAACGTTCCTTCGGCGTCCGCCGTTGCTTTCACAGTGATGGTCTTCATGTTTACTCTCCATCGTTGAACGACGTCATTGTACCACGGTGACACTTTTGCCTGAACCAGCGGCTATCGCCCGGTGAACAGCACCGCGCCCTGCCCCAAAATCATCTCGAGTTCCTCGACGCCGATGTTCTCCGGGTTCACGAAAAATTCCGAATTCAATTTGAACTGCGCGGCCAACCCGGCTTTGTCCTTCACCGTCACGTACACCGGGCAGTTGCCCTTCGCTTTGTTCAACACCCGGGCGACCGCTTCGAACTGCCGGCGGCCGTCGTCGTCGGCCAGATAGTTCATCCGCAACACCATACCCCGGGTGTACTCCTTCTTCGCCTCCTCGACCGACAATATCTTCTTCACGATGAAATCGGGTTCGGCGCGTTCGCCCCATTCCAACACCCCTTCGAACAACGCGATGGCGTCGTTCTTCATATGTTCTTGGAACCGTGTGAATTCGTCGCTCCAGAGCACGCACTTCACTTGCCCGGTGAAATCCTCCACGCGGTAGAGTGCGAAGCGCTTGCCTGTTTTCGTCATCTTCACGCCGAGGTTCACGATCATCCCGGCGATGCGGGCCTCCGTGCGATCCTTGGCTTTCAACAAACTCGCCGCATCGTGGGTGCGGAACCGCCGCAGTTGCTCGTCGTAGCGGGCCAAGGGGTGGCTCGAAATGTAGAAATCGAGCACTTCCTTTTCGTACTTCAACGTGTCGAGGTCGTTCCACTCCTCGGTTTCGGGGAGTTCGTTGCGGAGTTCCTTCGGCATGGGCGAATCCTCGTCGCCGCCCCCCATCATGTCGAAAATGTTCTTCTGCCCGCGCCGTTTATCCACCGCCTTATCCTCGGCGGCACTTACCGCCCGCGAACTGGCCAGCAACGTCGCGGCGCGTTTGCCCGCCCCGAAGCAATCGAAGGCCCCGGCCTTCACCAACTTTTCGATCGCCATCGATTTGACGATTCTCAGATCGACCCGCTCGCAGAACTCGAACAAATCGCGGAACGGGCCACCCTCGCCGCGGGCGCGAACGATCTCTTCCACCGTGCCCTTCCCCACGCCTTTGATCGCGGTGAGGCCGAAGACGATCTTGCCGTTCATCACCTCGAAACCGACGCCGCCGGTGTTCACGTTGGGCGATTGCACTTCCGCGCCGAGCTTGCGGGCATCGGCGATGTGATCGACCATCACATCCCGTTTGGCACTATCTTCGATTTCCGAAGTGAGCAGCGCCGCCATGAACTCGGCGGTGTAGTGCGTCTTCAAAAACGCCGTCTGGTAGCCGATTTGTGCGTACGCCGCAGTGTGGCTCTTGTTGAAGCCGTACCCGGCGAAGAAGACGATCTTGCCGAAGATGTCCTCGGCGATGGCCTTCGCCACCCCTTGTTTCTCGCACCCGGAAATGAAGTCGGCCCGCGTGGAGTTGATCTTATCTTCGACCTTCTTGCTGATCGCTTTGATACACGCATAACTCTTGGAAAGTTCGATGCCGCCGAGGCGGTTGAGGATGCGCATGATCTGTTCTTGGTACACCATCACGCCGTAGGTTTCGTCCAAGATGTCTTTGAGTACGGGGTGCGGGTACGTCCACGTTTCCTTGCCGTGTTTGCGGTTGACGTAGCTATCGACCATGCCGCCGGAAAGCGGGCCGGGGCGGTAAAGCGCGAGCACGGCGATGAGGTCGCGGATGTTGTCCGGCTTCATCGATTTCAGTAGTTCGCGGATGCCTTCGCTTTCGAGTTGGAACACGCCTTTCCCGTCACCGCGTTGCAAAAGCTTGTAGGTTTCGGGGTCGTCCAAGGGGATCGTCATCGGGTCGATGTCGATGCCGCGGGTCTTCTTGATCATCTTCACGGCGTAATCGAGCACCGAGAGGTTGCGAAGCCCGAGGAAGTCCATCTTGAGCATGCCGACTTTTTCGAGGATGCCCATTTCCCATTGCGTGGTCACCACCACATCGTTGGCGTCCTTGTCGTCGCTCTCTTTGTCGCCTTTGCGTTTGGCCCTTTGCACGGGAACATAATCGCTGATCGGCCCATCGGAAATTACCACCCCGGCGGCGTGGGTGCCGACGTTGCGGTTCATCCCTTCCAACTTCATCGCGATGTCGATCCACTGCCGGGTGACGCTATCGGCGTTGTACTCGCGTTTGAAATCGGCCACTTCCATGGCGTCCTTCAATTCCAGCGAGATCGCCCCTTTCATCGGCACGAGCTTGCACATGAAGTTGACGCGGTCGAGGGGAATCTTCATCACCCGGCCGACGTCCTTGAGCGCCGCCTTGGAACCGAGGGTGCCGAAGGTACCGATCTGCGCCACGGAACTGTGGCCGTATTTGTCCTTAACGTATTGGATGACTTGTTCCCGGCGATCTTGGCAGAAGTCGATGTCGATATCGGGCGGTTCGCTTCGGCTCGGGTCGAGGAACCGTTCGAAGAGCAAGTCGTATTCGAGCGGGCAAACGTGGCTCAATTTGAGCACGTACGCGACGATGGCCCCGCAACCCGACCCCCGGGCCGTACTCGGAATGCCCTGTTCGAGAGCGTAGCGAACGAAGTCCCAAACGATCAGAAAGTAACTCGAATATCCCATCTTAGCGATGATGGCAAGTTCGTGGTCGAGCCGCTCCATCACTGCCGGCTTCGGGTTGTCGCCGTACCGTTCCGTCACGCCTTTCAAGCAGAGTTCGCGCAGGTACTGATCGGCCGTGAGCTTCTTCGGCGGTAGGAATACCGGGAAGTGCCGGGCTTTGAAATCGATTTGAATATCGACTCCATCGGCGATTTCTTGGCTCATCGCCACGGCGGCTTCTTGGCCGGGGAAGAGTTCGTACATATCCGCCGGACTGCGGACGTAATACGGGTTCGCCATCTTCTCTTCTGGGTACAACTTCTTTTTCGGATCGTGTTCCCGCCCCGTGCTGATGCAGTAGAGCACATCGTGGGCGATGGCATCGGTGGCGCAGAGGTAATGGGCATCGGCCGTGGCCACCAGCGGCACGCCGATCTTGTTGGCGATGTCCACGGCCACCGGCGTACACATGTCTTGCAAGCCGATGCCATTGTTCTGGAGTTCGATGTAGAAATTCTTCTTGAATACCTTGTGGAACCATTGAGCGAGCTTGGTGGCGTCGCCGTACTTCTCCTTCAAGATGAGTTGATTGAACTCGCCGCCGAGGCAACCGCTGAGGCAGATCAAGCCTTCGCTGTGGGCTTCCAGGCATTCGCGGTCGATGCGCGGGTGGTAATAAAACCCTTCCAGCGAGGCCATGCTGGCCAATTTGATGAGGTTTTTGAACCCCTTGCTATTCTGGGCCAAGAGCGTGAGGTGGGTGTGGGCATCGTGCGAGCTTTTGGCCGATTTCTTATCGAAGCGCGAGCCGGGCGCGAGATAGGCTTCGTAGCCCAATATCGGGTTGATGCCACCTTCTTTGCATTGGGAGTAGAACTCGATGGCCCCGTAGAGGTTGCCGTGGTCGGTGATGGCGCAGGCGTTCATGCCGAGGGCTTTGGTCTGCTTCACCAATTCGGGGATGCGGTTGAAGCCGTCGAGGAGGCTGTAGTGCGTGTGCAAGTGCAGGTGGGCGAATTTGCTACGGTCGGCCATGTTCGTTCGCATCCGTGTGGGGGAATGCGGTATTATATCCACAGGTATTCGATTCAAATACTGACCGCCAAGGCGCCATGAAGCCATCCAAATCCAGCAGTTGGAAATGGCCCGAGAATCATTGCATTCTGCGATCTTGGAGAGTTGGCAGCCAATTTGAAATTCCGGGTGCTAACATGACTCGATGATGCTTCGACAAGCCATTCTCGGTTTTCTCATCGGCTGCGGGCTCGCCTCGGCGCAGTCGCCGCCGGGGGGTGCCCGGTTGCGTGGGGAAACCGAAGCCACACAAACCCGCAAACGAATCGCCGAGGCCCAGCAGAAAATCGTCGAGGGCAAGATTCCCGATGCGATCGATCAACTCCAAAAGATTCTGGATGAATCGGGCAACGATCTCGTGCTGGTGAAGGACAACCATTTCCAACCCGCAACGCGGTTGGTGCAACTCACGTTGGCGGCACTGCCCGCCGAAGCGTTGAAAACCTACCGTGATCGCCTCGAAGCCCCCGCGAAGAAACTGCTCGATCTGGGTACGAAGAACCGAGACCCGAAACCGCTCCTCGAACTGCGGGAACGCTACTTCGTGGCGCGGCCGACCGAAAAGGCCTTGGATTTACTTGGCGAATTGCACTTCGAACGCGGTGAATACGCCGAGGCCGAGCGCAGTTGGCGAATGTTGTTTCCTTCGCCCGATTCCCACGACTTCATCTATCCGCAAGCCGCCGGAGATACCGCCGCGTACCGGGCCAAGGCGATCCTCGCCGCGTTCGCGGCGGGGGAAAAATTGCGGGCGATCGCGGAAATCGCCGAGTATTCCAAGAATTATCCGAATGCCAAAGGGCGGCTCGCCGGGCAAGAGGGAACCTTCGCCGAGATTCTGGCGAAGCGGATTCCGGGGGAAACATTCGCTCCGCTGCATGCGAGTTTGAACTTGCCTCGCTTACCCGCGACGCGGCCTATTTGGAAGACTCCGATCCCCCGCGATCCAACCGATCGCGGCATTCCGCGCCCGGCATCGATTCCCGCCGCGAAGACCTTGGCATTTCATCCAGTGGTGTGCAACGGCTTCGCCTACATCGCCGATGCCGCGAGGATCTTCGCTTTCGATTTGAAAACCGGAGAAGCCCGCATCGCTTACGATCTTCGCGTGGAACCCGAGTTCGCGGGCTTCGATGCGATGGAACTGGCGCTGCCGAACTTACTCGGGGCGGCGTTCACGCTCACCCACGCCGATGGGAAATTGTACGTCCGGCTGGGTGCCACCGCGATGCCCGGTGGCACTGAGAAAGTTAAACGAATCGCGGCGAGTACCATCGTGGCATTCGAGCCGCTACGCAATGGCATTCTCAAGAAGCTCTGGCATTTATTGCCCCCCGAAGGAGCCACTTGGGAAGGTTCGCCCGCGCTATTCGACGGAGAATTTTATGCGGCATTCTGCCAGATGGACGAACGCGGCCATTTGAACCACGGCATCGCCCGGTACTCGGAAACGCCGAAACTCCTGTGGAAAACGTTGATCTACGAGAACGACGTCAATCAAACCGCGGCGCGGAATCGTCAAGAACTCATCACTTTGGCGGGAAGCAACGTCGTTTACAATTCCCACTCGGGGATCACGGTCGCCCTCGATCGTTCCACGGGCCACAATTCGTGGGCGTTCCGCAATGCCCCTCCGCAGAAACCGGGAAACGGCGTGCGCGATCTTTGCCCACCGGTATACGCCTCGGGCAAAGTGTTCATCGCCCCCAACGATGGGGATCGGATTTACTCGCTCGATGCCGCAACGGGCAGAGCCATCTGGGAAAGCCCGCCACTTTCCGTTCAGCAACTCCTCGGCGTATCCGATGGCAAGCTCATCGCCGCGATCCACGGGCCGCAAAAGGGAATTCGCGGATTCAACCTCCAAGATGGTTCGACGCAAGAACCGCGCGGCTGGCAGAACCACGACGATCCGTTTCTCGCCACCTACGGCAAGGGTATCGCGGCGGAGAATGCAATACTCTCGCCGAAGATGGAAAAGCTATACCGGTTGAACGTGGCCGATGGTTCGGTGCAATCGATCCCCAAGCCGGGGCCGCACGGCAATCTCGCCTTTGGCGAAGGCCTGCTGATCGTCGCCACGCCGAGCGAAGTTTGGGCGTACGAGGGGATTCCCGGGGCGGGCGACGTCGAACGCCCGAGGGTTCCATCGATTCAAAAGTCGGTCGCATCGCCGATCACAACGGACTTCGATCCATTGAAAGCCCCTGCGTTCCGGCTACCTTTGAAACTTTCCTCGCAAGAACAACTGCCGTTGGATACGAATATCCCCGGTGGTGTTGCGGTCAGTTCACACCGAATCGGATTTGAGAATGAGCATCGTCTGACGACGGTGAACCCCACAACCGGGGAAATCGAATGGAGCTTGGATTCGCTCGGGCGCAACGGAAGAACCCCGAAATCGATCGAATCCTCGTCGAGTTTCGCACCGCATTTCTTGGCCACCCCGACCGGGGTGTGGGTTCAAACTTCCCAAGGCGAACGCTGGCTGATCGATAATGGCACCGGCAAAATTCTACGCCGGGAAAAATCGGCGGAGGTTCTCTGGCAGGCTCCGCCGCTGCCGTTACCTTTGGGCAAAGTCGCCTTCTCCGATGGTGCCGGTTCCGTGCGCTGCTTCGATTCCAATCACCGCAAGCATTGGGCATACGAAGCCGGCGGGGAAGCGAGCCTAACCGGCGTACCCCCGCAAGTTGGAATGCTAGGCCAAGCGTTGCTCGTCGCGGTGCATCGCAACTACGGGATCGAAATTCAGAAGCTCGATCCGAACACCGGCCGTGCCTTATGGGGTAAGCCGGTGCTGTTGAATACCGGCACGTTCAATTGGTCGCACGCGGCAGCGGATCGCAGCACATTGTTCGTGCCGAGTTCAAAGAACCTGGTGGCCATCGATCTGGCACTCGGGCGGGAACTTTGGCGAGCCGAACTCCCGTTGGGCGATTCCCCGGCCAAAGCGATTCGCGGCCGCCATTCGGTGTTCGTATACTCGGTTCAACAACAGCCCGAAGAATCGTTGGCACGCGTAGGATTCCGCATTGCGGAGAGGTATGTGGCAACTCCCAAGATCGCGTATGTATTTGCCGCCCCCGCGACTTTGGCGGAAGCTTCCACGAG
>Ga0105044_10006802_pt1 | contig 15743 bp, 14 predicted proteins | sample MAT01_FD_78092 | JGI IMG/M metagenome (GOLD analysis project Ga0105044, IMG submission 78092) | Freshwater microbial communities from Lake Fryxell liftoff mats and glacier meltwater in Antarctica - MAT-01 | ecosystem: Environmental > Aquatic > Freshwater > Ice > Liftoff microbial mat | place... | reverse complement strand
GTCATATTTATTTCTATAAGTTCATCTTTCAGGATTTCTCCTGGGTGAAAAAAAACCTCCAAAACGAATGGCAACTGGTGCTGACGTATATCGATCCTTGGCACAAGCCGATGGTTGAATTCATGATGCTGACCGGCATGATTCAGTCAGAAATAGCAGGGTTACAACGCACAGACATAAGGTCAAACCATATCATGGTCCAGCACTCAATAGTACGTGACGTTCTGTGCGATACACTAAAAACAGTCTATCGAGTGTGCAAGCTGCCACTTACCGACAGAATGCGTGAGGTACTCCAGGTGCAAGTCGAAACATGCTGCAATGCCCACAAATAAAGCCCCCGGCGTGATTATCAACGATAACTTTGGTGAAAGTTTCGGTGAAAGCCGGGGACTATAAACAGCACAACTATTTAATTTCACTACATAATTAATGGCGGAGAGATAGGGATTCGAACCCTAGGTTCCTTTCAGAACACCTGATTTCGAGTCAGGCACCATCGACCACTCGGACATCTCTCCGTAAGCAGGGAAGTACGATACCCCATTGTGACCCGAATTTCAAGTGAGGATGATTTAAGGTAAGCTGTTTGATGCAGAAACGTATTAGAAAGACTGGCGTGACAGCCGTTATTGCTATACTCGAACATCCAGATGAGACACGATTAAGTAAAATGCCTCACGAGCTACCAATAGTTAATGTAGATCGAAAGTAGGGGGAAATTCCAGTTCAGCTATCTTCCGAGCCAAGACATCGGCTCACGGTGCATGTGGGCTACTGCGACAATTATAATGGTTCTGTCTTTAACTCCGTAGACGAGCATATACGGGAACCTTCTTGTCATGCAGCGCCTGATGCCAGACGCTATGAACGTACAGGATTCTGGAAAGATCATGATCCTCTTCAGGGCAATCTGAATTTCCTTGAGGAATAGTTTTCCAAGATTCGCCTTTCGGAGAAGGAATTGACTGGATAATACGAAACATGGTCTCGGTATTTGCGCAGTCAGTATAGTAAAACTTTCCATCGGCGGCTGAAAATTTCAGTTGTACGATTTTTTCGTACAACTCATAATAGCCTTCCTTGGCGAGCTTTCTTTTAAGATCGCTCCAGTAGTGTTTTGAAATACTGCTGCCGGTAAGCACTTCAACAATGTCAATTATCGAGAACCACCATTCATCTGCATGAATGATCTTACGAATATGTTTTCCTTCAAAAACAGCCACCCGTACAAGTTCACTATTGGTCATACAGTTGCCCTCACATGATACAGGTGCCGCAGACCCTGATTGCGTAGAAACGTCAGCCCAATCCGCCAACTCTGTTTAAAAATGTACTTTTACATAAGCCTGTCCCAAAAATAGCTACATAAAATCAGATGACTTTTTCTATCATGCGACTTTATTAAAGGCAATTACTTTTAATCATGATTTTGGTAAGTTAGAGCAGACAGCTAATGATTAAAATAGTCACTGTTCAAGCTAATCCAAACCCCCGAATTTACCAGTTTCGGTTTTGACTTTGTAATTTCCGTTTGTCTCAATCATAAAACCATTTCACCTCTGCACTGTGAGTATTCCCATAAAAAAACTAAAATTTCCGTTCAGTGTCATTTTGTATAAGTGTGGTAAAATTAAAATATAATCCTTTAGAAAGGAGCACAACATGTCACTGACTAAAAGCTGGTATACGGTAGATGAAGCTGCCTCAAAGTTTGGTATTTCTCCATCAGAAATTCTAAAATGGGTTGAAGCGGGGTTGGTTCGTTATGAAGGCAAAGGCAAAAATATTCTGATTGATGGCAATGATATTGCTCAGGAATTAAATCTTATTCCATCAGTATAATGGCATGATACTATGACTGTCAAAAGTCTGGAGTTGGGTTGACATAGGACTTTTGGAGTGTTTTTGTGCTTTGTTCGGAATTATTATTTCTGCGTATCTGAATGAATTTGTCAGGGAATATGTCTGGTACTTTGTGCTGGCAGTCATAGCACTGGCTATCAAGCCTGCTGTTTCCTATTTCAAGGATTAGGCTTACTGCCGGTTTAGAGTTCAAACAAAAAATGGGCTGACTTTTCAGCCAGCCCACTCAAAAATTCAAATTTATTTCTAATTTCTTACATGAACCACTTCTTAACCACTCTAATCGAGTATCAAACCGATCTTTTCAAGTCACAAAAATGATTAGCTTTCCCGCGATCTGATTCCATCAACGGCGATCTCGACCAGTCTGTCCTTATAAAGTCCTCCAATAACCTTCTTGAATCCTTTTTTACTCAAGCGCAACAGGTCGGCAATCTCTTCGGGAGAGCTTTTATCAGTTAGGGGCAGGAAGCCGTTATGAGCTTTCAGAGCAACAAGAACAATTTCACGATCTGCGTCTGCATCACGTGCGCCGCCTTTCAGCAGTGTCACATCAATTTTACCATCTTCGCGTATTTTTTTGATGTAACCGATCAGCTTGTCACCACAGACCGGATTAATATATAGCTCGTCGCGGAAAAGCAGACCTCCATAAGTGCCGTTAATTATGACCTTGGCACCCAGATCGCTAAAGGCATAAATCAACAGCTCTACCTCTTCTCCCTCTGACAAAGAAAAATCAGCCGGCTGTAGGAACTTTTCCAGTCGGGCCGAAGCGGCAATCCGCCCGCTGCTGTGCAGATAAACCCTGACCAGGACCTTTTCTCCCCTGCGCAACGGAACTGTCTGCTCACCAAAAGGAAGAAGCAGGTCCTTACCCAGTCCCCAGTCCAGAAACGTACCGACCGTCACGTTGTCTTTGACACGCAGCATGGCAAAGTCTCCGACCACCGCCTTGGGCTGCTTGGTTGTGGCTGTCAGCTGATCTTCCGAATCAAGATAGATGAATACATCCAGTTCGGTTCCCGGCTCAATCCCTTTCGGGACAAGCCAGGCTGGCAGCAGGACATCGCCCTGATCTGTTGATAAATATGCGCCTGCTGTGGTTATTCTGGCAATTTTAAGCCTATTGAACTTGCCTATTTCAAGCATGAGGTATCCTATTCTTTATTTATTCTTTTTCTTGGCCGCAAACAGTTCTGCAAAAGTTCCCATGCCCTTTGGCGCCTCTGCCGTCTGGCGACGGAATTCTGCCAGTGTGGCTTCTTCGTCGTCTGCGGCGCGTGCGGCACCGGCCAGAGCAAGTGAAATCCTCCTGGCAGCCTTATCCACGCTCTCCACTTTTACCTCAACGGCTTCACCCTCTTTCAATACTTCTCTTGGGTGATTAATTCGTTTACCGGAACCAAGCTTTGAAATATGAATCAATCCTTCTATCCCGTCACCCAGTGTGACAAAGGCACCAAAATCCATCAGCTTGGATACGGTACCGGGATGAAATGAGCCTTCGGCATATTTTGTCACAGCCTGATCCCACGGGTTGCCAAGCGTGTCCTTAATACTCAGAGAGATCCGCTGTTTTTCCTGATCAATAACCTTGATAACAGCCTGTACCTGCTGTCCCACACTCAGTACGTCACTGACGTTTTTAACTCGACTCCAACCGATTTCGGAGATCGGAATCAAACCTTCCAGACCACCGATATCAATAAAAGCACCAAAATCCTGTAAGGAGGTAATGGTGCCTGTGACGGTCATCCCCACATTAATTCCGGCCTGGGCTTCATCCCTGAGGCGGCGCTGTTCGTCTTCCAGCAGGTTTCTTCTGGAGACAACAATATTGCGACCGTTTTCTTTGTAGTCAGTAATTTGAAATGACAGTCGTATTCCAATCATTGATTCAGGATTCTCTACGCGGCGCAAAGACATCTGTGAATATGGGCAGAAGGCACGAACGGTGCCACCAAGCTTAATCTCATAACCACCCTTGATCTCTTTTTCTACCAGACCTTCAACCGGCACACCGGCCTGCCAGGCATCTTCCAATTGTGAACTGCCGGATGAACCACCGCCGACTTTGGTAGAAAAGCGCATTTCTCCCCGATTGGAGGAGAGGAAATAGGCAGAGACGGAGTCGCCTTCCTTCACTGTTACATTGCCGTCCAGATCAAGAAACTCCTTGATATCTATGATGCCTTCACCCTTCTGGGCAGTATCAATAAAAATCCATTCAGAACTAACCTTCAGCACTTTGCCGGCAACTTTCTGTCCAGGTTCAAGTCGACCACTCTGCTTACTCTTCATACTCTGTTCAAACATTTCTGCAAAACTTTCGCTTTCATCTTCAATGGCTTCATCAAGTTTTTTGTCTTCTAACATTTTGGTATCCTCCTGATATTATGCTTTTTTTGCTAAGTATTTTCTTATCAAATCACTTTCCACACAGAAACGAACCACCAGTGGCAGCAGTACCGCCATAAATATTATGCCACAACCTAGCCACTCTACAGGACTTAAGCTTTCCCCCAAAACAAAAAAACCGGCAATCAGACTCCAGACAGGATCAAGCGTATAAATCAGCCCGGCACGGGTAGGTGTAACATAGCGCTGATAGCTGTTCTGAATCGTAAAGCAGACGATCGTAGGGAAAACTGCACAGAAAAGGATTGCCGTCAGGGCTGTGGACGAAACCGGTACAATCGTGACTTTAGTTAGAAGCGTTGCCACACCGGCCATTACTGCAACAGTTGCAAACTGGACCATGGAAACCAGATAGACATCATCATCCTTAAGAACTTTTGAAACAGCTATAATGTGGCAGGCAATGAAAAATGCACACAACATGGAAATCAGATCACCATGGTTTAATCCGGCACCGCCTCCGGTTGCCAGTAGCCAGATACCGATAACGGCAACGAAAATTCCGGCGATATTGACTTTGCCGATGCGATCTTTCCAGACCAGTTTCGCAATCAAAGGTATAAACAGAATAAACAGATTATTAAGCACTCCAGCCCTGGAGATACTGGTACCACTGATCCCGAATACAAATGTGATATTTGTTATACCCAAAGCGAATCCGACAGTGACGCCACGACGGACCGTGCCCATATTAATTGTTTTGAGCCGCCTGCCAAACAAAATCAGCATGATTGTTGTTGCCAGTACAAAACGGCTTAAAACAAATAATAACGGAGGTACTTCACGTAAACCTATTTTACTGAAAAGAAAACTGCCCCCCCAAAAGAACGTAGTCAATATCAGGAAAAAATAAATTCTGCCTTGACTCGGTTTGACATTCAAATCATTCACTCAGACACCTCTCCGACATGGACTGCCAGCCAGATCGTCTGCTGTGTCTGGTCGGTACATTCTACACGGTGTCTGCAATGGGACGGAATCTACAGATAGTCACAGGTAACAAGTTTAAATGTTTCCTGCTGCTCTTCCAGAGAGATTTCCGCACTACCAGCCAGAAGAATAACCCATTCATCCTGCGCCTGATCATACCACTGACCTGCTGGAGTAGCCTGGCCACTTGAGATAATTCTCTCTATCCTGACATTTTTTAAATCGGCAATGGTTTCAAATATTTCCGACTGATTATCGTTGGGCATATTTAAAAATACATTTGATAGTTTCATCTATTTCACATTTTTCCTGTTTAATACAGACTAACTTCGCTACAATGATTCTGTAGCTGATTATTTAAACACTTTCATGTATACTAAATTCAAGAATAAAATTGAGACGATTAAGGTTAAGGAGGCCAAAAAATGCCACCATACATAGAGTTTTTTGTGGTTACATTCACAATGTTAGGAGCATTTTTCCTGGTATTTTTACTTATGTTTCTACTAGCACTTTTCCTGGCCCCCATTGAACGGGAGCTTTCAAAACTGGTTTGGGCAAATCAGACCCAGCCTGTAATTAAGCCAGCTAAAGGTTCATTTAAGGATTTCAGTAAAAAACACTGAATTCTATCAGCTGTTATGATATTTACCTAGACTTGATAAATAGGATTAGTGCGTTATCGAAGTTATTTATGCCAGTAAATCGCAGAAAACAATATCTAAATTACTAATAAAAATAGGGGGACTTTTCCAGTCCCCCTATTTTTGATCAAACCCTTTATATGTACTGACAGTTTCAAACATCCAGTCAAATAATCAGCGTTTTTCTATCAATCTGCGCCAGGTGAACTGTTAAATAATACCTGAAGCTAACAAACCAGGCTATATTCAATTTTTAATCAAATATCCACCTGCTGACTGTGGAGTCCATTGATCCATAAACTGCTTGAATTCTTCAGCCGGCATCGGCCTGCTGATCAGAAATCCTTGAATGGTAAAACACTTTTTATCAATCAAGTAGGCAAGCTGCTCAGCGGTTTCAACACCTTCTGCCACCAACTCCATATTCAGCCCATGCCCCATGGCAATAATCGTATTTACCAGTGCGGAGTCATTGTCGGTTGTCAACATTCTATTGATAAAGGCACGATCAATTTTAAGCTCCTTGATCGGTAGCCGCCCAAGATACTCCAGCGAAGAATAACCGGTGCCGAAATCATCCAGAGACAACGTAATCCCCATACTAGTCAATGTTTGCATTCTTGCGATAGTTTTAGCGCTGTCAAGCATGAGAATACTTTCGGTCAGCTCCAGGCAGAGTTGAGTCGGCTTGAACCCTGTTGTCCTTAACACTCGTTGAACAGTTTCATCCAGGTCGCTGCGAATAAACTGAATTGCGGAAATGTTTACAGACAGGCGTAACGGAGGTAGCCCCTGTTTTTCCCATTCCACGCATTGGGAACAGGCATGCCACAGCACCCATTCTCCCACTGGAACTATGTGTCCATTTTCCTCAAGCAAAGAAATGAAAATATCCGGTGGAATTGACTTACCATTTTCCGGCTGCCAGCGCAACAGGACTTCCATACCGGATATTTGACCGGTTTCCATATTTATCTGTGGCTGGTAATTCAGCATGAACTCATTTCTTTCAAGCGCATGATGAAGGCGGGTTGCCAATTCAAAGCGATACTGCAAACTGTTACTGAGTTCACGAGTGTAATAGGCAATCGAATTCCGCCCGTTTTTCTTAGCCTGGAACATCGTGGCTTCTGCGTGTTTCAACAATGTTTCCACACATTCGCCGTCCTCCGGATATCCAACAACACCAATGCTGGCTGTCGCAACAACTTCGGTCCCATTGATGACAAAGACGCTGTTCAGGGCGCTACGAATGGTCTCTGCCTGGGAGCGTGGTTCATCGGCATTTTCCGACAATGGAGGGACCACAATAAACTCATCTGCGACAAAGCGTGAGACGATATATGTGTTACCACAGACTTTTTTAAGACGATTTGCAACCTCTTTGAGCAATTGATCGCCAAATTCATGTCCGAAAGTATCATTGATAAACTTGAGATTATCAATATCAAGCAGCATCACTGTAAGATACTGGTTGTTTCGATTCATGATTTCCATCTGCAGTTCCAAATAAGACTGCAGATAGTAGCGGTTAAAAACTCCAGTCAACTCATCGTGGTGGGCCTGATACAAAAGACGCTCTTCGTAAGCCTTTCGATCGGTTATGTCTTCTTTGATAGCAACATAACTGGTAATATTACCGGTTTCATCCCTGATAGGTGCGATACTGCACAATTCCCAGAAAAGTTTTCCATCCTTTGTCAGGTTGGAAAACTCCCCACGCCACTCTTTGCCGGCACTGATCGTCTTCCACAGCTCTCGGTAATACTGCTCCGGATGCCTGCCTGATTTCAGAATACGTGGATTTTTCCCAAGGACTTCATCCTGCGAATATCCGGTTACCTGACTAAATTTGGGATTTACATATTCGATAGCACCATTGATATCAGTAATAATAACACTGTTGGCACTCTGCTCGACCGCTTTGAAAAGTTTTGCAAGCTGAGCGGTTCTCTGTGTGACAAGCTGCTCAAGATTTGTCTGGTAGGATTTGTTTTCACTTAAAAGTCTGGCTCGCTCCAGACAGCGATTTACGATCATTTCAAGCTCGAAAAGATCCCTGACCGGTTTGGAGATATAATCCCAAGCGCCGAGTCTAATAGCCTCCATTGCATCGTCCAGCATCCCGTTGCCGGAGAGCATGACTATCGGAAGATTCTTATCCAATGCCCTGACTGCCTCAACAACTTCCAGACCGTTCATATTGGGCATACTTAAATCTGTAATGATAATATCTGGACGTTGACTGCGAATAATTTCCATACCCAGCCTGCCATCGGCGGCAGAAAGCACCGTAAATCCACGGAACTCGAAAAACTCCGTAATAATCCGGCGGATAGGAACATCGTCGTCAATTACCAGCAGGTATGTTTTTGCAAGAGTAGAAATAATATGATCCTTTTTTACATCTCCAGAACAAATGAAAAGGAATTAGAAGCTGACTACTCTCAACTTTACCACAATAATTAAAAATTACAGCTTGAACTGACCGACAAGATTTTTCAGGTCTGTGGCTAGTGATGCAAGTTGATCAGCCGAGTGTGCTGTAGCATGGGTTCCAACAGCTGTTTCCTGCACAACCTGGGTAATCATATGCATATTATTGCTAATTTCGCGACTGGTTGAGCTTTGCTCTTCTGCTGCTGTAGCTATCTGATTGATCTGGTTTGTTACTTCGTTGATCTGCGAAAGTATTTCCTGGAGCGCCCCGCCTGACTTGGATGCATCTTCAGTTCCTCTTTCCACTTCACTTACCCCGATCTCCATTGATGCCACAGCCTGTTTGGTCTCTGCCTGGATTGCTTTGATCATGCTGCCGATCTCTTTGGTTGCGCGAGTTGTCCGTTCTGCCAGTGCCCGGACTTCATCTGCTACAACAGCAAAACCTCTGCCCTGCTCACCGGCACGGGCTGCTTCAATGGCAGCATTCAAAGCCAACAGATTGGTCTGATCCGCAATATCTTCAATTGTGCCGACAATGGCACCAATTTCATTGGAGCGACTGCCAAGATTTTCCACATTCTCAGCTGTTGCCCGGACGCGCGCGGCAATCCGTGCCATACCATCAACAGTGCCCTGTACAATAGATGCACCACTTGTAGCCAGCTGGTTTGCATGACGTGAGCTTTCTGCTGCAGAATTACAGTTGCTGGCAATATCCTGAGATGTTGAAGCCATCTCTTCACCGGCAGTTGCTACGGTAGATGCCTGGGAAGAAACCTCATCAGTTCCTCGGACCATATTCCGGGCCGTAGAATGCAATTCCGAAACAGCAACAGACACCTCGCCCGCAGCCTGTGAGACGCGGCCAATGGCGTTCCTGATCTTGACTGCCATATTGGACATGGAGTTCAATAATAGTGTGGTTTCACAACGGCCGTTACCTGTTTCAATATTTACTGTCATATCCCCTTCAGCAATCCGGTCGGCAATTTCAACACATCTTTTCAAAGGTCTGGTAATTCCATTTGTAATCAGCATGGCTGTTAAAATGCTCAAAACCAGACAGACTAAACCAAGTATGTACATTAGTGAAGTGGCCTTGATAGCACTGGATATCGCATCCTCAACCCTGATACCGACCCTTTTTTCATAAAAATCCAGTAGTGCACCTGCTGCCTTATTTTTAGCTTCGGTTACCTTGTCCCCTTCCGCATGCATCAGGGCCTTGAATTTAGCCATCTCTCCGGCCTGGGCAAACGCAATCAGCTTTTCATTCACCTTGGCTTCGGCATCAATGGTCGACAACACATCGCCGACCAGTTTCCTACCGTCAGGCGTTTTGGTGTTTTTATCAACTACATCAATTGTTTCTTTGTACTTGACTCGACTTTCCTTGATTTTTGTTACCAGCCTTTCTTTCTCCGCTGCTGTTTCAACCATCGACAGCTGCTTGACTGATTCATCGACCACTGCCAAAGCTGTGGCCGCCTTGACAACATTGTTGCTCAAATTGCTGATCCGCTTGACATTGCTCAACTGATCTTCACTCTTGTAAAGACTGCTTACACCTGTGCCAATAATGACAGCCAGCAGCAACAGAATGAATGAAAAACCGGTCAGCAACCTAGTCCTGATTGTAAAATTACTCATATCTTGCCCCCACACTCTAATCGAATAACAACGTTATTTTAATCAGTCCAAAAAATACCACTAATTAAATAGATAATAAATCTAAATTTTGAATAATTTTACAACTGTTTTCAATAAAAAAAGGCGAAGCTTGCGGCTTCGCCTTTCATAAATCATTTAATTAAAAAGTTAAATTATTCTGCGCTATAGCCTTCTATCGGGGTCCCATCGGCATTCAAACCGAGTGCTTCCTTACGCGACAGCTTAATTTTGCCGTTTTTATCAACGCCGATACACTTGACCAGAACCTTATCACCCTCATTGAGTACTTCGGTAACTGTCTTGACACGCTTGGTATCCAATTCGGAAATATGCACAAGTCCGTCAGTTCCAGGCATGATTTCGACAAATGCACCGAAATCCATGATCTTTTTAACAGTCCCCATGTAGAGGCGGCCTTCTTCAGCATCATCTGTCAAACCACGAATCATCTGAATAGCAAGATCACAGGATTCTTTGCTTGTGCTGGCAATATTGATACGGCCAGTATCATCAATATCAACAGTAACACCGCTAGTCTCGGTGATGTTGCGGATATTTTTACCTCCTGTACCAATTACGTCGCGGATTTTGTCTGTTTTAACGTAAATGGTAGTAATTCTTGGTGCAAAAGGAGACATTTCTTCACGGGCAACTGAAAGAGTTTCCGCCATTTTGCCAAGGATATGCAGACGACCATCACGAGCCTGGTTAAGGGCTTTTTCCATGATTTCTTTAGTAACACCACCGATCTTGATATCCATCTGCAGCGCAGTTACGCCTTCAGCGGTACCTGCAACTTTGAAGTCCATATCGCCCAGGTGATCTTCATCACCAAGAATATCGGAAAGAATAGCAACTTTATCGCCTTCCTTAATCAAACCCATGGCGATACCTGCAACCGGAGCAGTGATTGGAACGCCTGCGTCCATCAGAGACATACAACCGCCACAAACAGAAGCCATTGATGATGAACCGTTACTTTCCAGAGTTTCCGACACGATCCTGATTGTGTAGGGGAAGTCATCATGCTTTGGCAAAACAGCCGACAGTGCACGTTCAGCCAGCATACCGTGACCGATTTCACGACGACCCGGTCCAAGACGGAAACTGGTTTCGCCAACTGAGAACGGAGGAAAGTTGTAATGAAGCAAGAAGCGTTTGCGTGATTCGCCATAGAGTGAATCAATACGCTGTTCATCGCTAGAGGTACCAAGTGTTGCAGCTACCAGTGCCTGTGTTTCACCACGGGTAAACAGTGCTGAACCATGGGCACGTGGCAACAAACCGGCTTCAGTGGTTACAGGACGAATAGTGACAGTATCGCGACCGTCAATACGGATGCCCGTATCAAGTACATCGGCACGTACGCGCTCATATTCAAAATCACCCAGGAATGCCTTGATCTGCTTGCCTTTGCCTTCAAACTCTTCTTTGAGAGCATCAAGTGTTTCAGATTTAATCAGCTCAATCTGCTTGTGGCGTTCCTGCTTGGTTTTGATTTTAACTGCTTCACCAACTCGGGCATAGGCCAGTTCACGAACTCTGGCAAGCAGTACTTCGTCAATTACAGGCGCTACAACTTCACGTTTGGCAACGCCGACTTTTTTCTGCAGTTCTTCCTGGATTTCGATCAACGGCAGGATTGCTTCTTTTGCAAAGAAAACAGCTTCCAACATGTCGGCTTCAGAAACAAACTTTGCTTCACCTTCAACCATGATTACTGCATCACGACTGGCAGCAACAACAATTTCCATGTCGCTTTTTTCAATTTCTTCAGCTGTTGGATTGCAAATCAGCTTTCCATCAACACGTCCAATCTTCACACCGGCAATCGGTCCGAAAAACGGAATATCAGAAACCATCAAGGCCGCTGAAGCACCCAGCATTGAGAGGATCGCCGGATCATTGTCCCTGTCGGCAGAAACTACCGTAGCGATAATCTGTGTGTCATTCAAGAAGCTCTCTGGGAAAAGAGGGCGAATAGGTCGATCGATCAAACGGCATGTCAGTGTTTCAGCATCCGAGGGCCGCGCTTCACGCTTGAAGAAGCCACCTGGAATCTTTCCGCCTGCGTATGCCTTCTCGGTATAATTTACTGTCAGAGGGAAAAAGTCCTGCCCCTCTTTTGCTTCTTTCTGTGCAACTGCTGTTACCAGCACCATAGTATCGCCTGAACGAACTACGACGGCACCGCTGGCCTGCTTGGCCATCTTGCCTGTTGAAATGCTGACGGTTCTTCCGCCAAACTCAACCTGTACTATCTGTTCCATACTGATTCTCCTGTCTTCTTGGTTGCGCTGGGGCCGTCGCCACAACCTCCCTGACTAAAATCCATATCTCTTAAAGTAGAGTTTCATGGACTCAATATACAGGGGGGCTCTACCCACGTCCCCAACAAAAATAAAAAGGGCTGGATAGCCCTCTTTTCATGCACCAGCAACAAAAATAAAAAAAGGCAATATACCCGGTTAAACAGGTATACTGCCCTCCATTATCTACGTATGCCGAGTCGCTCAATAACCGTTTTGTACCTGTCCAGCTCTTTGCCTTTAAGGTAATCAAGAAGGCGCCGCCTCTGGCCGACGAGCTTCAAAAGCCCTCTACGACTGTGGTGGTCTTTTTTGTGAATCTTAAAGTGCTCGGTCAAATAGGTAATCCTCTCGGTGAGAATTGCAATCTGCACCTCTGGAGAACCTGTGTCGCTTTCATGTTTTTTGAACGAATTGATTATTTCCTGTTTTTTGTCGGTTGCCAGCACTGCTAACACCCCCTTTCAATATTGCTTATATGTATATGAATAAGCATTGTTTCCGATATATCGCAAGCTGTTATTAATACCACACACAAATAGCCGTGTAAAGTACTAAACTTCTAAAAAAACCCGCCTCAGCTTGATCAACGTACTATCATCTGCCGAGGGTGATAATTCAGCCACTCCGACAAGAGCACCATTTCTAGACAACCTGGCAAGAACAGGCTCTCTGCAAACGATCTGCTCCGAACAGGAAGTATCACACCAGTCAGGTGATTTGCCAAACCCGATTTTTTCCATCCCGGATTCTGTCAATGGTATATCATACAGATGGGAAAGCGACTGGAATGGCGTCATACAGGCCGACTTTTGAATACCCTGCTGAACCATAACCTGTAAAGCTTCCAAACTGATTGCCGAACTTATTTCAAATGGGCCGCTTTCCGTTCTGCGCAATTCCTGCAGTACCGCCCCGCAACCAAGCACTTTTCCCATATCATCCGCAAGTGACCTTACATACGTACCTCGTGAGCAATTTACACTAATACTCACATAAGGCGGCTCAAAACTTGTTATTTTGATAGAACGTATCTGAACGCGTCTGGGCTTTCGCTCCACTTCCTGTCCCTGGCGAGCCATCTTGTATAGAGGTTGACCGTCAATTTTTATAGCTGAAAACATCGGCGGAACTTGATCTATCTCACCAATAAAATGTGGTAATAGTTGGACAAAACACTTTTCGTCAACGGAATAATAATCAGCAGTAGAAAGAATTTTACCAGTAATATCGAGAGTATCAGTTGTGACTCCAAGTTTCAGTTTGGCTTCATAACACTTAACACCCTCATCAAGAAATGGAATAGCCTTTGTTCCTTCATTTACAGCTACAGGCAACACACCTGTGGCAAATGGATCAAGCGTTCCGGTATGGCCAACTTTTCGGGTGCCCAGTATTCTGCGAACACGGCTGACCACATCATGTGATGTAATCCCGGCCGGCTTATCAATTATAAAAAAGCCATTGATCAAAATGCCGACCTGACAACTTCATATATTTTGGACTTTACCTCATCAAGTGTACCGGCAAGTGTGCATCCTGCTGCATTATGATGACCGCCACCACCAAAGGAAGCAGCAAATCCGGACACATTTACCTTTCCTTTAGACCGGAATCCAACTTTTACTTTTGCGTCATCAACCTGTCGAAAAAAAATAGCGACCTCAACACCACTGATTGACCGGGGGTAATTCACAAATCCGTCAGTCAATTCTGCATCCGTAGAGGTTTCTTCATACATATCCAGAGTAACAACAAGAGAAGCTGCTTTACCCTCGCAAATTACCTCAAGCGTATTCAATGCTTTGGACAAGAGTTCAAGCCGCTTCCGCGGCTGGTTTTCGTAGAGTTTTTCAGCAACATCCCAAGCATTTACGCCACACTCAATCATTTCTCCTGCCACAGAAAAAGCTTCTCTGTTGGCATTTGAATAGTGAAAAGACCCCGTATCGGTAATAATTGCCACATAGAGACAAAGTGCTGTTTCCATGTCAAATTTATAGCCAAAACAGGAGGCAATGCGATAAACAAGAACTCCGGTAGCGGCTGCTTTAGAGTCTATCAGATTATAGGCGCCGAAATTATCACAAGCCAGATGATGATCAAGATTGACTATCTTGCCGATGCGTTTGAAATTGCAAAATTCGGAACCTGCACGCTTGAATTCACCGATATCAAGCACAAAGGCCATATCGAAATCGCAATCAGGTATTTGTTTGCAAACAGTATCGACACCAGGCAAGAAAGCGTATAAATCAGGAATCTGATCGAAGAAATGAACAGTAACATCCTTACCAATTTTACGCAGAAAAGAAGCCATGGCCAATGTAGAGCCAACAGCATCACCATCAGGACTTTCGTGGGAAGTTAGAAGAAAAGACTGATTTTCGAGGATCTCATTTGCTATTTTCTGAATTATTTCCGTCATGCTCTTTTCCAATCTCCCTGAGGATAGAGTCAATACGGTTTCCGTATTCCTGAGAATGGTCATATTTAAAAATTAGTTCAGGTATATGACGGATGGTCAGGACGCGACCCAGTTCTTTGCGGATAAATCCTTTGGCGCTGTTCAACCCCGCTTCGGTGTTCTTTTTTACAGTTTCATCACCAATAACGGTAAAATATATACGGGCCAGACTCAAATCCTCAATTACATCAACAGCAATGATTGTTACGAAGCCAATACGTGGATCATTGAGTCCGCGAGATAAAAGGGCTGATACTGTTTCATGAATGGTTTCTGCTAATTTTTCTGATCTTTTGCTCATATATCCTCGAAACTCGGGACTCGGAATCCGAGACCCGGAATGATTTTACTCATCCCTGATCCCGAGTTCCTGGTCCCGGATATTACAGTTTTGTCGCTATTTTCTCAATTTCGAAGGCTTCAATGAAATCTCCGATTTTTATATCGTTATAGTTTTCAAGCCCGATACCGCACTCATATCCAGTGGCAACTTCCTTGACATCATCCTTGATGCGACGAAGCGATGAAAGCTTGCCGGTATAGACAACAATACTATCACGTACAAGTCTAACCTGTGCATTACGCAACATCTTCCCGTCCAGGATATAACTACCGGCCACATTGCCGACTTTAGGAACAGAAAACACTTCGCGAATTTCTGCACGTCCAAGATATTTTTCTTTCAGTGTAGGATCCAACAGGCCTTCCATGGCCTTTTTAACATCCTCAACCGCGTCATAAATAATGCTGTAGAGGCGTATATCGACGCCCTCTTTTTCAGCCAGCAACTGCGCCTTGACCTCAGGGCGAACACTGAAACCGATAATAATCGTATTGGAGGCCGCTGCCAGATTAACATCGGTTTCCGTAATAGCTCCAACACCTGAATGAATAACATTGAGACGTACTGCGTCTGTAGAAAGCTTGCGAAGTGTTTCGCTGACAGCTTCAACTGAACCCTGCACGTCACCCTTGACAATAACGTTAAGATCC
>Ga0105044_10006800_pt1 | contig 15744 bp, 11 predicted proteins | sample MAT01_FD_78092 | JGI IMG/M metagenome (GOLD analysis project Ga0105044, IMG submission 78092) | Freshwater microbial communities from Lake Fryxell liftoff mats and glacier meltwater in Antarctica - MAT-01 | ecosystem: Environmental > Aquatic > Freshwater > Ice > Liftoff microbial mat | place... | reverse complement strand
GGGGTACAGCAAGCCCTAATCGTCGCGCACACAAACGCATTTGGCCTCTCTGGGTGGGTTGCCCACAGCATTGGCGCAACTCCGAAAGACACGTATGCTCCGTTCAGTTACCACTCTCTTTACTGACCTCATCGACTATGCAGGCCTCTTCCCACCCGCGAAGCTCGATATGCAGCGCAGCGTAGAAGCTTACAACCGAGCAAAGGTTGGGGGGCATGAGTTTGCCCTGGGTCGGTTTATCTGCCCGGCTTCACGACTACAGGAGTTCACCGCATGCGCCTCGGCCCTTCTCCCGGGCACCTTCGCAACCAGCGGCTATCGCGAGCAAGCGGAGGTCTCCGGCCCCTGGCGATTAAGCGTGTTGATTGATGGGAACCTCGACAACGATTTGGACGAGATCGAGGGCTTCAACGCTCACCACGGCGACGAGGCGAACGGGCAAGCCGTCGTCGATGCTGTGGAGATTAAAGTGTCCGCTGTCGGCCAAGTTGACGAAGCGCTGGACCAGATGACCGAAGATATCTTTCCTTTCTTTGAGTTCCCGGTGAATGCCGACTGCCGGGGCTTCGTCGCCGCGTTAGCGGGTAGCGTCGCGGGTGCCAAGGTGCGGACCGGCGGAACCACCGCGAGTGCCTTTCCCACCGCGTTGGAGATTGCCCAGTTTTTGCAGGCGTGCTCCGCCGCGGGAATAGCGTTTAAGGCGACTGCGGGGCTGCATCATCGCATCCGCGGTTCGTACCGCGTCACTTATGAAAAGGAGAGCCCGGCGTGTATCATGCACGGCTTTCTGAATGTCTTCGTCGCGGCGGCCCTCATCCGCGCGAAGGGGCTCGACATCGAGCGAGCCGAAGCATTGCTTCTCGACGACGATGACACCCACTTCAAGTTTGGCGATGAGTTTATCTCGTGGCAGGGCCATGGGCTTGACTTAACTCAGATCGCCAAAGTTCGCGAGACCTTTGCGTTGGGATTTGGTAGTTGTTCTTTCGACGAACCGATCGAGGATTTGGTCAAGCTCGGCTTGGTCACGCACTAGCTTGACGAAAGCTCGGCTCGGCTCTCCGCCGCCACGCCCCCAGGCAAACTGGTTATCGGCCACTCGGCTAATAACTAGTCGATCCCTTACGAAAGAATCACAGTATTCGCATTGAATACACAGGACCGCAGCCGGTATCGTTCGATACTCTTGTGCTCCTAAATCAGAGCCCCGACCGGCCTGCAAAGGTAAGTTGGTGTTATTTCCCCGATGCCCGCAATCTGGTCACCCAGGGTCAGTGGGGCGACAATTTGACAAGCTGACCTTGTGGAGTAAACGATGAAAACGAACCTATTATGCTTGCGAGTCTGGGCTTCACGCGCCATCTGTCTGGCTGGGGCTGTTTCGTTTGCCACGTCTTCGGCGGCCGCTCAAACCCTCGCCACCCAGACGGTGGCAACCGGGCTGACGCAGCCGGCGTACTGCACCGCGCCGCCGGGGGATGATAACCGCTTGTTCGTGGTGCAACTCAGCCGCTTTGGCATGGGCAACATCCGAGTAGTTAACTTACTAACTAACACCGTGTTTCCGCAGTTTTACCTTACAGTCGGGCCGGTTGGCACGGGGGCAGAGCAGGGCCTCTATTGCATGGCGTTTCATCCCCGATTCATGCAGAACGGCTACTTCTACGTTACATACACCTCACCGGCAATCGCGGGGCAGACAGCCGGAGACTTATATTTATATCGCTACCGCGCGGCCGGGGGTAACCCGATGGCATCGACGGCCGACCCCGCTAGCGGGCAGTTGATACTGAAAGTCATCCAGCCCGAATCGACTCACAATGGTGGTTGGATTGGCTTCGGCGCCGACGGATACTTATACCTGGCGACGGGCGACGGCGGCAACGCCGACGACAGCAGTGGAGGCGACAGCTTTCCCCCTTTTCACACGCCTATCACCGGAAACGCGCAGGACCTCTCGGATAACCTCCTCGGCAAGATCCTACGTCTTGATGTGAACGGACCAGACGGCGAGCCCGGCACGGGGGACGACGATGCGTTCCCGGCGAATGTTGATCGTAACTATACTATTCCTCCCAGCAACCCCTTTGTCAGTTCGGGCGGTAGCCCCGAGATCTGGGCGTATGGCCTTCGCAACCCATGGCGGTGTAGCTTTGATCGCGAGACTGGCGATTTCTGGATCGGGGACGTCGGGCAGGCCCAACGCGAGGAAGTCTCCCGTAACATCGGAAACCAGCCGCTGAAGAACTACGGTTGGCGGTGTATGGAGGGAACTCTCTGCACGGGACTGACCGGGTGTGACTGCAACGCCCCCGGACTTACGTTACCCGTCTACGAATATAACCACACCGTCGGCTGCGCGATTACTGGCGGTTATGTCTATCGCGGCGGAGCGATTCCCTGGCTGCGCGGCACGTACTTCTTCACCGACTTCTGCTCCGCCGAAATAACCTCCTTTAGATTAGTGAATAACGTACCGACCGAGATCACCGACCGCACGGTCGAACTTGATCCGCCGGGTAATTCCTCCTGGATCACGCTTACTTCGTTCGGCGAGGATGCGCGAGGCGACCTTTATATTTGCGACCTCAACGCGGGCCGCATTTCGCGGATCGTGGAGCCCGGACCGCTGGTTGATTGCAACGCCAACGGACGTAGTGACAGGGGCGATATTGCAGCGGGTATAAGCCTTGATGCCAACCTCGACTCGGTGCCCGACGAGTGCCAGCCCGCCCGGTGTTTCGCGGACTTTGACGAGAACGGCGGAGTGGACGGCGGCGACATCGAAGCCTTCTTCATCGCGTGGTCCGCATCGCTGGGAGCCGCGGACACCAACATCGACGGGGGCATCGACGGAGCCGATGTGGAGGTCTTCTTCGTGCAGTGGCAGGCCGGCGGATGTTAACTACGCCGGGGTACGCGACGCACTATAATTGGATCGCTTAATTTAGCATTGCTCCGCCGCCGTTACCTCGAGGTGCTTCTTTGCCGGCCCCCGGCCAACTCATGCAAGCCCATCAGTGATGGCCGCAACGCCCGGCGGTAACGCATTAAGAAAGAGCCGCCCGTACCGCGCGGTGATCACGCGCGGATCGAGCACGACAACGCGCCCGCTATCTTGCTTGCTGCGGATGAGCCGCCCGAAGCCCTGCTTGAACTTGATCACCGCTCGCGGCAGCGAATCCTCCATGAACGGGTTGCCGCCACGTTGCTCGATCAGCTCGAGCCGCGCCTGCGTCAGCGGACGATCCGGGGGATCAAATGGAAGCTTTGTTATAATTACATTGCGCAGGCCCCGCCCGCGCACATCGACCCCTTGCCAGAACGAGGCCGCCCCTAATAGCACCGAATGCTCGTTCTGTCGGAACCGCTCCAGAATTGCAGTGCGAGAGCCATCACGCCCTTGCGCGAGCATGGGAAAGCCCATCTGCGAAAGGGGTCCCACGAGCAGACTCGCGAGCGCGTTGAGCGTCGCGAAGCTCGTGAATAGAACAAATGCGCCCCCTTCAGTCTGCTCCAGGTGGTGCAAAATGTGGTGCGCTAATACCTCGTTCGGGGATCTATTTATGTTACGGGGGAGCCCCAATGATAAGTTCTGCGGAACATACAGCTTCATCTGGCGAGCGTAATCGAACGGGCTACCGACCTGAAAAGCGCGGGCACCCTCGCACCCGGTGCGGCCGATGAAGTGAGCAAAGGCAGTCTCAGCACTTTCACGGGTTTCGTCGCCACGCGTAGAGCGCGTGGCGAGGGTGGCGCTCGTGAGGATCACACTAAAATCCTGCCGGAAGAGGCGCTCGCGAAGAATGGGGCCGACCTCGATGGGTGCGCACGCGAGTTCGACCCGTTGGATGGTCTGACCGAACCGATCGTCGTCATCGCCGCCGCCGCTCACCTCGATCCAGTAGGCATAATCCTTGAGGGTTTGCGCCAGCAGCACATCGGCCTCGTTGGCAATCATCTGCGCACGCAACGCGTAACTATTAATCTCAAACGCATCCTGCTCGCCCTTGCACATCGGCTTGAGTGATTGTAACTGAAGCGCTAGCTCTCGCATGATGGGCGAAAGAATATTGGCCACAGCACCGGGTTTGCGCACGCGGCAAATTGCGTTGGGACCCTTGCTGCCCGAACGAAATCCACTCCCGCCGACCCCGGCCTGCTCCGCCTGGGCCTGCAGCCTGCTTTGCTCTTCACGGGCAAACTCGATGAGCGATTCAAAGAACGCGCGGGAGGCATCCTGGGCTTTAAGCAGGAGCGTTACGACCCGATCTATTAGGTTTTGATCGCCCACTTGGAGCTCGAGCGATGCGATGAGCCCGCGTCCTGAGCGCGGATGGTGAAGCGCGGCCAGCAAAAACGCGATCCGTCGCTCCGTCAAACTAACTCCAAAATGCTCGCTGGCAACATCCTCGATGGTGTGCGCCTCATCCAGAACCGCGTGATGATATTTGGGCAGTATGGCGATCTCCTGGCTGCGGAGTGCCAAGTCCGCGAAGAAGAGCGCGTGGTTACACACGAGCAGATTCGACGCTTCCATCTTCCGTCGCGCGTTCTGGTAAAAACATATCTTGTAGGTCGGGCATCGCCTTCCCATGCAGTTGCCGCTGTCAGAGACCACTTTGTCCCAGACACCCCCCCGTTCCAGTTGGGGAAGGCTTGAAAGCGTCCCATCCGCCGTGGTGCTCGCCCAGTCTTCGATGGCGTGCAGTGTCCGCCGCGCTGCAGGATCAGAAAATAATCGCTCCTGCCGCTGAGAAGCGAGTTTCAACCGACGTAGACTTATATAATTTCCGCGCCCTTTGACCATAACTGGCCGGATGGGCTGGGGTGGTCGGGAGGGTTCCGATGAGTCTTGTGCGCCGCGAACTTCGAAGGGGAAGCCCTCGTCATCCATGGTTACATCGGCGTCGGGAGGAGAATCTGGCGTCCCGGGCTCGCGGACCACTTCTTCCTCTAGCGGGGGCATCTCTAATCCGAGCGCCTTCATCAGCAGCGGGATATCCTTGTTAATTAACTGTTCTTGCAGCGAGATGGTGTGGGTCGCAATGACGACCGTTTCGCCCGCCAGGCACCGGAGCATTGCCGGAATTAAATAGGCGAAACTCTTCCCCACCCCCGTGCCCGCCTCGGCGATCAGATGGCCGCGCGACTCCATCGTGCGCAGCACTTCTTCAGCCATGAGTAGCTGCTCGGGCCTCGCCTCGTGGCGACCCTCCAGCAACAAACTTACTTTGCCCCCGGTACCCAGAATATCATGCACTTGTGCGGACACGTGGGCCAATGGTAACAAGGTTTACACTGGCATGCGAGCGATGGTGCCGATCATGGCGCGAGTATGGCCCCTGGCGCTGCGCTAGCCAATACGCGTGCCGAGCCGGTAAACCGCGTTGACATGCTGCCCGCCCAACTGATAGGCCAGTTGCCGCTCGTCGGTGTGAGCCAGCACGATGACATCCGCTTGCTGCCCGACCTCCAGCGATCCGCCGCCTGAAGGAAAACCGAGTACCGCCGCGGCGTTGATCGTCGCTGCTGTAATGGCTTCAGCTACTGTAAGTCCACAGTTGCGAACAGCCATGCCAATGGCCAGCGGCATAGAGAGGCTGAAACTGGTGCCGGGATTGAAGTTAGTCGCTATCGCGCACGCCCCGCCGAGATCGACAAGCCGCCGCAGGGGGGCGAATCTATTGTCGCCCATGTGTAAGCCGCAGATAGGCAAGCCCACGCCGATGGTGTCGCTCGCCGCCAGGGCCTCTAGTGATCGCTGCGTGCTCGCCTCAAGATGATCGACCGAAACGAACCCGTGCTCGGCCGCCCATGGAGTCATGCCTAGATCGTTAAACTGATCCGCGTGAACGCGGCACGGGTGCCCGAGTTCCAGCGCCTTCTCGTAAAGCGCTCGGCAATCCTCCAACGACCACGCGCTTTGCTCGCAGTACGCATCAATGGTAATATTACCATATTCCGCATGGATCGCGGGAAGGGTCTCCTCGATCACGCGGCGAACAAACTTATGTTCAGCCGGATCAATCGCGTGGCCGATCAGCGCGGTAGGCTGCACATACATGCCCGCAGAGTCGCGTGCTGAGTGGATCGCGGCAAGCATCTTGAGTTCGTCACGGGTCGTAAGTCCGTACCCACTCTTCACCTCAATGCTGGTGCTTCCTTCGGCCAGCGCGCTATGCAGCAGTCGCTCCAACAGCTGCTCGGTTAGTTGCCGCTGCGACGCGGCACGCACGGCCCGAACGGTGGACATAATCCCGCCGCCTTGCGCGAGAATTTCAAGATACGGAGTGCCGCGGAGCCGCTGCGTCCACTCATCCAGCCGATTGCCCGCGAAACACGAGTGCGTGTGGCAGTCGACAAATGCTGGCATTACAACTCGTCCCTTTGCGTCGTAGACTGCCGCCCCGGGAAACCGAACTTGCAGGTTTTGCTCCAGCTGAGCATCGGAAATAACTTCAACGATGCGCCCGCCACGCATGACGATCGAGCCTCGGGGAATAACCCCGAGATCGTTCATCTGCTCGGGCCCCCGTCGTTTTGTAACTGAGCCGGGGCTGCCCTTCCCCGAGAGACTATCGTTTCGACGATTCTGAGCGAGCGTGAGTACCCGCGCATCCATGATGATCGACGTAAGCTGTGATGGCTCGCGAAGTGTTACGGTCGTCAGTGATGGCGGGAGCCCCGTCATGTTGGCCGCGGAACTCCCCGCACGTGTGCAGAACGCTTGCCTTGCCCTCAGAAAAGACAAAAAGAGCCTTGCCGCCAGCCGCGAGGTCCGTCCACTTACATCGTGCGGCGGACACAGCTCCATGAAATCTACGCAGCAAAGCGCCGGCATTTGAGCGACGGAATGCAGCAGCAACTCCACCTCACGCGGCGTCATTCCCGACGGGTTGGTTGCGCTCACTCCGGGGGCGTGGGAGCTATCGATCGCATCAAGATCGATACTGCAAAAAATACCCTCGGGTTGCGCTGCCTTCGAAATCGCTCGTAAGTGATCGTAGAGCGATGTGAGGTCCGTCGCCCGTCCTCCGTGTTCGTGAAACCATCTTTGGTGCTCGGGCGAGTTCACCAATGGCTCCATCCCCAACACCCGCAGCGAGTTAATATTACAAGTTTCGATAAGCCTTCGGAACGGCATTCCGCTGCCCACGGTGTCGCGTACGTCCAGGTGCGCATCAGCATAAATGCCATGCCAAGCACGGCCAAGCTGATCATAAGTTTTCTGTCGAGCACCGCCCGGACGACGGTTGGCCCCACCAAGCGTGCCATCCCGATCACGCTTACGATGATGCTCAATCACCGCTCGCACGAAGGGAAATGTTAAATCGTGGCCTCCGCCGATGGCAAGCGGGAGCAAGCCCAGTTCAAGTATCTTCGTAGTTGCCTCGCTCACCCTCCTGTGAGTTTCATGCAGCGACTCCGCCGAACTTCCTTCAGCGGGGATAATGTCGCCAGCATCAAAGAGCGATAACTTAATATCCAAGGCGCTATTAATTACACCGTAAGTAGCCAGAGCGTTCCTGAACGCCCGGGGTCCTTCCCTCGCGCCGACCCTTCCATTATTTAAACCAACGCCCAGATCATCCGCCAATCCGATCAAGCCAAAGGTGCAGCCTTCGGGTGAGGCGATCCGGATCGTCGAGGCGAAGCGGTCCGCCCCGATCACTTCCGGCCACACTGGGGGCGCACAGTGGGGGATAACCGGGAGCGAAGGCTGGGGAAGCGGACTCATAACTTCGGGATCATTGGGCGACTCGCGGCTGCGGTCTTGGTCGGGCCCGGCCGTCAGGATTATGCGATTATCGACGCGAATGGTCGATACTCTCGCAAGCCATGACCGAGCAGCTACCTCTGCCAGATATCACAACAACGCACTCACCACAACAGGTGTTGGCGATTTTGACCGCCGCGGCGAAACAAGCGAAGCTGCCAGGCTTTTCGCTTCCTAAGGGAAGGGCAGCGAAAGCTGGGGCCGCATTCACCGCCGAAGCCTTCGGAACGATCTTCGAGCATGAACTGCGAGCGTTCATCCAAAAGCCCGAAATTGCGGGCGAACCGGGAAAGATCGGAGTGGCATCGAGTGAATTCCTGATTCACTTTTCAGTCCACTTGCTGCCGAAAAAACCCCTGATTATCGCGGCTTGCATGCTGGTTTCGATCTGGCCCGGACTTCCGATGACCGACGCAATGATCCGCTCGTGGTGGGCGTGGTACGACGGCCTCCCGACTTGGGCCACAACTGCGTGGTATCTCCCACTCTGCGCGCTACCACTCCCGTGGATCTGGTACCGCTGGAATCGCGATTCGCGTGCCAGTGCGTACTCCCACGCCCTTGAGCAAATCGAGAAAATCAGGCAGCTCTTGAGCCCCATTAGCGATTGACTTAAGATCAGTCCGCCCCGGGCGAAGTGAAAGCCATATAATCGTCGCGCTGCCCTGCGAGCGTAGTTTGCAGGCGATGCTCTGACGGGCGACCGGCCCCGCACGACTCCGCGTTGATCAGCAGTTCCAGTAGATTAGACCTTATTCATGGATCCAACTTCCCAACCTAATCGCAAGCCGGAGGTGTCTCCAATGTCCTCGGGTGCGATTCACGCGGCGGTTGGCGACGCGGTTGCAAACGCCTTGACCCCAACTAATCCAGCGTGTTCGGACGGTGCTGGCACGCCGCCCGAACCCAATACTGCACAAGATCCGCTGCCGTCGGAGCTTCCGGCATCGGACGGAGAGCTCATATCAAGCGAATCGATCAACGGCTACCTTGGCGAAGCACCGTTATCCGCGGGCACCGATGACACACCCACCGGCGCGGCATCGACTTCTGGAGTCTACGGCGGAGCACCCGGATCAATGATTGGACAGCGCCGCCCGCCGATTCGCGCGCCGCTCGTCCGCCCCCGGAAGGTCCGCGGCGGCGTAAAAGTCCCGAACGGAGACGTTGCGCCTGCGAACGCATGGGTCGCACAGCGATGGCTGCGCCTCATGGAACAAGCCGCCCCGGGCCAGCGCCTCAGCGAAGGCTTGGAAGATTACGCCCGCGCAGGCCAGACCAAGAAACTTTCGTTCATGCTCGGTCGAGTAGACGGCGTGATTCAAGGCCGAGCAGATCGACCCTACGGAACCTCGATCGCTTTCGACACTTTTTCAGCAGAAACCTGGGACAAAGTCGTCGAGACTATGGCCGAAGGGTCACTTTACGCGGCGAAATTGCTTGCGAGCGAACTTCCGCCTAACATCGAGGATGTCTTCGCGCCGTTAGGCCTCAAGCTCTTCCCCGGAGATGGCCCCGAGGTGAGGCACGCGTGCAGCTGCTTTGAGTGGCGCACTGAGAATGGGGGAAACCCAAACGTTCTCTCGGGCGGAAAGTGGTGCAAACATATCTGTTGCCTCGGCTACCTGATCGCGCAGCGGTTGGCAGCCGAGCAGTTTGTGGTATTCTTGCTTCGAGGAATTGAGGGTTCCGAACTACTTGAGCGTCTCCGGCAGCGGCGCGTGGTTGCGGGTGCTGCTTTAGGCCTTATCCCGATCTATTCGCAGCGGGTTCCGGGCGTCGCCGAACTTGAGGGGGAGCCTCTTGAGTCGTCGCTCGCGCAGTTTTGGGACGCAGGTCCGACACTTCAGGACCTTGACCTTCCCTTGGGCCCGCCGCCGGTCAGTCATCCGTTGCTCCGGCGGTTGGGCCAAAGTCCCTTTTTGAACGCTCAATTCCCGCTTGTGGGCCTGCTCGCGAGCTGCTATGACACTGTCAGCGAGCAGACCGCCAAGATTGTTGACGTTCCCGCGGAGCTAGAACCCGAGTCAATCGTCCCCACAGATGACGACGAGGGCGGATTTGACTGATCGCGGCCCCAAGCCTCCGAAAAGGACCCCGCCGCGATCATGAGTTCTTAGCACCACCTTTTCGCTTGCCGGAACCTTTCTCGGCCTAGGTGCGAAGAGGCGCGGGCTAGTCGCGCTTTGCACACCCTGTGCTCGGCGCGGAGCTCTGCCCCCGCCGTGTGTGTGCCGGAAGGGGGGGAGCGTGAAGACGCCGCGCGTCGCCGCGGCAATGAGGTTATGCTTGTCTGAGAAATCGCCTGCGTTTGATCCCCGATCTCCGTCGATTCATCGCCATGCTCCGGCAGCGCATGCGATGGTCCCGACACCTGTGGTAGTGGAGACGCAGGCAGCACCAGTGGCCACCGCTCCGATTGTTCACGGGGGGCCGGCCAAAACCGAGAAGGCTACACCCATGAGCGTTAACACCGAACCTCAATCAAGCGCGAAAGACATCGGCCACATCTCGATGGGCCGCCGAAAGAAGTCCGACCCGCACGCGACCCGCTGGGGCAAGTTTTTGCTGGCGGCGATCAAGCTGAACTCTTCTGACTTGATTATGAAGTCAGATCAGGTGCCCAAGCTGCGGCTCCGCGGTGCGCTGAAGCCGTTGGATTGCGAGGCTGTGAGCACCGAGGAGTTCTGGCAGATCGCGCAGGCGATTCTGAGCGAGGAGCAAGTCGCGGACTTGCATAAGTTCGGTTCGGTAGACTTCGCTTATGATTATGATCTTGATAACCGTTTCCGCGTGAATCTCTTCCAAGCCCGCGGACGGCTGTCGGTGGCGGCGCGGCTTATCACCAGCAATATCCGCCGTTTCGAAGACTTATATCTCCCGCCGATCATGTCCGAGATCGCGATGCAGCCCCAAGGCATCGTGCTCCTCTGCGGCGTGACCGGTTCGGGCAAGTCGACGACCATCGCGGCGATGCTCGACTACGTGAACGAACGTAAGCCCGTGCATATTGTTACGATCGAAGATCCGATTGAGTATATCTTCGCGGACAAAAAAGCCACGATCAACCAGCGCGAGATTGGGATTGACTGCCTGGACTTTAAGATCGCGCTCCGCGCGCTGGTACGAGAAAACCCCGACGTGGTGCTCGTAGGCGAGATGCGCGACAACGAAACATTCGAGGCCGCGTTGCACGCGGCTGAAACCGGCCACTTGGTCTATGGGACTATCCACGCCTCCAGCACGACGCAGTGCTTCAGCCGAATTTACGGGTTGTTTGAGCAGGAAGAAGTCGAGCAGGTTCGCAAGATTCTTGGTTACCAGATGCGCTCGTTTGTGTATCAGAAGCTGCTCCCCACGCTCCGCCCTGAAATCCCGCGTATTCCGGGCCTGGAAATCCTCACTAATAACGGCGTCGTTCGTAAGTTCATTCTTGAGGCACGCGAGGGTGAGCTTCGCGAGTATCTCAAGTCGATCGAAGCCCGCCAACAGGGAATGGTCGATTTCAACGAAAGTCTTGTGAAGCTCGTTGAAGAGGAATATGTCTCGCTGCGGGTGGCCGAAGAGGCCTCGCCCAACATCGACGAGTTCCGCATGCGGCTGAAAAAGCTGGGTTGATCCGAGCGGTCTAGCCGTCGATTTAGGCGGTAAAGCCATAGACATTAAATGTAAGTCCTTGCCGGGTTGCACGGGGCTGCCCCACGCCCGGTTATGTTTATTACAACTTGACTCACCCTCAGGGTGGCTCCCCCGACCATTTCTTTGCTAGGGGAAGCTGCTCACACCCAAGACAGGCGGCGATTCCGCATCGTAAATATTCGAATGACGCCAACCAACCGCGATCCGCAGTGCGGTGAGGAGGTGCGAGGGGATGTGAGGGGGTGCCAACCCGGAGCGATTAGCCCACTGGTGAAAAAGCGAACAAAACTACTCCACACGTAGATGGCAATCTCAACCTCGGGCTGCTTCGACGGCGTTCTTGAACATTGTAAATCCGGGCGTCGGTCCACGCCGAGCCGATTGGCTCAGCCTCGTCCAGTATGGATGCCGATTCCAGTCTAAAAATCGTTCGGGGTGGGGCATCAGCCCGAATATTCTTCCCGAAGCGTCGCTAATTCCTGCGATGGCCCCTGTCGAACCATTATAATTATCTGTGTATCGTAATGCAACTTGACGATTACGTTCAAGGCCGGAGAAGATCTCGGGCGATGCGGCAACAAACCGCCCCTCGCCGTGGGCAACAGGCAACTGTAAGACGTCGCGTTTTTCCTGCTCGTTTAAACCCTCACCCATGCCCTTCGTCCAGATGCAGACGCTATCGGGTTCGGGAACGACCCCCACCCATCGATCGCAAAACTTGGCGGCCTTGTTGTCCGTGAGCGCCGCCACCTGTGGCGGCGCACTTTCGGGCCAGCCCCCCGACTGCTCTGGTCCGGGAAGTAAACCAGTTTGAACCAGCACCTGAAACCCGTTGCACGCCCCGATCATCGGGCACCCACGGGTCGCGGCTCCGCGAAGGGCGCTGTAGAGCCGCTCGCGAATCTTGAGCGAAAACACTCGTCCGCTGGCGATGTCATCACCATAACTAAAGCCACCGGGAAAGCCAATTAACTGGTAGCCATCGATCACTCCCGGGTCGAGGCAGAGCGACTCTAGGTGCAGCAAGTCCACGTGCGCCCCGGCCATCGTAAAAGCGCGACACATCTCCGTATCGCAGTTTGTGCCAGGGGCCCGCACGACGAGCGCTTTGATCATAATGTAAGCGTAGGCATCAGCACTCAAGCTGCGGATTTGCAGACCCCAAGACAACCTCGCGAAGCATTCGCCGCCATTCGCCGTACTCGTAGGGAATGCCGTGCTCCTCGTGCACGCTCCGCACAATTTTGATCGCCCGCTCTGAAAGCAGCTCCTGCCAGTCGCGAGCGCTGCGGTCACAGAAGTAGACGCGGCAGCCAATCCCCTTGGAGGCGTGGATGCCGCACAGATTCCCGACCAGGTAAGGACAATCGCCGCGGAGGATCGCAGCGTCAATATCCGATTCAGTTATGTTGATCCCCGCTAGCGAAACCGCGTACGCTGCCTCAAGACCGGTAACGTACAAGCGATGACCGGCGTTGGCAAAGTTGCAACACCGACCCGAAGCCCAGCAGGCGGGACCGCGCGCTTCGACTTGGTCCGAAATCAAGGAATAAATCGCTTCCAACGAGCTACGGACTTGCGGCACCGCAACTGCGGCAAGCCACTCGCGGCCCAGGTCCCCGGCGCGATGTGCGACTGAGTCCATTCTGACGATGAGCGTAGTCGCGAGTACGGCACCTCGCAATGCTACCCGGAGCCGCCGTCGCCAAGGCAAGATGGTCAAAACTTTTTGCTAGAGTTTATAGGAAATCCGCGTGCGATCCGCCCGCAGCATCAATAACATAGGAGGCAGTCACCTCAAAGGATTTGGGGACCTGCACCCTGAACGAGTTGGATCGGTGCAGGGTCCGTGAGCGGCACTTTTGCGACCAACTGTCCCGCTGTTTTGCTTTAACCGGAGGTTACCAATGGCAAAAACTTCAAGAACTCTTTCTCGTCAGACAGCCAGCCGCCACCGCGGCTTTACGCTCTTTGAGGTCATGATCGTAATATTCATAGTCCTGGCATTGGGCGGCCTGGTAGCGTACAACCTACTGGGAACCAAGGAAGACGCTCAGGACAAGCTCGCGAAGATTGACATGCAGACGGTGGAACGTTCGCTCAAGCAGTTCCGCTTCGAGTACGGTCGATATCCCACCGACGATGAGGGGCTGGAAGTACTCTGGAGCAAAGAGAAACTTACAGATGAGGAGGAAGCGAAGAAGTGGAAGAAGCTTCTCGAAGAACCTATGCCCACCGATCGGTTCGGCAACCAGTGGGGCTACCGGCAAGTGTCTGAGCACGGCGAAGAAGATAAGTACGACATTTGGTCGTACGGCCGCGACAAACAGGAGGGCACCGCCGACGATATTGTATCGTGGAAGGAAGAGGATGCTTCAGCTGGCAGCTCCGGGGCTGGAACACCCAAGGCTAAGTAGTGGGGCTAACGCGGACCGAGTTGAAACGGGCTGAGTGAATATTCTCAGCTGGCATAGGTTTGTAGCTTTGCTGGCTTTGTGTGCGTCCTGGCGATCAATAATCGCGGCCACGCTGGCATTAAATTATTGCCGCGGCTTCGCTCACTTTGGCCGCAGCTATAGCGACTTTGTAAACTTGGGGCACCGCTACTTCAAAGTAGTTAGTGTGTTGAATGGTCAATCGAATATGTAACTCGTGCCGTCCAAACTCTACTCACCTTCCCCTCGCCGCAACGGTGCATCGGGCCGACAGTCCGGCTCGGTGCCACTCCGCCGCGGTTTTTCGCTTTTGGAAGTTGTGCTGGTGCTCTTCTTGCTTATTGCGCTGGCGGGCTTAAGTTTTCCCTCGCTATCAACTCTGCTTAACGGATCGGGTGACAAGGCTTTTCTGGATGATGTACTCTCCGCCATCGATGATCAGCGATCGGAGGCAATGATGCTCGATCATCCGTTGCTTGTTGTCCTCTCCCCCGCCCCGACACGAGAGTGGCGATTCTTAACATTAACTTCTTCGACTGTGAACACAGAGGGATCAGAAAGTGTGGCTGGCGCCAACGTAACTCGTCTGGACGGGGGTGGGAGTGGAGCGAGGTTAACTTCGACTTCTAATATCGCCCAAGCCCCGCGCTTCGATGATTCCAACCCCGCACGGGTTCTTTCGACCTTGCGGATTCCAGCGCACTGGGAAGTTGCGGTGGCGGATGTAGGTTCCTCGTTGCCGAATGCGGACTCGGCGGCGCAATCCAAAGAGGCACGGGAATCCGCGGTGCCTCAGTTTAGTCGGGGCGAATCCGACGGCGACTCGGATACGGATATGACACCCGTACTCGTCCTCCTCCCCTCCGGAGAAGTTACCCAACTCCGAACATTTACGATCACCCGTGATGGAGTTCGTTACTCGCTCGAATCAAAAGCCTGGACCAATGAGTTGTATTGGCAACAGTCGCTGGCGGAGGACAATCCTGGTCCGGGCGTAGCCGACGATTTACCTGAGGAATCAGAACGCGAGGAGGTGCTGTCGGTGACTGTCCCACTTTCCACCCAGCCCCGTGCTAAAAATGAGGCAAGCCCCAAGGTCACTGAGCGTCGCTCCGAAATCGCCAAACCCGAACGAGACGTAAGTCCCGCGCCCAGCCGCAGGGATCGTGATCGATGATTAATCGTTCTCATGGATTGGGAGGCCGGAGCGGCGCTGTGCTTTTCGAGTGCTTGCTCGCGCTTGCCCTGCTTATCGCGGCGATGACGACCATCTTCGCATTACTTGATTCGGCCTCGTCTTCGGTCGGTCGTCGGCATGAATCGCAGGAAGCCGCCGAAATTGCAGCCACCGCGATCTCGCTTATTGAATGCGGATTTGCGACACCGGAGACCTTAGTTGGCCCCGCCAGCAAGTGGCGGGGTTGCCAAGATTATTTTCAATGGAACATAACTATTGACACACAGCCCACATCCATGGGTGAGTTGGTTTCAGTTGTGATCCACATCACCCGCGCAGGCGCAGCCGATGATGCGCCACCGTCCGCTTCGCTCCAGCGGTATCTGTCGCTACGCCCCATCGCCAGGGCGACCCCGGTCTTGCCTAATCTCGTCTCGGAATGGGCCGTGCACACCCACAGCCCGGGGGCGTTCGCGCACCCGCCCCTCCCGACGATTGCGCGAGATCGCCGCCAGTTTCGTTTACCTCGTAAAGGACGGCGGCGCAAGGCTCGCCTCGATACTTGCGGAACTTCGTGGCGTCGCTATGGTGCTGGCTCACGACCGGGCAGCGAAGTGTTGGGCGCGAGTCGGCGCGGTGAGCGAGGCTTTTCTCTGCTCGAGCTTATGATCGCGATTATGTTGATCGGTGCGGTGTTGTTCGCATCGTTCGCG
>Ga0105044_10006798_pt1 | contig 15747 bp, 5 predicted proteins | sample MAT01_FD_78092 | JGI IMG/M metagenome (GOLD analysis project Ga0105044, IMG submission 78092) | Freshwater microbial communities from Lake Fryxell liftoff mats and glacier meltwater in Antarctica - MAT-01 | ecosystem: Environmental > Aquatic > Freshwater > Ice > Liftoff microbial mat | place... | reverse complement strand
TCCGGGGCGCTCACCTTCGGACCTCCGCATCGGCCCCTTGATTGCTCTGGCCACCCCACGCCGGTCGCGCCCCCAACCCGATCGGTCGATCCAGTCGACCACCTGCGTCAAGAACTCAAGGGTCGGACCGGCATCGCCTCGCCCCCTCCGGCCTCAACACCCGCGGGCGAACGACTCGACCGCAGGAGCTTCCACCTCAACCCGGCCCACGGCCCGCCCCATGCCCATGGTCCTCCCGCCGCATGAGCCACTCGGCCGCGTCACACCCCCTCGCTACCCTCCCCTCGTGACTTCCACGAAGGCGATACGGGCGCGCTACGGCATCGAAGCCGCAACCGCGCTCCGGGTCGAGATCTCCCGCATCAAGGGAGCGGAACCCCTGGCCCCGGTCACCGTCGTGGTTCCCTCCAACCAAGTCGGGGTGTCCACGCGCCGGCTCCTGGCCTCAGGCCACGTGGGCACGGTCTGCGGCGCCGGGCCCGGCTTGATCGGCGTCACCTTCGTCACGCCCTACCGCCTGGCCGAGCTCCTGGGCGCCGCGCCCCTCGCGTCCGAGCAACGCCGCCCCGTCTCGGTGCCCGTCCTCGGCGCAGCCGTCCGCCACGCCCTGGCCACCGACCCTGGCGCGTTCGGGCCGGTTGCGTCGCACGCCGCCACCGAGACCGCGCTGGTTGCGGCCTACCGAGAACTGCGAGACCTCGACGACGCCGCACTCACCCGGCTCGCCGCCTCCAGCCAACGAGCGGCCGAAGTCGTGCGGGTCCACCGCTCCGCCAGAGCCCACCTGCAACACCACTGGTACGACGAAGAAGACCTCATGGCGGCGGCAAAGGCGACCGTGGAGCGGGGCCAGGCACCCGCCGACATCGGTGCCGTCATCGTGTACCTCCCCCAGCGTCTGTCACGCCACGGAGCAGCGCTCCTCCATGCCCTCGGCGCCGCCACCGAGCTGTGCGTCATCGCCGGCACCACCGGCGTGGCCAAGGCCGACACCGAGGTCATCGGGTCCGTCGAGCGGCTCCGCCTCAACCTCGCCACCCCGCCGAGCGAGTCCGTCCTGGCCTCCATCGTGTCCACCGACGCCACCCGCATCATCACCGCGTCCGATGCCGACGACGAGGTGCGCGCCGTCGTGAGGACGGTCGTCGACGCCGTCCGCCGCGGCACCAGCCTCGACCGCATCGCCGTGCTCTACGCCGCCCAACAGCCCTACGCGCGGCTGCTCCAGCACCATCTCGACGCTGCTGGGGTCACCACCAACGGCTCTGCCACCCTACCGCTGTCGGGCCGCGTCGCCGGGCGCACGCTGCTCGGGCTGCTTGCCCTGCCGTCTCACGGCTTTCGCCGACAAGACGTGTTCGCCTGGCTCTCGGGTGCACCCATCCTCCACGAGGGCCGCTGGGCTCCCACCACCTCGTGGGAGCGGATCTCACGCGAAGCGGGGGTCGTGGCGGGCCGCCAGGACTGGGACCAACGCCTGCAGCACCTCGCAGAGTGCAACACCGAACGGGCCGATCGGGCGCTGTCGTTGCGCAGCTTCGTGCTCGGCCTCGCCGACCAGCTTCACCGCGCTCAGGCGCCAACCACCTGGAGCGAGCGCGCACGGTGGACCAAGAAGCTGTTGGCCGACACCCTGGGGGGCGCGTCGCGGCGCACCTCTTGGCCCGAGGCCGAGCAGCGAGCAGCAGACCGACTGGACCTCGCCCTCGACCGGCTGGCCGTGCTCGACGATCTCGAAGGACCTGTGGGGCTCGACGTGTTCACCCGAGCCCTGGAAGTGGAGCTCGAGGCCGACCTCGGGCGCGTAGGCCGCTTCGGCGAAGGCGTGCTGGTCGGGCCGGTGTCGATGGGGGTGGGGGTCAGCCTCGATCTGGTCATCGTCGTCGGCATGGCCGAGGGCACCTTCCCCTCCACCGTGCGAGACGACTCGCTCCTGCCCGACGAGGACCGAGAGCGCGCCGGAGACCTGCCGCTTCGGTCCGGCCACGTCGACCGCCTGCACCACCAGTTCCTGGCATCGCTCGGCGGTGCCACCCAACACGTCTTGTGCGTACCCAAGGGAGACCTGCGCCGCAGCCGTGAACGGGTGCCGTCGCGTTGGGTCCTCGATGTGGCATCGACGCTGGCGGGCGAAACATGGTGGAGCGAGCAACTCCTCCACGAGCGAAGGCCGTGGCTCACCCACCTCGCCTCGTTCGACGATGCCGTCCGCACCGCATCCTCCCCCGCCACTCACCAAGAGCACCGCCTCCGCCAGTTGCTCGCCCGCAACGCGCCTCGCCCTCAGCTCCTCGCCACGGCCAAAGACATCGACGCCACCCTGGCCCATGGCGTGGAGACCATCGACGCCCGCTGGAGCAACCGCGTCACCCGCTTCGATGGCAACCTCACCGGGCTGCCCATCCCTTCGCCCGTTGAGCGCGGGGCATCGGCCTCCAGCCTGGAGGCGTGGGCCAAGTGCCCTCACGGCTATTTCGTGCGCCACATCCTGCGGGTCCAGCCGCTCGAACAACCCGAAGACGTCCTGCAGATCACGGCACTCGAAAAGGGCAACCTCATCCACGCTGCCCTCGAAGACTTCATCAACGAGGCCCTGAGCGAGGGCACGGTGCCCGCACCCCCACAACCATGGTCCACCGACGCCCACCAGAGGCTCCGAGCCATCGCCGTGCAGAAGTGCGAGCAAGCCGAAGCCGACGGGCTCACCGGCCGGCGGATCTTCTGGCAACGAGACCGGGGCAAGATCCTCGCCGACCTCGACCGGTTCCTGATCCACGACGACGCCCATCGAGCCGCCTCAGGAGCCACACCCATCGCCGCTGAGCTCGCCTTCGGCATCGGCGACGCCACGCCCCTCGCCTTCCCGCTCGAAGACGGGCGAACGGTGCCGCTGCGAGGCAAGGCCGATCGCATCGATCGAGCCGCCGATGGCACCCTCCACGTCCTCGACTACAAGACCGGTGGCACCCGCGACTACCAGGGGATCAGCGAAGGCGACCCACACCAAGGGGGCCGTCGCCTCCAGCTGGCGGTGTACGGGTTGGCCGCGCGCCAATACGCCCAGGCCGAGGCCGCTCCCGTTCACGCCGAGTACTGGTTCACCAGCACGAAGGAGCGCTTCCGAAAGCTCGGCTACGTCATCACCGACGACGTGCTCACCCAGGTCACCTCGGCCATGGCCACCATCGTCGAAGGCATCGAAGGAGGGATGTTCGTCCCCCACCCCAAAGAGCACGACACCTCGCCGTACCCCGATTGCCCTGCGTGCGACCCCGACAACCCCGGCGTCACCGAGATCCGCCGGCACTTCGAGCGCAAGGCCGACGACCCCGCCATCGCCCGCTTCCTCGCCCTCACGGCGACCCCATGACGCCACCCGACCAGGACCAGCGGCTCATCATCAGCCAGGCGCTCGACACCACGCTGTTCGTCGAGGCTGGCGCGGGTTCGGGCAAGTCCACCGCGCTGGTGGGGCGCGTGCTGCAGCTGGTCACGACGGGCACCGCCGAACTCCGATCCATCGCTGCCATCACCTTCACCGAGAAGGCGGCCGCCGAACTGCGCGACCGCATCCGCCAGAAGCTCGAACAACAAGCCGAAGCCGCCCGCACCGGGGGCGACACCATCGTCGCCGTCCGCTGCGCCGATGCGATCGACCAGCTCGACGGCGCGGCCATCGGCACCCTGCACGCCTTCGCCCAGCGCCTGCTGGCCGAGAACCCCATCGAGGTCGAGCTGCCGCCCCGCATCGAGATCCTCGACGAGGTCACGTCCGACGTGCAGTTCGAACAGCGCTGGGCCACGTACCAGGATCACCTGCTCGAGGACCCGGCGATGGAACGCACGCTGCTGCTCCTGTTCGCCACCGGCGTGAAGCCCGCGGCACTCCGGGCGCTCGCCGTCGAGTTCGATCGCAACTGGGATCTGGTCGACGAGCGGGTCCGCCCCCACGAACCCGACCCACCCCAGCTCAGCGTCGCCCTGACCCGTGCCCTCGGGGCGCTCGATCGGGTGACACAAGAGGTGGCCGCCTGCACCAACCCCGACGACAAGCTCGCCCAGCGCTTGCGCCACGTCTCGGACTTCGCCGAGAACCTCCGCCAGATCCCCGACGAGCTCGATCTCCTCGACTGCCTCAGCGGCACCGGCGAGGTCACGGCGCCCAGCTTCAGGGCCGGCAACATCGGCGCCAAGGCCAACTGGGGCTGCGACCACAAGGCCATCCAGGCCGACCTCAAGGCGGCAGGCGACGAGCTCGACGCGGTGAAGGGCACCGTGGCCGAGGCCTGTGCCAAGCGGGTGGGATCCGCGCTGCGCAGCTTCACCCTCGACGCCGCCATCGCCCGCCGCGAGGCCGGTCAGCTCGCCTTCCACGACCTGCTGGTGCTGGCCCGCCAACTGGTCAGCACCCACGCGCCGGTGCGAGAGCGTTTGCACCGCCGCTACCAGCGGATCCTGCTCGACGAGTTCCAAGACACGGACCCCATCCAGATCGAAATCGCCGTGCGCATCGCCGCGGCCCGCCCCGCCGAGGCCCAATCAGGGTCGCTCCCGTGGCACGAGGTCGAGGTGGCGCCGGGCCATCTGTTCGTGGTGGGCGACCCGAAGCAGTCGATCTACCGTTTTCGTCGAGCCGACATCGCGCTGTTCCTCCACGCCAAGCGGCGGTACGGAGACAACGGAGGCCTCGTCACCCTCTCCACCAACTTCCGCACCGGCGAGCCGATCATCGCCTGGGTCAACCAGGCCTTCAGCACCTTGATGGCCGAGGGCTCCTCGCTGCCCATCGTCTCCCAACCCGAGTACGTGCCGCTGCACGCCGTGCGCCCCGGCCCGCCCACCGGGCCGGCGGTATCGGTCATCGGCCGCACCGAACAAGCCGACGGCAACGCGGGCGAGCTGCGATCCGCCGAGGCCCGCCAGGTCGCCGCCACCATCGCCCGCATCCGCGCCGAGGCCTGGAGCGTCGACGACGGCAACGGCGGCTGGAAGGACCCCAAGCTCGGCGACATCACGGTCCTGGTGCCGGCGCGCACATCGCTGCCGTTCCTCGAGGATGCGCTCGAGGCTGCGGGCATCGCCTACCGGGCCGAGTCCAGCAGCCTCGTCTACGTGTCGCGAGCCGTGCGCGACCTGCTGATGACCATGCGCGCCATCGACGACCCCACCGATCACCTGGCGGTCGTCTCGGCGTTGCGCAGCCCCCTGTTCGCCTGCGGTGATGACGACCTGTTCCGCCACAAGGTCCTCCAGCGCGGCACCTGGAACCACCTCGCTCCTCAACCCGACACGGTCGAGCCAGGCCCAGTCCGCGATGGTCTCATCTACCTGGCAGCGCAGCACCGCGAGCGGCACTGGATCTCCCCGGCCGAGCTGGCCGACCGCGTCGCTCGCGACCGCCGGCTGTTCGAGCTCGGCTTCGCCGAAGGGCGGACCCGAGACGTCTGGCGGCGGCTCCGGTTCGTCATCGACCAGGCTCGGGAGTGGGGCGAAGCCACCGATGGCAACCTGCGCGAGTACCTGCAGTGGGTCGGCCGCCAGAGCAGTGAGGGCAGCCGGGTGGCCGAGGCCGTGCTCCCCGAGTCCGACGATGACGCCGTGCGGATCATGACCATCCACGCCGCCAAGGGTCTCGAGTTCCCCATCACCATCTTGAGCGGTATGTCGACGGCTCCCCAGTCGCGCCCCTCGCCGGCCCAGGTGGTGTTCCCGCCCGGGAGCGGGGTCGGGTACAAGTTCGCCAGCGCCGTCACCACCCAGGAGTTCGAGGACTACAAGCCCATCGACGAACAGATGGCCTTCGACGAGCGGGTCCGCTTGCTCTACGTGGCCGCCACCCGGGCCAAGGACCACCTCGTCCTGTCGCTGCAGCGCAAAGCCCGCGCCAAACCGCCGGAGCCAGCCAAGCGCACCAACGCGGAGCTCCTGCTTGCTGGCACCGGCGACCAGCTCAGCCTGCTCCCCGATGCCGTGGCACCCGATGTGGAGCCCACCCCCCTCGCTGCGGTGGAACCACCGCTGGCCCCGGCTCCCTTCGAAGAGTGGCGAGCCGAGCTCGACGCGGCGTTGACCGCCGGTTCCCGGCCCACCACGGTTGCGGCCACGGCCCTCACCGCCGAGGGAACCCCCGACCCGGCGCACGACGAGCCGATGGCTGGGCTCCAGAAGCGACCGCGTGATCTCGACCTGCCGCCCTGGCTCAAGGGCCGCTACGGCACCGCCGTCGGGCGGGCCGTACACGCCACCCTGCAGACCATCGACCTGGCCAACGCGGCCGACCTCGTCGGACTCGCCGGCGCCGTCGCGGCCCAGTGCGAGGCCGAGGCCATCGTGGACCGGGTACCCGAGGTCGGGGCGCTGGTCCAGATGGCGCTGGCGTCGCCGGTCGTTGCCGCTGCGACCGGGTCGCCGTTCTGGCGCGAGGTGTACGCCTGCACCCCAACGCCGGGGGGCCGCCTGCTCGAGGGCTACATCGACCTGCTCTACCGAACCCCCAACGGCATGGTGATCGTCGACTACAAGACCGCCGCCACCAACGACCCCGATGAGCTGCGCCGGCGAGTCGAGGGCTATCGCCTTCAGGGCGGTTCGTACGCTCTCGCGGTGCGGCAAACGACCGGTGAACCCATTGCTCGGGTGTGCTTTGCGTTCCTCACGCCCGGCGGTGCGGTGGAGCTCGATCTCGACGACGTCGAAGCCGCCATCAGCGAAGTGGAATCGCTGGTCAACGCTGGTGCCGAGCAGGTGACGACATAGCCGCAGGCCACGCGCCATCACCTTCGTTGTCACACCCCCTGGGTACCTTCGAAGTCGACCCCAGAGGTGATTTCGCATGCCCTTCTCGTTCCTCCACGCCGCAGACCTGCACCTCGACACGCCGTTCGCGTCGGTGGGCGGCTTTCCGGCCAACGTGGGCGAAGCGCTGCGGGAGGCATCGCTCGAGGCGTGGGCCCAGTTGGTCGCGGTGGCGTCGTCCCGGTCGGTCGACTTCGTGCTGCTGGCGGGCGATCTCTACGACGGTGCCGAGCGCGGGATCCGGGCCCAGCGGGCGTTCCTCGACGGGGTGAGCCGCCTGGCCGATGAGGGCATCCGCACGCTCCGCGTCCACGGCAACCACGATCCGGTGGCCGAAGGGTGGACGGCCATCACCGAGTTTCCCTCGCTCGTCACCACCTTCCCGCCGCACCGGGTCGCATCGGAGCGGTTCGAGGTCGGCGGTGAGCAGGTCGTGGTCCACGGCACGAGCTACGCCGTCGCCGCCACCAGCGACAACCTGGCCCGGCGCTACCCCGCCGCCGAGGGTGAGGGCTTCCACATCGGCTTGCTGCACGCCAACGTCGGCGGGCCATCCACCGGCCACGCCGACTACAGCCCGTGCTCCATCGACGACCTTCGCCAGTGCGGGTACCACTACTGGGCGTTGGGTCACGTGCACGGGCGCCGCGTGCTGCACGAGGGCGGCCCGTGGATCGTCTACCCCGGCAACCTCCAAGGCCGCAGCACCAAGCCCACCGAGCGCGGGGCGAAGGGCGCGGTGCTGGTGTCGGTCACCGGCGGGCTGGCCGCCGAGCCCGAGTTCGTCCCACTCGACCGCGTGCGGTTCATCGACTTGACGCTGTCCATCGAGCCCTACCAAGACCTCGGCTCGTTGCTCGACCAGCTCGAGCGCCTGGCGGACCCGTCGGCCCATGACGATCGGTCGCTCATCGTTCGGGCCACCATCGACGGCGCCGGTCCCCTCCACCAGGAACTGGCGGCCCCGTCACGACGGGCCGAGATCCTCGATGACCTTCGCCGCCGGGGGGCCGCCCGTTCCCCGTTCGTCTGGTGGCATCACCTCACCTGGCGGACGCGCACCCAGGTCGACGTGGTCGACCTGCGCCGCCGCGAAGACTTCACCGCCGACCTGCTCCGGTTCATCGACGAGGCGGGCCCAGCACAGAAGTCCGCGTGGAAGTCGCTCCTGCCCGCCGACATCGGCCGAGACCTCGCCGCGCTGCTGCCCGATGACGACAGCGAGGAAATCTGGGTGGCGGCCCAGCAGGCAGCACTCGATGCCATCACGGCGGTCGAGGCATGAAGATCGAGGGCTTTCACATCGACGGGTACGGGGTCCACCACGACCTCAGCGCCAACGGGCTCCCCCACGGGCTCACCATCATCGCCGGGCCCAACGAAGCGGGGAAGACCACCCTCCAGCACTTCCTGGTCGGCATGCTCTTCGGCTTCACGGCCAGCAACCGTCCCGATCACCACGCCCCCCTCCGTGGCGGCACCTACGGCGGCCGGCTGCTGGTGTCCGACGATGACGGGCGAACGCTCACCATCCATCGCGGGGGACGTCGGTCGTCGCTGCACATCACCAGCACCGAAGGGCCCGTGGCCGATGCCGAGCTGACCGACCTACTCGGCGGCGCCACCAAAGACCTCTTCGAGAGCATCTTCGCCGTCCACCTCGATGAACTGGCCGAGCTCAAGGCCCTGTCCGACGAGCAGGTCCGCGACCGGGTCTTCTCCGCCGGCATCTTGGGCGCAGGCAAGACGGCCCAGCGGGCGCTCGGCCAGCTAGCCGACGAGCGCGATGGCCTGCTCAAGCCTGGCGGGCGCAGCCCCGACAAGTACCTCATCAAGAAGCTCAGCGCCGACCTCGTGGGAGCCCGAGGTCAGCTGGCCGAGGTCCGCCGGGCGGCGACGGGCCTTCCGGCCATCTCCCAGCGCCTCAGCACCCTCGACCTTGACCGACAGCGGGTTCGCGACGAGCGCGACGGGCTCGATGCCCAGCGGACCATGCTGAGAGCGGTCGTCGATCTATGGCCCGCGTGGACGAGCGCCGCCGAGGCCCGCGCCGAACTCGACCAACTGGGGGCGGTTCCCGCCGTCGCGCCCGACGCTGCCGAACAACTCCGCCGAGCCGCCGAACGCCACGACGACCTTGCCACCGTCGTGGCCCACGCAGCCGAAGCGCTGAGCGGGGCAACCTCGGCCCTCGATGCCATCGGCGGCCCCGGGCCAGCGCTGCTCCACGAAACCGCCATCAACGACCTGGTCGTCGTCGCTCCTGTCGAACGACAACGGTTGGTCGCCGCGGGCGAGCAGGCCACCACCACGGAGGGGTTCGAGCGCGACCTGGTGGCGCTTCTGGCCGAGCTCGGCCACGGCGGCGACGAGGCCTGGCTCGCCACCCAACCCGAGCGCCCCGACGCGGGTGCCGAACTGCGCCACGCCGCCGCTCGGGTCACGGCCGCGCAGCAGCACCACCACCACCTGATCGATCTGCACCGGCGGGCCACCACAGACCTCGACGACGAGCAGGCCGCGCTCGATGCCGCTGAGACCCAGCTGGCGGAGGGCCCCCACCACCCCATCGGCCAAGCTCGTGAGGCCGTCGAGAACGCGTCGCTGCTCGTCAGCATGGTCGGCCAGCGCGATGACGCACGTCGTCGCCCCGCTGCCGCCCGCCCGGCGCCAACGCCGCTCCTGCCACTCGGCATCATGCTCACCCTCGCTGGTGGTGTTGGCATCGCCGCTGGCCTGGCGATACCCGGCGCCCTCGCCCTTGGCTGCGGGGTAGCGCTCGTGGCCCTCGCCCTTCTGGCCCGTCAACCCGGAGCCGTTTCGTCTGTTCACACCAACCAGGAAATCGCAGATATCGACTGCACCTTGGCGCCGGTGCTCGCCGCGCTCGGCCTCACCGAAGCGCCGCCGCTGGCCCACGCGATCAACCTTCGCACCCGGGCCGAGCAGCTTGCCACCGAGGCAGTCCAGCTCGATCGCGACCGGCACCAGCTCGTCGAACGGCGCCGTGCGCTCGCCGCTCGCATCGCCCGCCACCGCGATCGCCAAGGCACAGAACAAGCCGCCGCCGAGACAGAACTTCTCGAGGCGCTCCAAGGCTGGGCCGCGTCGCTCGCAACCCAGGGCTTGCCCACCACGCTCGACGCCACTGCCGCCACGCAGGTACTCGACACCATCCGGCGCGCTCATTCGGTCCACCGCTCCCTCGTCACCGCACGCGCCGACCGCAATCGGTCGCTCACCCTCCACCAGTCCTATGCCAATCGTGTCGCCGCGGTGGCGAACACGGTCGGGCTCCCGATGCCGATCGACCCGCTTGCCACCGTCGAGGAGCTCAGGGTGGCACTGCAGCGTGACGTCCAGGCCAGGACGCGCATCGCCGAGGCCACCATCGTCATCGACGCCGCCCGCCAAGCGCACGGTGTTGCCCATGAACGCTCTCGAGCGGCGGCCGCCGAGCTCACGGAGGTGCTCAGCGCGCTCGCCGCCCCAACCGTGGCCCACGCACGCACCATCATCGAGCGAGCCACCCAGGCCAGCACCTTGCGCGACACCGTCCACCGTGCCGACCGAGACCTCGCGACGAAGGTCGGCACCCGGCCCGATCGCCTCGACCAGGCTCGGACGCTGCTGGCCCAGGCCGACCCGACGCGTTGGAACGACGAGTTTCGGCGTCTCGAGGCGGCCCTAGCCGACACGGATGACCGGATCGACGCCTCCACCACCGAGATCGCCCACCTCGCTCGCGAGCGCGAGGAGATCGAGCGGTCGGCCGATGTGCCGTCGTGCGAGCTCTACGTTGCCGACCTCGAAGCCCAGCTCGTCGAGGCCGTAACCCGGTGGGCATCGGTCACCGTCGCCCATCAGCTCGTCGAGGGAACGCTCGCCCGCTACCAGCGCGAACGCCAACCCGACGTCGTCAAGCGGGCCGCGGCGCGCTTCGAGCAGATCACCGCAGGCCGGTACCCTCGGCTCGAGGTTCGCGGGCAAGAGATCGTGGCCATCGACCATGCCGAGCGAGAGGTACCTGCGGGTGCGCTCAGCCAAGGGTCAGTCGAGCAGCTCTACCTGTGCATGCGGTTTGCGTTGGCCGAGTCCTTTGCCCGGACGGCTCGGCTTCCGCTCCTCCTCGACGACATCATCGTCAACGCTGATGGCGTACGCACGCCGAAGCTGGCCGAAACCATCGCCTCCATCGCCAACGAGCAGCAGGTTTTCGTGTTCACCTGCCACGATGCCACCGTCGACCTTCTCCAAGCGGCTGCGCCTCACGCCAGGCTGGTCACCCTTGCACCGAGCGCGGCGTCGAGCCCGATGGGGCTCGCTGCCGGCTGAGGTCAGACCCGACGGGCCAACTGCTCAGCAACCTCGAGCCGGCGGCGCAGCTGGGCCACCGTCGCCTCGGTGATCCGGCCCACACCCGAGAGACGGTTCAGCTCACTGTTTATCTGCGCATGGGTCTGGCCGGTGCGTCGGACCAGCAGCATCACCAACTCAGCGTTCTGTTCGCGCAGACGCCGCTTCTCCTCACGGCGGGTGCGGGCGGCGGCACCCCCGATCTCGATACCCAGGTCGCCCGCCGCTCGGCGGTCACCGTCGAGCGGCGGGGGCGGCGCCAAGGTCAACACGAGGGTGGGGTCATCGTCGAGCGACGGGTCCAGATCGTCGTCGACATCATCGGCGTCGAAGCCGTCGTCGGACTGGTGGTCGGTGGCCACGGCGGAAAGCGCAGCGAACAGCGAGAGCTGCTCCTCCGGGTCATCGTCGAGCGCAGACGGGTCGCGCTCGCGCCGTTCCTGATCGCGAGCCCGCAACGAGTGCCGGCGCTGCTCGGCAATCTGGAAGGCTCGGGATCGCAGGCGTGGATCATCGGGGATGAACAGGTATGCCTTCTGATTCTTCACCCCTGGTGTCCAACGGACGAAGCGGCCGACCGCCTGGCGGAAGAAGAGCTCCGTGGTGGTAGTGGTGGCAAACACGCCGACCCGCAACCGAGGGATATCGACGCCCTCAGACACCATGCGGACCGCCACCAGCCAGGGCTCTGACCCTCCCGCGAAGCGAGCGATGTTGGCCGAGGCATCGGGGTCGTCGGACGTGACGACGGTGGCCGCCTGGCCGAACCGGTTCCGCAGGAGGGCGGCGATGCCGCGGGCATGGTCCTGGTCGATGGCGATGACCAGGCCTCCGGCCTCAGGGTGGGTGGCGCGCAGGTCATCGAGCCGGGCCACCGCCTCGCGCAGCACGGTGGGGAGCCACTCGCCATCGAGCGAAAGTGCGGTGCGCAGGCGCTGCGATGACCGGGCCGGATCGAGTGCATCGTCGAACGACGCCGCCATCATCGACCCATCGGGTGCCGTCCACTCCATCTCGCCGCCGGTGCGGGGGAAGTAGACGGGCCGCACAACCCGCCCGTCGCCGAGTGCATCGCCATATCCGTACTCGTAGTCGGGGGCGGCCTCGTCGAGCACGTAGCGGACGAAGGGGATCGACTGGGTGTCGGATCGAAAGGGCGTGCCCGAGATGGCCAGACGCCGGACCGACGTACTGAATGCCACCCGGATCGCATCTCCCCAGGCTCGGTCATCGGCGGCGTGGTGGACTTCGTCGAAGATCACGAAGGAGTCCTTCGCCACCCGCGCCAACGCTGGCGCGATCGATGCCACCTGTTGATACGTGGTGATGATCCCGTGCATGTCGGTGGGCAACTCGCCATCAGCGACAGACCATGCCGGGTCGAGGTGGAGGGCGAACCGGGCGGCGGCCTCGGCCCACTGCAGCTTGAGGTGAGCGGTGGGCGCCACCACGATCAGCCGTGACTGCGGTCGCTCCGAGAGCACATGGCGGGCCACGGTGAGGGCAAACGTGGTCTTGCCCGCTCCCGGGGTGGCCACCGTGAGGAAGTCGTCTTGGCCCGACGCCACATACTTCTCGAATGCGGTCTTCTGCCACGGCCGGAGCCGGATCGAACGGGTCACTGCCACGAGTGTGCCACGTGAAAACGAGGGAGCGCCCCAGCACCCGAAGGTACTGGGGCGCTCCCTACCGATCGTTAGATCCGGATGAGTGCTCCAGATCTAGCTCGGGACCGTCGTGTTCGACAGCGACGACGACGGGCCGTTGCCACGGCTGTTCGTGGCAATGACACGGAACCGGTAGCTCCCACCGGAGGTGAGACCGGTCAAGGTCCGGATCGTGGTGGATGCATCGAACGCCACCGGAGCCTGCTCGACTCCGTTCAGGACGGGAACCACCGTGTAACCGGTGATCGTCGCCCCATTGGCACTGGATGCGCCCCAGACGAGCTGGACCGTTCCGGGCCCAACACCAGCACTCGCGGTCACCGGGGCCGGAGCCGTCGGGGTACCGGCCTTGACCGGTGCGGTGATGAACGGGGCGCTGTTACCCCGAGCGTTGACCGCCTGGATCCGGAAGGTGAAGGTGTTGTTGGTCAACCCGGTGATCGTCCTGGTGGTGCTGGTCCCGCCCTGGAAGATCTGGGGCTGGGCCTGCGAGGCGATGAACGGGGTGATGAGGTACCCGGTGATGGGCGACCCGTTGTCGGCCGGAGCCGTCCAGCTCAGGTTCACCCCGAGGTTCAACGGGGTACCCGAGCCAGCAGGCGGAGCCAGCGGGACGCCGGCCCGCACGACCGCACTGCGAGCAGATGCCGGGCCCGTACCTCGGGAGTTGGTGGCCGTCACATCGAAGGTGTAATCCGAACCGTTCGTGAGACCACCGATCACCGTTGAGGTGACGCCGCCACCGACGATGGTGGAGGTCTGCGGAACGTTGTTGAGGTACGGAGTCACCCGGTAGCTCGTGATCGGCGCACCGTTGTCAGGGGCGGCCGTCCACGTCAGCGCCACACCGCCGTTGGTCGGGAGTCCCGTCACGCTGGTGGCTGCCGAGGGCAGACCGATCACGATCGGGGCGGACCGGACCGACGTGGGCGAGACACCGAGCACATGTGCTGCGGTGACCTCACACTCGTAGGTCTTGCCCGGTGTCAGGCCAGTGATCACCGCCGGAGGCGGGCCGAACAGGCCGCTGCCGAACGTGCCTCCGTTGGTGGAGTAGCAACCGACGCCGTACAGGACGAACGGCTCACCACCGTTGGCGCCCGGCGTCCAGGTGACCGAGAGCGATGCCGTTCCCGAGGTGGCCTGGACGTTGGTGGGCACGGCGGGCGGGGCCGAGGGACGGACCTGGCTCGAAGGAGCCGAGACCGCACCGGAGCCGACGGAATTCGCACCGAAGGTCGTGCAGGTGTAGAGCGCACCGTTGGTGACCGGAGTCACCACAGCACCCGCAGGACCACTGAAGACGCTCCGGGAAGCACCGGTGGGCGAGATGCAGGTCACGACGTAGACGAGAACCGGGGTCCCGCCGTTGTTGCCCGGCGTGAAGTTCACCGTGATCTGGCCGTTACCCGCGGTAGCCACAACATTGGTCGGGGCGTAGGGCACCTCGAGGACCGGGTTGACCGTCACCGTGGTGGTGTCGGGCAAGCTCGAGCCGTAGTCGTCGCTCACGGTGAGCGAGAAGACGACCTGCTGCGAACCCTGCACTTGGCTCACCGGCGGTGCGGTGAAGGTCGGGCTCGCTGCCGAGGTGGACGACAAGGTGACCGACGGGCCAGAGGTCTGGCTCCAGGCGTAGGTCAGGTCAGCGCCTGAATCGCTGATGGCACTGCTTGTCAGCTGCACGGAGGTACCGGTGTCGACCGACTGGTCGGCTCCGGCGTCGACCCCGACCCGAAGGTAGGGCTCGTTGATGACCGTGACCGTGTCGTAGCTGGCCACCAGACCGTTTCGAGACGTGAGCTCGAAGCTGAAGATCTGGGTGGCATCACCGTAGGCAAGGAAGGGCGTCGTGAAGGTCGGGTTCGGATCGAACCCGCCGGTCAATACGACCGGTGGGCCTTCGAGCTGACGCCACGAGTAGCTCAGCGGACGGTTGCCCGGATCGAAGGTGCCGGAGCCATCGAGGGTCAAGAAGGTTTCCGGCTTGACCAGTTGGTCCGAGCCGGCGTTCGCACCGGCGCGCTGGGTGGTGACCCGCACGATGGGCGATGTCGTGGAGTTCGGGAGCGACACCTCATCGAAGGCGGTCAACCGGAACTGCACAGAGTGCGGTGCGGTCGACGGAGCCGTCCAAGTGGTGTTCACCGTGTTCGGGCTCGAGAACGTGCCCTTGGCCGGCGAGTTCGCCGCAACTTCCTCACCCGTTGCCGGATCGATCTGCAGCCACGAGTAGGTGATGGGCTGCGTGGGGTTGGTGTCGGGGTCGGTGGACTGCGAACCGCTGAGGGCGAGGACGCTGAGACCGGCTGGCGCCGAGGCCAGCATCTTGGCGGGCAAGGTGCTGATCACCGGGTTGGGCCGGCCAAGGTTGGCCTTGAGACCCATGACCGGGAGGTTCTGGTCCGACACCGCGGCGCCGAAGGCGTCGGTGGCCGTGAACCGGAGGCCACACTGGCTCGGGTTGTTTGCTCCGAAGGGCGGCGCCTGGAAGGAGGCATTGCCCGGCTCGCCAGGGATACCGGCAATGGTGATGCCTCGGCAGGAACCACCCGGGTAGCCCGAGGCGTTGTTACCAGCAAACAGGCAGCCGAGCGACTCGCCCAAGCCACCACATGGCCGTCCTGCGTAGCTGAACGACACCACACCACCATCGGGGTCAGTTGCTGTGCCCTGGAGCTCGATCAACTGGCCGATGTAGATGTTGGTGGGGTTGACCACTGTGCCGTTCAGGCCGGCCAGCCTTGTCACCGTGATGGCGGTGGGGCCGGAGTTGGTGAGCGCAACCGTGAGGTTGTTCGACTGCACCGTGGCACCGAAGCCGTCGTTGACGGTGAGGCTTAGGAAGAGCGTTGCTGCGGCCACGTTGAACGGAGGGGCCGTGAACGTTGCGCTCCGGGGTGTTGCAACCGATGGGTTGATGGTGACG
>Ga0105044_10006797_pt1 | contig 15749 bp, 17 predicted proteins | sample MAT01_FD_78092 | JGI IMG/M metagenome (GOLD analysis project Ga0105044, IMG submission 78092) | Freshwater microbial communities from Lake Fryxell liftoff mats and glacier meltwater in Antarctica - MAT-01 | ecosystem: Environmental > Aquatic > Freshwater > Ice > Liftoff microbial mat | place... | reverse complement strand
GAGCGCCGACGTGCTGAGATCGAACAGGTGCGCCAGGGCAACGTCGAGGTGATCGACGTTCCACCAGTTTGTAGCGCTCGCCCGCGAGTTGTTGGCCGACTTTCGGCAAGTGGAACACAGCCCCCGACCTCCGACAGCTCTGGAACCGGCAACGAACTCATGTACTCATCATTGCAAAAGGGTGGGACACAGTAAGCCTGCGCGGCGCGGGTGCACCGTTAGGGACTGTCGGTTTCGCCACAACAGGAAGAGCAGGCCAGTGACGGTGCTTTGCGTCCAGCGTGAGGTCGCGATCCAGCGAGCATTTATGAGAGAGTTGCGGGCATGAACCCTGAACGCATCCTCAAGGGCACTTTCCTATTTGCTGCCTTCGCCAGCTTTCTGCTCAGTGTCACCATCTACTTCCAGGCAGGCGACGACATCGAAGGCCGACTCAACGGCATCTTCGTCGGGATCTGGGTACCCTCGATTCTGGCTCTCGGTGCCTTTGTCCTCGCGCACCGGCGGCCCTCGCAATGACCGAGGCGGGTCTGTTCATCGCGGGCGCTGTCGTGTCGATCATCGTGTTCACCGGCGGATTCCTGTACGCGATGTTCAGCTTCGGGCGATGGGGCGACCGCGACGAGGCGCGACCCCGACCCTGATGTGCTGCGAAGAATTTGCGCCGTGCGCACCACCGCTCCACCCGCTGCTCACGGCGTCGTGAACTGCACGATCATGACCGCGGCGATGATTCCCCTGAGGCTCCATCCAACGGTGCGCACCCAGTTCGTACGCACCAGACGGTGCACACGCGCTGCGTCGTAGCCGTCGCCGAGAGCCGCGTGTTGCGGCACCTGTAACAGCACTGTGCTGGCGTGGATGACACCGAGGACGGCCAGCCCGAGCAGCGGCAAGAGGCGAGACATTCCGTTCGGCGGTGCCACCACGAGCCACACTGCGGTCACTCCCTCCACCGCCATCAGCGGACCGACAACGAACGACGTGCTGCGCTGGTGCAACCGCTCGTATCCAGCGAAACCATCTGCACCAACCGATGCGAACAGCGGATAGTGCACCACCTGCACGAACCAGATCAATCCGACCATCGCGGCCGTCGCAAAGAGGTGAGACGTCAGCAGGATTGCCTCTGCCGTATTCATCGAAGACTCCGTTACGTTGAGCTGATGCCAAGGACCCGCGACCTTACCGGAGCACTCCCCAGCCCCACCATGGCCTGCGACGCAGCCCGCTTACCACGAGGCAGCAAAAGCTCATGAGCGCACCGCACCCGCTCGCAGGAACGTCAGTGCTTCTCGCCGGTGCAACCGGTGGCCTGGGCCGTGCCATTGGCGCCGAGCTACACCACCGCGGTGCTGCTCTCACGCTCGTGTCGCGCAGTGCCGAACGCCTCGGTGAGCTTGCGCTTCCCGGCGCCCGCGCTGCGCTGGACCTGCGCGCGCCAGAGGCCTGTGCAGCAGCCGTGGCCGCGGCCGTCGAGCAGTGCGGGCGCCTCGACGTCGTCATCAACGCTGTCGGGGTGGTGGCCTTCGGGCCTGTCGACGAGCTGTCGATCGACACGATGGAGGAACTGTTTCTCACCAACACCTTCGTACCGATCATGCTCGCCCGGGCGGCGCTGCCGGTGCTGCCCGCTGGTGGGGCAATCGTCAACATCTCGGGCGTCATCGCCGAAGTGAACCTCCCTGGGATGGCGGCGTACGGCGCATCGAAAGCGGCACTGCGGTCCTTCGACCAGGCACTGGCCCGCGAAGCGCGTCGGCGCAGTGTGCGAGTCCTCGATGCTCGCCCGCCACACACCGAGACCGGCCTGGCCGACCGCCCCCTTGCAGGCACGTCACCACGAATGCCGCAGGGCCTCGCTCCCGAGCACGTCGCGAGAGTGATCTGCGACGCTCTCGAACGCGGCGACACCGACCTGCCCAGTACGGCCTTCGCACCCTGACCTCGCAGCGGGCATGGAAACCGTTCTCAGGGATGGGCGGCGGCGGCTTGGTCGAGGACTTGGCGGATGACGGCGACAACTTGGTCGGCGGGGGCACCGGGGGTCAGCACGGCGGCGACACCGGCGGCCTTGAGGCGCTCGATGTGTTGGTCGGGGATGATGCCACCGACAACCACCGGGGCATTGCTGCCAGCGGCGCGCATTGCCTCCACCACGGCAGGGGCCAGGGTCATGTGCGCACCCGACAGCATCGACAGGCCAACGAGGTCGACGTCTTCGTCGACGGCAGCGGCGGCCATGGTTGCCGGTGTTTGGAACAGTCCTGTGTAGATCACCTCGAAGCCGGCGTCGCGCAGGATACGCGCCACGACTTTCACACCGCGGTCGTGGCCATCGAGACCAACTTTGCCGATCAGGATTCGCTCGCTCATCAGATGACCGGCACTTCGACGTGGCGACCGAACACGGTTCCCATCGTCGCCATGATCTCGCCGAGTGTGGCGTACGCGCTGGCGGCCTCGATGAGCGTGGGCATGAGATTGACCTCCGGGTCGGCTGCTTCGCTGGCCAGACGGCCCAGCACCTCCGTCACTGCTGCCTGATTGCGATCGTGGCGCACCGCGTCCAGCCGCTTCAGCTGACGGGCTTCATCTTCGTTGGTGATCTCCAACAGGTCCATCGGGCGTTCGTCGTTGCCCTCGGTGAACCGATTCACGCCCACCACGATTCGGTCACCGCGGTTGATCTTGCGTTCCAGATCGAACGCCGAATCCGCAATGCGACCCTGGAACCAGTTGTCCTCGATGCCCTGGATGCAGCCTTCGAGCATCGACCCGCCACCCAACGCGTCGAGGTGTGCGAACAGCTCCTCCGCCTGACGTTCCATCTCGTCGGTGAGGGCTTCCACGAAGTACGAACCACCAAGGGGGTCGGCGACGTGGGCAACGTTGGTCTCGAACGCAAGCACCTGCTGTGTGCGCAGTGCGATGCGGGCCGACTTCTCCGTCGGCAGCGCCATCGCCTCATCCATCGAGTTGGTGTGCAGCGACTGAGTACCGCCCAAGACACCGGCCAGTGCTTCGATCGCGGTGCGCACGATGTTGACCTCCGGCTGCTGCGCCGTCAGCGACACACCCGCAGTCTGCGTGTGGAAGCGCAGCTGCAGCGACCTCTCCGCTACCGCGCCGTAGCGATCGCGCAGCCAGCGCGCCCAGATGCGGCGCGCAGCGCGGTACTTCGCAATCTCTTCGAAGAAGTCGATGTGAGCGTTGAAGAAGAAGGACAAGCGCGGGGCGAACGAATCGATCGGCAACCCGGCCTTCATCGCCAACTCCACGTAGGCGAACCCGTTGGCCAACGTGAACGCCAGCTCTTCAGCGGCCGTAGAGCCGGCCTCGCGAATGTGGTAGCCGGAGATGGAGACACTGTGCCAGCGCGGCATTTCCGCAGCGGTGAACAGAATGGTGTCGCGCACGAGCCGCATCGACTGACGTGGCGGGAACACGAACTCCTTCTGCGCCTGATATTCCTTCAAGATGTCGTTCTGCAGCGTGCCGCCCAGCCGGGAGCGCGACGTGCCGGCCTTCTCTGCCTGCGCAATGAACATCGCGAAGATCGGCGCTGCCGGCGAGTTGATGGTCATCGAGGTGGTGGTGGCACCGAGATCGATTCCCGCATACAGATCCTCCATGTCGGCCAACGTGTCGATCGCGACACCGCAACGGCCAACTTCACCCAACGACATCGGATCGTCGGAATCCAGGCCCAGCAGCGTCGGCATGTCGAACGCAGTCGACAGGCCATCGCCCCCAGACTTGATGATCTCCTTGAACCGCCAGTTGGTGTCGTCGGCGGTGCCGAAGCCCGCGAACATCCGCATCGTCCACAGCTTCGAGCGATACATCGACGCGTACGGACCACGGGTGTACGGGTATTGGCCCGGATAGTCACCCATCACCGCCACTTCGTCATCGGGGCCATACACCGGCGCCAACGGCACACCCGACATCGTCGAATAGTCCGCTGCACGAGTTCGCGACTCGTCAAAAGCCTGCTGCCAAGTGTCTCGCGGGTTCCCCATCGGACAAGGTTGCCACATTCGAGCGGAGATCACCTTTCTGTAGGATGCTGACGCAATGAGTCGGGCCGGGCGGGGGCCCGGGCGGCGTACAAAGGGGAGTACAGGGGAATGAGCAACACCTCCGGCGAGTCACTTGCCGCCATCATCAGCAGCGCGGTACAACGCGCTCGTCGTGGCGATGACATGACGATCTCCGAAGCCGTGGCACTCGTGCCCGCCGGGGCTCTTGGCGCGTTCCTGCACGCGACATTTGCCGGCGATGACGACCTGGAGCTGCTGACCACTGCACTTGGGGCATCGCCCGGAGCGGCCACCGGAGAGATCGTGTTCAGCGCCGAGGACGCCATCGACGCTGCCGACGCCGGAAAGGCTGTCATCCTCGTCCGCAACGAAACGACGCCTGACGATGTGCTCGGCATGCAGTCCGCTCGCGGCATCCTCACCACCCGCGGCGGTATCACCAGCCACGCGGCCGTCGTTGCGCGCGGTTGGGGCATCCCCGCGGTCGTGGGTGCCGGCGAGTTGGTGATCGACGATGAAGGACTGCACATCGGCGACCATGTGTTGCGCGCCGGTACCGAAATTTCGATCGACGGACGGACGGGCGAGGTCTTCCTCGGCAGTGCCGATACGGCGACGGCGGAGGCACCCGCCGAGCTGGAGATGCTGCTCGATTGGGCCGACCGTATCCGGGCGGGCGCTGACGTGCCCGTTGCCGTGCGAGCCAACGCCGACAACTCTGCCGACGCAGCCCATGCCCGTCACCTGGGGGCGCAAGGCATTGGCCTGTGCCGCACCGAGCACATGTTCCTTGCCGACGACCGGCTACCCCTTGTGCGCCGGCTCATCCTCACCGACGCGCCCGAGGAAGAACTGGCTGCGCTGGCCGACCTGGAAGCGGCGCAGCAGGCAGACTTCGAAGGCATCCTCACGGCGATGGACGGCCTGCCGATCACGATCCGCCTGCTCGACCCGCCGCTGCACGAGTTCCTCCCCGAGTTGGAGCGGCTGGTCGTGGCCGATGCGCTGGGCGAACTGGACGACGCGGGCCGGGTGGAACTCGCCGCCGTGCGGCGACTGCACGAGGTGAACCCGATGATCGGCACGCGCGGAGTACGCCTGGGCGTGGTCAAGCCCGGGCTCTACCAAATGCAGGTTCGCGCGCTCTTCCGCGCGGTCACGGCTGTGATTGCGCAGGGCCGGTCGCCGAAGGTCGAGGTGATGATCCCGTTGGTCGTCGACCCGACCGAGATGCACATGGCCCGTGCCTGGGTGACCGAGGCAACCACCGCGGTCGGCTTCGAGGGCGTGGTCAGCGTCGGCGCAATGCTGGAGACGCCACGCGCGGCGTTGGTGGCCGGCGAACTGGCGGAGGTCAGCGACTTCTTCTCGTTCGGCACCAACGACCTCACTCAGCTGATGTTCGCGTTCAGCCGTGACGACGTGGGGAGCAAGTTGATCCCCGAGTACCTGCGGCTCGGCCTGTTGGAACGCGACCCGTTCGAGTCGCTCGACCAGATCGGTGTCGGTCGCCTGATCCGCTACGCCTGCGAGCACGCCCGCGACACCAATGCAGCCATCAAGATCGGTGTGTGTGGCGAGCAAGCCGGCGACCCCGAGTCGGCCAAGTTCCTCGTCGCCTGCGGCGTGGACTACGTCAGTTGCTCGCCATACCGCGTCCCCATCGCCCGACTTGCAGTCGCGCAGGCGCTGCTGGAAATGGGTCGAGTGCAGGCCGACGTCCTCGCAGCCATTGCCGCCGATGCGGCACTCAGCGTCGAGCAGCCGACACCCGACCGCGGCCTGGACACAACGGCCACGACCGCGGCCACGCAGAGCACTGGCGCGGCCGACATCGACGACAACGACGACAACGTCGACGCAGAGTTCCTGGTGATCCATGCGCTGCGCATCAAGGGCTACGCAGCCGCGGATGTGGTCGCCGAGATCGTCGGCATCGAGCTGATCGTGGTGCACACGATGCTGTTGGGAATGGCCGAGTCAGGGTGGTGCCGCCACATTGCGGCTCGCGACCTGTGGCAGCTGTCGCCCACCGGCCGCGAGCGCCACGCCGAGAAGCTGCAGGAAATCTCGGGCGTTGCGGTCGACGGGTTGCGCGAGCCGTACCCCGCCTTTCTCGATCTCAACGTCGGCTTCAAGGACCTGTGCAACCGGTGGCAGCTGCGTGACGGCGACTCCAACGACCACTCGGACCCCGTCTACGACAGTGAGCGGGTGGCAGAACTGCGAGCGCTGCACGAGGCATCACTCGCCTCGATCAACGGCTTCGCTAAAGCGATTCCTCGTTTCGCCTCGTACGAGCGCCGGCTGGCGACCTCCCTGGTCCGGCTGGAGGGCGGCGAACAGCGCATGTTCACCGGCGTGATGTGCGGCAGCTACCACGACGTGTGGATGGAGCTGCACGAAGACCTCGTGCAGCTATTGGGCGTCGACCGCCACGCCGAAGGCAGCTACTGACTGTTTCACTCAAGGCCCGTTCGAGGAGGGTGTTACAACCGCTTCGCGTACGCGGCCGGAGCACGCCCGTACTCGTCCACGATGCCGAACTCCTGGCCGAGATCCTCCACCCACTGGATGGAACCCGAACGCTCCATGAGATCGCCGGCGGTCGCAAGGACGGCGATGCTGCGACCAACCGCCAAGGGGGTCTGCGCGTTGTCCATTTCGATGGCGCTGGTACCTCGCGCGCCAACGATGAATTCGGTCGAGACGCTGCCTGGATACAGGGTCACGCACGCAATTCCCTTCGGCGCCAGCTCGAGCGCCATGTCGGCTCCGAGCCGGTCGAGCCCAGCCTTGCCGGCCCCGTACGACGAACTGAAGTGGTAGCTCTGGCCACCCGGTGACGACACGTTGCAGATGAACGCACCGGGGCCAGCCGCAAACAACAACGGTGCGGCATACCACGATGCCACGTAGTGCGCACGCAACCCGATACCCACCTGATCGTCCCAGACGGAGAGTGGATGGTCCCAGAACCCGCCGCCCCACGCGGGCGGGTCGGGGATCTTGTACACGTTGTTGACCAAGATGTCGAGCCTGCCGACATCGCTGCGCACACGGTCGAACAGGGCAGCAATCTGTGCATCATCGCCGTGATCCGTCTGCACTGCGATACCGCGCCCGCCAGCCTGGTCGACGAGCGCGGCAGTACGGCCGATCGTGAGTTCGCCGGAGCCCGTGCTACGGCCGGTGATGTAGACCGTGGCGCCCTGCTCGCCGAGTGCGATCGCGGTACCTCGCCCGATTCCGCGGCTAGAACCGGTGACGACCGCAATCTTGCCGATGAGCCTCTTGTCGGGCATCATGCAACCGCGACCGGCACGATGTCGACGTCGAGGCGCGTGAGGCCGCGCAACAGGAAACTGGGGAAGTACTCGAACTTGTTCGAGTCGGTGAGCGTGAAGCTGTCCAGGCGACGCGCGAGCTCTTCCAAGGCAACCTTGCCTTCCAGCCGCGAAAGCGCAGCACCGAGGCAGAAGTGAATGCCCTTACCGAACGCGAGGTGATCGCGCAGGCTGCTGCGGTCGGGGTCGAAGGCGTCGGCGTCGTCGTAGATCGCCTCGTCGCGGTTTGCCGATGCGAACACGATCACCAACCGCGCACCCTTGGGGATGTGCACGCCCTCCAGCTCATGATCCCTGGTGGCGATACGGAACATTCCCTGGGTTGGTGTGGAGAGCCGCAGCGCTTCCTCGATCACATTCGCCGCACGAGTTGGGTCCTGCCGCAGGCGCTGCCATTGGTCCGGGTCGTTGGCGAGCAGCCGCATGGTCTCGGTCAGCAGCTTGGTGGTCGTTTCATTTCCGGCCACCAGCAACTGCTGCACGATGCTGAGCATCTCGGCCATGTCGAGCGGACGCTTGTCGGTCACCTCTGGGTCGTCATCATCGATGCGCGCCTGCAGCAACGCGCTCAACAGGTCGTCCTGCGGTTCGATCTTTCGCTTCTCGAACTCGGCCGCGAAGTAGTGCTGGTACTCGTTGACGCCTCGCTCGGCTTCCAGCCGTTGCTCCAGCGAAATGTTGGTGCCGATGCCCGCGATCGAGTCGTCGGACCAACGCTTGAAGTCGGCCATACGCGACTCGGGGACGTTGAGGGCGTGGGCGATGACCTCCACCGGGAGGGGCACACCGAACTGCTCGACGAACTCGATGGAGCCGCTGTCGATCCATGAATCGATCAGCTTGGTGGCGATCGCACGGATCACCGGTTCCAGCTCCGCAATCACCTTCGGCGTGAACGCCTTCGACACCAGCCGGCGGTAGCGAGTGTGGTCAGGCATGTCGGCGGTGAGCATCGTGGGCACACGCGGGTAGCCATCCGCCATCACCGCCGCCATCTTCGCCCGCGCTTCGGTGGGCAGCGGCATGCTGGCACCGCCGAACATCGACGAGTAGGTGCCCGGGTCGCGAAGGACGCTGAGCACCAGGTCGTGGCGAGTGACGAGGTACATACCCAACGACTCGATGAGCATGACCGGTTGTTCCGCACGCATCTGCGCGTAGTGCGGGAACGGGCACTGCAGCGTTGCGGAGTCAAAGGGGTTGAAGTCGACCAGGTCGTTGCTCACAGCTCTGACAGCACATTCTTCAGTACCGGAAGTTCCATACCTCTTGCCATGATCTCGTCCATGCCACCGACGACGCCGGTGATGTTGGCCAGCACGATGTGCTCGAGTCCATTGCGTGCGTACGCCTCGAACTGACCGGCCAACTCCTCGGTGTTGCCGACGAACAACACTTCCTTCACCATCTCGAAAGGAATGGTGCCTGCAAGGTCGCGAAGATCGTCCGGATTCAGGTCGTGAATGATGACGTCGACGAAACCCTTCGAGTCGTTGCCCAGCGGGTGCTGCAGGCCGTACTTCTCCCACACGTGCCCCATCGCGAACAGCCCGAACAACTTGCCCAACGGCTCGCGCTCGAACATCTCTTCAGCGGCATCCTGGCTTTCGGCGAACAGCACGAAGGGCAAGAGACTGCACTCCGGCGCTGGCCGGCCGGCGGCCGATGCGTGATCGAGGATGACCTTCCGCTTGCCGCCGTACTCCTCGGGTGTCATCCCCCAGGCAGGAATCCAGCCATCGCCGTACTCGCCAGTGAGGCGCAGCATTCGGGGGCCGTGGCCCGCTACCCACACCGGCGGGCTGCCACGCCCTTCCGCCTTCAACGGCAGACCCATTCGGCCGACGCCGCCATCGGCCATCACACCGTTGTCGAGCAGCGAGCGGAGATCGCGCAGTACTCCCTCCAGTACCGATACCGGCGTGTCGAACGAGTACCCGAACGGCAGCAGGCTCTCGGCTTCACCCGAGCCAATACCAAGAATGAAACCACCTGGATTGAGGTCGTTGAGCGTCAGCGCCGTACGGGCCAGATCCGCCGCGCCGCGGCGAGTGGCGTCGGTGACAGAGATGCCGAATGGCCGATCGGTCATCGTCCCGACCACCGCTCCGTAACAGAACGGGTCGTAAAAGGCGTCCGGGTCGGCGGCCAGATCAGACAGCGGGGTCTCGCTCCACAGTGCTGGATGGAAGACACCGAGAATGTGGTCGGGCGACCAGTACGAGTCGAAGCCGACTTGCTCGTAGACCGCCAACATCTGGGTGGTGCTGCCGAACGGGAACTGCGAGGGCAGAGTGATTCCGACTTTCATGATGTCCTGACTTTCATGGTGTCTGTAGTTGTCGTGTGGGTTGTCGTGTTGGTTGTCGTGTGGGTTGTCGTGGGTTGTCTGGGTTGTCGTGTTGGAGAGATCAGGTGCCGGCAAGTCGCTGGACGATCGGCGCAACGGCGTCGACCACCGACGCGCTGAACGTGACGTACGAAATGCCGTACGTGTCGCGGCGTTCGATGAGTTGCTCGCAGATGGAATCCACAGAGCCGATGAGCGCGTGCGGATGCTGTGCGAACTGTTCGGGCTCGAGCGCGAACATCGGCGCCATCTTCGCCAACGTTGCGTCGCGCTGATCGGTGACGACAGTGAAGTACGCGCCAATCTCCAGCTCGAGATCGGCGAAACGGTCGCCAGCACCGTCGCGGATCCAGTCGATTTTCTGTGCGGTGCGTTCGGCGGTGCTGCTGCCCACACCGGCCGGCCCGATCTTGCCGGAGCTGTTGTCGAAGTTGAGGCTGACGATGTCGGCTTCGCGGCCCGCGATACCCAGCACGCGTCGCGCACCGCCGCCGATCATGACCGGCGGGGTGCCCTTCGCAGGTTTCGGCACGCCCTCGAAGCCACTGGCATTCACGTACTGGCCGCGCACATGGACCTGGCCATCGGCAAAGTGAGCGCGAATGAGAGCGAGGGTTTCTTCGAATCGGTCCAGTCGGATGCCGGCACGATCCCATTGCACACCCATCGCCTCGTATTCACCCTGCAACCAGCCTGCTCCCAGCCCAAGTTCCAGGCGGCCTTCCGAGAAGAAGTCGAGCGTGGCCAGTTCCTTGGCGAACATCACCGGCTGGCGGTAATCGACGCAGAACACACGTGAGCCGATGTTGATGGTGCTGGTGGCCTCGATCGCGACAGCCATCGCCGGGACAGCCGCAAGATTCTGAACGGGATGATGCGTGGCGGTCAGTGCCGGGCCGGCGCCGATGACATGGTCCGCAACACTGAACGTACTGAAGCCGCACGCCTCTGCATGCCGAGCCTGATCGCGCCAGTGCTGCGGGGTGTCGGCGAAGTAGCTCTGCAGGCCGAAGCGGAATGGGCGAGCCATCAGCTCTCCTGCCCGACCTGACTTTTCGATGTGCAGATGACCTGCTGCCGCTGCATGTTCGACCCCCCGAGATGTGACGATTGAGCCGTCGACGGCCCACTGCGAGGCGAAACTAGCCGACGAGATAGTTTACGGACGTACGGAAAGTCCTTGGAGGCCGAAATGCAGACAACAACAACCTTCTGCCGTGTGTGCCATGCGAGCTGTCCGCTCGAAGTCGACGTCGACGACAATCGGGTGATCGCGGTGCGCGGCGTGATGGACGACCCACTCTTCGAGGGCTATACGTGCATCAAGGGTCGCCAGCTCCCCGACCAGATGGCCGACCCGAATCGTCTGCGCGCGGCGTTACGACGCCGCCCCGACGGCACATTCGAAGAGGTCGCCAGCACCGACGCCCTCGACGGAATCGCCACCGAACTGCGACGCATCATCGACACGTACGGCCCGCGCGCAGTGGCGTCGTACACCGGCACCGGTGGCTATCAGAACTCCGTCGCAGTGCCGTCAGCTCGGGCGTTTCACGATGGCCTCGGCTCGGTGTCGTTCTATACGTCGGTCACCATCGACCAACCCGCCAAGGGCCTCGCCGGGTTCCGCCTTGGCGGATGGGAGGCGGGCTACAACGGCTTCACCGACTCCAACGTGCACATGGCCATCGGGTACAACTCGATGGTCTCCTCGTACGCCCCGCTCGGCGGGTTGCAAGGCACCAACCCATTCGTGGTCATGCGACGCCGCAAGGCGGAGGGCATGAAACTGATCGTTGTTGATCCTCGGCGGACCGAACTCGCCGGCTTCGCCGACATCCACCTCCAGATCCGCCCCGGGCAGGACTCGACCCTGCTCGCCGGCATGATCCGATTGGTGCTCGAGGAGGGCCTGCAGGATCACGAGTTCTGCGAACGCTGGATGAGCCAGATGGGCGAACTTCATGCCGCGGTCGACAGCTTCACGCTCGATCTCGTTGCGCAACGATGCGAGCTGGCAGCCGACGACATCGTTGCCGCCACACGCATGTTCGCGGCCGGCCCGCGCGGCACCGCCGGTACCGGCACCGGGCCCAACATGGCGGCGCACTCCAGCCTCTCCGAGCACCTCGTCGTTGTCCTCAACACCATCCTCGGTCGCGTCAACCGAGAGGGCGACCTGATGGAGAACGGGTTGCTGCTGTATCCGGAAGCCCCCCATCGCGCCCAGGTCACGGCACCACGAGAGCCCGCCAAAGGGCCGCCATCGCGAATCCGCAACCTGCGCGGCTATCGCGGCGAAATGCCGACGGCCACGCTCGCCGAGGAAATCCTCACCCCCGGTGAGGGCCGTATTCGGGCGCTGATCGTCAGCGGCGGCAACCCGGCGGTGGCCTTCCCCGACCACGAGCTCACACTGCGAGCACTCGACGATCTCGAATTGCTGGTGGTGATCGACCACCGGATGACCCCCACGGCGGAGTTCGCCGACTACGTCATCGCTCCGACCTTGTCACTGGAACGCGCCGATGTGCCGCACCTGATGGACCGCTGGTTCAGAGCGCCGTACACCAACTACACCGAACCCGTGGTGGACCGTGATGGCGACGTGCTCAACGAGTGGGAGGTGTTCTGGGAGCTGGCGTCGCGGCTGGGCAGCGAGCTTCCCTACCCCGGTGGGTCACCCGACATGAAGGTGCGGCCGACCACCGACGAGATCATCGATCGTTGCTACGCCGGGTCGCGGATGTCGCTCGACGAGGTGCGCGCCAACAGACGCCAGGTGCACATGCACCTGAAGCTGGTCGTGGAGCCCGCCGAGGAAGGCGCCACCGCCCGGTTCACCCCCGCACCCGACGACCTGATGGCCGAACTCGCCGAGGTTCTCGCCGAGCCCTCGTCCAGCTTCGCCGGCAGCGACATGACCGCGTATCCCTTCCGCCTCGTCAGCCGGCGGCTGAAGCACGTACTCAACTCCACCGGCACCGAGCTTCCTGCGCTCGCCAAGAAGGGCACCACCAACCTCGCCTACATGAACCCGCTCGACCTGGCCAGCCTCGGCATCTCCGATGGCGACATCATCGAGATCAGCTCGCCGCGCGCCGTCCTGCACGGCGTGGTCGAAGGCGCCGGCGATGTCAAGCAGGGTGTGATCTCGATGGCTCACTCATGGGGTGGGCGCTCGCTCACCGACGAGAAAGTGCGCGACATCGGCTCGCCCACCAGCCGCCTGGTGTCCGTCGACGTTGGCCACGACCCGGTCACCGGCATGGTGGTCTCCAGTGCCATTCCGGTTGCCGTCAAAAAGGCTGCGCTGTAATGGCACGCATCGAGATACCCGTCGGCGATGGCCGTGAAGCCTCCAGAATGTGGCAGCTGGCACCACACCTCGGCGTCGGCCTGGGCGCAATGAGCGAAGCCGTGTACGTGCAATCCAGCCTTGGGGTTCGCGAGCGAGAGGTGGCGCGCATGCGCATCGCTCAGCTCAACGAGTGTCATGTTTGACTGAACACCCGCGCAGCATCGGCGATGCAGCAAGGAATGACCGACGAGCTCTACCAGCACGTCCACGAGTACCACGATCACCCCGACTTCACGCCACGCGAGCGGATGGCGGCCGAGTTCGCGGAGCAGTTCGCCATCGACCACCGCGGTGTCAGTGACGAGATGTGGGAACGCATGCGTGCGCTCTTCACCGACGTCGAGCTACTCGAGCTGACCGTCACGTGCGGCTTCTGTGTCGGTATCGGTCGCGCCTTCCAGGTGCTCGATATCGCTCGCGACTTCGATGTGCTCTGGAGCCGCGAACCGAAAGCGGACTGATGCGCCGGCCGCTACGGTCGCAGCGCCAGCCACCACTGCGCGACTGCAGCCGCAAAGCGATCGGTGTGCTCCACGACGATGTCGGCGGCACCTTCGAGGGCCGGCTGCATTTCGGTGGCCGGCAGCGGGCTGGCACCGGCAATCGGGTCCAGCTACTCCAGCCGCAGACGCTGGATCACCTGCCCCAGCGCCGGCGAGGCAGTCTCGTGGTGTTCGCTGGTTTGGTGCGTGATGAACGCTCGATGGTCGTCGAACGCCAATAGCGTGTAGTACCTGCGTGGTGTGGCGCCTCGCCAGTACTCGTAGCGCAGCACCCCGTGCTCGAGCGCACGGGTGCGCTCGTGCAGGGCGGCAGGTCCGTCCAGAGCGCCACACCAACGGCAACGGCCGTGCGGGCTTCGTGCAGGCCTTGCGCTGCCCTTGCCCGTGCGCATGATCACCGCCATTCTCGGGTTTCCAGAATCCGACATCGAGCGGCTGAAGGCACGGTCATCGGCCTGGGTACTGCCCTTTTCGGGCGCCCTCTCCGAGGAACCGGAAGTCTGGGTCGCCGAGCAGGTCGTCGAATTCCAGGCGTACATCCAAGAGTGGATCGATGAGAAGCGTGCCGACCCAGGCGACGGCGTCGTGTCGTCGCTGACCATTGCCCGCTACGGCGACGAGCGACCGCTCACCGATCCGGAGATCATCTCGATCATCGACCACCTCTACATCGGCGGCAACGAAACCACCACCTTCGCGCTGACCTCAGCACTGTGGATTCTGTTGCGCGAACCCGGTCTCTACGAACAGGTTCTCGATGACCGATCGCTGGTCGAGCCGTTCGTCGAGGAAGCCCTGCGATTGGAGTCGCCCACGCAGGGCCTCTATCGACGCGACGCACGCGACACAGAGCTGGCCGGGGTGGCGTTGCCCGCTGGCTCGATGGTTCACATTCGCTATGCAGCTGCCAACCGCGACCCTGCCATGTTTCCCCATCCGGACCGTGTCGACCTGCAGCGCACCAACACGCGCCGGCACATGGCGTTCTCGTTGGGAGAACACCATTGCCCCGGCGAGGGCCTTTCGCGCCTCGATCAACGCATGGCGCTGACCAGCGTGCTCGACCGGCTGGCCGGCCTGCGCTTGGCCGACAGCAACGATTTTGCCCACGAACCAGGATTCGTACTGCGCGCCCTCACCCGACTCGACATCGAGTGGGACCAACCATCACCAGCGCTGGGCTAGTTCAGGCGGATGGCATTGCGAACCCGTCGACGATGACACCGACGCCGTTGGTGATCGCAGACAACCGGATCCCCACTACTGCCTGATACTCGTCGGACTCGTACGCAGCCACCGCCGCTTCTTTTGTGGGGTACTCGATCACTACGGTCTGGGCACCGGGAGTGCCCTCCTTGCCCACCGAAGCACCGTCGAACACCAGCAGCTTGCCGCCGCCGGCCATGATCGGCATCGACTGCTTCTGATAGGCCCGGTAGACGTCGCGGTCGACGACGTCGTAGTTGGCAATGAGATATGCGGTCATGCAATCTGTCCTTCGGTAGGTGACTGGCGTTCAATGGGTAACCGGCGTTCGGGGTAGCCGTCGGGGGGAAGTGCGCTGATCGTGCCCTGCAGCGCGTGGCCGCCATCGACATAGAGGCACTCGCCGGTCACGTACGCCGCCGCGCGCGACGCAAGGAACACCGTCGCATTGGCGATGTCGGCAGGGCGGCCGGGGTAGGGCAGCGGCACGCCCGACATGTCGCTACCGACCTCGGCGTCGTAGGTGGCCTCCCACCCGTCGGTTCGAAAGGCGCCAGGCGCCACGCAGTTGACGCGCACCTTGGGACCCCACTCGAAGGCCAGCGTCTTGGTGAGCTCGATCACACCAGCCCGTGCCGCGGCGCTGTGTGCGATGCCCGGAACGCCGCGCCCGACAATGGCGACGATCTGCACGATGCTGCCACCCTGGACATCGAGCATCTGGTTGCCGAAGACTTGCGTCATCGCCCACGTGCCGTTCAGATTGAGGTCGATGACACTGTTCCAGCCGCGGGGGCTGAAGTCTCTTGCCTTCTGGGGAAACTGACCGCCAGCGTTGTTGACGAGAATGTCGACCTGATGGCGCTGGCTCAGAGCCTCGATCGTGGCCCGATCACGGATGTCCACCAGGTCGAACGCAACCGGGTTGCCGGTGAT
>Ga0105044_10006796_pt1 | contig 15750 bp, 17 predicted proteins | sample MAT01_FD_78092 | JGI IMG/M metagenome (GOLD analysis project Ga0105044, IMG submission 78092) | Freshwater microbial communities from Lake Fryxell liftoff mats and glacier meltwater in Antarctica - MAT-01 | ecosystem: Environmental > Aquatic > Freshwater > Ice > Liftoff microbial mat | place... | reverse complement strand
TCGGGCTCGGTGTCGGCCAAGACGGACAATGTGGTGGCCGGACCGGGGGCGGGATCGAAGCTGAAGGAGGCAGAGAAGCATGGCGTCCAGGTGCTGGATGAGGATGGCTGGCTGGCGTTAATCGCGGGGCTTTAGCTGCCGGACATCCTTGTCGTGCTGCGGCAGCTTGTGAACATCCAGGTGGCGTAGACGAGTGTCGCCGCCGTTGCGGTGGCGAGGACGATGAGCGCGGCCGTGTCGGCGAAAGAATTCGGCGTGAAGGCCCAGAGCGCGGCATAGGCGAGGCCGGCGAGGGTGAGCGTCCAGCCGCCAAAGCGGACGGCCGACTGGGCGCGTTTGGCGGCCTGAGGCGAGAATCCCTTCCGCGCGACCTGTTTGGGCATGACGTTAGCATAGGCTGCGACCATGAGGCCGAGCACGATCTGCACGATCTGGCTTACCGTTGCGGCGTCGATCATGCCTCGCGCCTCAGCCCATTTCAGGGCACCGACTCCGCCGAGAAACGCGACTGCAAATATGAGGCTGGTGACGATGGGTTTGGTCATGTTGCTTTTCCTTTTTTCAGGTCTGGCTTGAGTTTGGGGCCCGCGGCTTTTTCGCCGTGGCCGATGCCGAAGACCTGTGCGAAGTCGAGCAGGGCCTCGTCGAGCACCGAGAGTTTCAGGTGGTAGGTGAGGGTGGTGCCCTGGCGCGTGGTGTCGACGAGGTTGGCTTCACGCAGGATGGCGAAGTGGCCGGACATAGTGGGCTTGGCGACTTCGAACTGGGCGGCGAGTTCGCCGGCCGTCATGGGGCGAGTGCGCAGAAGCTCCAGCACCTTGCGGCGGGTCGGGTCGGCGAGGGCTTTGAAGACACTGCTCATGTTTTGTATTTAGCTAATCACCGAAATATAGTCAAGAGGTGTGAGAAGGCGTGGATGATTTGCCTTCGCGGACCATGACATTTGGGGACGGGCTGGCGGCGTTGGCCCACCCGTCCCGGCGCGGTGCGCCGGTCCACCCTCCCCGCAAGCGGTGAGGGAAAGCGGGCTGGCGGTCCTTACTTTCCCTCACCTTTAGGGGAGGGTGGCGCGCAGAGCCCGGCGGGTGGGGAAGTTCAGGGCGCGGTGTCGAGCGAGGCGCGGATGGCGGCGGCGAGTTCGGTGGGGGCCGAGAAGAAGGGTGAGTGGCTGGTGGGCAGCGTGATCTCGCTGGCGACCGGCGAGGTGGCGATCATCTCGCGCTGCTTGGGGGCACCGATGGCCTTGTCGTTCTCGCAGACGATATAGGCGCGGCGGAGGCGGCCGAAATTGGCGTCTGTGAGGACGGGTTCGGCGGCGAAGGGTTCGGGCGATTGCGGGACGAGGCGGGCTTTTGCGAAGGCGACATCTTCGTCGGAGCAGTCGGCGTAGAAGGCGGGTTTGAGGCCTTCCTCGGCGATGGTGATGCGGCCATCGGGCTGCGGCACGAAGAGCGGGCCGAGCAGCGTGACGTCGTCGCCGGCGGCGCGGGCAAAGATGGATTCGCCCGTGTGGCAGAGGAATGCGCAGAGATAGATCAGCGTGATGATGCGTTCGGGCGCGAGCTCGGCGGCGGCGGAGATGACCTGTCCGCCCATGGAGTGGCCGAGCAGGACGGCCGGGGCGGGAAGGCTGTTCAGTTTGGCGGCGACGGCTTCGGCATAGGCGGCGAGGCTTTGCGTCTCCGCCGCGTTCTCGCCGTGACCGGGGAGGTCGATGGTGTGGGGGGTGAAGCCTGCGGCCCTGAGGGCGGGCACCAGCTTTTGCCAGCACCATGCGCCGTGCCATGCGCCGTGAACGAGGAGGATATGGGTCATCAGTTCTCCTCGAAAGCGACAATCATGCCGCCGGTGTTTTTAGCAGCGACCACTAGGCCGTGGTGGTGCTCGGCGTAGGGGATGCGGGCCATGTCCATCATGGCGGCGGCGGCGTCGGGTTCGTTGACGCCGAAGACTGTGGCGGCGAGGCCGGGGAGGGGCGCGAGGCCGTCGAGGGCCTTCGTGCCGAAGCGGGCCGCGAGGCCAACGGGCGTCATCACGGCGAGCGCGATGCCTTCGAGGATGACGGAGAGGCCGTGCGGGGCGTCGGCGACGTGGCTGGGGCCGAAGAGCTTTTCCAACGCCGGACGGTAAAGCGCGGGGTGGTCGGCGCCGATGACGAGTTCGGCGATGCCTGTCGCGCCGTTGGCGTGGAGCTGCCATTCGTGGCGCGCGCGGGTGAGCTGCGGCGTGAGGTGATGGCAGGCGAAGGCGATGACGCCCGGCAGCTCGGCCTCGAAGAGGACGTTCTCGAAGGCGACGGTGTGGGTTTCGCCGTCGAGTTCGAGCGGGCGGGAGAGGGCTTGCGGCGGCTGTGTGGGGATGCCGGCGGCGGTGAGCGCGGCGGCGGTGGCGGCGATGTCGGATGAGGCGAAGGCGATGCCGAGGCCACCGGGCGGGCGTGCGGTGACGAGGCTGGCGAACGGGCTGTCGGCACTGCCGATCGCGGCGACCAGCTCGACATAGGTGTTGCGGAACATGATGCAGTGATTGGCCGTCGCGCCGCCGCCGTGCACGGCGCGCGGGGTGAGCGTGAAGCCGAAGCCGCGCCAGGTTTTGGACGCGGCATCGAGATCGGGGACCGCGACCAGTGAATGGTCGACGGCGGAGAGGGGGGCGTTCATCGGGTGGTTATGCGTTGGCTTTCCCCACCCGTCCAGACGGCGATGCCGTCTGTCCACCCTCCCCTGAAGGGGAGGGAAAGTGGGGTTAGACTGCGCGGGTGGCGGTGGTCAGCCAGGTGGCGGTGTCGGGATCGACCAGCGGGGTGAGCGTGTCGCGGACGCGCTGGTGGTAGGCGTTGAGCCAGGCGCGTTCGTCGGCGTTGAGGAGTGCGGGCTCGATCAGGTCGACATCGATGGGGGCGAGGGTGACGGTTTCGAACTCCATCGTCTTGCGCTCGGCGCCTTCGATGGCGATTTCGTGGATGACGACGAGGTTTTCGATGCGGATGCCGTAACCGCCGGTTTTGTAATAGCCGGGCTCGTTGGAGCAGATCATGCCGGGGAGCAGCGGCTGGGCGATCGGCTTTTTCGAGATGCTCTGCGGGCCTTCGTGGACGCTGAGATAGGCGCCGACGCCGTGGCCGGTGCCGTGATCGTAGTCGAGACCGGCTGCCCAAAGAGGGGCACGGGCGAGGGTGTCGAGCTGGGCGCCGGTGGTGCCGGCGGGGAAGCGCGCGGTGGCCAGTGCGATGTGGCCCTTCAGGACGCGGGTGAAGCGGTCTTTCATTTCGGCGGTTGGCGTGCCGAGGGCGACGGTGCGGGTGACGTCGGTGGTGGCGTCCATGTACTGGCCGCCGCTGTCGATGAGGAAGAGTTCGCCGCTGCGCAGCTTGCGGTCGGTTTTCTGCGTGACGCGGTAGTGGACGATGGCGCCGTTGGGGCCGCTGCCGGAGATGGAGTCGAAGCTCAGGTCTTTCAGCGCGCCGGTCTCGCGGCGGAAGTCTTCGAGTTTTTCGCAGGCCTGGATTTCGCTGATGCGGCCGGCGGTGCCTTCCTCAGTCACCCATTTCAGGAATCGCGTGAGCGCCGCGCCGTCGCGGATATGGGCGGCGCGAACACCGGCGATCTCGGCTTCGTTCTTCTGCGCCTTGGGCAGGAGGACCGGGTCGGCGCCTTTGCGGATCTTTGCGCCGGCAGCTTCGAGGCGCTTGAAGACCCAGACGGCGGCGTTGGCGGGATCGGCGAGGACGGTCTTGCCGTTCAGCTCGTCGAGTCCGGGGCCGAATTCATCGGGGGCACGGAGGCGCACGGCGTTGCCGAGATGGGCGGCGAGGCCGTCGGTCACCTTGCGGCTATCGAGATAGAGATCGACGGTGGCGTTCTTGTGCAGGACGGCAAACGAGTGCGGCAGAGGCACATGGCCGACATCGCCGCCGCGAATGTTGAGCAGCCAGGCGATGGATTCGGGGAGGGTGAGCACGGCGGCATCGGCATCGCCGAGGGTTGCGGCGATGCGGGCGCGTTTATCGGCGGCGGCTTCGCCCGCGATCTCCAGCGGGTGGGGGACGACGGGGGCGAGCGGCGGGGCGGGCTGGTCGATCCATGCGGCGTCGACGGGCGAGGTTTCGACGGCGATGAGCTTAGCCCCGGCGACAGTGATGGCGCGCTCGATTGGTTCGAGGCCGCCCGGAGTGTGCAGCCAGGGGTCGTAGGCGATGCGGTCGCCGGGCTTCACATGGGCCGCGAGCCATTGCGATGGCGGCTCATCGATCAAATGCTGGGGCGAGAAGATGGAGAGATCGACCTGGTCGCGGACCTGGAGGGTGTAGCGGCCGTCGATGAAGACGGCAGCGCGGTCGGTCATCACGATGGCCATGCCGGCCGAGCCGGTGAAGCCGGTGGCCCAGGAGAGGCGCTCGTCATGGGGGGCGACATATTCGCCCATATGCGCGTCGCCGCGGGGGATGATGACGCCGCTGAAGCCGGCTTCGGCCAGTTTGGCGCGGATGGCAGCCACGCGCGCGGTGGTGGCGCTGGGCGGCGGCGGGTCGTCGTAAGTCTGGAAGCGGATCAGGGTCTGGGACATGGGCGGAGGGTAGCAAAACCCTCCGCCCGCGCCAATCAATTGGAGGCTAGCCCATACCTTGGTCGGGTGCGATTTGAAGTATCAGCACCGCAAATAGGATTCCGATTACCGTCATTATGACAGCGATGAGCAGGGAATTGCCCCAAGAGGGCTGCTCATCCGAAGGGCCTTTTAGAAATGTCCGGATAGCCCACGTCATGAGTAGAAGTCCGGCAAGCTGGCTAATCGCGAAGACAATGGGACCATTTCGCATGACCTGGCTCATCAGGCCGGTATCCAGCGATGTGGCCGGCTCAACGACTTTTGCCATTAGGAGTGCAAATTCGAGTGCGGCGGAGACGAGTGTACCGATAAAAACTGCTAGGAACGCGCTGCCATATTTGACGGGGTAGCCGAGAACGGATCCGCCAACAAATTTCAACACCAAACCGATAATGAGCGAAGCGATCACCACGGTGATGAGCATCGTCAAAATGAAAGCGGGAAGCCCTATTTGTGCGATCGCGCTCTCCGGCGTAACCGACTGGGCCATGGTGATTGTAGCGAGCATGCGTAACTTCCCCCTTGCGAGCGCGGCGACGGGTTGGCCGACGCGGCGCGAATAAACGGCGACTTTATACGGCGATCAGTGCCGCAATGCTGCGGCAATCGGAAGCAGAACGAATCAGCCTGTCCCGTTCATCGGCATGCCGGCGAAGGTGAAGGCGAGGGCGATCAGCAGGGAAATCACCTGCATGATGGCCGCGACGACGCTCGATTGGGCGAAATCCGGATGGTGGCCGTCAGGCGCCTTCACGAAAATCGTGACCGAGAAGGCTAGGATCACAAGTCCGACGATCAGGCCGACAATCTGAAGGGCAATACCGCCGCCGGCGTTGAGGTCGAGCAGGCGCAGCCAGATGAGGCCGAACAGCACGCCGGTGAGCGCGAAGGTCGAGACGAACATCGCCTTGAAGGCGTCGAAAGCCCGCACCTTGAACTTGAAAACCGACTCAGCGGTGAACTTGAGCGGCAAAGCCAGCAAGGCGCTGACCAGCAGCGAGGCGCTCAGCACAGCCACGATGAGTTGGTAGAGCGGGGCGTTCAGGAGTTGCGCCGGCATGGCCGCCTTGTCGGCTAAATCCAGCGCGCCGTCAAAGCGAGAGCAGCAGCACTGACCATGGACCTGGCCGCCAGCGCCGCTCCAGCCGGAAGCCGAGGCTGCGATAGAAGGCGAGGACGAGAAGTTCCTGCGTGCGGAGGAGTCCTGAGAGCAGCGCTTTGCCGCCGGGCGCGGTGTGGGCACGAATACCGGGGGCGAGCTGGGTGAGCGGGCCGCTGAGGATATTCGCGATGATGAGGTCATACGGGCCGGCAGCCGAAATGGCCGCATGAGCGAAGCCTTCGGCGACCAGCGGGCGGATACGCATCTGGCCGCCATTGAGACGCAGATTTTCCCGCGTGACCTCGATGGCGACGGGGTCGATGTCGGTGGCGATGATCGGGATACGCCATAGCCGGTCTGCGGCGAGGGCGAGAACGCCGGTGCCGGTGCCGAGATCGAGTGCGTTATCCGGCTTGTAGCCGACCTGGTTCATCCACTCGAGCGCGCCGAGGCAGCCGCTGGTGGTCTCGTGGTGCCCGGTGCCGAAGGCGGCGCCGGCATCGATGGCGAGGGCTTCGACATTGGCGGGGACGCGGCCCTTGTCGTGTGCGCCATAGACGAAGAAGCGGCCCGCGCGGACGGGGGGCAGGCCCTCTTGGCTGAGTTTCACCCAATCCTGATCGGGCAGGGCCTCGACGGTCACGTCGCGGCCGAGAATGGCGCTGAGCGCGGCGGCGTCGGCAGGCTCGTCGTAATAAGCCTCGATCACCGCGTCGTCCTCGTGCGGGTGGGTGAGGACGATGACCGATTGCGGCGAGGGGCAGGGCGTGAGCTCGAGCAGGTTGGAGAGATGCTCGATCTCTTCCATCGCAGCGCGGACCGAGGCTTTCCAGAGGGGCGGGTTCATGGGCGGGGTGGGTATAGCGAGTGCGGCGCGGGCGCAAAGCGAAAGTTCGGGACCGGGGTTGCCCCACCCGTCATCGCTTCGCGATGCCACCCTCCCCTGAAGGTGAGGGAAAGATGCGCCATCCATTCCCTCACCTTCAGGGGAGGGAATGGATGGCGCATAGCGACGGGACGGGTGGGGAGGGTTCAAGCGTGCTGGAGGAAGGCGGCGACGACTTTCTTTTCGCCGGCGCTCTGGAAGCGGACGGTCAGTTTGTTGCCGTCGGCGTGTATGACGCGGCCTGCGCCGAATTTGGCGTGGACGACATTGTCGCCGACGCTGAAGCCGCCATGGCTGTCGTCGCTGCTGTTGATGACCTGCGCGGTCACTTCGATCACCGGGCCGCGCTGGCGGAAACCGCCGCCTTGCGCGTTGGTCTGGGCGCGGCGCCAGCCGGGGCTGTCATAGGTGGAAGAGAAGTCGCTGCCCGACCAACGGTTTTCGGCGAAGGCACCGCGCGGCTGGAAATTGCCGCCTGCACCCTCCTTGATGTCGAGGACGGCGACCGGAAGCTCGGAGACGAAGCGCGAGGGGATCGCGCTTTGCCACAGGCCATGGGTGCGGCGGTTGGCGGCGTAGCTGATCTGGACGCGCTTCTTGCCGCGCGTGATACCGACATAGGCGAGGCGGCGCTCTTCCTCGAGCCCGGCGAGGCCGTGCTCGTCCATCGAACGCTGCGAGGGGAAGAGGCCCTCTTCCCAGCCGGGGAGGAAGACCATGTCGAACTCGAGGCCCTTGGCGCCGTGCAGGGTCATGATGGAGACCTTGTCGCCGGTTTCGTTCTGCTCGACTTCCATGACAAGCGAGACGTGTTCGAGGAAGCCGCCAAGATTTTCGAACCCGTCCATCGAGCGGATAAGCTCCTTCAGATTGTCCAGGCGGCCTTCAGCTTCGACCGACTTGTCGGCCTGCCACATCTCGATATAGCCGCTCTCTTCGAGGATCGCGGTGGCGAGATCGATATGGGACATCGTGGCGATGTTGCTGCGCCAGCGGTCGAAATTGTCCATCAGCAGTTTGAGCTGGGTGCGGGCTTTGCCGCTCATCTCGTCGCTGTCGGCGAGGCGGCGGGCGGCGGCGGCGAGCGAAATGCCCATCTTGCGCGCCGCAATCTGGATGTCCTGAACGGCCTTGTCGCCGATACCGCGCTTGGGCTTGTTGACGATGCGTTCAAACGCCAAATCGTCGTCGGGCTGATAGGTGACGCGAAAGTAAGCGAGGGCGTCGCGGATTTCCTGACGCTCGTAGAAACGCGGGCCGCCGATAACGCGGTACGGGATGCCGATGGCGACGAAGCGTTCCTCAAACTCGCGCATCTGGTGCGAGGCGCGCACCAGGATGGCGGCGGAGGCGAGGCGTTCGCCGCGCTTTTGCATCAGTTCAAGCTCGTCGGCGATCTGGCGGGCTTCTTCCTCGGCATCCCAGACGGAGAGCACAGAGACCGGACTGCCGCTCTCGGCCTTGGTGTGGAGCGTCTTGCCGTGGCGCGAGCGGTTTTCCTTGATGAGACCGGAGGCGGCGCTGAGGATTTCCGGTGTCGAGCGATAATTCTGTTCGAGACGGACGATCTTCGCGCCGGGATAGTCGCGCTCAAACGACAGGATGTTGTCGACCTCGGCCCCGCGCCAGCCATAGATCGACTGGTCGTCATCGCCCACGCAGCAGATATTGTGGCGCGGCGCGGCCAGCAGCTTCAGCCATTCGTGCTGGGCGGTGTTGGTATCCTGATACTCGTCGACGAGGATGTAGACGAAGCGGCGGCGGTAATCCTCCAATATGTCCGGGTTCTCGCGCAGTACTTTGATGGTGCCGAGCAGGAGATCGCCAAAGTCGGCGGCGTTCAATTCGGCGAGGCGGGTCTGATAGGCGGCGTAGAGAACCGCGCCCTTGCCGGCGGCATAGCCATAGGCTTCGCCGCTCGGGATATCGCCCGGCAGCCAGCCGCGGTTTTTCCAGCGATCGATCAGTGTCGCGAGTTGGCGAGGCGGATGGCGTTTTTCATCGAGATCGGCCGCCTTCACCACTTGCTTGATGAGGCGAAGCTGATCGTCGGCATCGAGAATGGTGAAGTTCGATTTGAGGCCGGCCAGCTCAGCATGGCGGCGCAGCATCCGCGCGCCGATGGCGTGGAAGGTGCCGAGCCACTGCATGCCTTCGACGACGCCGCCGATCAGCAGGCCGATACGCTCTTTCATCTCGCGCGCCGCCTTGTTGGTGAAGGTGACGGCGAGGATCTGGCCCGGATAGGCACGCCGCGAATGCAGCAGATGGGCGAGGCGGGTGGTGAGGACGCGGGTCTTGCCGGTGCCCGCGCCGGCCAGCACCAGAACCGGCCCGTCAGCCGACAGCACCGCCTCGCGCTGCTCGGGGTTCAGGCCCTTCAGATAGGGCGGGTCGCCGGAAACCGAGAGGCCGGCCTCTGAAAGGGCGTCGTCGAAGGAATGGGACATTGCGCCCGAATTTAGGGTCGCGGGCGGGGCGGTCCAAGCGTTCTTTCGTCAGGAACCGTCGAGCGCCAGCGGGATCGCCAGCGCGCGTTGCCGGAGGGCAGGCAAAGACCGGCGCTTTCGCAGCAGCGCGAGGATGGCGAAGTCCGCGATCTGGCTCACGCCCGCCCCGTCCAGACCGCTATAGGCGCCGTTCAGCAGCCAGGAAATCACACCCGCCGCACGTTCGGGCGAATCGGTCTCGAGGTCGCCCTCGGCGATTGCCGTCGCGATGAGGGCGGCCATCAGCGCATCGCCCGCCCGGTCTATCGCGCGCTCTTCGGCGAAGGCGTCGCTTTGCAGTTCCGGCGTGATGAGCAGCGCTGCCAGCGCTCGATTATCGGCGGCCAGCGACTGGAGGGTGTCGTGGATGAAACGATAGAGGCGCTCGGCTGCGGGTTCGGATCGGTCGGCCAGTGCGCGCGCAATACGTTCCGGCCGCTCCAGCACCTTGCGGAACAGTGCCTTCAGGATTTCGGCCTTCGAGGCGAAGTGACGGTAAAGGCCCGGCTGCTGAATACCGGTCCGCTCGGCGATCTCGCGCGTCGACGTCGCTGCATAGCCTTTTTCCACGAAGAGATCCGAGGCGGCGGAAAGGATGCGGTCGCGGGTTGCCGGGCGAGACATGCTTGACATGTTATCGGTCGATATCTAAGTTATCAATCGATAACATCAGGGAGAGACTCATGCCTTCCATTCAATCTGTCGCTTCAAGCGATTTTGCTTCGTTGACGAAAGTGCTCGCGCGCGACGGCGTGGCGATCGTCGAACGCGCTCTCAGCGATGAGATCACCGGGGCAATCGCGCGCGATCTTGAGGCCGGGTTGGAGGCGCAGCAGCCCGGCGGCGGGGCGTTCTACGGCCATCGTTCGAAGCGTCTGTCTGGGATCATCGCGGAGTCCTCAGCGGCGCGGACCGCCATTGCCGCGCCGGATGCGCTGGGAGCGGCTGACAAATTCCTGCTGCCGAACTGTATAAACTACAGGCTTTCGTTATCGGCGGCGCTGCAGGTCTGGCAGGGCGGTTCGCCGCAGCCGCTCCATCGCGACGGCGATATCTATGCGCCGTTCATCGCATTGCCGGGACCGGTAGAGCCATTGATCAGCGTGATGGCCGCCATTACCGATTTTACGGAAGATAACGGCGCTACGCGCATCGTGCCCGGCAGCCATATCTGGAAGGCGAACCGTTCCGCTAAAAACAGTGAGATCGCCATCGCTGCGATGCCGCGCGGATCTCTCGCAATTTGGCTGGGTTCGACGTTGCACGGCATGGGCGTCAATCGGACGGATGCGCCTCGCCTCGGTATGGTATGGGGGTATGCGCTGGGCTGGCTGCGTCAGGAGGAGGAACAATTTCTGCTCGCTCCTGCCGCCATGGCAGCCCATCTCGACGAGAAAACGCGCCGTCTGCTCGGGTATCAATCGCATGGTCCTTTTCTTGGATGGGTCGCAGGCAATGATACGTCGCAGTTCGACAGCAACGCACAGGACGCCTTCACGCGCTCACATCTGCTGATCTGACCGGATCGCCATTGCGGGTCTTCTGCCGCCGCGTATGTTGGCGACGGGAGAATTTTCAAAATGAGTGACACGGCAAACGCCGACCAGATCGCCTACTGGAATGGCAAAAGCGGCCTGAAATGGGCCGAAGACCAAGAAAAACTGGATGCGATGATGCAGTCGATGGCTGACGTCGCGGTGGCGGCGGCTGCGGCCCGGCCCGGCGAGTCGGTGCTGGATATCGGCTGCGGCGCGGGGGCGACGGCGCTGGCGCTGGCCGACCGGGTCGGCCCGGAGGGACAGGTGCTGGGCGTCGACGTCTCAAAGCCGATGCTTGAGGTGGCGCGCATCCGGGCGGGCGAGCGGGCGAATGTCTCGTTCGTCGAGGCCGATGCGGCAGCGACGCATTTCGAGGCGGCCTCGGTCGATCTCGTCTTTTCGAAATTCGGCGTGATGTTCTTTGCCGATCCGGAAGCGGCGTTTGTGAATATCCACAAGGCGCTGCGGCCGAGTGGGCGGCTGGCGTTTATCTGTTGGCGAGCCTTGCAGGATAATCCCTTTGCGACGCTGCCGATGGGGGCAGCGTTGAAGCATCTGGGGCCGCAGCCCAAACCCGATCCGACTGCGCCCGGGCCGTTCGCCTTTGCCGACCCAGTGCGGGTGGGGCACATCCTCACCAAAGCCGGGTTCAAGACGCCTTCGTTCGCGGCCTTCGACGCGACCATGGTGGTGGGCCGCAAGGCCTCCAGCGCGGCCAGGGAAGCGGTGCTGGTCGGCATGGCCTCGCGGATGCTGATCGACGCGAGTGACGAGCTGAAGGCCAAGGTTATCGAAGACCTGACCGCCACCTACGAAGCCCATATGACGCCCGACGGCGTAAAACTGCCGGCCCATTGCTGGGTGGTCACGGCGAGCGCCTGAGGTTCTTTTTGCACCGCAGCATGGGTCGCGCTAGGCTGCCGGCATGAGCGATGCGCTGGCTGATCTGCCTCTGCCGATCCGCGACCGGAAACGGCCCATTGCGCCGGTGCCGCCGGACGAACCGGACAAGCCACGCCTTCGCGATATCGGGGCGTTCTTCTATCGCGCCCGCAACAATTTGCTGACGGCTTTTTCCAAGACGGTCTATCGCCAACTCATCGTACGGCGTGGGTTTATGGGAACGCCGATCTGGATCGTCTCCGATCCAGAAGCTGTGAAGCGCATCCTGCTGGACAATGCCGCCAACTATCCCAAGAGCCTGCAGCAGCAGCGGCGGCTGAAGCCGGCGCTGGGCGACGGGCTGCTGACGGCTGGGGGCGAGTCGTGGCGCTGGCAGCGGCGGACGACCGCGCCGGCCTTCCAGCATAAGAAGATCGTCGCCTTTGCACCGGCCATGACGGCGGCGGCTGACGACATGCTGAAGGGCTGGGCGGCCGAGAATGTGCCTGAGCGCGAGATCACGCATGACATGATGCGCCTGACCTATGAAGTTCTGTCGCGCACGGTGTTCGGCGCGGGCACGCGCATAGATCCGGCGAAGATGGGCGCGGCGTTCGAGCGCTATTTCGACACGATCGGAAAGTTGGATGTCGCGGCGTTCCTGAACCTGCCGGAATGGGTGCCGACGATCGGGCGTCTGCGGGCGCGGCCGGCGTTGCGTTATTTTCACAACGAGATCGGCCGGATCGTCGCCGAGCGGCGGGCGCTGCTGGCGCGCGATCCGGCGGCGGTGCCGGACGATCTGCTGACCATGCTGCTGACCGCAGCCGATCCCGAAGACGGGCGGCCGATGGATGACCAACAGGTCATCGACAACGTCATCACCTTTATCGGCGCGGGGCATGAGACGACGGCCAATGCGCTGTGCTGGACGTTGTATCTCCTGTCGGAGTTTCCGTGGGCGGATGAGAAGATCTCCGAGGAGCTGACCTGCGTGCTGAACGGACGTCTGCCCGAGGCGGAAGACGCGTCGAAGCTGACCTATACGCGCCAGGTTCTGGAGGAGGCGATGCGGCTCTATCCGCCCGCGCCGTTCCTGGGGCGCGAGGCCGTGGAGGCAGACGTGCTGTGCGGGCATCGGGTGAAAGCGGGGACGCAGATTCTCGTCTCGCCGTGGATCATCCAGCGGCACGAGAAGCTGTGGGACGAGCCGGACCTTTTCGATCCCGAGCGCTTCGCGCCGGGCAAGCGCGAGACGATCCATCGCTTCGCGTATCTGCCGTTCGGCGCGGGGCCGCGCATCTGCATCGGCATGGCGTTCGCGATGCAGGAAGCGGTGCTGCTGCTGGCGACGATGCTGCAGCGCTATCGTTTCACCGTGATCGAGCCGGAGAAGGTGGACCCGCACTCCACCATCACGCTACGTCCGCGCGGAGGCATGAAGATGCGGATCGCGGCGCGGTGACGGCGTCCTGGCAATTCTGGGCGCTGCTCTCGGCGGTGTTTGCGGCGTTGACTGCCATATTTGCCAAGGTCGGTGTCGCGGGGGTGAACCCGGACTTCGCAACCTTCGTGCGGACGATCGTTGTGATCTTCGCGCTCGCGGCAGTGCTGAGCGCGACCGGGCAGTGGCAGGACCCTGCGGGAGTCGGTTCGCGGACCTGGGTGTTTCTGGGGCTGTCGGGGTTGGCGACCGGGGCGTCTTGGTTTTGCTATTTCCGCGCGCTGCAGATCGGCGACGCCTCGCAGGTCGCGCCGGTGGATAAGCTGAGCGTCGTGATGGTCGTGATCTTCGCCGTTGCGTTTCTTGGTGAGAAGCTGAGCGCGGTGAACTGGCTGGGTGTCGCGATGATCGGCGGCGGCGTGGTGCTGGTGGCGATCCGCGCCTAGGTTTCGCCAAGAATTTCCGTGCGGTGTTCGTCAAGCTTTGGTGCTGCGGGGCGTGTGGGGTCGTCGGGGAAGATCGAGGATTTAATCGGGTTGCCAGGGGTCGGGAACGGGCCGGATGCATCGTCGATCTGGACGATCATGTTGCGGGCGTTGACCTGTGGGTCGGCCATCACGTCGGCGACGGAATTGATCGGGCCGCAGGGGACGCCGGCGGCTTCGAGTTTCGCGAACCAGTTGGCGCTGGTCGCACCGGCAAGCGACGCGTTCATCGCGGCGGTCAGCGCGTCGACGTTTTCCATGCGCTTGGGGTTTGAGGCGAAGCGCGGGTCGGCGAGCAAGGCCTCGATGCCGAGCGTCTCGCAGAGCGTTGCGAAGAGAGAGTCGTTGCCGGCGGCGATGGCGAGATAGCCGTCGCGGGCCGCGAACATGCCGAAGGGCGCGATGGCGGGATGGCGCGCGCCGAGCGGTCCCGGCGGGCTGCCGTTTACATGGGTTTGCGCGATGGCGTTCTCGAGCAGCGAGACCTGGCAGTCGAGCATCGCGATATCGAGTTTCTGCGTCTCGCCGGTGCGCTCTCGGTGGAAGAGTGCGCCCTGGATCGCGCCTGCCCCGTAGATGCCGGCCACAAGATCGCCGATGGAGACGCCGACGCGGGCGGGCGGGTCGCCGGGATAGCCGGTGACCGACAGGATGCCGCCCATCGCCTGGACGATCATGTCGTAGGCGGGGCGGGTGGCATAAGGTCCGGTGTGGCCGAAGCCGGAGATGGCGCAATAGATGAGGCGCGGATAGCGGGCGCGCAGATCGTCCCAGCCATATCCGAGCTTTTCCATCGTGCCGCCGCGATAGTTCTCGACGAGGATGTCGGCGGTTTCGAGCAAGGTTTCGAAATGTGCGCGGTCGGTGGCGTCCTTGAGATCAAGCGCGATGGATTTCTTGCCGCGATTGATCGACATGAAATAGCCAGAACGACCATCGACAAAGGGGCCGATATGGCGCGCGTCGTCGCCGCCCTTGGGGGTTTCGACCTTTATGATCTCGGCGCCCTGTTCGGCCAGCATCATGGTGCAGAAAGGGCCGGCGAGGACGCGGGTGAGATCGACGACGCGGATGCCGCTGAGGGGGCCAGAGAGCGGACCGGTCATTCTTCGGATTTCTCGGCTTCGATCTTCGCGCCGTCGAGCACGGAGTCGAGCTTGTCTTTCTCTGCTTCGTTGCGGGTGCGCTCGTGCTTCGTGCGGCCGAATTTGCCGCGGTTGGATTCAGCCTCGCGACCTCTCTCCGCGCGCGCCTTGGCCTTCTTCACTCTGTTGAGGTTGATGATCTCAGCCATGGTGTCACGCCGTGTTTAGGGCTTGAGCGCGTGCGAAGGCCGGCCGGTCGACACAACGCGCGGCATAGGCCGCGATATTTGTCGACGTCGGCATGATCGGGCTCTTGCCGAACATATTGAAGGTGCCGCCTGCGATGAGGTCGACCGCCGTGAAGCTGTTGCCCAGCAGATAGGGGCGGTCGTTCAGCGTTGCGTCGATATGCGCGACGACCTCCTCGATCGCGACCCAGCCGGCCGTGCCGCGGGGCGGCGCGACGTTGAGGAATTTGGAGACGAAAGACGGCTCGATGACGCCAGCATAATAAGCGAGCCATGTGAGGTAGGCGCCGCGCTTGGTGTCGCCGACCACCGGGCCGAGTTTCGCTTCTGGAAACAGATCGGTCAGATAGAGCGCAATGGCGATCTGTTCGTGAACAAGAATGCCATCGTGAAGCAGCGCCGGCACCTTGCCGTGCGGGTGGGGGTTGGCCGGATCGAGGCCCTCTTCGCTGCCGGCATGGCGGATGGTGACCCGCTCGATCTCGTAAGCCGTGCCGAGTTCTTCGAGCAGCCAGATAAACGAGGTCGAGCGCGAGTTCGGTGAATGGATCAGCGTCAGCGTCATGGCGTCCTCGCGATGGCGATTATGGAGTCGTGAAACGGCGGTCGATACCGAGGTTCTGATAGTATTCCAGATATTCGAAGCAGACCTGAATTTGGGCCTCGTCTTCATAGTAGATCAAGTTTGGGACGCCGCCGCAGTCCTGAACGGTCAGCGAGATCGGTCGCGCCAACTCGAACAACGCCTCGATTTCGGCCGCGAAGGCTTCGAGCATCCCGGAGGCTTTGAGCAGTTCGGCGGCACGCACCATGTTTTCAGGCGGCTCGTCGTAGGTGATCGTGAGCTTGTTCGTCGATGTCTTGCCATCCGCTACGAACGCCGTGTCGGGCAGAGCCGAGGCCCACTTATTGCCAGTTTGCTGCGCTTCATAACCGCAATGGTCCCGGCGGCTTGCAGGCAGCACGAACTCGTCCGCGAGCGC
>Ga0105044_10006794_pt1 | contig 15750 bp, 11 predicted proteins | sample MAT01_FD_78092 | JGI IMG/M metagenome (GOLD analysis project Ga0105044, IMG submission 78092) | Freshwater microbial communities from Lake Fryxell liftoff mats and glacier meltwater in Antarctica - MAT-01 | ecosystem: Environmental > Aquatic > Freshwater > Ice > Liftoff microbial mat | place... | reverse complement strand
TCGGGAAATGGCTCACCGTTGTTTTGTCCGCCATCTCAAATCGCCATCAGCACTGTTGAAAAGAGACTAAAAAGATACGAATCAGATGAAAAGATACTAATCAGAACCCGGAGCTTCCCAGTCCGCATAGTCGTAACTAGAACCTAGCTAGCGATCCCTGAGAGGAGTCGAAGGATCCACTACAGGGTAAATCTCCACCACAGAGTGCTAGTAGTGGAGCCTCCCCACTCAATATTCGGCTGGAGCAGAACCAATGTAGGTCTGCTCCAATGTATTAGGTCTGGATGATATGGCTGTAGCCAGCCTGGTTGAGACATTTTCCAAGTGACCGTTTGAACGTTAAAACGTTTTAAGGGTTTCTCGATATCCTAGCCAGCGTGACTATGGCTCTAAGTGTCTTCTAGAGATGAGGCACTGTCAACTTGATTGGGGTGGCTAAAGGTTCCCAGTTGTCTTGGCAAAGAAGTTGGGTACCAAGGGTTTGGTGCCTTGGGGCACTTCTTCCTCTCTATTCCCTCCATCCATACTGCCGATATCGAGGCAATCAATCAGATGGCATGGTATCTGCTGTTGCCCCTTTTTGTCAGTCAAAGTGACGGCGTTGAGGTAATAGCGAGGGGTTGAGAGCAGCATTTTCCAGGCGTCTCCAGCGTTGACGATATACCCCATCCGATCGCTGTAGTGCTGACGCAGCAGCTCTCTCACCATGGGGTAGTAGTCGGAATTTAGCCCTGGAAAAATATGGTGTTCTGCATGGTACGAGAAATTAATATGCAGCAGATCGACCAGCTTGGGCACTTTCAACGAAAGGCTATTGGCCAGGGGATCATTGATCTCCGTAACCGGAGAAACCAAGTGGTTGGTGTAAATGTAGGCAATCATGCCGGCGTAGCCCAGGGAGATGGGCAAAACATAGGCAAGCGCTATCTGTAAGGGATTAAACGATAGCCATGCCAAGACGCCCAGATGGAGCGCCACCATGAATGCGAGTTCGCGGGCGATCGCCCACCGCTCTTTAGTGCTAACGCGAAACATCGCAGGAGCCAATGCACCGGCCTGCCCGCCCCAAACCAACGCAGACAAGATACTGCGAAGGGCATAAAAGCCCCACAGGGTCATCATGCCGATGACCAACCAAGGCAATGCTACTTCAGAGGACGGAAACAACAAAGCTTGTAGCCGTCTACCGAGGGTATTAGGCTGATCGAAGTAGTAATTTCGATCCAGATCCTCTGGCAAGTTGGTGTTGTTGTGATGAATACGGTTATGGATAATCTTCCAAAGAGTCGGCGGCATCCATAAAATGGTTTGGCTGATGAGCGAGAGCCAATAGGCTAGCTTATGGTTGCGCGTCACACTCCCGTGCATCAGATCATGGCTAGCAAAAGCCAACACAACCACACTATTAGCCATAACGAGGGCAAAGGGCAGATAAAGCCAGAGCCATTGGGTAGGCCAGTGCTGGAGTTGGGCACCAATGCCCCAACCCACTCCTAAAATCAGTAGGTTGATGATTAATAAGTGGAGTTTGCTGGGTTCTGGCTCAAAAGCCTCCTTGGGTAAGTGCGATCGCAATTTTTTGACATAAACACTCTGGGGAATTAACCCGTCCATGACACTACCTGTTCTTGTGATGCGTGGATAGCTTGAGCCGTTTGACAGGTAATATCGACCTGAAGTTTGACTGAGGCATCTTGGCGTTGCAAAACAAACCGAGTCAAAATCAGATCTCGATCGTCAAATAAGCGCCAAGCGTCTGCAAGATAACACAAATAACGATTGTAGTTGTGGACTCCGACTAGGCGGATGGCCTCGTCTCGGCGCTCTGCTAGGCGGTCATACCAAGCTTGCAACGTAGGCCGATAGTTATGAATAGACTGATGGACAATATCTAGACCAGCCTGGTCAAAAACCCTCAGGTGATGCCGCAGAGAGGCCAGTTCAGCCCCAGGGAACATTTTAATTCCTGCGGCAAATAAGCGTGTGGAGGGTGCATCACTCAGTTGGCAGAAAAAATGCTGGACGATTCTGCCGTTGGGTTTGATGGCTTTGGCTAGGTTTTGAGCCACCGGAAGCAATTGATGCAGAGGAATATGTTCAACCACCCCAACGGTATAAATCTTATCGAAAAATTCAGGTTCAAAAGCGGTTGTAACGAGGTCTTTGAATTCGACTTGAAAGCCGTAGGTGTCTTGAATAAATCGAATTTGCTCATGGGCGAGGGTGTAGCCAAGCAGATGTTTATCATCTCTAGTAGTTTCATAAACCTTTTTCATCATGCTGCCCCAACCACACCCCAGATCTAAAATCTGTTCTCCTGGTTTTGGGTCAACCAGGTTCAGAATGTAGGTGGCTTTTCTTTCTTGAGCCGTTTCGATAGTGTCAGTAGCGGAGACAAAATCAGCACAGGTATAGAACATATACCGCCGATCTAAGAACAGCTGGTAAAACTCATTTGAAATATCATAGTGCTCAGATATGCCTGCAATGCGATCGCGCGTATTGGCATAGAGCGTTGTCAAAAACTTTCGTATCGGGGCTGGGGGATAATGTTTGGCTAGCCAGAGAAAAAGCGGGCTTTCTGCTTGAGTTAGGCTCTGCCAAACTGCCCCGGCATCGAGTGGAGTCTGGCTTCGGGTTAGGTATAAATGTCTGGCATAGGCGGGGCCTCCTACAAGCACATCAACTAGCCAAAGTACCTGACGGACAAATGCTGAAACAAGTGTCATATTGATCTCCTGGAATTCTGAACAAGATTGAGCGGGTCATCAAAAGAGAAGAATCAGCTCTTCAAGGGTCGTAGCATCTATGCACACCTCGAAAGAAAGCAAACCTTAATTGAGAATGACTACCTTGCTTCAGGCTGTTTTCAAGACTTTGAGAGCCTGAAGGTATTCAATCAAGTCATAGATCGAGGTGTCTACATGAATACCTTGTTGCAATAGAGAGTCGTAATGGAGAGTCGCAATGGAGAAAAGACTTTAATGGGATTCGATGGGATTCGACAGGCAAAGATTTGGTTGACTAAATGATTCCCATCATAATCATGGATTAAAGCTGATAGATTTGATTAGGTAGGACTCTTAACATAGGACTCTTAACAAGAGTTGACTTTTAGGTTGAAAAGAAGTTCTGATGATGAATTCAATGAAATTGCAAATCTTAAGAAGAGGCTGTCAAAGACAAGGTTAGGGTTACAAATGACACTGGATAACACGGTAAAACTGACAGGATAAATCTATGAAAGACTTATTCTTTCATCCTATTTCCTAGGAGTTAAGGTAGCTAAAATAACTCTCTTTGATAGTTTGGATAATCTTTAAGTTTAAGCTGCTTGACCCATGGCGACGGGAGCAGTTCTTCCACTACTCAGGCTGTGAGTTGGAGGGCTGTGAGTTGGAGGGCACGTGCGATCGCCCCCACAATCTTGTCAAGCCGCTCAACACCGTCGCCTGCACCCTTTTGGGGATATCTGTCGGAGATCTTCTGGAGCAACCTCACCAGAATTGAGCCAGACCTTATAGATTACACATCCCATTTTTAAGGCTGGTTGAATGTCCGCGACTGCCTAAGGGGGACGGCTCATCCTTGCAGAAGCCTTGAAGACCAAGAATTTGCTACCACACTCAAAAAAATATTGCAACCTTTGTAAAAATAATGTTACATTTAGTTCATAGAAGTTTACAATCGTTTACAAAGGTTTCTGATGTCCTACGCCACTAGCATGACTCCTGATTTCCGCTCCATGGCTCAGCAGTTGGTTGCTAGTCGAGGAATCGGCAATGTTAACCTTGGCCTGAGCGATGGCAGCGAACTGATTCCTGCTGAAGCGCTTTCTCGGATGCAGCGCGAAGGGCGCAATTTTCTCCGTCGCCCCGTCCTCAACGGTGCAACCGTTGACCAAGAGGGTTTGACCAATAATTACGCAGTTGAGCCAAATATGTATTACGCAGGCTTCCCTTCCCAAGACCAAGCTCGTCAATATGCCCTTCAAGGATTGGCCGCTGCGGCTTTGGTTGTGGGCTTGATTTTGACCTCCTTGGCCGTCAGTTAAGTCTGTAAATCTGTCACAAAACGCCTATGGGTAGACCGCAAGATCTGCCCATAGGCGTTTTCATTTGGGGATCCAAGTTAAGATTCCAAGCCGCGCTGGATCCTGTGCGAGTGGTAAGGGGCTATCCCTGATCGGGTTTTAGCAGGCGCTATAGGGTTCGTCTGCAAATTTCTGGGGTGGTCTGAGGTGTTTAGCCCTTCGGCATTTGCTTCTTCAGTCTGCCAGATGGCGAAGATGCTGGATAGTGCCAGGTACCGCTGGGCAAATGGGGATAGGCCAAGGGTTACAGCCTATCGTTCCAGATCGGCAATCTGCTTAGGGACGCCTGCGGTCAGATTTTCATGACCTTGGGCTGTCACCAAGACATCATCTTCAATGCGAATGCCGATGCCTAGCCAGCGCTCTGGCACCGCTGGTTGTCCTTCAACGGGTTTGATATCTGGTTTGATGTAGATTCCGGGTTCTACGGTGGTGACCTGGCCGGGTTCTAAATTGTGGGGCGTTTCGCCATGCTGATAAATCCCCACGTCATGCACATCTAGCCCGAGCCAATGCCCGGTGCGGTGCATGTAGAAGGGTTTATATTTTTCCTCCTTGATGATGTCTTCCTTGTCGCCTTGCAACAGGCCTAAATCGAGCAATCCATCCACAATTACGCTGACTGCTGTTTCGTGGATCTGGCTGTAGGGGTTGCCAGGTTGCACTTGGGCGATCGCCCTTTCCTGAGCCTCTAGCACAATCTCATAGAGAAGGCGCTGCTCATCGGTAAAGCGCCCGCTCACCGGAAAGGTGCGGGTAATGTCGGAATTGTAGTAGCCGTAGGCGCAGCCCGCATCAATTAAGAGCAAGTCATCGGCTTGCAACTGACTGGTGTTTTCGGTGTAATGCAAAATGCAGCCGTTAGCGCCTGCCGCGACAATCGAAGGGTAGGCGGGGCCAGTGGCACCACTCAGCCGAAAGGTATGCTCGATTTCGGCCTGCACTTGGTACTCAAACACCCCTGGCTGGGCAAACTGCATGGCGCGGAGGTGCGCTTGGGTGGCAATGTTGGCCGCTTGGCGCATGAGATCTAGCTCGGCCAAACTTTTGATTTGGCGTAGGGCATGGAGGATGGGGCCGGGGTCTTCGATGGCAACGGGGCCGGTGCCGCGTTTGGGGTAGCTCCGCATCAGCCCTTGCCACAGCCGCAAAATCTTGTCATTAAATGGGCGATCGCGCCCCAATCGATAAAAAATTCGATCGGCTCCGGTCACATAGTCTGGCAGTTTCGCATCTAGCTCTGCGATCGGAAACACGGCATCAGCTCCGAAGCGCTCCTTCGCCGCCTCCACGCCCACCCGATACCCCGTCCAAGTTTCCTTATCAGGGTCTTTAGGTTGCACAAATAGCACAAACCGATGCTCCCCATGATGGGGCGCTAAGACCGCCACCGCCTGGGTTTCGTCAAATCCCGTCAGGTAGAAAAAGTCGCTGTCTTGCCGGAAGTTATATTCCACATCGTTGTGCATCACTGCCAGGGGAGCGCTGTGGAATACCGCTGTGCCCTTGCCGATGCGAGCCATCAGTTGTTCGCGCCGTTGAGCAAAATCTGAATGCTGCATGGAGTCTTAAGATCTCGTGGGATAAAGGGACTGAGCCGCTGGATTTGCTTATCCTAACGATCTCTTAGGGTTTTAGACAAGGTTTTGTGGGCATCTCCACACCCATCGCAAATCTTGCTCCTAGCTAGAAACAACCGCCTAATATACTCCCATCATCAATGACTTCCTCCCATCATCAATGACTTCAACACAGATTAAAAACTGTCTTTCCTAAGGGCTGATAGAAATGCTATAAGGGTTTTAGAAAGATGGCGATGGAGCTCGCCGAAACCGCCCGCCGCTATTGAGTTTTGAGATAGCGAATCATAGGCTGATAGCTCCTACTGTTCCGACTTGTAGCGGAAGAGTAGGGCTATGGAAATGCTTAGGTCAAACTTTTCTCTACAAGTCACGTTGTTCTTTCGTTGCTGTTTCAGCGTGACGTGATGTTAGAGAGTATGGTTTGGATTGTGTTGATGGGCTTTTTCGTCGGGCAGATAGCTCGCCGTCTGAAAGTTCCGGCATTGGTGGGCATGATATTGGTGGGCATTGTTTTGGGGCCCCAAGTCGGGAATGTGCTGAGTCTTAGCGTCTTGGGTGCTGCCGACGCTCTCCGCACGATTGCAGTTATGGTGATTTTGATGAAGGCGGGGCTGGGGCTAGATCGTGAGAAGCTGGCTCAGCAGGGTAGTGTAGCCTTGCGGCTGGGGGTTTTGCCCGCTGCCTGTGAAGCGATCGCCATTACCATAGCGGCGATCGCCCTTCTCCAATTTGACGTGGCCACGGGGCTACTGTTGGGCTGCATCATTGGGGCAGAATCTCCAGCCGTGATCGTGCCCGCAATGTTGCAGCTCAAAAGCAAGGGTTGGGGGGTGCAAAAGGGTATCCCCGATGCCATTTTGACCGGGAGTGCGTTGTCGGATGTGTTGCTATTGCTGGTATTTAGCCTGCTGCTAGCCTTTCTTTCCCAAGGGGCAGCGGCGGGGTTGACTTTGCCCGGTGGCCTCAGCCTCAGCCCAATCCAAATCTTGCCGTTTCAAGTTCTGCTGCAAATTACCCTAGGAGTTTTGTTGGGCTGGCTGACCGCCCGACTGTTGGTGTCGTTGCTGGCTCGGCAGCACTGGACGCAGACGGCGGTGCAAGATGCGCTGGTTGCGGCGGGGTTTGCCCTCTTACTGGTCGTGGTGGCAACCGATGTTCCGGTGTTTTCGGGATATTTAGCGGTGATGGCCACCGGGTTTTTCTTGATTGAGCTAGATGCGCCCTTGGCTCGACGGCTGCGGGGGAGCTTTGATAGCCTGTGGGCGATCGCCGAAATCATCCTCTTTGTGTTGCTAGGAGCCAGCATTCAGCTCCAGGTGTTGGGGCAGACCCTAGGGGTGGGGTTGCTGATCTTAGCCATCGGGACACTGGTTGGGCGATCGCTCGGCTGGTATCTCTCGACCCTGGGGAGCAACTGGACGAAGAAAGAACGGCTGTTTTTGTTGCCCGGAAATTCGGCCAAGGCGACGGTGCAGGCCGCGATTGGGGCGTTGCCTCTGGCCCAGGGGATCGCGGGGGGCGAGACGATTTTGGCGATCGCCGCCCTTTCCATTCTCGTGACGGCTCCCCTAGGGGCTTGGGCGATCCCCACCTTTGCGCCGACGCTACTCAAGCGCGGCGAGGTGGATCCTACGAAGGTGGCGATCGCCCGTCAGGTTACCTTGCTGGCGGCGGTCGATACATCTCCCTGGGCGATTCCAGTGTTGATCAAAGCTGCCGAGCTAGCACGGCGCAGCGATGGGGATGTGGTGGTGCTGCATGTGCAGCGGGTGGCCGATCCCCAAGGGTTGGAGGTGCTACAAGCGCAGATCAAGCAACGGCTGGCGGATATTCGCCATCGCCTGATCATTGCGGATGGGTCGGTGCCCGAAGCGATTGTTCGCACAGCCCAAGACTACGGGGTTGCTGAGATTGTTATGGGAAAACGCAGCCAGAGTCCGCTGGATGAGGTATTGGTGGGGTCGGTATCGCAGGCGGTTTTAGAAACAAGCCCAGTGCCTGTTTTGGTCATTGAGATCGGACTTGACCCCTGAGTTAGCCGCAGCGCAGATCCAAATCCTGTGGCGATCGCAGCCCTATTGACGCAGCAACGCCCCTAGCCCAGGCCAGGGCATCACCAAAAAGGGAGGGCGATCGCCCTCCCTTTTTACCTTAAGCAGGCGGGATCAACCCCTTAGCCAAGGGATGACACAAGCGCGGCCTCGTCTTCCTTAGAAACGATGCGGCCCTCGTCTTCGAAGCCCGTAATTTGGTCGAAGTTGAGGTAACGGTAGAGTTCGCCCGAGAAGGGATCGATTTTCTTCGTCACAATCTCCATATACTCTTCTACCGTGGGAATGCGACCGAGGAGGGCGCAGACCGCCGCCAGTTCAGCGGAGCCAAGGTAGACCTGCGCGCCTTTACCCATGCGGTTGTTGAAATTGCGGGTCGAGGTTGAAAACACCGTTACGCCATCATCAACCCGCGCCTGGTTGCCCATGCACAGAGAGCATCCTGGTATCTCGGTGCGAGCACCAGAGGCATTGAAAATGTCGTAATAGCCTTCCTCTCGCAGCTTTTCTTCATCCATGCGCGTGGGGGGGGCAACCCACAGTCGCACTTTAACGGAACCGGCTCCTTCTAGCACCTTGGCGGCGGCGCGGTAGTGGCCGATATTGGTCATACAAGAGCCAATAAACACCTCATGGATGGGGTCGCCGGCGCACTCAGACATCAGTTTGATGTTGTCGGGGTCGTTGGGGGCGGCTACGAGGGGTTCTGTGATTTGGTCGAGATCTACCTCAACGATGTCGGCATATTCCGCATCGGGATCGGCCTCTAGCAAGGAGGGGTTCGCTAGCCATTCCTCCATCTTGCGGACGCGGCGGAGGATAGTGCGGGCATCGCCATAGCCCCGCGCCACCATATTTTTAAGCAGAGAGACATTGGATCGCAGGTACTCAGCCACGGTTTCGGGGCTGAGCTTGATGGTGCACCCCGCCGCCGATCGCTCTGCTGTGGCATCCGTTAGCTCAAAGGCTTGCTCTAGTTGCAGATCGGGCAACCCTTCCATCTCCAAAACGCGGCCATTGAAGACGTTTTGCTTGTTCCCCTTGGCCACGGTTAGACGGCCATCTTGAATGGCCACATAGGGAATGGCGTTCACCACATCCCGCAGGGTGACGCCCGGTTGCAGACTGCCCTTAAAGCGCACCAGCACCGACTCTGGCATATCTAGTGGCATCACGCCGAGGGCGGCGGCGAAGGCCACCAACCCAGAGCCAGCCGGGAAGGAAATGCCGAGGGGGAAGCGGGTGTGGGAGTCGCCACCGGTGCCCACGGTGTCGGGCAGCAGCATCCGGTTGAGCCAAGAATGAATGATGCCATCGCCGGGGCGCAGGGATACACCCCCCCGCGAGTTGATAAAGTCGGGCAGTTCTTTGTGGGTTTTGATGTCTACGGGTTTGGGGTAGGCGGCGGTGTGACAGAAGCTTTGCATCACCAAGTCGGTGCTAAAGCCCAGGCAGGCCAGCTCTTTTAGCTCGTCGCGGGTCATGGGGCCTGTGGTGTCTTGGGAACCCACGGTGGTCATCAACGGTTCGCAGGAGGTGCCGGGGTGGACGCCGGGTAGCCCACAGGCTTTGCCCACCATTTTTTGGGCAAGGGTGAAGCCTTTGCCGTTGTCGGCGGGCATTTGAGGACGGGTAAAGAGGGGGCTGGGGTCTAGGCCCAAGGCGATGCGGGTTTTGTCGGTGAGCGATCGCCCAATGAGCAACGGAATCCGTCCGCCAGCGCGCACCTCATCCAAAATGGTCTCTGGCTTGAGGGTGAAGCGTGAAACCACCTCCCCAGCGGCGTTGATAATTTCCCCTTTGTAGGGATAAATCGTAATCACCTCTCCGGTTTCGAGGGCATTGACATCGCACTCAATGGGCAACGCCCCAGAATCTTCCGCCGTATTAAAAAAGATCGGTGCAATCTTGCCACCCAGGATTACGCCCCCCGCCCGCTTGTTAGGGACGCAGGGAATGTCATGGCCAATATGCCACAGCACGGAGTTAATCGCTGATTTCCGCGAAGACCCCGTACCCACCACATCGCCGACATAAGCGAGGGGATGCCCCTTTTGCTTCAGCTCAACGAGGGTGGCAAGACCATCGGGCATCCGGCTTTCGAGCATGGCTAAGGCATGCAAGGGGATGTCAGGGCGCGTGGTGGCATGGGTGGCGGGGGAGAGGTCGTCGGTGTTGGTCTCTCCGGGCACCTTAAACACGGTGACGGTGATGGCTTCGGGTAAGGGATCACGGCTCGTGAACCAGTCGGCCTCGGCCCAAGATTGCATGACTTGTTGCGCTGGGGCGTTGCCCGATCGCGCTAGTTCTTCCACGTCATGGAAGGCATCGTAGACCAGCAAAATCTTACTGAGGGCAGCCACCGCTGCCTCCACTAAGGTGGCATCAGGAGACTTGAGTAGGTCAATGAGCGATCGCACATTGTAGCCGCCCATCATGGTGCCTAGCAGCTCAATGGCTGCGGTGGGGCGAAGGATCGGGCTAGTGAGTTCGCCGTGGGCGATCGCCGTCAAAAAACCCGCTTTTACATAAGACGCCTGATCCACACCGGGGGGAATGCGATCGCGCAATAACGCTAGCAAATCGGCCTCTTCCCCCGCCGGAGGCTGCTGCAACAACTCACACAATGCCGAGGTTTGCTCCGCTGACAGCGGCAATGGCGGAATCCCCAGTGCGGCCCGTTCCTCCCCATGCTTCCGATAGGCGTCCAACATTCTTGTCATGCTCCTGTCTATCTACTTACGACTACTTACGAGTTCTATAAAACGATGACCCGGCTAAGCGGGGTCTCCAATCCGATCAATCTTCCAGTCCGATCAATCTTCCAGTCCGATCAATCTTCCCATCCGAATCAATCTTCCCATCCGAATCAATCTTCCCATCCGATCAATCTTCCCATCCGATCTAACCCCAAATCATGCCTTGATTTAAAACTGCCATCTACTCAGACCGCCACTCTTCAAAATGCTAGACTACTCGCATTTTTCCCTACTGAGTATAGTTCTACGGTAGCGTGTCACACCATCTGTTGCTGGGTAGACCCTGTTTGCAGGCAGAACCTGTTGCAGAATCAGAGCCTTAGGATATTTAGGCTTTTCCTCAATCCCTGCCGTTAGATTTAGACACCCGGAGTCTTTAAAGACTCCGGGTGTCTAAATCTAACGGCGACGGGGGTTGGAAGGACTGGGGCAGTTGGGCGACGAGGGTGGCCGCGCGGGCGACCATAAACCCAGTGAGGCCGAGCCAAAGCAGATGGGGGTTGTGCAGCACGGTGGCGATCGCCCCTAAGGGTCCAAACCCCACAAACGTAGAAATCAGCGCCGATCGCCGCAAAATATGGCCAGCCGTTAGCCCTAAAAAGTAGCCATCGAGCATGTAGGCGATGGAGCCAAACCCCAACACCGGCAGCAGCCAGCCGACATAGATCGACACCTGTTGCAGCACCTCATCATGGCGGGTAAGTAACCCAAACAACGGTTGCGGGAAGAGCACAAAGAGGCTCGCGGTGAGCAAGCCTAGGGTCAGACACACGGCTCCCGCGAGTTGGGTGAGGGCGACGAGTTTTTGGGGTCTGCCGCTGCCCCAAAACACCCCAGCGAAGTTTTCGGTGGCAAAGGCAATGCCATCGACAAAGTAAGCCGAAAAAGAAACCACCTGAAGCAGCAACGTATTTGCCGCCAAAATGACGGTGCCCATGCTAGAGCTGAGGTTGATAAAAACCGCAAAGGTGCTGATGAGGGCAAAGGTGCGAATGACGATGTTGCTGTTGAGCCAGAAGGCGGCGACTAGGGCTTCGCGGTTGAGGAGTTGAGGGGCGATCGCCCGTATCAGCGCCCCATTCCATTCGCGGCTCATCAGCGCTAGCCCCACCAGCGCCATGGCGACTTGGCTGAGGGCTGTGGCCATGCCAGCGCCTTGGCTCTCTAGCCCTAGCCGCACAATAAACCAGTAGTTGCAGCCCACATTCACCGCATTGCTGACCCCCGACATCAGCAATACCGCCCGTCCGCGCCCGCGCCCCAAAAACCACCCCATCCACACAAAATCTAGCAGGGCAGCGGGTGCGCCCCAAATTTGGCCGTTGTAGTAGGCGCGCCCAGATTCTTTTACCGCTGGGGTGGCTTGTAACACCCAAAAGCCCACCTCGCGGATGGGGTGCTGGAAGAGCAATATGAGCAGGCCCACGGTAAGGGCGATCGCCCCATTCCGCAGCAACACCAGCCAGACCTCCGCTTCGTCTTGTCGCCCCACGGCTTGGGCGGTGGTGCCCGTGGTGCCCATCCTCAAAAAGCCAAACGTCCAATACAAGTAGTTAAAAATCACGGCTCCCAACGCCACGCCTCCCAAATGGCGAATGTCATCGAGGTGCCCCAAAAAGGCTGTGTCAATCAACCCGGCCAAGGGCACCATCAGATTTGACACAATGTTGATGGCCGACAACTGAAAAAAATGCCCCAAAAAATCAAACCGAGCGTTTGCAGGATCGGCTTGAGAAGCGGGCGGCGGGAAGGAATGGGGCTTAGCCATGGCAAGAGCGTCTGGGTTGTAGACAGGGTTGGGCGGCTCAGAGGGCTAGGTCAGTTTAATCTAGCTCTACTCTGACACTGGAGAGCGGCCCATCCTTATACTGATAATAAAAGCTTGATGGAGGCATAAGGGATCTGTGGCGATCGCCCCCACTCCCCGCTTCCTGCCCCGGTGTAAACTAAATGTGGAATGGAGTGCAAGATCTCGATAGCCCTCTCCCAGAACGACAGGTTGCTAGCTGTTTGAGTCGTCTTACTGAGATTAAGGATCCTTACAATAAAATGCCTGATATTGTTGACATCGCCGTAGGTGCTGATTCGTTCAAAACCCTGGTTGCAGCCGTTCAAGCGGCTGGGTTGGTCGATGCCCTCAAAAGCCCCGGCCCATTTACGGTATTTGCCCCCGTGGATGATGCCTTCGCAGCACTGCCCCCCGGAACCGTGCAAACCCTGGTTCAAAATCCACCCCAACTCGCCCGTATTCTCAAGTTTCATGTGGTGGCCGGAAAATACACCCAGGCAGATTTGGCCTCCGTTGATCACCTCACCTCCCTAGAAGGCTCTCCGATCCCGATTCGCAGCAATAGCACTTTTGAGGTCAAAAATGCCACGGTCGTCGCGGCTGATATCGAAGCCGACAATGGCATTATCCATGTCATCGACCGTGTGATGTTGATGGGCTAAGGCTTCTGGCATCGTGGACATAGCGCATCCCATTTGCCACGGGTAAATTAATCCTAGGCGTAGCCAGCCATCACCGTTGGCCTAGTAAAAAACCATTGGCGCTCTGCTGCAAATCAAATCATCCTCGGTTGGCCGCATCAAAAATAGTGAGCCTTGGCGATCAGCCTTGGCTCACTGTTTTTGAAATGTAGGTGGCTAATCTATGGAGAGCAAGGGCTTTTGGGCGTGGCTATCAGTAATCTTCTCAGGGCGATCGCCACTCATATCGTCACTATCACCACTCACTATCACCACTCACTATCGCCACTCACTATCACCACTCACTATCGCCACTCACTATCGCCACTAAACATAATTGACATAGCGACCGTTTAGGCTAAACCCAGGGTTGTTATCAAGAACGGCAATGAGTTCATCGAGTTGGCTACCCGGTTTATTCAAGAAAATGCCTAAATTTTGGGGGCTAAACCCAGCTCCTAGTCTCCGGACGATATAGAACTGAGGACGGCCATGCAACTGCAACACATCCTCCGATTCGCGGAAATCAACGAGCCTGGCATAGTCTCCGGTGCCGACGGTTCGGGCCCGCTTGTCATCATAAAAAGCTCCGCTGCGCTCACCCAAAACAAAGGTGTCTCGGCCTGATCCTCCCTCTAAGATGTCGCGTTCGCGGAAGCCAGGGTTGAGATCCCGTTGCAGCACCCCAATCAACAGGTCGTTGCCGCCATCGCCGACGAGTCGGTCATTGCCGCGTTGCCCAATTAAGCGGTCGTTTTCACCACGGCCATACAACGTATCATTACCCGAACCGCCAAACAGGAGATCATTGCCGCGATCGCCCGACAAGTCATCATTGCCGCTGCCCCCTAAGAGCTGGTCGTTCCCTTCTTCTCCGTTGAGGTTGTCGTCGCCCGCATCTCCGAGCAAGATGTCGTTACCAAAACCACCGTAGATGTCATCATCTTCATCGCCACCCCGCAGCAGATCATCGCCATCATCTCCGTAGATCAGATCTTGTCCGTCACCGCCACTGATGCGATCGTCTCCATCGCCACCTTCGAGGCGATCACTGCCATCACCGCCTAAGATATCATCTCGACCAGAGCCGCCATAGATGGTGTCAGTTCCTGAGCTACCGTCTAAATTGTCGTCGCCCGAACCGCCGTAGAGGATATCGTTGCCGCGATCGCCATAGATATCATCATCGCCAGCCCCACCTTCCAGTTGGTCGTTGCCATCAAGTCCGTAGAGCCGATCATCGAAAAAAGTACCAATAATGCGATCGTTAAATACCGTGCCGTATCGAGTTGCCATAGGGTGATTTGGAAAGTAAAGAACTGTAAGGAAAACTGGATCGATCGTTGAATGCTTAGATCGTTAGCACGGCTTGATCGTCAGATTTTTTGACCGACATTTTTTGTTGTGTAAGCTTTGTGAACCCTAGCACTCAGTATCTAGGCTGCGACTCCTCCCACTTGCTGATCCATCTAGGGGAAGTCAAGCCTGCTTGGGCTTAGAGAATTCTGGGGCAAATGCCAAACCCAAACCCTTTTATCCAAAGCCATTGGTTTCTCAAGACGCTAGAATGCGCCTCAAGTTCCCGATTCCTCACGCTCTTGGATGGGCGCGGCTCTGGATCTCAAATTGTTTTTCTTTTTTTCTTTTTTAAGGAACAGAAATTGCTTTTCGTTAGTCTTTAAAAACTAGGGTTCTAAAGTTTTTGCTTTCTAGATCCTGAGAGGATGATTTCTCTCTATTAATGTCTAGGAATGAAGGTTTAGAAAGCTAGTCTAAAATCGGTTTCTGGGCTTTGGAAATTGGACAGCCGTGAGCCTTACGATGGCCTCATCTCTGAGAGCCCAAGATTCAGCCTCAGCATAAATCCTAGAAACTGAATCTTAGAGATCTGGCCCCGAGGATCTCTGTCGGCGGTCTCGATTCAAACACAAGCCCCTAAAGATATTCACAAGATTGCATGAGGATAGGTGAAGAGAATGATGATTAGCTTAGTTCGCTTGAAGCAGATTGTATCTGGCGTTGCAGTGGCTACAGTGTTGATCGCTTGGCCTGCGATCGCCCAATCTAATTTTGGTAACGCAACCCTCGGTAACGGGTTTAGTGCTGCCGAAGGAACGCTTTCGGGTAACACAGGGGGGAGTGTTTCTCTCTCTAGCGCGGTAGCAGAGCGCGATCGCACGGGCAATATTTGTCTTGGCTATGGCACCTCTGCCCCTGACCATATCGTGACCCTAGGGCAAGATTTTAGTAGCCTCACCTTTCAGGTCAATAGTAGCGGCGCTGATACAACGCTCATTGTGCGAGGGCCAGGGGGGTTGCGCTGTGGCAATGATGTGTCTCGGAGCAACCACAATGATGTGGTGACGGGGACTAACTGGGGCAGGGGAAGTTATGAAGTGTGGGTAGGAACCAGCAACCCAGCGACCCGTGTTAACTACACGCTCACGGTGACACCTTAAGCCGCACGCCAAATTATGGCCGTAGCCATGATCCATAGGCCGGGTGCATCCTATCCTTTGCAAATTTGACCCCCTCATCCCCCAACCCCTTCTCCCTGAGGGAGAAGAGGAGCCGGATTTCAAAGTCCATCTCCCTCAGGGAGAGGGATTTAGGGTGAGGGTCATACAACTGGGATGCACCCCCATCGGACATACATCTGTCATTCCCGCGCAGGCGGGAATCCATCTTGAGCGTCGTGTAACTCATGGATTCCCATTTCCACGGGAATGACGCTGATATGTCCTAAATTTCGTGACCATGGCTATAACTGGCCACCGCTCGGCTCTGAGGTCTGG
>Ga0105044_10006793_pt1 | contig 15751 bp, 17 predicted proteins | sample MAT01_FD_78092 | JGI IMG/M metagenome (GOLD analysis project Ga0105044, IMG submission 78092) | Freshwater microbial communities from Lake Fryxell liftoff mats and glacier meltwater in Antarctica - MAT-01 | ecosystem: Environmental > Aquatic > Freshwater > Ice > Liftoff microbial mat | place... | reverse complement strand
GCGGGCGCGAGTCAACGCTTCTTGCGAAGTTTCAGGTTTGGGCGCAGGCGGCGGGGTTGCTACGGTTTGCTTAGGTGGTGCGGGTTGCTGAGTCGGTTGCGGTGCAAGGTCAAGTTTGGCCGCAGGCGGTGGGGTTGCTACGGTTTGCTTAGGCAGTGCGGGTTGCTCAATTGGCTGCGTGGTTTGCTGAGTCAGCTGCGGCGCGACATCACTCCCCCTCGCCCCTTGTGGGAGAGGGGGCTGGGGGGTGAGGGGCGCATCCAACGTCTCGCCCAGTTTCAACGGGTCAAAATCACGCCCATGTGTCTCACAATAGTCACGCCACAACTCACGCGCATCCCGCAAACCGGCGGGTTTAGCGGCGCGGCGTGCGATTTGTTGATAGGCGCGTAATTCAATCAGACGTTTGGCGGCCAGCCGCCCAAATGAACCTTTATCCGCCTTAACGACCTCGGCAAACAAGCCCTCGGCTTGCTCTAATTGGCCGTCATCGGCGGCTTCAACCGCGAGGTCGAACACTTCTTCGGCGCTTTTGCTGTCTTTGGGCTTGGGTTCAGCGGGGCGGATGGGTTGCGGGTCTGGGGCGGCATATTCGTTTTGATACAACAAACTTTGCACCTCAAACATGCCTTTTTGGATTTCCAGCAACACGCGGTCAATCTGCATCGTGTCGCTGATGGTCAGATATTGCACGCGCTTTTGGCTCAAGTCATCAGGAAAGGCACAGTCTTTGAGCATGATGGGCAAAATCGGTTTATTCAGCGCCACCAGATACTCAATTTCCGCCCGACAATATAACGAGTCGATGGATTTGGGCGTCATGACATAAATGGCGCAGTCGCACGCCTCCGCGTTCTCGCAAATCGTCCGCCACCAATCCGTGCCGATGTGAATGTTGCGATAATCGACGAACACCGAATAGTTGAGGTCTTCGCGTAGCGCTTTGGCAAATTCGTATGTCCAGTGTTTGTCGTCACGCGAATAGCTGACGAATATTTGTTTGATGCGCCGCACGCTCTCACCCATTCGGTCTGAATTTATACCCTGATATTATGCCAAATTTTTGCGACTTTGCCATCAAGCTGTATGATTAGCAGACAAATACAGCTTAGACCCACAGGAAAACCGCCGATGACCTTATACCCGCTGCTGATGAACCCGACTCTGCACACCCGCGTGTGGGGCGGGCGCGCGCTCGAAACCCGCTATCACAAGCCGCTGCCGACCCACGCCCCCTACGGCGAATCGTGGGAACTGCACGACACCACGCCGGTTGCGAATGGCGCGCTGGCCGGGCGCAGCATCATAGACCTGACCCGCACGTATGGCGCAGACCTCATCGGTGCGGATGCCGACCCCGCGCTCGGTTTTCCGCTGCTGGTCAAACTCTTGGATTGCAACGACTGGCTGTCGGTACAAGTGCATCCCGACGACGCGCTGGCCGGGAAATTGGAAGGCGAACCTCGCGGCAAAACCGAGGCATGGATTTTGCTGGCCGCCGCGCCGGGCGCGCAAATCGTGGTCGGGATTGAGCCGGGGACGGACGCAGCTGGGTTAGACGCCGCCATCCGTGAGAATCGACTCGAACCCCTGCTGAGCTATCAGACCGTCAGCGCCGGGGATGTCGTCTATATGGCGGCGGGGACGGTTCACGCGCTGGGGCCGGGCGTGCTGGTTTATGAGATTCAACAATCGTCCGACCAGACCTATCGGCTGTACGACTGGGGTCGGATGGGCTTGGACGGCAAGCCGCGCCCATTACACATCGAAAAATCGCTGCGCGCCGCCCGTTTGGGCATCAAGCCGCCGATGTCACGCTTAGAGGATACGGCCTCTGGCGGGGTGGTCTTGGGCGGGGCGTATTTCGAGACCTCACGCCACGTCCTGACCGGCGGAGAACAGGTCTTAGACACGGGCAAACGGCGCTTTCACGCCTTGACCTGTACCGATGGCTTGCTCACGGTGCATTGGGATGACAGCCAGCCCGTCTTGTTCAGCGCCGGTCAGACCGTCCTCATCCCGGCCTGCCTCGGCGTATACACCCTGACCGGCAAGGGCGAAATCTTGCGTTCGTATCAGCCGTAACTTCATGACTTTTGAGGGAACGAATCACAAAACCGATGTATAGTAATGAGATGGAGGTGCAACGATGACCCAAATTACCATCACCCTCTCCGATGAGGTCTATAACCGCGCTAAAACCGTTGCCAGCATGACCGGCAGGCCGGTGTCTGAGGTGTTGTCCGAGGCGGCCTCGGCGTCGTTGGCCGTCCCGAGCGGTCTCGATGAACAGCCCGTGGCGTGGTTGTCTGACTCCGAGTTGATCGCGCTGGCGCAATCGCGCCTGTCATCCGACTCCTCAGAACGACTGGCCGAATTGCTCAATATGCAACAACGACGCGCCTTGAGCAATTCGGAACGGACGGAACTCGATAGCTTGATGGAATACTACCATCTCGGTCAGCTACGTAAGGCGACGGCGCTACGGGTGGCCGTTCAGCGCGGGATTTTGCCTTCTCCCTTGCCATGAGCGTGTCGTCCGCGCTGCGCCAGAGCGTCTCCGAAGCCGCCGACCATCGTTGCGAATACTGCCACAGCCCGCAGCATCTGGTGTTTGACATCTTGCAAGTTGACCACATCCATCCCATTGCGCTTGGCGGGATGGATGTGGTTGATAACCTGTGCCTCGCGTATTAGCATGTGTAACCGCTATAAGGGGATGCAAATCAGCGCCCCAGACCCGCTTAATGGGATGCCCAGCACGCTGTTTAACCCGCGTATCGACCTTTGGAATGAGCATTTTAGCTGGGATATTGACGGCACGCGCATCTGGGGCATCACTGCTCGCGGGCGGGCCACCATCATCGCGCTACACCTCAACAACCATATCGCGATGCGCGTCCGGCGCGAGTGGGTGTCTACCGGATGGCATCCACCAAAACCCTGAGCCAACCGAGGATAACCCCATGCCAACCCTATCTGACTTTCGCGACGCGCACGAGCGCATCCGCCCGTATCTGACGCTGCCGACTCCGTTGGAGCGCGCCCACTGGTTGCCGGGCGAGGCATACCTCAAGCTAGAGACGGTCAACCCGACCCATTCGTTCAAAATTCGCGGCGCGTTGAATGCGATGTTGCGTCTCAAAGCGGACGGGCGCGCCGCCGATGGCGTCATCGCGGCCTCGTCCGGCAATCACGCGCAGGCGCTATCTTATGCGGCCAAACTGACCGGCGTGCGCGCTCAAATCTTGATGCCCAAACACACCCCGCAGAAAAAAATCGACGGGGTGCGCGCTCACGGCGGCGAGGCCATCTTATTCGGGGAAAATTATGACGCCGCCGAAGCCGAGGCCATCCGCCGTGCCGCCGAGTCTGGCCTGACCTATGTCTCGCCGTACAATCACCCGGACGTGGTGGCCGGCGCGGGGACGATTGGGCTGGAAATCACCGCGCAACTGCCAGAGGTCGGGCGGGTCTTGGTCTGCCTGAGCGGAGGCGGCTTGCTGGGCGGGATTGCGACGGCGCTATCCGACCTCAAACCCGGCTGTGAGGTGATTGGCGTGTGCGCCGAAAACGCGCCCGCCGGTTATAACCTCGTCTACGGGACGCACAAGCCGCAAGTCTGGGAGACGTTGGCCGAAGCCCTCAGCGGCGACATCGAAGCGGGCAGCCTCACCATCGACTTGATTCAGCGGCATGTGCGCGAGGTCGTCTTGGTCAGCGAGGCCGCGATTGCCGATGCGATGCGAGCGTTGGTCTATCAACAGGGCTGGATTGCCGAGGGCGGCGGCGCGGTCTGTGTGGCGGCGTTGATGTCCGGCGCGGTGCAGGCGGATGACCGCCCGCTGGTCGCGCTGGTCAGCGGCGCAAATGTCGATGAGTCGGCGCTACGGCGGGTGTTGGCAGGCGGATAGACCCCTCACGGTGTTGGGGTTGGCGGCAAAATCAGCACCGGCGGCAAGGTGTTGGTTGGGGTGATGCTGGCGGTTGAGGTGGCGGTGGCGCTCGGCGTCGGGCTGATGGGCGCGGGCGTGGTCGGGATATCGGTCACGGTGGGCGGGAACGTGACGGTCTGCGACGGCGTGAGGGTCGGATTGAGGGGCAGAATCACGTCCTCGCGCATGAAGGCTTCATCAAGTCGGCGGGTGCGAGGGTTGTAATCCAGCAAATACCACTCGCTGTCAGGGTCGCCCCCGGCACGGCCAATCACGCAGACCACTGTCCCTTGCCGGGCTTGTTCAAGGATGGCGCCATTGGTCGATGGCCTATCACGGATGATGGCAACCGGCGCGGCGATCTCGAAATCTTGACAGGGCGGCACGGCGGTAGGGCTGGGAAAGGGCGTCACGACGGGCGCGGCTGCGGTGAAGACGATGGCGCGGGCTTGGGTGGCGCTGGCGATCAGGTCGGCGCGTTGTGTGGCCTCGGTAATCCCCAGCCCCCCGGCGCGGATATAGGTTTGCAGCCCCGTCCACACGTAATAGCCGCCCAATCCTACCGCCATGGCGATCAGGAATACCAACCAGCCCGGCAGCCCGCCAGATGACTTGTGTCGGTGGATTGACCCGCGAGACATCGCCCGTCCTTTCAATGCTTACTGCTCTTACTGCAATTTTTTTGACCACACAGGCCGCAGAGGAAAACCCGATAACAAACTTATAGCTTCCCGTATCGCTTGCCTTTTCTCATCACTCAAGACTCTTCACTTCCCTATTAGAACACGTTGCAACCTTTTGACCAGCCCGTGCGTATTAAGAGTATGTCAAACGCACTTAAATCGTAGTTCGCCGGAGGGGCAAAACATCATGACTGACCAGAACGATCCCAAAGCCAAGCGTGACGAAAAAGATTATAAGGTTGAATTCGCCTTCAGTTTTGAAGGGCTTGCCGATCAAGTCGGTAAGATGTTCGGCGGCGTGGGCGAAGACCCGATTGAGTCGCAGCATCAGACCGATCTTGAAAACACGACCAGCGCCAAAGTCAAACTGGGCGCCAGCGCTGGCAAGTTCACCGTCAGCGCGCTCGACCTGCCCGGCACGCTGATCACCGTCGATTCGCTGCATGTCGGCAAGCTGGAGTTCGTGGTCAGCCGCCGCAATGACGAGACCAGCGTCCGGTTGGAGCCGCAATCTTTCAGCGGGCTTCGCAGCTTGATTAGCAGCATCGGGCGCAAGAACAACCTGCACACCCATGTCGAAATCAGCCCCGCCGTGCCGGTCAATCTGACCATCGACAGCAGCACGGGCGACGCGCACCTTGACCTGCGCGGCTTGAACCTCAGCCAATTGAAGACCGATGCTGGTTTCGGCCCGGTGGTCATCTATTTGCCGGAAAGTGAAACCGGTTATAAGACCTATGTCGAGGGCGGCGTCGGGCCGATGAAGGTTTATCTGCCCGCCCAGAACCCCGCAAAAATCAAAATCGAGGGCGGCGTCGGCCCCTTGTCGGTGATTTTGCCAGAGGATGCCGACCTCGACCTCAGCATTGAGGGCGGTGTGGGGCCTGTCAGCGTGATTGTGCCAGAAGGCACGGCCTTACAGGTCAAGAAGGAAAGCGGGCTTGGGCCGTTCCAACTGCCGGACAGCCTGCGGCGTGGTAGCAAAGAGGACACCTTCTTCACCGAGGGCTATGATCTCGCTCAGCGTAGCGTGCGCCTGTCCCTTGAGGGCGGCGTCGGGCCGACCCGCCTGCGTTTCGGCACGGAAGAAGCGGACGCCGAGGCCAAAGCACAAGCCAAGTCCAAGCGTAAGAACGACGAAGAATAACCGGACTCCGACCCCAACCCCTAAATCCCCCGCCAGAGCAAGGCGGGGGATTTTTTGGGGTTAAGCTATCAGCCATCATTTCTTCCCTCAAATAGAGGCTGAGTAGTTACGATAACGGGATGTATCGCTTTCTTGGTTGGCATGTTCCTCGGGACGCGCCGCGAACCGAGTATCGAAATCGTAGAAATTGAAGGGTAAGAATAATTTACTTTGGGTCGGGTAACTCGCTCATAACGAGGTTGTAAGCTATCCATCTGGCCTATTTTCAATCATCCTAATGGAGCATTTATAACCAAATCTATTCCGTTTTGTACTATAAAGAGATGAAGGACTATCTGAATCTAAGAGGGGAGCAAGAGGATGACTCACACCAAGACTGTGCGGCGTAGCGATTTCTCGCCTCGCCGTTGCCGCCTTGGGCGGCGCGATGGGTGCGCCGCAAGAACTTCCGGTTGCCGCAATGGATTTCCATAATACCAGTCGTGGCACTCGCGACATTGATGCCATGACCACCCCGATGCTTTTGGTCGTCGAACCGGCCATTACACCCGTCCCCTAACTGTCCGTTCAAACATGGAGTCCAAGCAGATGGTCGATCTCGGATATACGCTCTCATCAGAAGAACATTCCCCAAGTACGTTGGTACATAACGCTCGTAAGGCAGAAGAAGTCGGGTTCGCCTTTGCGTCGATTTCAGACCACTTCCACCCGTGGATCCCGAAGCAAGGACATAGCCCCTTTGTCTGGGCAGCCCTGGGCGGTATCGCACAAGTAACCCAGAATATCAAGGTTTTTACGGGTGTGACGTGTCCGCTGATTCGCATTCATCCGGCCATCATCGCGCAATCAGCCGCGACGATGGGTTGCCTGATGCCCGGACGGTTCATGCTCGGACTCGGATTGGGTGAAAATCTGAATGAGCATATTACCGGTGAGGCGTGGCCGCCTTATGAGATACGTTCGGCGATGTTCGAGGAAGCGGTTGAGATCATCCGTCTGCTCTGGCAAGGCGGCAACCGTTCGTACTATGGCGATTTCTATACCGTGATTAACGCCCAGATTTATGACCTGCCCGATACGTTGCCGCCTATCCTGATAGCGGCAGCGGGCGATAAGTCAGGGGAATTAGCCGGACGCATAGGCGATGGCCTGATCAATACCTCGCCTGATACAGAGGTGATTGAAGCTTTCGATAAAAGCAGTGACAACAAACGACCCAAATATGGTCAAGTGAGTGTGTGCTGGGCGAAGGACGAGAAAACCGCTATCAAAACGGCCTATGAATGGTGGCCGACGGCAGGCTTGGAAGGGCCGTTGAATTATGAACTGCCATTGCCCATCCATTTTGAGCAGGCCGCCAAAGGTGCGCGTGAAGAAGATGTCGCCAAGAAAATCACATGCAGTCACGACCCTAAGCGCCACATCGAAGCGATTCACAAATATATCGACGCGGGCTATGACCATGTTTATGTGCATCAGATTGGGCCAGACCAAGACGGCTTCTTCGAGTTTTACAAGAAGAACATCCTGCCGGAATTTCAATCTGACGGTAAATAGCCACCCATTAACGGTTTCAACCTAAAGCATAAAAGTGAGCAACCCTCATGGATGAGCAAAACAAATCGTTCTGGCACAAAACAGGCACTATGCGCCCCGCTTTTACACCGCTAGAGGGGGCGGTCAAAATCGATGTCGTGATTGTGGGTGCGGGGTTAACGGGTTTAACTGCCGCAGCCTTGCTCATGCAAGCTGGAAAACAGGTCATCGTCCTAGAGGCGCATGAGGTTGGCTCTGGCGCAACAGGCGACACCACAGCCCATATCACCGCGCTCTTGGACACACGCTACCATGACATCGCGGAAAATTTCGGCGCAGAGGGTGCGCGCCTAATCGCTAAATCACATACAGATGCCATTGAACAAATCGCAAATCTGGTTCACACCTATGAGCTTGATTGCAATTTCAAGTGGGTTGATGGCTACGTCTATACCAAAGATCAGAACGAAATCCCCGCGCTTGAAAAAGAACTCCTTGCGATGCAAGACGCGGGTCTGGCGGTAGAGATGAAAACCGGCGTCGGCTTGCCGTTTCCCATCGTGGCCGCGCTCTGCTTACCCAAGCAAGCGCAGTTCCACCCACTGAAGTATCTGTACGGGCTGGCGAATCAACTCGTCTTACGGGGCTGTGAAATCCACACCCAATCACGCATCACCGCCATTGATGAAAATGATGCAGGCGTTTTAATCAAAACTGAAAACGGGATGGTTCGGGCGAATACGGTTTTTCTGGCGACGCATGTCCCCCCGGGTCTGCATTTCGTCGATACACAGATCGCGCCTTATCGCACCTATGTGATGGCCTTCAAAATCGAACAGCAAATCATAGCGGGTTTATTCTATGACACCGAAGACCCCTACCATTACACCCGTATCTTTGAGCAAGATGGCGAGACGTGGCTGATTGTCGGCGGCTATGATCACAAGACCGGTCAGCAAGACGATACAGAGGCCAGCTATCATGCGCTAGAAGCCTACAGCAGGGAGCATTTCACCGTCTTATCCATCGAAGCGCGTTGGTCGGGTCAGGTTTACGAATCGGCTGACGGGATGGCTTATATCGGCGCACTGCCAACTTCTAAGCATATCTATATCGCCACTGGCTACTCTGGAAACGGCATGACCTATGCCAATATCGCTGCGCGACTGGTCAGTAATCAGATTCTGGGGCAAGAAACCCCTGTGAACGACATCTACAGTGTATCCCGCATCAAGCTATTGGCCTCTGCGGAAGAATATCTCAAAGAGAATCTGAATGTAGCGGCTCAATTTATAGCTGACCGGTTGCGTGGCTATGAGCATAACTATGATGAAATCCATCCGGGTATGGGGGAAGTCGTCAAAATCGACGGCGACATGATTGCCGCCTATCGGGATGAATCTGGTCAAATGCACCTCAACTCGGCGGTATGCCCTCACCTGAAATGTATTGTGGATTGGAACAACGCCGAAAAAACGTGGGACTGCCCATGTCATGGTGGCCGCTTCAACCCTACAGGCAAATGGATTGAAGGCCCGCCGATGCACGATTTACAGGCGATAGAAAAGAATTAGCTAACTACTCAGCCGCTATTTGAGGGGAAAACGGGATTTTGACCGCTACTCAGCCCAATCATCTGAGGGAAGAATTCCCACACGCCTCAGCCAATTTGACGCGCTACATCATCAAATTGAGGGAAGAAATGATGGCTGAGTAGTTACGAATTGACAACTCATTATGACCAAACTTGACCGCCTCTTCGCCATTCTGCTCCATCTACATGCCCGCCGTCGGGTGCGCGCTCAAGACCTCGCGCAAAAATTCGAGGTCAGCGAGCGCACGATTTATCGCGACATGAAAGCATTAGGCGAAATGGGCATCCCTATCACCGCGCTGGCAGGCACAGGCTATGCGCTGATGGAAGGCTTTCAATTGCCGCCGCTCATCCTCTCACCCGATGAGGGATTAGCGTTAACCATTGGGGCGCGGATGTTCGTTCGATATGCGAGTGGCAAAATCAGCCGTCACGCCGAGGTCGCGCTCCAAAAAATCGAGGCAGTCCTACCACCGCCAACACGTCAACACGCGCAAACCGGCGGTCAGCTCATCGAATTTTTTCCACCACAACATCGTCTCAATTTTGATAGTCCCAACATCCAAAGCGTATTAGACGCAATTTCGACGCGGCGTGTGCTGTCATTGCGCTATCAAGACCGTGATGAACGTATCACCGAACGCGAGGTGGAACCCGAACGCCTGAATTATTCTGATGGTGCGTGGTACATCACTGGGTATTGTCGGCTACGGGCAAGTTTGCGGAGTTTTCGACTGAATCGTGTGGTTGACCTGCGCGTGACTGATGAGAAATTTACGCCACGCCTTATCTACCCTACGACTCCGATACTCCAGATCGTTCATATACGATTTAGCAAAGGCATTATCTCACGGGTGCGAGAACGGCAACATTACGGCTTCACACACGAGGAATCATCAGACATCTGGGTGTATCAGGTGAATCAATTTGAAGAAATCACGCCGTGGATTATGGCCTTTGGCGCACAAGTTGAGGTGCTATCACCACCGGAGTTACGAGCGCGATTGCGCCAAGAAGCAGAAACACTCATAAAACTCCTGACATAAGGTTGTCAGGAGGCCAATGCTACGCTTAGGGGGTTAATTCAGACACCCCACAGGAGCAAGTACCCCATGAACCATGTCATCGAAACCGTGATTTTCAAGCTTAATTCAGGTGTGAGCGAGGCTGATTTTTTGGCAGCAGCACAGCCTACCTTCGATTATCTTAAAACCGTGCAGGGCTATGTCAAGCGTGAACTGAGCGTCACATCCGAAGGGCAATGGCTGGATATTGTGCATTGGTCAGACATGGAGTCCGCGTTGAAAGCCGCTGATGAGCTTATGACTCACCCCGTCGGTCAAGCTTTCGGGGCGCTCATCGACTTCAGTACGACTACCATGTTCCATGCCGCGCCGAAACTGAGCAGTTAAGCATCGGTATCAGACATCAAAACAGGCTGACTGCCATAACTGGGCAAGTCGGCCTGTTTTATGATTCTCCTAAATGACGAACCGCCCAGACCACCCGTTGCACCGCGCTGATGGAGACCAATAGGCCAAAAATCGCCATCAGCGGCGCAAGCCAATGAGGGAACAAGTAAAATAGGCCATAAGCAATCACCGTTTCTGCCCCCTCAATCAAGCCAACCGGCATGGTGATAGAGGTCAATTCGGCGCGTTGTTTTGCGCCGTGCTGACGGCGCTCTAACAAGGCCGATAAATACAAAAACGACCCCGCATTGATATAAAATGTGGCTAACATGAAGGCCAGCGCCAGCCAAACGTTGTCTTGCGGCATACTGAGCGCCAATCCCAGCGGAATCGCCGCATAAACCACGAAATCAATCATGATGTCCAGATAGCCGCCCAAATCGGATTGGGTCTTTTTGACCCGCGCCAGAGTCCCATCAAGGCCATCTAGAATCCGGTTTAGCGCCCACAAAGCCAGACCAATCCCATATAACCCTAGCCCCGCCGTGACAGCCGCAGCAATCCCAGCCCCGCCGCCCAACAACGTTAGGGTCAGGGGACTGACACAACAGCTTATCTGCTTGGCGATGGGAGATAGGGTGCGTTCTTTGAACTGGCGAAGTGGGGTATCAATCATGGTAGTCGCTTTACCAACCAACGCAACACAGACCATGTGCGCCCGGCCTTGAATTCACGCAGTAACAGGTTTGAAATGGCTTTTTTGGCGATGTCTGAATAGGTTGGATACGGATGAATAATGCTATTCAAGCCGCTTAAGCTGATTTTTTTCTTAATGACCAGTGTGTATTCGGTAATCATCTCGCCAGCGCGTTCGGCCACGACCGTTGCGCCCAATAACTCACTCCCCCCGCGATACACCAACTTAACGAATCCGTCAGTATCCCGTTCGGCCACTGCGCGGTCTCCGTCATGCATCGGCAGCGTAAAGGTTTTGACCTGTCCGCCGTATTTTTCCCGTGCTTGCGCCTCAGTTAAGCCGACATGCGCCACTTCCGGCTCGGTAAATGTCACCCACGGCAGCGCCTCATCGTGACCGTTGCCGCGCCCCAAAGGGATGAGCGCATTTCGGGCGGCCACCCCGCCCTGAAAACCGGCGTAATGCGTAAATTTTGGCCCCGTCGTCACATCGCCCACGGCGTAAATATGCGGGACGTTGGTCTGGAGCTGCGCGTTGACCGTGATGCCTTGCGCGGTATATGCCACGCCCGCCCGTTCCAGATTCAGCGTGTCGATATTGGGCGCACGCCCCACCGCGACTAAGAGCATATCCCCGTTGACGGATTGCCCATTTTTCAGGTGTAAGGTGATGTCATCCCCTGAACCGCTAACCCGTTCGACCCGAGACTCGATAAAAGTCACCCCCTCACGAGTCAAGACTTGACGGATGACCGCGCCCGCTTCAGGCTCATCCCGCCCTAAAAGTTGTTCACCAATCACGGTGACTCGTGCGCCCAGTCGCGCATAGGCTTGCGCCATCTCCAAGCCAATCGGCCCCGCACCCATCACCAAAAAATGTACGGGTAGGCGGTCATTATCAAACAAGCTGGCATTGGTGTGATACCGCACCGATTCCAACCCTGCAATTGATGGGACGGCGGCACGCCCGCCGCTGGCAATCACGATTTTGGAAGCGCTTAACTGGCGCTCTCCCACTTGGATGGTATGCGCGTCGAGAAACTTCGCTTCGCCCAAAATTACCTCGACTCCGCGCTTACTGACTTGTTCCGGTGTCTCAAATTGATACACCTCTTGAATCACGGTCTGTAAGTGGTCACGAACCACACGCATATCCACAACAGGCGCAGACGTATCTATCCCAAACTGAGGGGCGATACGGGCGGCATGAGCCGTGCGTGCCACCTTTAGCAAGGCTTTACTGGGGATGCAACCCGTCCAAGTGCAATCTCCGCCGATGCGCTCTCGTTCAATCAAAGCGACTTTTTTACCTACTTCACCCAATGTAATCGAAGCGGTCAGCCCCGCTGAACCTGCTCCGATAACGATGACATCATATAGATCTATCATTCTAGTTCCTCTGGAGTGCCGATAGATTGGCTTGTTTTAAACCGCTGGAATAAAAATGATATAAAAACGCTGCACATTAGAATTATGCTTGATAATATCAATGTTTCTGGTTTCAAATGCCACTCCCCAGACGTTAAATTCCCCTCTAGTGATGCCCCAATACTGACAAAGGAAAAAACCCCAGCCAGATTGCCTAGCCCGGTTGCTAAGATAAAAATCAAGAAGTTAATCCTTAAATTACCCGCGAGAACATTCACGAGATCATACGGCAAGTAAATTAGGCGCATGATGAGTACCGTCTGAAAGGGCTTCTTTTGAAGCATCTTGGTAAATCGATGGATCGAAAGCCCATCTTTTGCTGGTTGGGGGATTTCATCGCTAGATGTCCACCACCCAAGGGTATAAGGCAGTACGGCTGAAAGCAATCCAGCAAAGAACACGTACAAGAAACCCGGCCATAAGCCGAATATGACCCCGCCCAGCACTGTTAATAAGCTTGCGGGAATGAGCAGCACTGGGCGGATAAAATACATCAGGAGATAGAGTGAGAACCCATACGGCGAGTTTCTCAACACATCTTGAATTTGGTTTGCCAAATCGGGAAAAGTTAGGCCGTTCTCAGCCATATACCACTGTGTAAGCATGACTAGGGCGATCCAAATAGACGCCGTAATCACAATCTTACGGCGGGCTATTAGCCCAGTCCAAATACGCTGGTAAAGTGCTTCAACCATCCATGTCCTCCTCGGGATTTTCTATATGACCACCTCTCACATGTAATCTAGTCACAGGCGGGTGCTAGTTGTTGAGCGCCTTTTCAATCTCAGTCAGGAGGATTTCTGGTGTTGCATTGAAAATACGCGCCCCATTAATGAGGAAAGCGGGGGTACCGGGCAAACCTAGCTCACGCGCTCGTTGTTCATCATATTGAACCGTCTGGCGATGTATCCCTGCCTCATAACATGTTCGCAGTGCCGTGACATCTAAGCCAACCGACTCTCCAAGTGCCAATAAATCACCTTGTGAGTTATTCGGGTTTACTTGTGTATAGAGCGCGTCATGATACGCCCAGAACTTGGGTTGATCTTGGTCAAGCGCACATTGTGCAATTTGAGCCGCCATTCGGTCATAATTAGGCGAAATCACTGGGAAGTCACGGAAAATGAAGCGAACTTGGTTAGGGTATGCCTCAAGGATATTATCGATGATGCCCGCCTGATGCCAAGCTCTGCACGCGCTACACGCATACGCCCCATATTCAATAATGGTCACAGGTGCATTAGCGTCTCCCAAAATGGGATCTAACTCGAGACGACTGACAGACTGTGGTGAAATAGGTGTGATCTGTCCCACGGCGGAAATAACCATAACAATAGCGATGAGTATTCCTATCATACCGATGATAAGGAGGGGTGTGCGATTGGCGGTTTTGTTGTGGGTTTTGGACTTCCGTGGCATTACAGTTCCCTTTTAAGAATAGAATACGTTTCAAGATTGGCTCATGTTCAAATCGAGTGGTGTAGGGACGGCATTCCTGCCGTCCGTTTTCGGAACAGGCGGACGCCCAGAAGGGCGTCCCTACAGTCACAATCGTTTCACACAGCCTGAACATGAGCCTCAAGATTTGTGTTTAAGGAACATCAATGCCATAGACTTCGGTTTCTGGACGGAAGGCAAACCAAGCGAACCAGAAATGTGGGAAAGCCAATTCTTGGCGTAGTTGGCTTCCTTTTAACGCACCGTCAATCGCTGTACCAAAGATATTCCATACACTTCCAGTCGCGTCATCTAAGATTTTCCCATCACTTTCAAGGCGGAACGTTAGCACTTGCCCATCTAATTCGCGATTATACAGCGCGGCCATCCCAACATCTCGTGAGTCATCAATGCTAGACTCATCAAGCGCACTGGTCGCGCCGGGTTGCCAAATAGCAACGACCTGACGCTCACCAATTTGGTCATTAATCACCCCTAACTCGGCCAAAATGGGGAAGGGATAAGCCATCGCCTGACCTGCCAACAATCCGGCTAATACTCGTTCCGTGGGTGGTAAACGGTCATCAAACTCCCCACGGAACAAAAAGGGTTGGGACGTGCTGTCATAACCGACATACGGGTTAGTCCCATAATTACGCCCAGACCGAGATAGGACTTGTCCATCAGGGAATTGTTCGCTAAATGCACCGAAACTCACCACTTGAGAAGGCAACATTTCTAATTGCGCGCCAGTATATTCCCCGACAATCCCTTCACCCGTGAACTGCTGCCACCAACTTTCGGTTTGCTCATCCCACATAATCAAATCGCTGTTGCGGAGCAACCCAGACACACCTAAACGCAATGTCTGTCCATCAATCTGGCGCTTAAAGACAACCGCGCTATTGCAGAGTGGGCAAAAAGTTATCGCAATGGGTGAGTTACCAAACAGGTCATTGACGATTTCATGTCGTGTCAAAATCGCCAATGGATAGGCACGAGCAATACCATCCAACTCAAAAGCAATCACGGGCGACTGAGGTCGTAACCATGTTCCAGCATCTTCGAGCGATTCAAATGTCGGGCTATCAATCGGAGGAATACCGTCACGCGGGACTCCGCCTGATAAGATTTCATCGAATACACCTACTTGAAAGAGACAGAAATCCGTCTCCCAAATACTAGAAATGCCTTGTGGTCTACACTCAGACTGCGCTTTAGAAGTCGATGGAATCGCAAACAATAAAGCACTCAGACCTACATAGGTCAATGACAATAACGCTATTTGAATCATCCGCTGACGCATGGTTAATCTCCCCTTATGGGCTTGTCAAAGTCTCGGGCTGGATTGTGATGTGTTCTTGAAATAAAGCGTCGATTTGTTCAATGGTAAGCGCTCCAAAGTGACGGGAAGCAATAACGCCTTGTTCGTCAACGATGAAAGTGCTTGGATAACTTAAAATACCGAACTGAGATTGAATAATCCCACGTTCATCCAACGCCAATGGGAATGTCAGGCCGAAATCATCCCTAAATTCACGAACAACAGATGAACTTTCACTGTTATTCACCGCGATGATTGTGAAATCTTGTCCCGCATATCGCTCAAATTGGGCTTGAAAGGCGGGCATCTCAACCCGGCACGGGCCGCACCATGTCGCCCAAAAATTGAGCAAGACAATCTGTCCGCGCATTCCAGATAATGAGATTGTTTCGCCTGTGTCCGTCATCGTCGTGAAATCAGGTGCAAGATTGCCGACTTCTAAACCTATAAGCAGGGCTTCTGGGGTTTGGCGCGGGTTGGTCGAGGCGGGCGTCAAAATTTCTGAAGCCCCCCCAGTCATCAAACCAATCACGTCTTCTTCTAATCCTATGGAAAAATC
>Ga0105044_10006792_pt1 | contig 15753 bp, 13 predicted proteins | sample MAT01_FD_78092 | JGI IMG/M metagenome (GOLD analysis project Ga0105044, IMG submission 78092) | Freshwater microbial communities from Lake Fryxell liftoff mats and glacier meltwater in Antarctica - MAT-01 | ecosystem: Environmental > Aquatic > Freshwater > Ice > Liftoff microbial mat | place... | reverse complement strand
CGCCCTCAGCTGGGACACAGACCCCGGACTGTGGGGCACCGACGCGGACGGCATCGTCTGGCACCGATCGGGCGTCGACTGGGAGCGCGCGGGTGAACTCCCCGGCGCACCACAAGCCTTTCTCGCCACGCCCGACGCGTTGTACGCCGCCGCCCACGACGACGCCGGCGTCACCGGGATCTACCGCGCCACCGACGACGGCCGCACCTGGGATCGCATCTACCGGGACGGCGACCAATGAGGTGTGCCCCGAGGGTCGTGCCCTCCTCGACGATCAGGTCGAGCGACTTCAGGAGGTCGTCGATCGCGTCGTCCTGGTCGCCCGTGGCGGTATCCCCGAGCACGTTGAAGAGGTCGCGGCTGGGATGATCCGGGGCGACCACGATCATCCCCCACGCCCGCGAGGTGGGCCGTCAGGAAGCTGGCGAGTCGGCCTCAGAGGTCCTCGCCGAGCCAGCCGGGGGCCCGGTCGAGCAGGTGGTGGCTGACGTCGGCACAGCGGTCGAGCACGTCGCAGAGCTGCTCTTGGCCGCTGAACACGCGGGACAACGACACCTCGACGCGCGCCACGATCGAGAGGCTGCGCTCCGAAGGGTCGGTGGCCGAGGGGTAGGAGTCGATGGCCGACACCTCAAGGGGAAGGTCGGCCCCACCGACGCCGGCCAGCTCCGTGGCCAACAGGAGGAGGTCGGGCCCGTCGGGGAGCGGCGGAAGCGACCAGGTGAAGAGGAGCGGGAACCAGAAGCTGTCCGGGGGGTCGTCCTCCTCGGGCAGGTCGACGATGAGATCCTCGAACGAGAGCAGGGTGCGGGGATCGACCTCGAGGGAGAGGTGAAGATCGAGCGGACCTCCGCAAGCCTCCTCGGGATGGAGGTCGACCTCCCACGCTTGGCGGAGCGAGTACGTCTCCACGAAGTGGCGCTCGTCGTGGACGTGGAAGCCGTGGTCGACCGCGTGGTCCTTGAGGTCGGCCACGAACCCGGGGATGTCGATGGCGGCCATGGGACTACCAGACTGCCACGGCCTCGGGGCCCCGTACGATGCCCGATCATGGAGGACGCCGTTCTGCTCGAGGTCTTGCACGATGCCGCCACCGCGGTGCGCACCGCCCTGGACGGCCTCACCGACTGGGGGAGCGCAGGCACCCGGCCAGGGCAGTACCTCAGCGATCTCGCCGCCGACCAAGCCGCCCTGGCGGTCATCGAGCAGGCGGGGCTCGGTGCCATGAGCGAGGAGTCGGGCCTCCACGGAGCCGACCGCTCGGTCATCGTGGTGCTGGATCCGTTGGATGGCAGCACCAACGCCAGCCGCGGTCTTCCCTGGTACGCCACCAGCCTCTGCGCGGTCGACGGCGACGGCGCCCGCGTGGCGTTGGTGGTCGATCAGGCGAGCGGCACCCGGTTCGAAGCCGTGCGAGGTGGCGGGGCTCGCGTCGACGGTGTGGCCCTCCGACCCAGTGCGTGCCGCGCGCTCGGCGAGGCCATCGTGGGGCTCTCGGGCTATCCGCCGACCTGGTTCGGGTGGAAGCAGTTCCGCGCGCTGGGCGCCGTGGCGCTCGACTTGTGCGCGGTTGCCGGAGGTCGCCTCGACGGGTACGTGGACTGCAGCCCGAGCGCCCATGGGTCCTGGGACTATCTCGGAGGTCTGCTTGTCTGTCAGGAGGCCGGGGCCATGGTCGTCGACGCATACGACCGACCTCTCCTCACGCTCGACCACGCGGCTCGCCGCACGCCGGTGGCGGCCGGCACGCCCGAGCTGCTCGCAGAGGCACTGGCGGCTCGTCGCCGCTTTGCCGAACACGAGCCGTGGGCGTCCGAGCGATCACTAGCCTGACGCAGTGATCGCCCGCACCCATCGCGCCGCCCTCAGCGTGTTCCGTCGCCTCCCGGTGGGGGCTCGGCGCCGTGTCGTGCGCGCGCTCGCGCCGTCCTACACGGTCGGATCGATCTGCATCATCGAGCGGGCCGACGGGGCCTTGCTGCTCGTGCGCCTCGCGTATCGGGATCGCTGGGGCCTCCCCGGCGGCCTGCTCAAACGAGGCGAGACCACAGCAGACGCGGCTCGTCGGGAGGTCCGCGAGGAGGTGGGGTTGGACGTGCGCTTGGTGCGGGAGCCTCACGTCGTGGTGGACAGCGACGCCCAGCGAGTGGACGTGATCTTCCGGGCGGTGTTGGCCGACGGTGTCGATCCGGCCCGGGCTCGGCCGGTGTCGCCCGAGATCGTCGAGGTCGGCTGGTTCCCGCCCGACGCCCTACCCGAGCTGCAGCACGAGGCGAGCGGAGCCTTGGTGGTGGCGGCCCGCGTGGACGCGGACTGGCTCAGCTCCCCAGCGAGGAGACCAGGCGACGATGCCGGGCCGAGCAGGGGTGCCGAAGCTTCGTGAGTGCCTTGGCCTCGATCTGACGGATCCGTTCCCGGGTGACGTTGTAGCGACGGCCCACCTCGTCGAGCGTGAGGGGCTGGTCGCCCTCGAGGCCGAACCGCAGCGAGAGGATCTCCCGTTCGCGGGGGTTGAGGTAGTCGAGCAGGTCCTGGAGGTCGTCCTTCGCCAGCGAGAGCGCGGCGGCCTCGAACGGCGCCTCGGCGTTGTCGTCGGCGAGGAGGTCGCCCAGCTCGGCGTCGTCCTCACCGATCGACACGGACAGCGACACGAGGTCGGGGGCGGCGTGCAGCGCCACCTCCACGCGGTCGATCCTCATGCCCGTCTCCTCCGCCAGCTCGGCGGGGGTGGGCTCTCGACCGAGGGTCTTGAGCAGGTTGGCCGACGCCTTCGACACCACCGCCATCGTGTCGACGAGGTGGGAGGGCAGCCGGATCGTGCGTGCCTTGTCGGCGATGCCTCGACCGATCGACTGCCGGATCCACCAGGTGGCGTAGGTGGAGAACTTGAAGCCCTTGCGATGATCGAACTTCTCGACCGCCCGCATGAGCCCGAGGTTGCCCTCCTGGATGAGGTCGAGCAGGGTCATCCCGGTGCCCTGGTATCGCTTGGCGATCGAGACGACGAGCCGCAGGTTGGACTGGATGAACGTGCGCCGAGCCACCTCGGCGGCGTCGATCCTCCCCACCAGGACGGCCTTGTGCGATCGGGACGGAGACGTGGAGCTCAGCTCGACGTCGGCCAGGCGGCCGGCTTCGATCGCCTGCGCCAGATCCACTTCCTGCTCGGCGGTGAGCAGCGGAAAGCCGCCCAGCTCGCTCAGGTAGCGGCGGGTCAAGTCGACCGTGCTCTCGCTCTCTTTGGAACGGTTGCGCCCGGGCACCGGATCCTCCGTCAGTCGTGGCTCCTGCGGTGGAGCCCCGATCGTTGATCGACGGTAGCGGTCGCCTCCTGAAGCCTCAGGGATGCTCTCAAGGGTCCCTCCGTAACGGCCGATATGAGGCGGAAGGCCCGCCCCCGTCGGCACGGAGGGTGTCGTGAGGCGGCGGGACCATGACGTGACAACCCACCCTGCTCCCGACGCCCGACCTCGCAGCTTGCATCGGCGACTCACCGTCGCCCTTGCCTCGGCAACCGACCGCGCTCGGTTGGCCCAGGTGCTGACGGGCGATCTGAGCTCGGTCAGGACCCCTGGGGGCTCGCCGCTCATCCGCTCGGAGGACCTGTGGATGGCCGCCGGTGGGTTCGCTCAGCTCCGGGCCGCCGATATGGCGCAGCTGCGTTCCCGACTCGACCTCGCGGCCGCTCGCACCGTGCACGATCACGAGACGGCCTCCAGCCAGCTGGAGAGCCTTGCGACCTGGCGCCAGACGTTGATCGACGGCGCCACGTGGGCGCAGGAGACGGACGCGGCGCTGGTCGACCTCCACGAGGCCGTCGCAAGCGCGCGGGCCTTGCTCACCGATCGCCAGCACGAGCAGCGGGCGACTCAGCAGGGCCTCGATCGGGTGCTCGAGCAACGTCAAGCGGCCGCTCGGGCCATCGACGAGGCCGACGGTGAGCTCGGCGAGATGACAGGTCTCGGCATGGACGAGAGCGGTCTGCGGCGGGAGCTCGAGGCCGCCGGCCGGGCCGTGCAGGACGCGGAGGCGGCGCACACCCAGGCCATCGCGCTGCTGGAGGAGCGTCGCGCCGAGCACGCTGGGATCCAACAGGGTCGGGCCGACCTGGCGGCCATCACATCGCTTGCGCAGCCCAAGGCGATCGACGGAGCCGTTCGGGCCGTCGTCGAGGCGCTGGTGTCCCTGCGCACGGTCTCCTCGGGCTTCGATGACATCGACCCTCAGGCCGTCGCGCTCGCCTACGCCTGGAGCGACCTCACCTCCGATCTGGCTCAGATGCCCCCGGACGCGAACGCGCCCACCGAGGACGAGCTGGGCGAGGCGCGGGCTCGCCTCGCCAAGGTCGAGGCCGAGCTGGCCGAGGTCGATGTGGCCGTCCAGTCCTCGGCCCTCACGGCCGCGGAACGAGCCGCGATCGATTCGGCCCACACCGCCGCCCTGGAAGCCGAGGAGCGCGTCGGTCGTAGGGTCGGCGCCGCCTCGGCCCGCAAGCGCGCCGAGGAGGCCCGCGCGGCGGAGCGGGCACTGCTCGATCGTCACGGCTTCCCCGCGTACATCGACGTCGTCATCACCGGCGGCCGTTCGGGTGCGGTCGACCCGCGGCGAGCCGGCCTCGTGCGCGAGCGGTTCGACGCCGCAACGGCGGTGGACGCGCTCAACCGGGCGGGGCAAGCCTCGCCCGAGCGCCAGCACCTCGAGTCCGAGCGCCGTCGCCTGCACGCCCACGTCATGGAGGTGCTCGGTGTCGACCCGGCGGACCGGACGCTCGATCTCCTGAAGGCCCACCGACAGGTGCCGAAGGACCTACAGGCAGACCTCATCGACGCCCTGGCCGAGGCCGGTGATCGGCCCGTCGGCATCTCGCTGGAGACCGCCGCGGTGGCCTTCCTCGAGACCCATGGGATCGTCCTCGCTGACCATCCCGACGAGGACGGATGGAGCGGCTGGCCGCCCGTCGATCTGACATCGGGCACGCCCGACGTCGCCGAGCAGGCCGCGGAGGCCACCTCGGTGGACGCGCTGATCGAGGCGCTCGCGCGCGACATCGATGCCGCTCAGTCCGAGGTGGATCGTCTCGCCGAGGAGCTGCACCTCGCCGAGCGCTCGGTGGTGGCCTTCGAGGGAGAGCTGACCGTTCGGGCCGGAGAGGACGTCGCCCGCGTGCAGCGGGCGTCGGCCGCCGAGCGGCTGCGCACCCAGATCGAAGTCGTGATCGCGTCGCTGGAGCGAGCCGAGCAGGCGGCCCGCACCGAGATCGCCCGCGCCGAGCCGCGGCTCGTCGCGGCGGAGGGCGAGTTCGACCGGGCCGCGGCCGCGATGAGCGACATCGCCCGCCAGGCTCGCAAGCTCGCCGAGGAGCTTCCGATCGACCAGCGGCCCGAAGGCGACCCCCTACAGGGGTTGGTGGTGCTCGCGAGTCGCCTGCGGGCTCACGCCGAGGTACTGGATCCCGAGGTCACGCAGGCCGAGTCGGCGCTCGCCACCGTGTCCGCGCAGCTCGAGGAGGCACTCGCGGCGGCTCGTCTCGCCACCGCCAGCGCGGACGGCCCCCAGAGCGAGGATCTGATCGCGGCGCTGGAGCAGATCTTCGAAGGAGCGGAGGCGGCCAACCTGATCGTGCTCGATGAGCCCTTCGTCGGCGTGGACCAGGCCGTTCGGGTCGAGCTGCTCGACACGCTCCTCAAGGTCGGTGCTGACCGGCAGGTCGTGCTGCTGTCGGAGGACCCGGATGTACTCGGATGGGCGATCGAGCTCCCGGCCGACGTTGCCGCGGCCATGCCGGCGGACGCCCTCCTCGCTCAGCTGCAGCGCGCCAACCGCGATCTCGCGGCCGCTTCTGTTGGCTCGGCCGCCCCTGTCGACATCACCGAGCTGGCAACGGTGCCGGCCCTGACCCGATCCGAAGCCGTCTCGTCCCCGTCCCCGTCCCCTTCCTCGTCCCCCGAACCCCCGCTCGACGCGCCGACCACCCGCCGGTGGGCGGGCCAGCGCTGACCCCCGGACCCGTTCCGAACAGGAGATCTGCCGTGTTCCGCACGACCCACATCCGCACCAAGCTGGCCGTGGCCCTCACGATCCCGCTCGTCGCCCTGGTTGGCCTCGCCGGGTTCGAGGTGCTGTCGGCCGAGGACGACGTCTCCGCGGCCCGAGCCCAGGCGGATCTGGCCGAGTCCTCGGTCGGCCCCGGCAGCCTCGTGGTCCACCTCCAGAACGAGCGCAACCGAGCGGCGATCGACCTCATCGGCCTGGATGACGGCGGTGCCATCGCGGTGGCGACCAACGCTGACGCCCGCGCCCTGGTCGACCCGGCGGCCGAGCAGTTTCGCACCGCGGTCAACCGTCGCGGTGCCGAGGTCCAGACCGCCTTCGCTCCGGCGTGGGCGGCCATCGAGGGGCTCGAGGCGCTACGCAAGGACGTCGACGCCTACTCCGGCCCGTTGGCTCCGTCGAGCCAACCGTTCGCCGATGAGGTGTTCCAGCGCTACACGGACATCATCGAGGCCTTCTTCGACGGTACGTCCGCCACCGCGTTGACGGTCGACGACTCGGCCCTGCGCAACGGGGTGGAGATCGTGGACGCCACGACGCGTCAGACCGAAGTGCGGGCTCGCATCGTTCGCACGCTGGTTCAGGCCCAGATCACGGGCGACCTCGGTGAGCCGGCCATCCGCCAGGAGGTGGCGGCCCTCCGGGAACGCAGTCGGGGCTTCGACGAGGACATCCGCACCAACGCCAGCGGGGCCTATGACGGAGTGGCCGACGCCACCCTGGCCGAGGCGGGCGTGCAGAGCTTCAACCGCCAGGTGGACGACTACCTCGTTGGCGCCAGCATTGACGTCAACCAGCTGCTCGAGTCGGTGAAGTTCGCTCCCGAGACCGGGTACGCCGGCCTCCGTGACCGCGTCGCCGGCCTGCTCGCCGATGCGGCCGGCGGGCTGCAGGGCGATGCGGCCACCCGCCAGAAGGTCTTCGCCATGATCGCCCTCGCGGCGCTGGTGCTGGCCGTCGCGGTCACCTGGCTGGCCAGCCGCTCCATCACTCGACCCCTGCGCTCGCTGCAGATGCAGGCAGAGGAGATGGCCGGCACCCGCCTTCCCCAGGCCGTGCGCCGGATCCTCGACACGCCTCCCGGCGAGGATGTCGTCATCCCGAAGGTCGTCCCGATCGTCGTGGACACGAAGGACGAGGTGGCCGAGGTGGCCGCCGCGCTGAGCGCCGTGCAGGCCAGTGCCGTCGATCTGGCCGTGGAGCAGGCCGTGCTCCGTCGCAACATCTCTGACTCCTACGTGAACCTGGGCCGACGGAACCAGAACCTCCTCAGCCGCCAGATCGACTTCATCACGGACCTCGAGCGCAACGAGACCGATCCCGACACGCTCGAGGGCCTCTTCCGTCTCGACCACCTCGCCACACGGATGCGTCGCAACGCCGAGTCTCTGCTGGTGCTCGCGGGCGTGGACCCGCCCCGCCAGTGGTCCGCTCCCGTCAAGCTGTCGGATGTCGTGCGCGCCGCGCTCGGCGAGGTGGAGGACTACCAGCGGGTGGTCGTGCGGCATCTCGAGCCGGCCGCGATCACGGGAGCGGTCGCGGCGGACGTGGCGCACGTCATCGCCGAGCTCATCGAGAACGCGTTGTCCTTCTCGCCCGCCGAGCAGTCGGTGGAGGTGCGCGGCCGCCTGACCACAGAGGGCTACACCGTGGCCGTCACCGACAACGGTCTCGGCATGTCCGTTGACGATGTGGAGCGGGCGAACCGTCGTCTGGCCGGCAAGGAATCGTTCACCGTCGCTCCGTCCCGGTACCTCGGGCACTACGTGGCCGGCCACCTGGCCAGTCGGCTCGGTGTGGTCGTGGAGCTCCAGGACAGCCCGGCCGGTGGCATCACCGCCCGGATCGACGTGCCCATGGGCCTGCTCATCGACGATGAGATCACCGGCCCGCTCGTGACGCCCCCCCGTCCGCCGGTGGCGGCGGCCGAGGCATCGTCGGGCGGCCCGGCTCGCACCCCGAGCGTCGACGCCGCCAGCACGACGCCGGGCGGCCTCCCTCGTCGCGGCGAGCGAACACCCGCGCTGGCGGTTGCCGAGCCCTCCGAGCCCGTCACTGCCCCCGCCCCCGTTCCGGTTCCGGTGGCATCCGCTCCGGCTCCGGTGGCGGCTGAGTCGAACGGGCTCGGCGCATTGGCCATCAGGCCGGTGGGCGGGTCCATGTACAGCGTGGCCGCCAACGGAAGTCGGCCCCGCCCCGCCGAGGTCGCGCCAGTGCCGGCGGCCCCGACAAGCGTGAGCGACGGTCCCACCGCCGCCGGCCTCGCTCGGCGAGTGCCCGGTGCCCAGCGTCCCGACGCGGCCTTCACCCCGCGTGCGTCGGAACCAACGCCCGCGGCCGGATCCGAACCGGTGCGCACCAGCCCTGAGGACGTCTACTCGTTCCTCTCCAGCTTCCAGTCCGGTGTGGCCCGCGGTCGGGCCGATGCTGCCGGTGCCAACGACCCCCAGGAGGACGGCCGATGAACGAGCAGACGCTGAGCGAAGAAGCTCGCAGCTTCAGCTGGCTTCTCAACGGCTTCGTCGAGAAGACGGCGGGAGTCACGGACGCGGTGGCGGTGTCCTCGGACGGGCTGCTGATGGCAATGTCCAGCAGCCTGAACCGAGGTTCTGCCGAACAGCTGGCAGCCATCATCTCGGGCATGGTGAGCCTCGGCAACGGAGCGTCGCAGTGCTTCGGCTTCGATGGGCTCGAACAGGTCATCGTGACGATGCGGCGGGGCTTCCTCTTCATGTCGTCGATCTCAGACGGCAGCTGCCTCGGGGTCGTCTCCTCACGAGGGTGCGACATCGGGCTCGTCGGCTACCAGACGACCCTCCTCGTCGAGCGGGCGGGCGCGGTCCTCACTCCGGCACTGGTCGCGGAGCTCAAGCAGGAGATGCTGGTGTCATGAGCGGAGGTGACGAGGCTCGCGGCGGACACGACTTCGTCCGTCCCTTCATCATGACGGGGGGCCGCACGCGGGCCGATCGACGCGATCTGCGCATCGAGACGATGCTGCAGTCGACCGTCCAGGACGTGCCGCCCGAGCTGCACTCTGAACAGGAGGAGCTCCTCCTGCTCTGCCGGGAGCCGCTGTCGGTGGCCGAGGTGGCGGCCCGTCTCCACCTGGTCGTGGGGGTCGTGGCGGTCATCGCCGGCGACCTCATCGCATCGGGCCTCCTCGACGTCCACCACACCGACCCAGTGGAGATCGAGCTCGACATGCTGACCAAGATGATCGAACGCGTGCGCGCGATCTGATCCCGATCGAACCGGAACAGGAGAACATCGTGCACGCCAACGGAACTCAGCCCCAGCCCCGGACGACCACTCGGATCGTCCCCGTCAAGTTCGTGATCGCCGGCGGCTTCGGCGTCGGCAAGACGACCTTCGTCGGCGCCATCTCGGAGATCGAACCCCTGCGCACCGAGGCCGCCATGACCTCCGTGTCCTCCGGGATCGACGACACCACCCACGTCGGCCAGAAGACCACCACCACGGTGGCCATGGACTTCGGCCGGATCACCGTGGACGAGACGCTCGTGATGTACCTGTTCGGCACCCCCGGCCAGGATCGCTTCGGCTTCATGTGGGACGACATCTGCACCGGCGCGCTCGGTGCGGTCGTGCTCGTCGACACCCGCCGGATCGACCAGTGCTTTCCGGCCATCGACTACTTCGAGGCCAAGCACGTGCCGTTCGTCATCGGTGTGAACGCCTTCCAGGGGGCGCCCCGGTTCGAGCTGGATGAGGTGCGCGACGCACTCGGTGTGGGCGGTCACGTGCCCGTGCTCGATTGCGACGCCCGCCAGAAGGAGAGCGTGAAGCGCACGCTCATCACCCTGCTCGAGAGCCTGGTCACCCAGGCGAGGGCCCGAGAAGGCGTGGCGTAGCGCCGCCTGACTACCCTCGTGCCCTTCTCGGGCGCGTAGCTCAGTTGGCTAGAGCGTCGGCTTTACATGCCGAATGTCGGGGGTTCGAGTCCCTCCGCGCCCACGATTTGTTGTGGAACGCACAACAGGATCGTCCTGGTTCCCCTGGTCAGAGGCAGGGTTTGAAAGACGAGACGAAGGGTTCTTCGGGCCTACTCGGCACGACAGGTCAACCTGTCACCTCAACGCGCGGCAGTCCCCTTGGGGCGGGGTGAATCCGGGGTGGGGGTGCTAGAGGGCGGAGTGGTGCGGTGTGGTTCGCGTACGGTTGCGGTGGTGAGCGACAGGGCTGGGGTCGATGGCGACTGAGAACGTGACGGTGATGTTCACCGATCTGGTGGGGTCGACCGCATTGTCGTCGAGCTTGGCCCAGGAGGCGGCGGACGAGCTGCGGCGGGAGCACTTCTCGGTGCTGCGGCAGGCGGTCGCGGAGTCGGGTGGGGCCGAGGTGAAGAACCTGGGTGACGGGTTGATGGTGGTGTTCGCTGCTGCGTCGGCGGCGTTGGGGTGTGCGGTGGCGATGCAGCAGGCCGTCGAGGCGGACAACCGGAATCGGGACCAGGCGATCGGCCTTCGGGTGGGGTTGAGTTGCGGTGAGGTCTCCATAGAGGAAGGCGCGGACTACTTCGGGGATCCGGTCGTGGAGGCGGCCCGGTTGTGCGCGCGGTGTGAGAGCGGCCAGATCCTGGCGGCGGATGTCGTGCGGTTGATGGCGGGTCGGCGCTCTAAGCACGAGTGCCGCCCGTTGGGTGCGCTCGAGCTGAAGGGCTTGCCGGTTCCGGTGGAGGCGGTGGAGGTCGCCTGGGTGCCGCTGAGCGAGGCGGAGATCGGGCTGGGGGCGGGCGCGGTTCCGTTGCCGGGCCGGTTGGTGTTCCGTCCGACGGTGGGGGTGGTGGGCCGGGAAGCGGAGACGGCGACGATCACCGACGCCTACAAGCGGGTCGCCAGCGGTGAGGGCCGAGAGGTGTTGCTGGTGGCGGGGGAAGCCGGGCTGGGCAAGACGACTCTGGTCGCGGAGGCGGCTCGGGCCGGGTTCGATGCGGGGGCGGTGGTGTTGTTCGGGCATTGCGAGGAGGACCTGGCAACCCCGTATCAGCTGTTCGCGGAGGCGCTCGGCCACTACGTGACGCATGCACCGGAGGAGCAGCTCGTCGCGCACGTGGCCGCGTACGGGTCCGAGCTGGCGCGGTTGGTGCCGGCGTTGGCGAGCCGGATCCCGGACCTGCCGCCGTCCAAGGCGACCGACAGCGACACGGAACGCTTCTTGTTGTTCGCCGCGGCCGTCGGGCTGCTAACGGAGGCGTCGCGGCAGACGCCGGTCGTGGTCGTCTTGGACGACTTGCACTGGGCCGACAAGGCCAGCCTGTCGCTGTTGCGCCATCTCGGGGCGGCCGACGCATCGATGCGGCTGCTGGTGGTCGCTACCTACCGCGACGACGAGCTGTCGCAGTCGCATCCGCTGCTCGACACACTGGCGGCGTTGCGTCGCCAGTCCGGTGTGTCGTGGGTCGAGCTGGCCGGCCTCGATGACACCGGGGTCCTCGCGTTCCTGGAAGCCGCCGCCGGGCAAACCCTCGACGACGCCGGGGTCGGTCTCGCGCACGCGGTGTATCGGGAGACCGACGGGAACCCGTTCTTCGTGAGCGAGGTGCTCCGCCACCTCGTCGAGACGGGCGCGATCTCCCGGGATGCAACCGGCCGATGGATCGCGGATGCGTCCCTCGAGCAGATGGGTCTGCCCGACAGTGTGCGGCAGGTCATCGGCGCACGGGTGGGGCGCCTCGGCCCCGACGCGGGACGGGTGCTGTCCTCGGCGGCAGTGATCGGCCGTGACTTCGACCTGGATCTCCTCGCGAGAGCGACCGGCACCACCGAGGATGATCTGCTCGACATCCTCGACGCGGCCACCACCGCGGCGCTGGTGCGTGAGCTGGTCGACGCGCCGGGCCGGTACAGCTTCGCCCACGCCCTGATCCAGCACACCCTCTACGAGGACCTCGGCCCGACCCGCCGGGCCCGGGCCCACCGCCACGTCGGCGAAGCCCTCGAAGCGCTCTGTGGTGGTCGGCCCGGGAGCCGGGTCGGGGAGCTGGCCCGTCACTGGACCAGCGCCACCCAGCCCGCCGAGGCGACCAAGGCCATCGCCTACTCCCGCCAAGCCGGCGACGCGGCCCTCGCGGCGCTCGCCCCCGCGGATGCGCTCGGCTTCTACGCCCAGGCTCTCGACCTCTACCCCCAATCCACCGACCCCGATCCGGTCCTCGCCCTCGACCTCGCCATCGGCCTCGGCACCGCCCAACGCCTCACGGGCGACCCCACCTTCCGACAGACCCTCCTCGACGCCGCCCGCCGCGCCGCCGACCTTGACGACACCCCGCGCCTCGTCGCCGCCGCGCTCGCCAACGATCGGGGCCTGTACAGCAACGCCGGAACCCTCGACACCGACAAGGTCGCCGTCCTCGAGACGGCCCTCGACCGACTACCCGCCGACCACCCCGACCGGGCGCTCCTGCTCGCCGCCCTGTGCGCGGAGCTCGGCTTCGTTGGCACCCTCGAACGCCGCCAGGCCCTGGCTGACGAAGCCATCGCCCTCGCCGAAGCCTCCGGTGACGACGCCACCATCGTGCGCGTCCTCAACCTGGTCGCACAGCCGCTTCATGTTCTCGAGCTCGCCGAGCAGTCGCAGGTCAGGACCGCTGACGCCATGGTGCGAGCTGAGCGGTTGGGCGACCCAGTGCTCCTGTTCTGGGCCGCGAACGCGCGCGCTCGGAGCGCGGCCCAGGTTGGTGACGTCGACGAGATGGACCGCTGCCTCGACGTCGTCAGATCGCACGCGGAGCAGCTCGCCCAACCCAACCTCCTCTGGTGGAACGCTCTGCAGCGGGGGACCCGAGCCACGATCGACGCCGACACCGACACCCTGGAGGAGCTGGCCAACGAGGCACTGCAGCTCGGTGTCGACAGCGGCCAACCCGATGCCTTCACCTTGTACGGCGACCAGTTCTTCCAGGTCAACTGGCGACGGGGGACGCTCGACACGATGATCCCCATCCTCAAGGCCATGCTGGCCGACGCGCCCGACGTCGGGGGCATCATCTCCGGCGGCCTCGCGCTCGCCCACGCCGAGACGGGCGACCTCGCCGCCGCCCAAGCCCTGCTCGATGCCGCCGCGGCCACCGGCTTCGATCTGGCGAGGAACGAGGTCTGGGGCCTCACGATCACTGCGTATGCCATCGTCGCTGCAGAGTGCCGGGACGTCGCGAGTGCCGCCGGGCTGTTCGATGTGCTGGCGCCGTGGTCTCACCGAGTGGTGAACACGGGCACGTCGATCACAGTTCCGATCGCCGTCTCCCTCGGCGCGCTCGCGACCACGCTGGGCCGCTACGACGATGCCGACGCGTTCCACGTGCAGGCCTCGGACATGACCCACCGGGGCGGCCAACAGTTTTGGGCTGCCTATGCCGACCGCTGGTGGGGACAGATGCTCGCCGAACGCAACGGTCCCGGAGACCTCGACCGCGCCCGCGACCTGCTCCTTCGAGCACAGACCAGCGCCGCGGTGAACGGCTACGCCGGCATCGAACGGCGCACCACCGAAGCCCTCCAACGCATCGGCTGAACGGGCTCTTCGGTGAGTCCACGTTCCCTCGGCATGACGGGCCCACCACCCCGCCGGCCACGACCGAGTCCGTCAGGAGCCACCAGGCCGTTGGACCGGGTCGGCGGCGGGCCACCCGTTGCGGGTTCGGATCGGGACTCCTGCGGATCGGAGTTCGCGCCCCAGTGTGCGCTGATGGACCCCGGCTTCGGCGGCGACAGTGTCGAGGGAGATTCCGGATGTGTAGCTCCGGGCTGCTCGGGCCACCGCTTTGTCGGTCATCTTGCGGACGATGCGACGTCGGGCCACGCCCCGGGCGGCCAGGTGGGTCATGACGGTGGTGCGGTGCACGCCGTGCTGGGCGGCCAGGGAGTCGATCGTGGCGCCCTGTGTGTAGAGGTCGGCAAGGCGATCGATCTGGGTGGGGGAGAGGCGTCGAAGGACAGGGTTTGAAAGCCGTCCCCAAAAGTTCACCGAAGACGAAAGCCGAAGGCGCTGGCTGACAGCGGTTTCGGCCTTCACCCGCTTTCGTCGGCGTCCGATTCCAGCTGATCGAGCAGGCGAACGGCCGCGGCAACCAGCGGCGGCAGGTCCTCCTCGACCGTGGTTTGGACGATCGAGTGCGCGGTGTCGAAGTACCGGTGAGCGAGGTGGTCGCGCATCCCGGCAACGTCTCGCCAGGGGATGTCGGGCTCGGCCGCCAGTAGGGCTGCGTCGATGTCCTTCACCGCCTCGCCGATCTCGATGAGTCGCACGCGGATGGCATCGAACACCATGCCGTCATCGAGCCCGCCTCGCTTGAGGTGTCCGCGAATCGCTGCGGCCGAGGCGATGACATCGGCGAGGCGCTCGGCGTCCCGCCGGCTCACAACGGAACCGCCTCGGCGAGCACGCGAGATCGGATGCGAGGCTTCAGGGTGTCCGCCGGCACGACATCGACACCGACTCCGAGCAGCTCACTCAGCTCGCGCTCAAGACCGATGAGGTCGAGCAAGCCGATGCGATCCTCGAGGTCAACCAGCAGGTCGACGTCGCTCGTCGCCGTGTCCTCGCCCCGAGCCACGCTCCCGAACACCCGCACGTTGTGAGCGCCTCGCATTGCGGCTGTGTCGATGACTGCCTTACGGCGCCGTCGCAGGCGACGACCCAGAGGCGTGTCGGGTAGCCCCAGCGTGAGGCCGGGTGCCGGCACGACCCCCACCACGAGCTGGTGCCCGGTTGCCTCGACGAGCCGAGCGAGGGTCTGCATGCCGGGCTCACGACGTCCGGACTCGTAGGCGCTGATGACTGACTGAGCGATTCCCGAACGCCGCGCAACGTCGGTCTGGGAGAGCCGAGCGCTGCGACGAGCATCTCGAAGGACCGTTCCGGGTTCCGTTGTCACGGGCACACCCTATTACGGATCGTCTATGAGATACAACTGTTGTGCAGCCCGTGGCGAACCCCGCGCCAACGTTCCTTGCTGAGACCACCCAGGAGAAGAGACTTCCCACCCACGGGGTGGGTCGTGGGCGTTTGCCTCAACGCGTCACGGCCCCCATCCGAGGACAGGGGCCGTGTGGCGTTGTGCGCTGATGACTAGCTCAGCCTGATCGCTGTGGTGGGCTGGTGCTCTACTCCAGTACGCCGCAGGCGGCGAGATCGGTGGCTTCGGCCGGGAGGGTCGGGTCGAGGTCGCTGAACCCGGCATCGGTGTCATATTCGCCGTTGCCGTTGTAGTCGACCCCGTGGATCACCACGACTCCTTGTCCCGCGGCGATGGCCTTCGCCACCGAACCCTTGGTCTTGATGCCGTCGCGGTCATAGGAGAGCGTCCCGGTCGGGGCGTCGGAGTAGCGGTCCAATGCGAGGACGCTGGCGGGGCTGGTGTCGCCGGTGTTGGTCAGCGACACGGCGACGGGGCCGTAGAACGGGAGACCCTCGCCGGTGGTGAGCTGGCCGTCGCCACCGTCGGCCGCCTGGGTCGGGCACTCGTGCGAGGCCGTCTTGCCGAAGTGGATGTGCACGGCGTGCAACGAGTTGGCGAGGAGGCCGCTGGCCTCGTAGGTGACGTGGAGGCGATTGTGCGACACCTCCGCGGTGGCTGTGCCTGTGACCCCTGAGTCGTTGAGGCTCTCGAGGTTCGCCATCACGGTTGTGGTGGTGTTGCCGCCGGCGGAGGCGACGGCAGACGTTGCCGCCAGGCCGAGG
>Ga0105044_10006791_pt1 | contig 15754 bp, 21 predicted proteins | sample MAT01_FD_78092 | JGI IMG/M metagenome (GOLD analysis project Ga0105044, IMG submission 78092) | Freshwater microbial communities from Lake Fryxell liftoff mats and glacier meltwater in Antarctica - MAT-01 | ecosystem: Environmental > Aquatic > Freshwater > Ice > Liftoff microbial mat | place... | reverse complement strand
CTACCCCATCCAGGAGTCGCAGAACTGGCAATCGGCGTTCCTCCCCGGCGTCTACCAGGGCACCCACATCGACACCCGGCACACGGCGCTGGAGAAACTCATCGAAAACATCCGCAACAAATCCGTCTCCCCGAAGGAGCAGCGCGCGCAACTCGATCTGCTGAAGCAACTCAACCTCGAGCATGAGCGGCGACGGCAAAACGACGCCCAGCTCGAAGCGCGCGTGCAGTCCTTCGAGCTCGCCTACCGCATGCAGATGGACGCGGCCGACGCCTTCGACATCACCCGCGAGCCGCCAGGCATCCGCGACCTCTACGGGCCCGGCGTGCAGGGGCGGCAGATGCTCATCGCCCGGCGCCTCATCGAGCGGGGCGTCCGCTTCGTCCAGGTCTGGCATGGAGAAGGCCAACCGTGGGATTCGCATGACGACATCGAGGTCAATCACCGCCGGCTCGCGGGCGAATGCGACCAGGCCATCGGCGCGCTTTTGAAAGACCTCAAACAGCGCGGCCTGCTCGACGACACCCTCGTCATCTGGGGCGGCGAGTTTGGCCGCACGCCGACCGTGGAACTGCCCACGCCCGGCTCCAACGCCGGCAAGATCAACGGGCGCGACCACAATCACCACGGCTTCACCATGTGGCTCGCCGGCGGCGGGGTGAAGGGTGGCTATGTCCATGGCGCGACGGATGAGTTTGGCTTCAAAGCGGTCGAGAAACCGGTGCATGTGCATGATCTCCACGCGACGATCTTAAAGCTCCTCGGCTTCGATCACGAAAGACTCACCTACCACTATGCCGGCCGCGATTTCCGGCTGACCGACGTGCATGGCAACATCGTGAACGAGATCATCGCTTGAGCGCGGCGGCACGGCGGGTGGCAAGGCGGCGGCGGAACCAGGTGCCGTGACTCATTGGAGAAGTCGTTCAATAAAATGATCGTCAGGCCGACAGCGCCGGGAGCTTCGGCAGCGTCGCGCCCATAGCCGGTGCCGATGGCTCCCGCGAGGAGCACGCCGGGCCGGAACGCGACCTGCCAGCCTGCACGCACCGCTGCCGTCGGTTCGGTGACGCCATCGGTTGGCCCCAAGGCCGTCCAAGTATCGCCGCCATTGAGGTCCAGGGAGAGTGCGCCCCAACTCCGCGTCGCGATGGCGAGGCGGCTGAAATCGGCGAAGCCAGTGCCCGGAACCTCGGCGAGCGCGGCGGCTTTTTCATCGTGCAGGGACATGCCCCACAGCGCCTGTCAAAGCAGCCAGCCTCGCCGCGCTGATCAATAGACCCACGGGATGAGTCTCCTCACCCGCTTCGCATACGCCGCGTATTCATCGAAGGTGGCGCGCAGCCAGCGCTCCTCGCGCCGGGCCTTGGCGTCCAGGAACAGGATGATGAAAGCAGTCGCCGTGAGCGCTGGTCCGCTGCGCCAGAGCAGGCTCCAGGCGGTCGCCAGCAGGATGACGCTCGCGTAGAGGGGATGCCGGACGAGGCGATAGACTCCGGTTTGAACGAGCGTGGACCCTGCCTGCGGTTTCGGGAACGGCGTCCGGTTTTTTCCGAGCAACCGCACACCCGCGATGCCGAGCCATGCGCCGAAGGCCGCGAGCAACCCGCCCGCGAACGCACTTGCTCCTCCGGTCCATTGCTCGCGCCAGGCAATGCCCAGGCCGATGACCGCCAGCATGAGAACGGATTGGCCGATCACCCAAAAGCCGCCGCGCTCCTTGAAGGACTCGTTCATGCGCGGAAAAGTTTCATCTCACGGCTTGCGGGCTTGGATGGCGGCGGCCTCGCGATAACCCGCGGCGTAAGCCTCGAAGACGAGTCCGATCTGGTCGCGCACGCTCCGAAACTCGGCCATGATTTCTTCCTCGGTGCCGGTGGCGTGTGCGGGGTCGCGGAAACCCCAGTGGTAGCGATTCACCTGGCCGGGAAACATCGGGCACGCCTGGGGCGATGGCCACGGCGATGGCGAGTTCAAAGTTGTTGGCGGCGGCGGTGAAGGCGAGGGTCGTCGAGCGCGGGTAGTCAGCGCCGATGCGTTTGGCCAGGAAGAAGCTCGCGAAGAACATGATCGCGAAATAAATCGTGAGCGGGATGGCGATCCGCACGACATCCCACGGCAGCGCGACGATGGTGTTCCCTTTGAAGGTGAACATGACGACGATGGTGAAGAGCAGTGCGGCGAGCGTGAGCTTCGAGATGCGCGGGATGAATGTCTCATCATACCAAGCCTCACCTTTCAGCGGGACGAGCAGCACGCGGCTGAGCGCCCCGGCGGCAAAGGGGATGCCGAGGTAGATCATCACGCTCCAGAAAATGTCGGACATGACGACCGGCACGACTTTTCCCTCCAACCCGAAATATCGCGGGAGCACGGTGATGAAGAACCACGCGTAGGCGCTGTAGAGCAGGATTTGCAGGATGCTGTTGAGCGCGACAAGACCGGCGCCGTATTCGCGATTGCCTTCGGCGAGGTCATTCCAAACGAGCACCATGGCGATGCACGGCGCGATGCCGACGAGGATGAGGCCGACCATGTAATCCGGGTGATCGCGCATGAAGGTGAACGCGAGCAGGACCATGAGCAGCGGGGCGACGATCCAATTTTGCACGAGTGCCAGCGTGAGGATTTTGGTGTTCGTGAAAACCTTCGGCAGCCGCCCGTATTTCACCTTCGCGAGCGGCGGATACATCATGAGGATGAGGCCGATGGCGATGGGCAGATTGGTCGTGCCCACCGTCATCGGCGCGAAGAACGCCTCGGGATCAGCGATGACGAAATGGGCGAGCGCGACGCCGAGCCCCATGGCGGCGAAGATCCAGACCGTGAGGTAACGGTCGAGGAAGGACATCCTTCGCGCGACCGATTCGGTGGCGATGGGTGCGCTCATGGCAGCGAGGCGTTAGCAGCAGCCCGACGGACCGCAGCCGCAACTGCCGCCGCTGGATTCGGTGGTGCCGCCGGATTTCATCACGCCGTAGCCGCCGAGGATGATGCGCTTGAGTGGCTCGCCGGTCTCCGGGTGATGCGTGAGCGGCGCGTCGTTCATGCTCTGCTGGATTTCGTAGTTCTTGGGTTCTTCGCAGCAGGAGGCTGGGATGGTTTCGTAGAGGTAGGTAGGCATGGTGTTGGGTTATACCATCTCTCAAAAATAATGTGACGGTTTGGTAGTGGCTCGATTTGAGATGTAGAGGCGGCTCTGTCGCGCTTTGGCGACGTGCCGCCTTCCCCGGCCACAGGCGGCACGTCCTGCGGACAGAGCCGCCTTTATCGAACTGAGCCACAACCGACAGCTTCGATTTCCGATGCAGCCGCAGTCATGTTATTTCCGAGAGATGGTATTATGCGGGTTGCGGTTCGTGAAAGAGATCGGTCAGCGCGTCGGGGCCGACAGGCTCGCGCTCGGACCAGCGGAGCAAGGCGGTGCGCCTGGCGAGTTGGCCGGTGACTTCGCGCAGATACGGTAGTTCGTTTGCGCCGCGGCGCACGAGCAACGGATCGGTCGTGCCGCTTTCGGCGAAGCTCTGATTGATGACCCACGCAAAGGGCTCGATGCCGGCACGGCGCAGGTCTTCCTGCAAAGTGGCGGCCTCATGCACCGGCGTGGCTTCCGCGAGTGTGACGACAAGCACGCGCGTGAACTCCGGGTCGCGGAGCCGCGGGAGTAACTCGCGCACTTCCTCCGGAATGGTGTCGCGCGCCTGGCGGCCAAGCTCGCGGTGATAAGCCTCGGTCGCATCCAGCAGCAGCAGCGTGTGGCCGGTCGGTGCGGTATCGAGCACGACGAAGCTTTCGCCGCCTTGCGCCACGGTGCAGGCGAAGGCGCGGAAGACGGCGATCTCTTCGGTGCAGGGCGAGCGCAGGTCTTCTTCGAGCAACGCGCGGCTGTCGGGATCGAGCCCGGCGCCTTGTGCCGCGAGGACTTCCTCGACATAGGCCGCAGTCTCCACCGCCGGGTCGATGCGGCTGACGGTCAGGCCGGGCACTTCGCCATTCAAAGCCTCGACGACGTGCGCCGCCGGGTCGGTCGTCGAGAGATGGACGCGATGCCCGCGCCGGGCCAACTCGACGGCAATGGCGGCGGCGACCGTGGTCTTACCCACGCCGCCCTTACCCATGGTCATCACCACGCCGTGCCCCGGCGCGGCGAGCAACTCGATCAGTTCGCCGGATTCGATTAGTCCTGCGCGCTCGAAGGTGTTCTGCTCGCGTGCCGTCGCGGACGCGGTGAGTTCCGCGTCCGTCACCAGCGCGCGCAGCGCTTCGACGCCGAGAAGATTGTGCGGGCGAAGGACGACCTCATGCACGGGGAGCGACGTGAGGAATTCCTGATACTCCGCGAGAGCCGCGTCGCCCCGCTGCTCCAGCGCAAGCGCCACCGAGTCGCTGCGGTCGGTCGCGCGATAGAGCCCGTTCAGGATGAGGCGCTGATTGGCCACGCCGATGGCAGCGAGTTCGTCGCGCGTGCGGCGCGCCTCACGAAGCGCGGCTTTCTGCGCGCGACTCACGAGGACCACGATCGTCCGCTGCCCATCGGCCAGCGCTGCGATCGCCGATTCATAAACCCCGCGTTGCCTGTCCAGGCCCGCAAGTGGGCCGAGGCAGGAAGTGCCGGTGGTGCTCGCGGCGAAAAAGCCCGTCCATGCCTTGGGTAGCATCAGCAGACGCAGCGTGTGGCCGGTCGGCGCAGTGTCGAAAATCACATGGTCAAACTCCGCTGTCGCCGCTTCGTCGCCGAGCAGCCGCGAGAACTCATCGAACGCCGCGATCTCCGTCGTGCAGGCACCGGAGAGTTGTTCTTCCATGCTGGCGAGCGCCGCCGGCGGAAGCTGCCCGCGCAACGGCCCGATGATCTTTTCGCGATAAGCCTGCGCCGCTTCCTCGGGATTGATGTTCAGCGCGAGGAGTCGCGCCACCTTCGGCACCGGCGTCGGAGAATTGGCGAGCAGCACGCCGAGCACTTCATCCAGATTCGACGCCGGATCGGTGCTCACGAGCAGCACGCGCTTCCCCGCGTCGGCGAGCGCGATGGCCACCGCGCAAGCGAGCGACGTCTTCCCGACGCCGCCCTTGCCGGTGAAAAAGAGGAACCGCGTCGCCTCGCCGAGCAGGCTCGCGATAGAGCGGGATGCGTTCACGATTGTGCCTCCTGCTTTTCCTCAGCGGCGAGGCGCCGACTCCACTCCGCGCGCTGATCGTGATCCGGGTAGGCACCTTGCAACTCCAGTTCGCCGTCGATGAAGATGAGCGGCAACTTCTCCGCTCCCTGCGTGTCGAGGAACGCCTTCACCGTGGCATTCTGCACAAAAGCCATCGGCTGCTGCGCGAGATTGTAGCGCTCGATTTTCACCCCGCGCGACTTGAGCTGGTGAAGGAAGCCCGCGAACTGCGGCAGAATCGGGTCAATGGTTGGCCCGCAAACGCCCGCAGAGCAACACATGGGCGGGTCATAGACTTGGATGGTTTTCATCTTGAGAGCGTGCGGTTGTGGACTTGGCAAAGTGGCAAAGTGTCGGTCACAAAAAAAAATCACTCATCATCCTCGGAATGAAATTCATCGAGGCAGCAAAAGACGTTCAACAGGCAGGGCTTCCTCAACGAATAGAAGATCTGCGTTCCGCGCCGTTCGTCCTTCAAGATGCCGACATTGCGCAGCACCGAGAGGTGATTGGAGACGGTGGACATATCGAGCCCGACTCGCGCGGTGAGATCGGCCACGCAGCGCTCCCCTTTCGCGAGGGCATCCACGATCAGCAGCCGATTCGGGTTGCTCAGCGCCTTGAACACCTCGGACGCCTGCCGGAAATCCGCGGGTGTCTTCGGCTTGGTGGTTTTACCTGTCGCTTTCACACTTTGATACTTTGCCAGTTGTCAAAGTATGTCTAGGGCCGATCTTTGACGGCCCGCGTCAAACGCGGCAGAACTTCGGCGCAGCGCAGCGATGACCCCGTGGTCCCGCCGAGTATGACAGTGCAAACCGGTCAGGCGCGATTAGGGTTCGGTTATGAAACCACCCAAACCCTCCACCCCAGATGCGGCCAAGAAACTCAACATAGAGGGTGACAAGAAACCGCTGGACCCCCGGGAAGATCCTTTGGCGCGCGATGCCCGTGGCAAGGCTACCCGCGAAGACGTGCGCCGAGTGGCCTCGCCGACAAACGCGCCTCGGGCATCCAGGCGAGCTTCGTAGCCGAGTGGGACACACAGCAGTTTTAGGCAAGCTTCCCAAGTGTGGGATCTCCGATGAAAGACACCCTGTTTTTGCTAACTCCCGGCTTTAGTGACGGGGATGGCGCTCCGTATTACTGCCCATACTGCACCATCTTCGAAGGGTTGCTGCACCTATATCCGCAATTGTTCTCCCAGATCAATGTTCGTCGGGTGGCGTTTCCCAAGCCTCGATCAGAAATCGTGGCTCTATTAGGCGCGGACCATCAATCGTGTCCCGTCCTGGTGTTGAGTCAGCCATCCGTGGAGGCAACTGACGACCCGCAGATCAAGACGGCCGGGAATCTTCATTTTCTCGACGAACCGGAAGACATCGGAAACTACTTGTCCCTGACTTACGGGATTCCTCGACCGCACTAGCGCCTGCACCGCAGCTCTGGTGGAAGCGAGCCGCCGAAGCAAATGACAGCGACAACGCGCTGATCCTCGGCGCGCGGACAAATATTGGGTTTAGGCCGACCCGCACTCAGTTCAGCGGCTTTTGCGCGCGCAACACCGGCGACCTCATCGTTTCGTAACGGACATTCCTTCGGCCAATGGGCGAATCACCAACCACCACCGACTGCGGCTGTCACGCCGATGAAAAGCGCGCCGCGTCCGGGTTGGGCGTGGCGGGACTCATCGTGAATATCAGCGCCGCACTCGCTCTGATGCGTTTCCGAGAAGGCGGCGATGCAAACGCCCGAGCGATCTGGCTGTTCAGCCGCAACGACGCGCTCGCCAATGTCGCGGTCATCATCGCCGCCGGACTCGTCGCCTGGCTCAAGACCGCTTGGCCCGACCTGGTTGTCGCGGCGATTGTCGCCCTCCTTTTTCTGCACTCGGCTTGGGAGATCATCCGGGCCGCGCTCGCGGAGCTACGCCAGCGGTATTCAGCGTAGAATGGAAGGAGGAGCCCGCTGCCGCGGCGGCTATCGAATGAAGTCCACCTTGATCGCACCATCTGGCGTTTCCCATGCAGTGACTGCACCGCCGTCGGGCATCGCCGCCAGCGCCGCGGCGCGACCACTGGCGCTGAGTTGCGCAGGTGCGGCTTCGCCTCGCTTGAGCATCAGGCCGCCGCGTTCTTCCCACACGGTCACCACTCCTCGCGAGCCCGCTTGAGTGACCGGCTGCAATCCGAAGTCGCTCAGCCGATCTTCGCCCGTGGGCGTCGCACTCGCGAAGATGGTCTTTTCCCGACGCCAGACGGCGAGCGGCTGTCCGTCGCCCGCGAAGGCCACCGCACCTCCATCCATCGGGCAACCATTCAACTTCCATGTCCCCACGCCGAGCTTCTGCGCGCCAGCGAAAGTCTTGCCGCCATCACGACTGACGGCGAGCCACATGTCGCGGGAGCCACCGAGCCAGTTGCGCCAGAGCGCGGCGATTTCGCCCTTCGGTCCAGTCGCCAGGCTCGGGTGGCAGCACTCGCAGATATGCCCATCGGGCGAGGCATACACGCGCGTTTCAGCGCCCCAGGTTGCGCCGCCATCGCGCGGGACACGGCTCCAAAGCTCGGTGCCTTTGTCGCGCAGATCGAGCCAGGCGACGGCGACCAGTCCGCGGCCATCGCCCGCCATCGCGTGCAAACCCTCCCGCGCCGACTTTGCGGCGGTGTTGAGAGGCGCGCTTTCCTTCCACGTCCCGCCGGTATTGGCGGAAGTCCAGGCGTGGAGCGTGCCGTCCGGGTGCGAGATCGCGGTGACGAGCACGAGCTTGTCGGTCGCGGAAACGCGCGGGCCGCGCCGCATCCGCAGTGCAAGTTTTTCGAGTTCGCTCACCTTCACCGGCGGGGAAAACGTGCGCCCGTCGGGCGAGGTCGTGTGGAAAATCGCGTTGTCTTTTCCGAAGACGACGTGGATGCGGCCCGACGGGGCGACGGCGACTTGCGGCTGCACCCCTCCGCGCAGATCGGGCGGGAGCACTTCGACGGGAGCGGCTGCGAGCGTGGACGCGAGCGCGATGACGGCGAGTAATGTTCGGAGCGTTTTCATGTGCGAGTTTCGAGCGATACTGAGCGCAGGCGCAGCGCGTTGGCGATGACGGAGACAGAGCTGAGGCTCATCGCGGCGACCGCGATGATGGGGCTGAGCAGGATCCCGAAAAATGGATAGAGCAACCCGGCGGCGATGGGGATGCCGAGGGCGTTGTAGAAGAAGGCGAAGACGAGATTCTGACGAACGTTGGGCATCAGCGCGCGGCTGGGCATGACTGCGCGGGCAAGCCCGCGGAGGTCGCCTTTGAGCACCTGCCGCTGGTCGGCCATCTCACTATCTATGTCTCGGCGAAAGACCGCGCGCTCGGCTTTCGAGCTTGCGGCACGGCGGGCACCAGCGCCGCGGGCACCGGAGCAGGAGGCCATGCTGGAAGTGGATCGCATCCTCGCGTGGGCGCGCGTGGCCTCTGCTGGCGATGCGGAAGCCCGGCAAGCCCGCAGCCTCGGCTTCTCCGATTTCGAAGACGCCCTACAAGCAGTCTCCGCCGAAGCCTGCGGTGCCCATTGGCTCATCACCCGCGATTCGGCGGGCTTCAGTAGCAGCCCCGTGCCCGCCATCAATCCATCCGAATTCCTCGCCCGCTTTCCGTTGCCTGTTCCGTGAGCGGCGTCGGCTCCGGGTGGTAACGCACCGCACCGCGCCCGTCTCTCCGGGCGAGCGCAGCGCGCTACCCGGTTGCGGCAGATTCCTCACGAGTCACGACGCACCTCGTCACGGGTTGAGGCGCGTCCGCCTCCGCGTTGGCGCGCGTCGCTCTCCGGGTAGCAACGTGCCGACCTCCACTTGCTGCATACCTCTGGCGAGCCGCAGAGCGAAATTCACAGACTGACCCCGCTGATACCGCTGATACACAAGCGCGCCGACGTGCTGATGATCGCCGAGGGCCTGCACGTCTGCGAGACGGAGGTGCCGCCCGCGCTCGCGGGCAAGACGCTCGCCGCCGCCGCGATCCCGCGCGAGACCGGCTGCAGCGTCGTCGCCCTGCGCACCGCGGACCGGCTCCGCATCAACCCTGCCGCCGACGAGACGATGCGCGCGGGCGAGCACCTCATCCTCATCTGCACGCCCGAAGCGGAGCAGCGTTTCCTCGAAAAATATCGCACGCGCCTTTCCCCCGCGAGCCGGGCATGAACGGGCGCCATCGAGCCGCACACACTTCCAGCCGACAGGCGCTACAGGAGCCACCAGCGTTTCAAAATGCGCGACCAGAAACCTACTTCGTCCCTTTGCTGCTCTTTCCGTGTCTCGCCAAATTTCTCTGTCTCGCCACGTTCGTAGCATTTCTCCTTCTGCTCCCGATCTTTCGCCATGGCCGCCTCGACTTGCCAATCCGACCAGTCCTCGGCCCATTCGACGCGGTTGTATCGAATCCAGTAGTGTGACCGGCAGGGGAAGTTCCAGTTCCCGATGGACGGATACAACGACACGGTTTCGCCGTCGAAAATCAATTTCCAGTCCGTTGGCGAGAGGGGAGTGACGACCTCGCGCCCGCATCCGCAGCAACAGCGGTGGGAGACCGTCCCGTAGGCGATGGAGATGTAGAGCACGCCAGCATCCAGGGCGTCGGGAATGAACTCCACGAACTTGTGCGCGAGGTTACTCACTTAGCAGTTGGTTCACGTTGATCGAGTAGGTGATATGATGCTCGCCGTCTGCGTCCTGATAGAAGCCCCTCAGTTTCTTCCATTTCATCACGGCCAAGGCGGCGTTCAGCATGTTGAGGTCGGCTATCTGGATGTTAGTCGCGTAGGCGTCGTCCTCGCCGTCGTTGAATGAGACGTGCTTCTTGATGTGCTCTCGATTGCCAGGTGTGCTCGCTGTGACGCGAAGGATGCCGAGCAGGTTGTTGTCTCCAACCTGAACACCCATCCCAACGTCAGCGAAAGCCGCTCCCATTGCCTCAAGAAACGCCACGATGTCCCCCTTCGGTTGTCCCTTGTCCATGCAGATGAACACGAAGTCCAAACCGCGAAGCAGCGCGACGTTTGAGGCGTTGAGGAACACGCCATGAGCATGAATTCCGCGCCGCATCCTCCCGTAGATTTCGGCGAGGTAGGCGACCTTCAGCGGTGGAATGCGAAGCAACTCGACGCTCGGAGCACCCGGCGCACGAAAGGCATTGTGCTGAGCAAACACGTCGCCATCGAACAAGTGAATCTCATCTACTGGCGTCTTCGCTAGGAGGTCGAGCACGTAAGAACCTGTGCCGCCAAGTCCCACAATGCCTACCTTGTGACCTTTCAGCTTTGCGCTGATGCCCTCAATGGCCGCCCGGCTAGAGTTGGTATCGAGGTAATTGAAAACGGACTCGTCCGGCTCCGACTCAATTACTCGAAACGTCTTTGCCGTTACCGACGAGTCGAGCGATCTCGCCGGCGCAGAGATAACCTCCGCGTAGCGATTCATTTTCTCGTAGTAGTCCGGGTAACCGTTCGGCGGTTTGTTCGAGAACGAGTGATTCACGACGATACACTCTCCCAGCGTCTGAGTCTGACTGCCGTGCTGGATTTGGAACATGACGGAACCGTCCTTGTGGCACGGATGCTCGCCGACGAAGTGAACAACGTGCGTGTCAGGCTTGGTGACGTCGCCACCGTTTAGCGCCAGTGTGGACACGAGCGTGCCGAACTGAACCGTGCGGTCTGAATTGACGTATGGAATATGCGAAATCACGAGGTGTGCGCCTCTGATTTCCACTTCGTATCCTTCATTGCGCAGCCTGAGAATGTCAGGGCTAGGATTTACGTGTTGGTGTGACATTGAAAATCATCCCGCATTGGAGCTTCACCACATCGCCTGCGACCATGCTGCCTTCGGGGTTGCTCGGTGGTCCGTGTTTGAATGTGACCGTGTAAATCGTCTCCGGGTCAATTGAGCCGAATGCCAGGACGACGAGGTCGGGATACGAGATTATTTTCGCGGCCACGACCTTTTCGCGACCATTCACGATGATCTTGATGTCCTTGGATGCGTGCTGGCTCCGGCAAGTGAGCACTGGGCCGCCTTTGAACTCCACCGTCTCGTCGTTGCCGATGGGTTTGTCGTTCGGCGATTCGTAGTCGCGCAGCAGTTTCGCGTCGTCTGGCAACCCAAGCAGTCGCTTGAGCGAATGTCCGGTCTGTTTCCCGATGAGCGTTACTTCCCACGCGTCGTCGCAAACGAACGCCAGCTTTGCCGGACCGGTGCAGTGTGGCCGTGGTCCCGCTTCGCAGCGGGCGATGACGTTGAAGACGTTCCCTTCTGCCAAGTCCACCAGCGCGTCGTCGTCGAGAATTTCATCGTTCGGGCTGCCGTGGTCGCGGACTAGCACGAAGTCCCTTCCAACGCCCGCTTGGTCCAGAATGTCGCGAGCCGCGAGTTTCCGGCGCGGCATCGGAAAGAGCCGGTCGGTGATGAGCGCGGCCCACTTCGGTGCGGAGCCGCAATCTTGCACTTGTTCTGCCCCGGCGTTGCCGTGGCCCTGTCGGTTCTCGTAGTGAATATCCATAGGCCACTAAATAGCTATCCGGTAGCCACCGCGTCAATAAATATGTTGGATGGTCGTGGACTTTATCCACGTTTAACGCATATTTAATCCACACACCACACACATCCTATGGCTGAAAAACGAACCATGACCCTGAATCTGACCGACGCCGAGATGGCGGCGCTCGAAGACCTCGCCGCGAAAAAGGACCTCAACAAGACCGTCGTCATCCGGCAGGCGCTCCGGCTCTACCAAATGGTGGACCAGCGCCTCCGGGAGGGAAAAAAAGTCTTCATCGAGGACGAGATGACCAAAGCGAAGTCCGAACTCATGCTGCTCTGACTCCGTGGAAAAATCCGACATCTACCTGCAACGCTCTGGCACGCGCGAAGACGTGGATGCGGAGCTTTGGGACGACATCAGCGACCTGCACCTCGACCTGTGGCGTAGCACTTGGGTGCCAATGCTTGACCATACCGTGCGCCGACTGCAAAGCGCGGCGGTTCCACGCGAGAATTGGCCCCAGGATTTGCATTGGGACTGGGGCAAAAAGACTGACTGGAGCCGAAGTTTGCTCACCTTGCAGCGATTCGCCATCACCTGCGGCGGCGCGCTACAGGGCTTGACGCTCGTGAATCTCACGAAACTCACTGCGCGCCTTCCTTCGCAGCGCGGAAAAGACCTCGCCTACATTGAATTCGTCTCTACGGCCCCGTGGAATCGTCCGGAAATCGCAGGCGTGCAGCAGTTCCACGGCATCGGGATCAATATGGTGCGTGCCGCTATCGAGTTGAGCCGCAACGAGGGATTTCACGGACGCATCGGACTCCACTCGCTGATTCAGGCGGCCAGTTTTTACAGCGGCACTTGCGGTATGTCCGCCCTCGGCCCCGACCGCCACTACGACGACCTCGACTACTTTGAAATGACTCCCACTCAAGCAGACGCATTCTGCCGTCCGGCCTGAGCCACACTTTCTCCAACCATAACCCGCACACACACATGAAAATCAACGTTACCAAAGAGTGGTTCCGAAGCCGTGCGCACCTCGAAGAGGGACACGAAATCGGAGCCGGTTCACTGCGGCACATCGGCAAACCTGCGCTCCACGCGGTGCCCGCCAATGCAACAGCCGACAACATCACTTTCGGGCAGACCATTTCCCTGATGCGACGGAAACGCCGCTGGACCATAGACCGACTTGCGACGGCCGCTGAGGCGACCAGCGACGAGTTGGCGGAAATCGAAGCAAATCCCGAATGCGTGCCTGAACCGAGCACCGTGTTCAGCCTCGCCAAAGTGTTCAAGCTGCCGCCCAAAGCGCTCATGCAAAAAGCCGGGCTTGCGGATGCCGCATCCTCGCATCTTCGGGAGGACAGCATTCGCTACGCTGCGTGCTCCGAATTCAAGGAACCACTCTCCGCCGACGAAGAGCACGTTCTCCAAGCCGTGCTCAAAGCGATGGTCGAACACACCGAAGCCTGAATGAAAAACCTCCTCCTCCAGCCGGCCATCCGGCAAAAGATTGACCGACGCGTGGACAAAATCCTCCGCGACCTCGGCAGCCCCGAACCGCCGTTGCGGCTGGAGGAAGTGCGCGAACTCCTTCGCCTGCACGTCAGTTTCTACCAGACTGACAACGACGGGCTGATGCAACGCGCCATCCACAATCTCGTGATGGCCGGGAAACAGATTTTGGCCCGCCCATGCATCCTGCTGGATGTCGTGCGGAAGCGCGGCATCAAGGCTCTCGTGGTGCCGGACCGAAAACGCATCCTCATTGATGAAACGCTGCACAAGGCAAAACACCGCTGGGCCGAGGGGCACGAGACGATTCACACAATCCTTGAATGGCATGAACCGGTTCTCCACGGCGACAACGAGGTAACGATGAAGCAGTCGTGCCTCGACAAGGTCGAAGCCGAGGCCAACTACGGTTCCGGGCAGTTGCTATTCCTGCGTGAGCGATTCGCAGCCGAGGCATTGGATTCCGCTCCGAGCGTCGAACTCGTGAAGGGGCTGGCAAAGTCGTTCAAGAACACCCACGCCCGCACGCTCTGGCGCTTGGTCGAGACAGCCGGACGCCAGCGCCCGATGCTCGGAGTGATGCACTATCACCCGGCAGCTCGTTTCTCGTCTGACAAGAACGACCCCTCAAATCCCTGCCGCCATTTCATCCGATCGGACGCCTTCGCGAGCATGTTCTCGGCGACTACCGAACTAGCTGTTTTTAGGAGCATTTCGGACTATATTGAGCCGAAGAAAGGAGGACCGGTGGGAGGCGACACTGTGCTTTTAGTGGACGACAACGGCGCCCCACACGAATTCAGCTTCGAGACCTTCAATTTCGGTCACGAATGCCTCACTCTCGCTGTTCATTTGCGAACAGCGGCTTTGGTCGTAGGTGCGGGCGGAACTGCGCTTGTCCGATAAGACCTTCCCGCATCGGATGTGGGGTGCATAAATTGGTGGAGGGGGTGCCGATGGGCGCTCGCCTTCCCCCGCGCGCCGGGCATGAACGGACGGCCCTGCCATCCTGCCGCACGCCACCGGGGCGCGCCGTGCGAACTCAACGTATGACATTTGAAACGGGCTACGCGCTCCTCGGCGCGCTCTTGATTGCGGTGGTCGTCATCGCCTCCCGCGTGAAGCGGCTGCCGCTCACCGAGACGATGCTTTACCTGCTCGCCGGCGCAGTGCTCGGCCCGCTGGGCTTTGGGCTGCTCGGGCTCGACGCCCACGCGCATTCCAAAATGCTGGAGCGCGTGGCCGAAGCCGCGGTGCTCGTCTCGCTTTTCACCGCAGGCCTGAAACTTCGCATCCCGCTGCGCGACGGTCGCTGGCGGATTCCGCTGCGGCTCGCTTTTGCCTCCATGACTTTCACGGTCGGCCTGATCGCGCTCGCGGGCGTGTGGCTGCTCGGGCTGCCGCTCGGCGCCGCCGTCTTGCTCGGAGCGATCCTCGCGCCGACCGACCCGGTGCTCGCCTCCGAGGTGCAGTTGGAAAATCCGGGCGATCGCGACCGGCTGCGCTTTTCGCTCACCGGCGAGGCGGGGCTGAACGACGGCACCGCCTTCCCTTTCGTGATGCTCGGGCTCGGTCTGCTCGGGCTGCACGAGATCGGGCCGTGGGCGTGGAAATGGTGGGCGGTCGATGTCTTCTGGGCGATTGGCGCGGGGCTGGGCATCGGCGCGCTCCTCGGCACGCTCACCGCGCGGCTCGTGCTCTGGCTGCGGCGCGAGCACAAGGAAGGCGTGGGCCGCGATGAGTTCATCGCGCTGGGCTTGATCGCGCTCTCGTATGGCGTCGCGCTGCTCGCCCACGCTTACGGATTCCTCGCCGTCTTCGCCGCGGGTCTCGCGCTGCGCGCCGTCGAGCGCGAGCACACGGGGGAGGAGCCGCCGGCGGAAGTGCTCGCCCTCGAGCAGACGAGCAAGGCGAACCAAGAACTCGCCACCAGTCCCGAGAAAGCGCCCGCGCACATGGCCGGCGCGGTGCTCGCCTTCAACCAGCAGATCGAGCGCATCCTGGAAGTCGCCCTCGTCCTCATCCTCGGGGTGACGCTCTCGCGCGATTACCTGCGCTTTGAGGAACTCGCATTTCTCGCCGCTCTCTTCCTCGCGATCCGGCCCCTCGCCGTGCTCGGCGGGTTGGTGGGTGGCCGGGTCACCGGCGCCGAGCGCGGACTGCTCTCGTGGTTCGGCATCCGCGGCATCGGCTCGCTCTATTACCTCATGTATGCAGTGAATCGCGGCCTTTCCCCCGAGCTCGCGTGGCAACTCATCTCCACGACGCTGACGGTGATCGCCGTCTCCATCGTGCTCCACGGCATTACCGTCACGCCGCTCATGGCCTGGTATCGCGGTCGTCAGCGCGGGCGCTCCGGAGCGTGACGGCCGTCTGGAGCCTGTCATGCACTTTGACTGGTGGCGGCAACGTGTGTCCCGGAGGGACAAATGGAGATTAGCCGGTGGTGGAGCGACCGCAGGGAGCAAGAACCACCGGAACCACACCCCAACCCGAGGGCGCCCCGGCAGGGGCGCGGGACTCGGATTCGACGCCGCTTCCACCGCCCCATTCG
>Ga0105044_10006788_pt1 | contig 15757 bp, 16 predicted proteins | sample MAT01_FD_78092 | JGI IMG/M metagenome (GOLD analysis project Ga0105044, IMG submission 78092) | Freshwater microbial communities from Lake Fryxell liftoff mats and glacier meltwater in Antarctica - MAT-01 | ecosystem: Environmental > Aquatic > Freshwater > Ice > Liftoff microbial mat | place... | reverse complement strand
TGCCGCGCGTTGCGCTGTGGCAATGAGCACCCGGTCCCCGGCCTCATGGCCAAGAGTGTCATTGATCGACTTGAAGCGATCCAGATCGAGCATCAGGCAGCCTACGCGCTGCTGCGACTGTTCGGCGATCACGCTGAGTTCAGCAACCCCCTGCAGCATCCCACGCCGATTGATCATTCCGGTGAGCGGATCCTTCGCCGAGTCAGCTATCGCCGCGGCAGTGGTGATGGCGGCGGCTCGGCGGAAACCGAATACCGCATACAGGCTGACGATGGCGACTGCCGCAAACACGGCAGCAGCCGTGGCAGGCAGCGATGATCGAAGTGTGATCGCGACTATTCCTGACACCACTGCGAAGGAAGCGAGCAGTACACCGGCGACGATCCGCTCGTATGAGGCAATACCAACTGCGATACTGAGGAACACGAACGCTGAAATCGTGCCATACGGCGCCGGCTGGATCGTCAATGCAATGGCTAGCGCCACGCTCATGAAGATAACCAAGCTCGCTCGTACGAAGAGTTCCGAGCGTGCTCTCAGCCAAGTCAGAGCGGCGCTGAAGATCGCGCTGGAGATTCCTGCTGCTGCTGCTACGACCCTGACCCAGTCGGGTTCGAACGCGGCCACGACGCTCGCTACTGCGAAACCCACTGCAAGGCCGAAGCCGATGAGACGCAGCACTGCGACTTGATGCGCAGAATGATCCATCGCTAACGGTGGCATGGGCCCTCTTCCATGAGCGCGAGCAGTGAGATAGAACGCACGGCCGTTCATTAAAACAAAAATCAGTGAGTTTAATGTTAGGGGTTGACGGTGCCCGCTAGTGATGTAGTAGAGTCCCCACTTCGGCCGCGGGCACTGCTGGCGAAAAAAGAAAACCTTGCCCCAGCTGGTAGCCGAGTGCAAGCAGAATCGCGAGCTGTGATTCTCGCTCAATGCCCTCAACGACGACTTCGAGACCGGCACGTCTGGCAATGGCCGAGAGCTTCTCGAGGTAGCGGCGGCGATCCGCGTTCGTCTCGATATCGGCGATCATGCTGATGTCGAGCTTGATGGCGTCTGCCGAGAGCTCGATGAGCCGATGTACGTCCGAGGCGCCCGTTCCGTAGTCGTCGACCATCACAAAAACCTCCTCGCGTCTGAGGGTTTCCAGATTCGTGCGAACGTCTTGGCGGTCGAGGTCAAAGTAGCTCTCGATGACTTCGACCCTGAGGTCCTGGCAACGATACTGACAGTCGACGCAAATGGTGACCACCGCTTCGCTGTAGGCAAACTGTTGAAGTTCGTACCCTGAAACGTTGACGCTGAGGTACAACGGCTGATTGAGTTCGCGCGCTCGACGATGCCATACGGCCGCTTCGGTCATTGCACGACGGACCACCCACTCGCCAAAAGCCGCGATCGCGCCGTTGCGTTCGAACGCTGGGATGAAGTCGGCGGGGGATACTTCGCCGCGAGTCGGATGCGCCCACCGCGCGAGCGCCTCGAACCCGACAACGCCGCCAGTATTGAGCATGACGATCGGCTGGTACACCAAGCGGAATTGATCTTGATCGAGAGCGGTGCTCACTGTCTTACGCGGAAACATCACGCTCGACCCTTCACGATTCTCGGATCCGCGGGGCTAGGGGACGCTGGGCCATCGTCGCAGGGTTATCGACTCAGCGCAAGCCCCACATGCATTAATCCAACGCGGCCTAAAGTTGAGGCTCCGACATCAATCAGATCGGGGAGATCGCGTGCAGCGCATTCATTATTCCGGAGCCAGCCTGCTCACCGGCGACGAACTGGCTCGAGGCCTAATTGAGTATGCTCAGGTACTCGCCGATTCGGGAGGCTCGGCCCAAGTCACGCTCCCCGTGCGCTTGAACGATGGTGGAACCGGAAGCGCAACGCTCCTCATCGGCCCATCCAGTGAGCTCGTGATTACCGCCGAGTCCAGCCCATTCGGGGAACTGTACGCCCCAGAGGTGCTCGCTCAATGGCGAGAAGCCCTTCCGGCAGCCGACGCTGAGGTCTGAGTCCAGGACACCTTTGCTAGATGAGTGACGAGATCGTGCTCGTGCTCGTGCTTGTGCTTGTGCTCGGTCTCGGCCCTTGATGAATGGTTCACAGCGGCTCAATCACGTGGCGCATCATTGCTAACACCGGGCTGGTCACACTCGTCGACCGAGGGGGCGGCCCACGTCCTACCACCACCGCGTTGAGGCGCACGCGGCGGCTCAACAAAAGGAAAGAGCCCGACCAGCGGCCGGACTCTTCCTGACACCCAACGACCGCTCAAGTCACCGAAGAAGGATGTCTTGACCTATCACAGGGAGCCAGCGATGCTTCGCTCGCCTCGGTAGGCGAATACCACCATGCTCACGCAGGTGTCGAAGGAGAGAGATTCGCCGACGGGGACGGCATCGTCTGAGGTCGAGCCCATGAGTGCGATGAAGCTGTTTCCCTGCTTACGAGCGAATCCAATGGTGCCGCTCGCGCCGTCGAGGCGGTAACTGTGGTCATCGCTCAGGGAAATGTCGAGGGATTCGGTCACGAATCGTGACTCGCGCTTCGTGAGTTCGTCGCTCGGCATGGTCAGCTGCAGTGTCATTCGGGGGCTCCTTGTTGTGTTCTGCAATCCAATACTCGAATAGCTCGACGCTCCGACCCGTTGACAAATGAGGCGAACTGTGCGCGCCCGGTGACTCCGGTTCCACAAGTTTGACTATTCGCTCGGCGCCACACGCTCAAGCGATCTGTCAAGCCCCCCGGCAAGACAGAACACACGTGGCACCGTTGATCGCATCAAGCACAACCGAGCAAAGGAGCACAACGTGGGTGTTGACGACAAGTTGAGGAATGCTGCCGACGAGGCTACCGGCCACGCCAAAGAAGCGGTCGGGAAGGTGACGGACAACGACAGTCTCGAAAATGAGGGCAAGCTCGACCAAGCTAGTGCCAACCTGCGTCAAGCTGGCGAAAACGTCAAGGACGCTGGACGGGACGCACTCAAATAACGCTCTTGACTAGCGTCGGAGCACGAGAAGAGGGGGCGGTGCCGTTGTGCGGCACCGCCCCCTCTTCTTCTACGCCCGATCGGCGCACTCCGACTCAGATCTGAATGTCCGCATCGGGAAGTCGTGTTCCGGATTCCACGTGGCGCTTGAAGTCGTTGAGCGCTGACGAGACCGCGTGATCCGGGACGTTGAGACCAGCACCGAGATTTTCGAGCAGTCCTTCGGGCTCCCAATCGATTTGAACGGCAACCCTCGACCGGTCGTCGCTCAGCCGGTGAAAGGTAACAACGCCGCCGTGGTCAACGTCGCCGCCCACACTCGTCCACGCGATGCGGTTATCCTCGATGTCTTCTGCGATCTGGGTGTCGAACTCGCGGGTGGCCCCGGCGATTGTGACGGCCCAGTGATGGTGCGTTGCATCGATCTTGGTGACCGAGTCGACGAAGCTGAGAAAATCGCCGAACGATTCAAATCGTTGCCAGCCGCGGTAGGCGTCGCTGACGGGAACTTCAAGATCTACTGTTTCGACGACTTGTGCCATTGTTGCTCCTCCTGAGTTGGTTTGTCATCCCACCGTGGCACGCCCTTCTTTGGGGGTCAAACTTGGCTGTGACCCTTGACAACGAGTTCATTGTTCCCACAAATCCAGGCAAGCTCTCAACAACCAGTTTGTTGAGTTCAGCGACACGGTGCGAGCCGGGTTCGCCGCCCGGTCGAGGTCGTGCGCCATGTCGTTGCAACAACACTGCCGACCGCGCCGGCGTGAACGAAACGGAACTCGACGATCAGCTCAAGCAGCGTCTTTGCGGGCGAGCGGATGCTGCGTGCCACGCGCATGCGGTGGCTGGGTGCCTCGCCGGAGCTTCGTGCATGGGATAACGCCGCGCGGGTGGGTTGCCGCGCTGTCCGCCGAAATCGTTTAGCTCCGCGAACCGGGCGTTTCGGAGGTCAGTCAGGGCGGCGAGCCGTGGGACTTCCCGCTCGGCGGTCCGCATAATCGGAGGACTCTGGACTTCGAGCACCTGCGGCACCGCTGGCACGAATCGATCGTGAACATCTGCCCTGAGTTCGCCACTCTGGTCGCTCCCGTTTGCTCGACACCGCGAGGCCCATGCGTTTTCGCCGCAAGCGCGGGCATGCACCGGACCATCAGACCGGAACATCGCAGCGGGTTCCATCGCAGCCGCGCGATGAGGACCCCGGGAGCGAGAGACGATGGCGCAGAGGAGGCCTTGAGCCCTCAGAGCTGCGCGTGAGGCATCCGGTCGCGCTCTCGGCACCGACGATACATCTCACGAGTTACCTTCGCGCCCGGTTTCTGAACCCCGGTTTCTGAACCCCGGTTTCTCAACCCCGGTTTCTCTACGGAAGCGCAGAAAAGGCGATGAGCTAAACTGGGGTCTCGTGGGAAAGTATTCTCGAGCGGTAGAGCTTCGCGCCCAGCGACGCAGCACTGGCGGCGACGTGTCAGGGCGTCATAGCCGCACCCCGTGGTCTCTGCCGGTATTCGCCAGTTTCGTGAGCCTTGCCTTTGTACTTGCCGCCATTACGCCCCCCGTTGGCACGTCGTTCGCCGCCGCGGTAAGCGCCCCGGGTCACAGCGGTGAGGATGTGCAATCGCTGACTGCCACAGGCGCCCACAGCAACACGACCGCCAGGGACGGCTTCACAGTGACCAAGATCGAACCGCCCAAGCCTGCTGCGCCAGCCGTCGGCGAGCCTGACCCCGGCAGCGCCCAAGCGATTGCTCTGGCAATGCTGACCGCGCGAGGATTCGGCAGTGACCAGTTTGACTGCCTCGTCGCGTTGTGGAACCGAGAATCGCGCTGGAACGTCTACGCACTGAACTCTTCGAGCGGTGCGTATGGCATCCCGCAATCACTGCCTGCCGAGAAGATGGCATCGGCCGGCGCGGATTGGGCGACCAACCCGGTGACGCAGATCACCTGGGGATTGGGTTACATCGAGGCTCGCTACGGCAATCCTTGTGGCGCGTGGGCTCACTCGGAAGAGAAGAACTGGTACTGATCTTCTTGCCGACACCGCACTCGAGCCGGGTCTCCGAGACCCAAGCACCGAACCTAAGCTGGATGCATGCCTCGCTCCAATCGACCGCGCAGTCGGCGCGACGAGCCTCAAGAGGTTCCTGAGCTGGATCTGGCCCGAGCGCTCATCAGCCGGGCCCACTCACAGTCCAAGCGTGACGGCCTGTGGAACGTGCAAACAGTCGCCGCGGCATCCGCAGTCAAGATCTACAGTTGCCCGGGCTGCGTCGTGTCAGTTTCGCCCGGAACCGCGCACGTTGTTGCGTGGCGGGCCGACGGCCTGATGGGCGAGACGGAGGATCTCGCAGCCCGGCGACACTGGCACGCCCACTGCTGGAAGATCAAGCCATGACCGTGACTCTTGGAGCGACTCCTGCGCCGGTACCAATTCGGGGCGGGACCGTGCTGCCAGCCCTCCGCGAGGACATCGAACTGACGACCGTCGACGGGCTGACGCTCGTCGGTGAGCTCGCGATGCCACTGTCAGGCGTTCGCATCGCAACTCTCGTCGCGCTGCACCCACTGCCGACGGCTGGCGGGTACATGGATTCGCACATCATCCGCAAGGCGGCGGCGCGACTGCCGGCGCTTGCAGACATCGCGGTGCTGCGCTTTAACTTTCGTGGAGTCACGTCCGCGCGAGGAACCTCCGACGGCAGCTTCGGCGAAGGAATCGACGAGCAGCACGACCTTCAGGCAGCAATGGACTTTGTGCTGGCGCACGGCCTGCCGCGACCGTGGTTACTCGGTTGGTCGTTTGGCACCGAGGTTGCGATCAAGTACGGGCCGAGGCATCCGATCGAAGGAGCCATCTTGCTTTCGCCGCCGCTGGCACGGGCGACAGAGAACGAATTGGCCGCGTGGGCTGGCGATTCACGCAGACTCGTTGCCGTGATTCCCGAGTTGGATGACTACTTGCGGCCAGCAGAGGCTGCTCAGCGATTCGCTGTGGTACCCAATGTTGAGCTCGTCGCGGTGGAAGGTGGAACGCACTTGTGGGTCGGTGAGAACCAGACCTACCGGGTGCTGACCGAAATCGTTGCTCGACTCAACCCCAGCGCACTTCCGCTGCCACGAGAGTACGTACTTTAAGGAGCGGGCCTAGAGCTCGTTCTGGCGCGGGATGAGCACTTGGTTGATCACGAGCAAAATAGCCGCCGCGACCGGGATTGCAACAAGCGCGCCGAGAATGCCGAGCAGGGTTCCACCGGCGACCGCCGCGATTACGACAACGGCGCCAGGAATCTTGACCGCTTGCGCCATCACCCGAGGGCTCAACAGATAGGCCTCGATCTGCATGTAGACGAGATAGTAGGCCGCGACCCAAATAACTGCCGGTGATCCGTCAAAGAGCAACACGATGAGGCTGATGATGACCGAACCGGAGATCGTGCCAACGAGCGGGATCGTGGAGCCGAGGAACGCAATAAACGCGAGGAGCACCGAGTAGCTGATGGGAACACCGATGAGCGGCAGGAACACGGTCAGGTAGATGAATGAAAGCACGCCATTAATTGCAGCAAGCGAGCCCTGACCGATGACGTAGCGACCGACCGCGCTGCTGATTTGCTCGGCGAGTCCGATGAAGCTTTCGCGCTTCGACGCTGGAACCAGTCGGTAGATGCCGCGCTTGAGGTTTGCGAGAGATGCGACGAAGTAGATCGTGAGGATGAAGACGATGATCGCCCCCGTCACTCCGGTCGCAATTCCGATCCCGACGTTGAGTACCCCGCCGCCGATGCTCGTAAAGTCGAACGAGCTGACCCAGGTCTGTAGCGCGTCCAGCACCGGCTGCACTTGCAGCCACGGGAATGCGTTCTCGATCGTAGTTCTCAAACTGCCATCCCCGAACGCGGTGATCAGCCCCGGAACAGCGGAGATTGCCCGTCCGACTTGTTCCACAATGATTGGGATGATCGCGAGCACGAGGCCAGCGATAAGAGCAAACACCCCAACCAACACGATCACAATTGCGAACGGGCGCGGAACCTTACGGTTCTCAAGCCAGCTGACTATCGGGTCGAGGCCAAGCGCAAGGAAGAGCGCTGCGCCGACGTAGGTCAGGACAGTGGCCAGCGAGCCGATGGTCGCCCCAATCCCAACGGCGACCAATACCCCCAGCCCGCCGAACAGCCCGAGTCTGAACGCCTGCTGGATCTTCATCGGTTACCCCCGGAGGACTCGCCGGTCATCGACTCCACTTGGTGCAACACCCCGCGTAAGTTTTCCAGGTAGCCAGCGATACTTTCACGCTCTGCGCTGATCTTCGTCAGTCGCTCCTCAGCGTCCGCGAGCAACCGCGTGCTGCGCTGTTCGGCGTCGTCGAGGAGCGCGCGGGACCGCGACTCGGCATCTCTCAGCACGCTTTGGGCGTGTTGATCAGCAGAATCGCGAATAGTGCGAGCCTCTGCGCGACTCGTCGATTCAAGCTCTGCGGCTTCGTGCTGCTTCTCACTGGCCGTCCGGATCGCCTCGGAAAGCTGGGTCTGTGCCTCATCGACATACCGCTTCGACTGCGCGGCCGCGTCCTGCTGGCGGCGGAGGGATTCCTTTTGAGCTTCGTCGCGCCTGGCAGCAATCTCGACCTCAAGCTCGGTTCGCGCCTGCTCCGCTTCAGCCGCGATGCGCGTAACAGACTCAGTGCGATCGTGAGCAATAGCTGCGCGCGACGACTCGGTTTCGCTCGCAAGCTCCGCATGTCGCCGCTCGACCTCCCGCGCGAGATCGGTACGCTCTTTCTCCAGCTCGGTTGTCAGTTCTGCGCGGCCGTTCGTCATCTCTTGTTCAAGAGCCGAACGCTGTTCAGCGGCCTCCGCCTTGAGCGTCGCATACGCCTCGGTGGTCTCGGCCTCGAGCCCGGTTCGAGCTTCACGAATCTCCGCGTGGAACGCGACCGTGCGCTGCTCCTGCTCCGCCTCGAACTCAACTCTGGCTTGCTGTTGTTCTGCGGCGAGGGCGGCGCGCGCCACCGCAGTATCGGCTGCCAATTGGGCAGTGGCTGCTCGAGCCTCCGCCTCCAGCTTCTCCCGGGCGCTGGCAGTGTCTGCCTCCAGTTGAGCGGTGGCGGTGGCGGTGTCGTTCGCCAGCTTCTCGTTTGCAGCAGCTGTCTCATTGGCGAGAGCTTCTCGAGCGGACTTGGTTGCAGCCTTGAGCGTCGCGCGACCGGTGCTCAGCTCACGGCCCAGATCGGTTCGACCCTGATCGAGATCGCGGGCCAGATCCGCGCGGAGCTTGGCATTTTCATTCTCGTAGTTTGCGCGCCCCAACTCGGTCTCGCGCTCCAGTTGTGCGGCAAGCTCGCGAGCTTGAGCCGATTCGCTCGCGGCGGCAGCGGTCAACTCCGCAGCTGCGAGCTCCGCCTCGGCACGCATTGTTGCTGCCTCGCGCTGGGCAGTTGTGAGTACCTCCGTCGCCTCGGTCGATGCGGCGAGTCGTAAGGACGCTGCCTCAGCTTCAGCTGTGCCGCTTAAGCTCGCGGCACCAGCCTGTGCCCGACTCACAATTCCTTCGGCCTCGGCGGTGGCGGCACTGAGGATGGTGGTTGACCGAACGCTCGTCTCGTCAACGGTGCGCCTGGCAAACTCGTTGGACTCGTTGCGAAGCTTCTGCGTTTCGGCCTGAACCGATGTACGCAGCTTCTCGGCTTCAATGTCGGCGTCGCTGATGAGCTTGGTTGATTGCTCTTCTGCGATGCGCAGTGTGCTCTCAAGTCGAGTGCCGAGGCCGCTGTATGTCGGAGTTCCAGCTTCGTCGAGCTCGGCCTGGATGTCTTCGTTGACCGCAAGAAGCCGCTTGATCTCTCGTGCCGACTCTGCTTTCTCTGCGTTGGTCGCGATGAGGTCGCGCCGCAGATCTTGAATGACTCGGTCGACCTCGTCCTTGCGGTATCCGCGCATCTCGGTGCCGAAATCAGTGTCGTCAGCAGCCATGACATCTCCTTGAAACCGAGTGGGAACCCTCCGAGTTTAGTGTGAGATTCGGGGCGGCTAGGGCAGCTGGGGAGGCATCCGCTATTCTTGAATGTCTTTGTTGATGCCGCTCCTGTCTTCTCAGGAGCCCCTCCTCTCGTTCCTAGTGCGAGTACCCGTCTATGGGCGGAGGGTGCCTGACCATGAGTCGGGGAGGGCAGCACGAAAGGAGTAATCTCGTGCGATTTGTTCTCGCAATTGTCTGCTTTGTGCTCGCCGCCGGAATGATCGGCGTCGGCATTGCACAGCGAACGTTTCTGGCTTCCCCCGACTCAGTTGTTCTGTCGGCCAGCGTCGGCGGCACGGCCTCACTCACGGTGATCGACGGCGCGTCGCTTAACGCCTTCGACGGCAATCAGACCTTCCGGATCAAGGGAGTTGACGCTACATTCGCCGCATACGGCCGCACCGATGACGTGCTTGGGTGGGTTGGAGATGCCAGCCACAACGCGCTCAGGTACGACGCCGAAACTGGCGAACTCGTCTCGACGCTTGTTCGCGGCACCGAGTCGAGCGTGCCGAATCCTGAAGGCTCGGATCTCTGGTTCGAAGGGTTCGCCAGCGAAGATGGCGACCTGCGGTTCACAGTGGATGTCCCGGAAGGCGTCTCCTTCGTGATCGCCTCAGACGGGACCCTGCCAGCGCCGTCAAACCTCGAGCTCACTTGGCCCCTCGATAACCGTACGCCGTTCTCCGCGCCACTGATCATTGGAGGCGGTGTCGTGCTCCTGCTCGGACTCGTGCTGTTGCTCTGGGCAATCAACCGAGAACGGCGCCCCGGCGGGCCGGTGAGGAAGCCCCAGAAGATGCCGAAGCTACCGCGACAGCCCCGCTACAAGCCGAGTCGCAAGGCCGTGACGGCTGGCGAGACCCCGACCGGCCGTCGCGCGGCGCGACCAATGGTTGCTGTGACGCTGCTGCTTGCGGCGAGCGTCGCTCTGACCGGGTGTAGCCCAGATCCTGGCGCTTCGGCTCCGGGTGCCGCGCCGGGCCCCGGGGCGAGCGCCGAGGCAGAGAGCATCGAGTCGTCCCTCCCGGCCCCCGCGGTAACGGTACGCCAGATCGAACGGATTGTTGCTCGTATTAGCGAAGTCTCGGTCGAGGCGGATGCGGCGCTTAACACCGAACTCATGGCGACCAGATTCGCTGGCCCCGCCCTCGAGCTGCGCACCGCGGACTACAAGATCCGAACGGCGGATACCGCGATCGTCAGTAGCGCGCCTGCTATCCCAGCTGGGCCGGTTCGTGTGACGCTTCCGCAGCAAACCGGTCCCGATTGGCCGCGAACGGTGTTTGCCGTGATTCAGGACGAGGCGGACACGACGATCCCGCCGGTGGCGTTGTTCCTCATTCAAGAAGATGCCCGTTCGAACTACAAGGTCTACTACGCAGTCACGCTTGAACCGTCAGCTGTGTTGCCTGACGTAGCGCCAGCGAGTATCGGAACGGCGCGACTGAGTGCCGATACCGGAGTGCTCCGGATTACACCCTCGGTGATCGCGCTCGCCTATGCCGACATCCTCGCCAAGGACATCGAAAGCGACTCCTACCTCGTGTTCGAGGCGGAGGGCGACAGTCTGCGCGTGGCCGTGGGGCTCGCGGCCCAGCGGGCGCGAGCGGCTGACCTGCCCGCGACGGCGCAGATTGCATTTGGCCAAGCGCCCGGCCCAGGACAGATCATTGTGATGGCCACAAACGACTCCGGCTCCCTTGTCGCGGTCAACCTCAACGAGACCGTCACCGTGAAGCCGATCGAAGCGGGAGCGGCGGTGAACACGTCAGGCGCGGTGAAGGCGCTCTCTGGTGTCGCCACCAGCAATCGCGGCGTCGTCGCCACCTACGGCGACCAGCTACTGTTCTATGTGCCAGCTGCCGACAGCTCAGACAAGATCGTGTTGCTCGGGTACAGCCAAGGCCTCGTTGCCGCTTCGGAGGTTCCATGACCAACGCCCCAACCACCGGCGCCGGATTGACCGGAGCGAATCTTCGCGGAGCCGTCGATCTCTCGTCCCTCGTGCGGCCCAAGTCGCCGGTCGCTGGTGCTGGTGCTGACGGCGCTGACGGCAGTGGTGGGGCAGGTCGACCCGGGACCGCTGGCGATGCCGCGGCGAGCGGCCCCGTCGTTCGCGAGGCGACCGACGCGAGCTTCACTGAGGTACTCGATCTTTCTGCGACAGTTCCCGTGCTGGTCGAGTTCTACGGTCAGGGAGTCGGAGCTTCGCTCGGGCCGGTCGTTACGCAGTACGGGGGCCGGGTCGCGCTCGCTACAGTCGACGGTACGAAAAACCCGCAACTTGTTCAGGCATTCCAAGTGCAGCAGGTACCGACGGTTGCTGCCGTCGTCGGCGGGCGCCCAGTTCAGCTCTTTGTCGGTTCAGTGTCGGAGCAAGAACTGCGCGAGGTCATCGATCAGGTGCTTCAGCTCGCGGCGCAGAACGGGGTCAACGGCGCGCTGCCCGCTGGTGCCGAGGCTGCGCCTGACGGCTCGGCGACGCCCGACGGCGAGGCCGAGGCTGCTGCCGAGGTCGCTGCCGAGCCGCCGTTACCTCCACATCACCAAGAGGCATTCGACGCGATCGCCTCCGGCGACTTTGCGTTGGCGATCAAGGAGTACGAGACTGCGATCGCTCAAAACCCGCGCGACCACCTCGCGGTCGCCGGGCTTGCGCAAGTGTCGTTGCTCGCCCGATTGGCCACCCTCTCCGACGACTCGGTTCGATCCGCGGCCGCGGCTGAGCCAGACAGTGTCGCTGCCGCGCTCAATGTCGCCGATCTCGACATCTCCAGCGGCCAGTTCGACGATGCGTTCGCTCGCCTTCTCGACCTCTTTCCAAGTCTGGATGCCGCGAACAAGGACCTCGTGCGCACCCGAATACTCGACTACTTCGAGATCGCCGGTGCGGAGGACCCGCGCGTGATTGCAGCGCGCAGGCGCTTGACCGGGTTGCTGTACTGATGGTTGGGCAGTGCTGATGTCCGACGAGCACCTTCTTGCAGGGCCAAGTGCTGGGCAGCTGGATTTCTCGGCCCGGCTCGCCAGTCTCGGCATCCCGATTGGGCTCGCGCTTGGCCTAATCCCACCGTTGGCCTACGGATTCACCGGGCCGGTTGCAATCGCTGTACTCGCCGGACTCGTGGTTGGGCCGGCCACTGTGTCGACAGCGCTCGCTGCGCGGTCCGTAGCTGCTGCGAAGCGGGAGCGAGCTGCTGGTTACTCAACGATGTTCGACTTCGCTCGCTACGAACTGCGCGACCCGCGCACGCGCCAGCTACTGCGGGGTGCCGACGTCAAACCGACTGGCGTGATGCGTCGTTCCCTTCTCGGCTCAATGCTCACCGTCAAGCCGGGAACCCTGCTCGCAAAGCGACTCGAAGAAGACGAGCGCGCCGGAGGGTAACATGGCGACCCGTCAAATTGCGCCCTAAGCTTGTCATATCGGCCTCGCCTCGGTGGGATTCGCAATCGACGGAATTTCTCTCGGGGGGCGGGCATGCAGCCGGGTGCATCGCGAGACACTTCGGATTGGCGGCGTCTGCGAACTCTGACGGCGATAACCGCCGCGGTCTTGTTACTCATCACCCTTGTGGTGGCGCCGTCACCGTCACGAGCCGCGGGTAACGGTTCGGTCAGCGGCACGGTCACCGCGGACGACGTGCCAGGTGAAGGGGTTTCCGGGATCACGGTCAACCTCACCAATCCGGCAGGTGGAATTGTGGCGAGCAGCACTACCGGCGCTTCCGGCAGTTGGACGATTGTTGCAGTTCCTGGCAACTACTTCGTCCAGTTCTATTCTCCGATCAACAGCTTCAGCGCTTATGAGGGCGAGTGGTGGAACGATGCCATTGACAGGGGTACCGCCGAGCCAATCACCCTCGCGGCACTGGGAACATTGTCGGGTATTGATGCCTCATTAGCGCGACGGGGTGCGATAACGGGCTCAGTATCAATTGCACAGCCTCAGGGGTACTTCAACCAAGGACATGTGTACGTTTGGAGTTGTGCGACTGGTGGCGGCTACGGCTCCGTCTTCGTTGATCCTACGCAATCTGGGGTCCCATTCTCCTTCACCAATCTGCCGCCGGGAAAGTATGGGGTCGGATTTAGCGGGCAAAGTGACCGCGTCATCGGGGGATGGTGGCAGGCGAGTTTGAATCGCGAAACCGCGGTGCCCGTGACTGTGACAAGCGGGCAAACCACTTCAGAAATCAACATCGTCAACCAAGCAGCCGCTTCGCTGTCGGGGGTGCTTCGCACGCCCCTGCAGGGTCGAGAATTAGTCGGATACGTGACGCTTTTCGACGCGCAAGGTCGATTCGTGTCGCAAGAGCTGGTGAGCGGCTTCTACATCTTCCACGGACTGCGGGAAGGTCAGTACTACCTGCTTGGAGAATCTTTGGACTATCTAGACGAATGGTGGGGTGGAAGCCTCGACAAAGCCGGTGCGACGGCCATTACCGTGCGCTACGGGCAGAGTAACACCGCCGATATCTCGCTTGATCCTGGAGCCGAAATTTCGGGGTCGATCACACGATCGAGCGGGGCCGTTGGCAGCACAGGAGTCGTTGCGTGGCGCAAGACATCGACAGGCCAGTTCGAAGAAGTTGCCCAGACGTATACGACCTCCGGCGGCTATTCGCTGAAAGGATTGCGCCCTGGAACATATCGATTGTTTGCCGGAGACAGTGGCACCTTCAACTCAGAGCCGCCGCCGCATGGGCAACCGAGTGCGACCTCCGTTCAACCGTTCTTCTGGCCTAACGCGTCGAGCCTTTGGCAGGCCCAAGACATCGTCATCACAGCGAATACCGATGTTGTGGTGAGGAACTTTGCCCTGAGAGATCTCACTTCTCTTGCCGCCGGAGTTAGCCCAACAACACCCCCCACCATCGTCGGTACTCTCACGCCTGGATCCGTATTGAGGGCGTCCCCTGGCACGTGGCCAGTGAGTGGGTTGACATTCTCCTACCAGTGGAGAGTAGGCGGGGTAGATGTGTTAGGCGCGAACTCCTCGACCTACACTCCGACCGCGGCGGACCTCTACAAGATCATTCGTGTTGTCGTGTCCGCCACGAAGGCCGGGTACCCGTGGCGACATGTCTGGGCTGAGACGGATCCGATTGAGCTCGCTACTGCTACAGGTCCCTTCGCCGATGTGTCCGACTCGAACCCTTTCCTATCCCAGATCAATTGGATGGCCAACGCAGGAATTTCAACCGGCTCGGCAAATTTGCCTGGTCGGCCACTGTACAAGCCGAGCGACCCGCTAAGCCGTCAGGCGTTCGCGGCATTCCTCTATCGCTACTCTGGCGAGAACTTCCAGGCGCCGCCCTATTCCACATTCTCTGATGTCGCAGAAGATAGCCCCTTCTACACGGCCATCGAGTGGATGGCTGCGCGCGGAATATCCACTGGGAGAGCCGTTCCGTGCGGTGCACCGAGATTCTCCCCAACTGACAATATCTCCAGACAGGCTGCCGCAGCGTTTCTGGCTCGCTTCGCCAGAGCGGACCAGTCACCGCCAGCGCAAAATCGCTTTGCTGATGTCCCGCGTGACGCGCGGTTTGCAGGCGCAATTGATTGGATGGCCGCCAACGGTGTTTCTACCGGCAGCGTGAACCCAGCGGGAGGCCTTCCGCTGTACTTGCCTGCCGACCCGATTTCCCGACAAGCGGTTGCGGCGTTCCTCGGCCGATATGACGCGCTTCCATAAACCGACGGGTGGGCGGCTACCGCCGTGGCGCCAACCAGAGTCCGGCAAGCGGCGGCAGGGTCAACTCGACCGATGCGTCTCGACCGCCGAATGGCTCGGCTAGTACCTCGACCGCGCCGAGGTTGCCGACTCCTGATCCACCGAAGTCCGCGGCATCCGTGTTTATGATCTCGTTCCAGACGCCCGCGAATGGCATGCCGACGCGGTAGTGCTCGACCGGGTTTCCGCTGAAGTTGAACAGGCCGGCGAGCGGCTCGCCAGCCCGCGACCAGCGCAAGAACGACACAACGTTCTGAGCGGCATTGCCCCCGTCGAGCCACTCGAATCCACCGGACTCGTTGTCTTGTTCCCAGAGCGCCGGAGTCGCGCGATACGTGCGGTTGAGTTGCCCGACGAGCCGCTGGAGCCCCTGATGCACCGGCTGGTCGAGAATCCACCAGTCGAGTCCGCGGTCCTCGCTCCACTCGCTCGGCTGCCCGAACACGCTGCCCATGAACAGCAATTGCTTGCCGGGATGCGCCCACATGAATGACAGGTACGCCCGCACATTGGCGAGCTTCTGCCACTGGTCACCCGGCATCTTCGACAAGAGCGAGCCTTTTCCGTGCACAACCTCGTCGTGACTGATGGGCAGCAGAAAGTTCTCGCTGAAGGCATACAGAAGCGAGAACGTGATGTCGTTGTGGTGGTACGAGCGGTACATCGGGTCTTCCTGCATGTATTGCAGTGAGTCGTGCATCCACCCCATGTTCCATTTCAGGCCGAAACCCAGCCCGGATGACGCGGTCGGCTTGGTTACGCCCGGCCAGCTCGTCGACTCTTCAGCGATCATCACGATACCCGGATTGCGCTTATAGGCCGTGGCGTTGACCTCCTGCAAGAAGCTGATCGCCTCGAGATTCTCGCGCCCGCCGTCCTTATTCGGCAGCCACTCGCCCTCTTCGCGCGAGTAGTCGAGATACAGCATGGATGCCACGGCATCGACGCGCAGGCCGTCGATGTGGAACTCCTCGAGCCAGAACAGCGCGTTC
>Ga0105044_10006787_pt1 | contig 15759 bp, 9 predicted proteins | sample MAT01_FD_78092 | JGI IMG/M metagenome (GOLD analysis project Ga0105044, IMG submission 78092) | Freshwater microbial communities from Lake Fryxell liftoff mats and glacier meltwater in Antarctica - MAT-01 | ecosystem: Environmental > Aquatic > Freshwater > Ice > Liftoff microbial mat | place... | reverse complement strand
TGCGCTTCCGTCAATAGCGAGCGCACGTCGAGGTAAGTGTCCAGCGGTTGCGGGGCCGCCTCGACGCGGCGCGGCCCCACCTGGCGGACATTCGGCCCGGTCGTCCGCAACGAATGCTGTGTGCGCGCCAGCATGCTGCCGGCACCCGTTTCGACACGCGGCAGGTCGACGGTCTCTTTGCCCGTGAGGGGACGGGTGAATTTCAGCGTGATCGCCAACGGGTCCTTCTCCCGCGGTGGGACGTCGATTTCCCAGCCGTCGGCTATCGCGCGGGACGTGAAGCCAGTGCCGGCCGGGCCATCGCTTTTCCAGCCGTCCGCTGCCGCGGCGCTGATGTGAAAGGCATGCGGCCGATCGCGGCGCAGCGTCGGTTCAATCGTGGCCGTGAACTGAAGCGAGGTACCTTCAACGGCGACGTGCGAACCGATCGCGAACGCGGCATCGGTCTGCGGTGGCCGCAACTGCAAGCGCAGCGGAGTTGACGGCCGGGCGAGGTTGGCGATGATTTCGCGAGGTTGCGGCGATTCGGGCAGCGTTACGCCAGTACCGGGGCCTTCGAGCTGCGTGCTCCATCCCGCCGGCGAATGCAGCCGCCATTTCGTCGCGACAGCCCCGGTACTCAACGGTCGGACGACGGGTGTCTCAAACGGCGCGGACTCCATGCGAGGCAGCGTGCCGCGCCAGATGATCGTCGGCTCGCGCGTCGGTTCACGCAGCCAGGCGATGACCTGATTGCCATTGCGCATCCACGACTGCACTTGAAGGCCGCGCACGTCGATGACTCGCACTACTGCCGGCACCTCCCATTCAACGAACGATAACGGCTGTGTCCCGGCGAACCATTCAATGGTGCCACGCAGTTCCACCTGCCGGGGACCGATGTCCGCCAGCGTCTCCTGCGTCGCGCGCACCGCCTGGGCATCCGGCCGAACAACCGCCCGCAGCACAATGGGTTCCGACTTGATCGACTTCCAGGCGCGCTTGACCGGGCCCGCCGCGCGTTCGAGCGCCAACGGTCGCCAGACGTCGCGAAGGAACGTGTCAGCAGGGATTTCGTTCGCGCCTTTCCGCTCGATCTCCTCGACGGTTTCCAACCCCGTCAGCCGCAAGGCGGCGTAGCGTTCCGCTTCGGTCACCCCCTGGGCGACCAGCATTTCCAGGGTGAGCCGCGTGGCGGGCGGCTTCAACGGTATCGCTTCGATGAACAGGCGCACGGTGCCCGTCAGCGAGCCCTGCAGGTCGACTTTCAACACACGGTTGGGGGCAAGCGTCCATTGGCGTACCCACACCGGCGGCGAGCCGACCGGCGGCGTCTCCGGCCGCACATCAACACGGGTGATGGCGAGTCCGGCGGGAACCAACACGTTGAATGCGGAGACGTTGCCCTGACTGATGCGGTACTCAATGGCCGACTTCAGCGTATTGCCCCGGGGCGACAGTTCCCACAGACCTGCCTCCAACGTCTTCACCACGGGGGCCGCCTCGGCAGTGCCCTCCCTGAACCGCATTTGCACGGTGCGCGTTCTGCCCAGGTCGGCCCGCAACACGCGTCCATCGTCGGCATGCGACTGCGCTCCGCGCCAGTTGATCGCGCGGACCTGGCTCGCGGAAGCAGGGGCGGTGAAGTCGAGTTCCGCGATCGGCACATCGGGAGTGGTGAAGCGGATCTCGCGGTCCGGGTTGCCGGGCGTCACAGTGACCGAGAAGCGCACGTCGATGCGGTGCTCGCCGCGCCCGGCGATATCGATCGCGATCTTGTCGGTCCCCACCGGCTTCGGGTACGCGGCCGCGCCGTCGAGCAGCACTTCGCGCAACCGTACGTCGCCGACCGGTAATACGATGGTTGCCCGCTCGGCGAAGACGATCGTCTCGTAACGAGCTTCAAACTCCGCCTGACGGTCGACGTCCGCCCGGCCGGTGAATCTCGCGCGAAGGATCGCGGCATCAGTCAACGCCAGCTTAGGTCGCGAAAGTGCTGTCAGCCGCTCGAGCAACTCCGGCGGGGCGAGCACGCTGCGCGGTTCATCCTCCTTGCCGACCGCCGGCAGCAGGTAGACCGTGGCAGGCACCGGTGGTGCCTGTGCCTGAGCGGCCAGCGCGATGCTCAGCAAGATCGCGCCGGCGGCCGACGTCTTCGACAACCGCGATGGCCTGGCGGATGCGACAGTTCTGGCATCGGCGAAGCGGACATGCCGACGGCAGATGCACGCGAGGCTCACCAGCAGCAGCGCGACGAACGGCCCGGCGGCGACGCCGCTGAACGCCGGCGGCAGGCCGGCCAGCAACGCTCCTGCCAGCAAAAGTAGCACGAGTGCAATCATCAAGGCAGCGCGGCCGCGACCACGCACCGCCAGCAGCCCGAACCCGGCGATGAGTACCGCGCCCACCCAGCCGGCGCGAGTGAACCGATCGGCCCGGGCGACGATGATCGATTGAACATGGCCTGGATCGCGCATCTGCCAGGCCGTCCAACCGGGACCGTCGCCGCCCAGTCGGGCGGTGAGCGAGATCGGTTGATCGGGAAGCTGCATCCAGTCATCGACGGTGCGAAACCGGCCCGAGTCGTCGCGCCCCGTGAGGGCGGCGCTGCGAACGGCCGAGCGGATCGATTCCGGCAGGGCGGTGCCGCCAGCACCATCAGATTTCCACAGACTGTACTCCCGGGGCGACGTGAGCACCTGCCCGGTCGGCGTGCTGACGAGTACCAGGCCCAGCGATTCGAGCGTTGGCCCGGCGACTGGCGTCGTCGCACGGATGTCGAGGTCCGCGAGGGCGTGCAAGTCGACGATCGGCTTTTCGGGCATCGTCGTTGTCGACGATAGAATCTGGAACAGCGATCGCGGGGTGGCAGGGCCTTTCGGTTGTTTGCCCTGCGCCTCGCTGAATGGCCGTTCGCGAAACTCGCTCGCCGTGGGAATAAGTTCATCAGCGACAGGAAGAGACAGTGGGCGATTGACGGCAGGTCCTCCCGGCAACCGGATCATCGCGTGCGGCTGCGCCGGCAATACGCCGGGCGGCAAACGCCATTCGATCGTCGGCGGAGGGCAGGGCACCGGCAACGTCGGCAACGCGGTCCGCAGTTCAGTTGTCCACGACCAGGGGGGGATGATTTGGCGGTAGAGAAGCTCAACGGTCGCCGTTGCAGGGAATGCGGGAATGGGGATGGCCAGTTTGCCCGGCCCATCGCGTTTGATCAGTTCGTCGTCGATTTCACGGCCGTTAACGGTCGCCCTCAGGAACTGGCAATCTTCGGCCAATTCAACTGCAAAGTATGGGGCGTTCGGATCGCGGATCGTGAAGCGCCAGGCATGCATCGCCGTTGAATCGGGCTGCATCACGGCAATGACGCGCGCGTCGTCGATCGCCGTCGTTCGTTCGGTCGTCGGTATGGATACGTCTGAGCGGACCGGTGCGGGTACCTGTTTCGCTTCAGGCGTTTCAGCGGGGCCGGTCGAACTCAGCAACAATGGTCCCGCGGGCGGTAGTCCGACGAAGCGGCCTTGCCATGCCAGCGCGGGCGACTGTTCAGGGGGCGGACCTTGTTGTTCGTCGGCATCGGTCAGCGCCGGCCCGGATGCCCGAAACAGGGGGCCGACCTGAATGCTGTAGACGCCGCTGCGCAACGCGGCACCGACGGGCACGACATCCGGAAATGCGAGCGTCAACGCTTTGCCGGGCATCGTGCGCGGGCCAGGCTGAGACAAGCGGACGGTGAATTCAGCGGTGCCGCCAATGGTGACAGGCCGGGCGAGTTCGACGATTGCCTGCGGTGCCGTCGGGGTAGCCTGTGTCCATGTCAGGCCCGGTTCGCCGGGGGCGCTTTCAATGCGTTCGACCTCCCAACCGACGGGGATCTGCAAGGTAAGTGACGTCAGTGACCCGTGCCGAACGTCGAGCATCAATCGCGAGGCCAGCGTCGAACGCTCACTGCCGATCGAAAAGTCGATCGACTGTCGGACGCGAAAGTCGGTTTCACGCATGCGGAACCGGGCCGAGGGACGCGTCGCGGCCATCTGCCCATCGGGAAGCGGCCCCGATTCCACGTCGAGCAGATGATCCTTATCGGCCGTGAACTCACTCGATTTCAGCGTGAATGTCCCGGGTTTCCACTCCGTCAGCCGCAGTTCGGGGCTGATGCGAATGCTCAACTTCTCCCCGCGCGGCACCGCGCCGACCAGATTCACGCCGGGGCTCGTCCATGGTTGCGCGAGCGAGAAAGTCGGCACGGTCCCGGTGATCCGCAACTTTCCGTCGCTTTGCGATGACGCCAGTTGCACCCGGGCACGCTTGCGGCCGTTGACGGGCACTTTGACGGCTGTCCATTTCAGGGGAGCATCGCCAGTGATGTCCGTGATTGTCAACTCGGGGTCGTAGTCGAGAACCAGGTCGGTGACTTCGCCATTCAAAGCGCGGAAGGCGATGGCCGCGTCGCAGTGGACCAACGTCGGCTGCACGTCCTGCTTCGCGGTGACGCTGAATTCGATGACCGGTCGTGGCAGTGTCGTGCTAGCAGCGGGCCGGACGATGATTTCGAGATGCGTCAAGCCGCCGAAGGCGATACGCCAGGTCCGCGTTTCGCCGTCGTCGTCGAGCGCCGGCTCCTGCTGAACCACCGCGTCATCCTGCGGCAGGATCGGTCGAAACCGGGCCGGCAGTTCCAGTTCGAGCGTGGCGGCCGGGGTCGGCGGCACAGCCAGATCGAAGCGGATTGCCCCCTGTTCGGGCACGCCGCGCGAAGACCAGTCAAGGGCCAGCGAGGCATCGCCCGGTTCGTCAACCAGCAGCGACATACCGTCACCGGACTGCGGGCTCAACATGCCGATCACGGCGTCGCGGTTGTCGGCCCAGCGGGCACGCTTGATTGCGAACTGCACGCCATTCATATTGAACAGGCCCGGCCCGGGACCCGCGTGCGCGAACTTCCACTCGGCCGTGCCGATCAGGGCGTTCTCCGACAGTTCGCCTTGTTGAAGGCGGGCGCGATAACTGGCTGCAACGAGAAGCGGCGGCCTGGCCGGTTGCCGTAAAGCCGAGGCTGCGGCACGCACGCGTTTCTCGAATTCCGTCCGCGGCAGCTTGACCAGCGTCCCCTGACGCGCCTTTTCCAACTCGGCGGGCACGCGGTCTCGCGGCAGCAGCACCCGCTGAATCGGGAACGGATCATCATTGCCGTCATCGGGTATCGGTTCGGGTGGGGCACCGACTACCCATGCGGCGAGTAAGAGACCGATTGTCGCAGCGGTTAGCCGCGATGGGATGCGCATGGCCGTTACCCCGCCGCCGGTGAGTCAACGGTGGAGGTTTCACGCACGGGTCGCTTCGTGTTGGAGCGCACGAGGGCAGATTCGGCATGCACGCGGGTGAAACCGGGCATGCGTGCCAGCCTTCGCCGGTACTGCCATTGCACCATGCGATACAGCATCAGCACCGCCAGCAGGATCGCCAGGCCCGGCTGCATCGCCACGAACAACTGCCCGAAGGGTTGCGGATAGGCTGTCGCAGCAACGACCATGCCCGCGACGGCCAGCGACAGCAGGATGCCCGCCTGCCGAACATTCAACCGCGACAGGATCAGCCCCGCGGCGATCACAATAAGGGAGATGGTGATGATCCACAGCGTCCGCGGGATCAGGAGCAGGCGCACCGGTTGCAGGTCGCCTGTGCGCATCGTCAGGCCGGCATGCGGCATCTCCCATGTGTCGCCGACCGTCGGCTCCTGGCCGCGCGTGATCCAGCGTTCGAGATCGTTCGCTCCGTATGCGGGTTGCGGCTGAACCAGGCCATTGCGGAAACTCCAGCGGTCTTCGGTCGTGGCGCTCAAGCCGGTCAGCGCGACTAATCGATTCGGAAAGGCGATCTGCCAGCGCGTGGTGGTCACGGCCGCCCGGCCGCGCGGGCGGGGCGGCTGCAGGCGCGCGGTCATCGCGCTCAGACCTTCTCCCGCATTGGGCGGCAGCCGGTAACGCAGGTCGATCAACAGCGGCTGCCGATCACGCGTTGCCGGCAGTGGGATGGCGATCGCCCGGCCACCTTCCGCAGTGGCATCGCGAACGTCGACGGCAAGGCCGTTGATGCGTGCGTCGATGTCGGCAGCGTTGTCCGGCAGGTCGCATTCAAACTGGCGTGCGTTCCAGCGGGGAATGAAGAACCGTGTCCGGTAGCGCTGGCCGGCTTCATCCGTCTGTGCCTGCACCAGAGCGCGCTCAACGATGATCTGCGGTGAAGCAGCAGTGCCGCGCTCGGTGTCGCGCAGTCGCACGGCCAGTGGGGTGGATGCCCCGAACGACCGGGCCACCAGGAGCGTTGTCTCCGCGGGCAGCAGTTCGATCGGCAATTCGCGCCAGTCGGTTGCGTCGAGCGTCGGCAGCCAGTGTTGAACCGCATCGCGATCGCGCAGGAAGCGAACGCGGTTCTCGCCGACCGTGGCCGGCTCCGGCCAAAGCAGTGGGATGTTGAACGCGGTCGACTCGTCGGCCGGCAACGGTAATGCCCACTGCAACGTCAGCATCGTATCGCGCGTATCGGTCGGAAGGACCGCGTTGTATTCGCCCGGCCCCGCGGGTTCGAGGCTGCCTGTGGTCACCACCGGTTCCGGTCCACCCGGTGTTCCGCGCAGCCGCACCCGGCGGAATGGCCGATCGCCGGAGGTGATGCGAATCTGTTGCATCACGATGGCCTGCCGATCGCCGAGCGTGACATCGGTGGCCGTCGTCACGCGCAGGTCGGGCCGTTGCGGCTTCCAGTTCAGTTCAACGGTGGCCGGGGAACGGCTCACCGTGGTTGTGAGCACGTCGCGCTTCTGCGCCTCGGGTTCCAGGGGGAACGGGCGCGTGCCGGGCTTGTCCGTCTCCCATTGAAAGGCGGTTGCCTTCAGGTCGAAGCCTTCCGGCGTGATGACCGACACTTCGCCCGAACGGTCGAACACATTCAACAATCGCGGCAGCGCCAGCGTCGCCTCCTGCACGGCCAGCGCGACAGGGTACTGGCCTTCGAGGGTCAGCGTGAACTCGCTGCGCTGCGGCGAAGCCAGCTTGATCTGCACCACCCGTCGGGTCGAGCTGATCTCCCGGAGGGGGACAATGCCCTCTACCAGTTTCGGCGTCGAGGCTTCGAACACGCCGGGACTGGGTACTTCCAGTTCCAGCGATTCGACTTCGCTGCGGATCGGCACCGCCGTGATCTCGGACTTGATGCGCCAGCCGCCTTCAACAAACTGCAGCAGATGCCGGATGCGTGTCTGCACGGTGCCGACAGCGGCACGCAGTTCCAGTTCAAGCGGAGCCAGCACTTGGTCGCTTTTGCCGATCGGCAGTGACTGATAGCGAAACAGCAGATCCCCGTTGGGGTCGTCGCCGGTGTCGATGCGCTGCGTGTCCCCCCTGGGGATGCCGGTAACGCGCACCTGCGGGACGGTACGCACGCGGATCGTCCCCTCCTGCCGGGGAACATCGATGACGGCATACGGGCCGACCGGCCAGTTCGTCTTCGCCTTCGGGTCGGCCGCCTTCGGACGCGGCACACGATGATTGATTGACACCTGCAGTTCGCTGGAGTTGTTTTCCTTGAAGCGCACCCGCCACTCCGACTTGCCCGGTTCGGGACGCACCAGCTCGGGTGCCTGATCGACAGGGAACGGTTGCAGTTTGCCGCCCGCGGTCGCCGGTGGTCGACCGACGGCCACTTCAGCATTGAACGGCGCGGTGAACCGCCAGTCGGCCGCCGTGCCTCGTAACTTCAGTCGCGCATCGGTGCTGATATCGCCCTCATTCACCTGGATATGCACTTCGGCCTCGGCTGACTTGGCCACGGCCGTTGCTGCCGGTGTGCCCGGTACATCCCATGCCAGTGCCAAAAACGTGACGGCCCCAAGTGCCTCGCCGCCGCGGCCGCGCGACAGCCGATCCGCATCCATCCGCCGGGTGTCGACGGCAGCGTCCGCCGCGGCGTCGCGGCGGCCGAGTTGCACGCGGTTGACCTTGTCCGGCGCGTCGAAAATCAGCGTGGTGATCGGCGAGCCGGGCAGACCGAGTTCAAAGCCTGTTTCCCCGCCGCGCGTGGTCAACGGCAGATCGAATTGCAGCGTGATCACCTGGTCGCCGGCGGCGTCGACCGCCAGCGACAGTCCCTTGTCGCCGATGCTCAAGAGCGGCAGTTTGCCGCTGTCGAGTTTCGCTTCGACCAATTGTGCCTTCTGGAAACCCAGAAAGATGACGCTGCGCGGTGTGGCCGCACGAAACTTGCAGACTGCTTTGACGCGCATCAGCGATTGCGCACCGCGCGATTCGATGCGTGCTTCCAGTTCGCAGGAGTTTGGCGGGGTGGTGCGTTCGGCGGCAAGCAGCTTGCGGAATGCCTCGATCTGTTCGCTCATCTCGCGGTACTTTTCGGGCGTCAAGTAAACTGCTTCCGGCCGATCCAGCGATTCCGCGTCTTTGGCGACGATGATGATCGCCCCCGAAGGCAATCGCAGTGCGGGTGCATCTTTCTTCGGAGTCTGGGCATCGATCGGCACGGCAACGAGGCCGGCGATCAACAGACACAGCATCAGGATGCGGAAACAGGACCCGCCCGGGAGATGCATCACGTTTACCTGGCCGAGGGACATGCTCGCCTACCCTCACCAGTATACCCGGTCCGCGTGACCGCTGCCGAGTGCCTTTTCGATTCATTCGGAACCGCGGCCATCGGCGGTGACGGTTATGCCGGTTCTGCCGATGCCAACACGAAGCGTGCGATAAGCGAGCCCAGGCGCGGGCGGATGACGGCCATGATGTCCAGCACATCATGATGATGGAGCGACCCTTCGCTCAGGCCCGCGCCGCGATTGGTGATGGCCGAGATGGCGGCCACTTCCATTCCCTGCGCCACGGCCGTTTCCGCCTCGAAGGCAGTGGACATGCCGACCGCGTCGACACCCATCGCCTGCATGGCGCGGATCTCGGTGGGCGTTTCATAGCAGGGACCAGTCACGGCGGCATAGACTCCGCACAGAAGTTGCTCACCCATTTCTCCGGCTGCCTTCGTGAGGCGGTCGATCAGCACGGGCGAGTACTTGCTGGGACGCGAAGGGCCGGGACCGTGAATGCCGTCCGGCCGGGGAGATTTCCAGGCGTCCGGTCGCTGCAGGAACAGGTCATCGCGCAGGATCATCATCGTGCCCGGTTCAAGTGCGGGATGTATCCCTCCTGCGGCATTTGTCAGCAGCACGGTTCGGATGCCGAGTTGTGCGGCCAGGTTGATGGGGGAGGCGACCTTGTCCCATGCGTGGCCTTCGTAGAAATGCAGCCGGCCCTGGAATACAAGGATGGGAACGCCATGAAGTTCCCCGACGACGATCTTGCCGGAATGACCCGCCACGGTCGGAACGCCCAGACCCGGTACCCCGGCGAATTCGATCGAACCAGCGACGTTCAGTTCCGTGAGTACCGACGATTGACCGGAGCCGAGCACCACGACCATGCGCGGGCACAACTGACGGACGACATCATTGAACGCAGCAAAGGTGGTCACGGCAATCAGTCATCCTCACTCTTGTTCAATAACCGTTCCCGGGCGCGGATGGCCAGCAACACAAGATCGGCGCAGGTTTCTTCGCCCAGCAGGAACGAATTCAGCACCATGTGATAATCATGCAGATCACCCGTACGCCGGTTATACGTCTTCACCAGGAATTCGGCGCGCTGCTCATCACGATCACGCACTTGCTCGGCCGCTTCGTCGCGCGTCCGCCGCAGCAGTTGCGACATATAGGCAATGCGATCCTCGATCGGTGCGAACACGCGCACATGCAGTGAAGACTCACGCGGCAGCAGATAGCCCGCCCCGCGGCCGATAAGGATTACCCTGCCGCGTGCCGCCAGTGTCAGGATCAACCGCGGCATCTCGTCGATCTCGCCCCCCGCTGAGACGATCTGTTCGTCGCGCAGCCGGGCCACTTGTCCATCGACCCACCCGGCCGCGTCGGGCGGTACGTCCGCAAGCACATGCGCCCGCGCCGACTCGTTGCCGGATAGAAACTCCAGCAACTCCTGCGTATACACCTGCCAGCCAAGCCGTTTGCCCAGCCGCCGGGCGATACTGCCGCCGCGTGCGCCGGCTTCCCGGCTGATCGCCACCGTGACACCCAGCGGTGCCGACAACAGTGCCGCCGGCTCACGGTTGCCCTGATTGCCGTGCAGCGGCGGTTCGAAAAGTTCAGCAGTGTTTCGCGGAGTGATGATCATGGTCTCAACAGTTGTCAGTTGTCAGTTGTCAGAAGGGCAGGAAGTCGTTCTTGTCTGGGAACTGACAACCGACAACTGACAACAATGTTACGCATCATCCCGATACTCCGTTCGGGAGAACAAGTACATACCCGCGGCGGTGATGACGACCGTCACGCCGATCAGGACCAGCCAGGCAACGCGGTCGCTGACGGGGACGAACAGCGACGCCGATTCGACCGGCACATTGCTGTCGCCCGCGGCGGAGTACATCAGGCAGCGGGCGTAGTAATTGATACTGAATCGTTTCACCGTGCCCGGCACGGGAAGCTCGCTCAGAATCGTTTCGAAGAAGAACGCGTATAACAGTCCGACGATCGCGGGGCGGGGAAACAAAGCGGCAATCATGTGAAACACCGCAGTGAACGCCAGTGTGGCGGCGAGTACTGCCGGCCAGTAAAGTTGCAGCGCCTCACGCCCGACCCGGCCGCTGCACAGACAGATCAACGCGAAACCACCGAGATTCAGCAGGATACACCACGGCAAAACCGCGAAGAACTTCGCGAGGTAGATTCCCCAGCGTGGGATCGGCCGGGTCATCAGCCAGATGAGCGACCGGTTCTCGCGGTCGGAACCCAGGGCACTTGTGGCGAACGCAAGGTTCCAGAGAGGCAGCAGGAAACCGAGGAAGATGAAAAACACCATCCAGCGGGAGTAGACCGCCAACGGGGCGCTCTCCTTCTTCATCAACTGCACGGCCGGCGAACTCTCGATGACCGGAGCCGCCATGCCGCCCGCGACGAACTCGACCAGACGCACATGGCTGCGGCGGATGCGCTGCTCGGTGCGGTCCCAGCCGAAGCGCACGGTAACCAGGGCCGTCACCATGCAGGTCAGCACCAGCAACCCGACCGCGATGCGCACCATCTGCTTCAAGCGTGCCAATTGCCGGAAGCTGAACACGATTAAGTACAGCCATGCGCGAAACGGGGTGGGCGCGATGGAAGGGGATACGATCATGCCGATATCCTACGAAACAGACGAGAAGGCGACGCCGCGAACGGCTTACGTTTTGCCGCTGCCGCCGAGCAGGTAGCCGAGGATCGCGTGGGCCGAGTCGTCGAGCGCTTCAAGATGCGATACGTTCAGGTTCTCGTCAACGACCATGCGCGTGACTTCGCGGAAGAACCGCTTCGGGTTCTTCGCCCGCACGATCAGTGATTGCAGGTTCCCTTCGCGGTACAGCACACGCGGCTCGAGTTCCACGCCGACTACATCGGGTGAACGCACCAGCAGGGCGGCCAGGCTCCGCGGTTCATCGGTGTCGATGCGGATCGTCAGCGGTTGATCGTCGAGCAGGTCGCGGATCTGCGTCAGCGTACCAACTGCGGCGATACGCCCCCGCGCCATGATCGTCACCTGATCGGTCAGTTTTTCGAGTTCTTCCAGTTCATGGCTGGAGATTAACAGGCACTTCCCCTGTGCCGCCAACTCGCGAAACAGGTCGAGCATCTCCTGCCGGCCGATCGGGTCGATGCCCGAGAGCGGCTCATCGAGAATCAGCAGGATCGGTTCATGCAGCAATGCCTGCGCCAGCTTGATGCGCTGCCGCATCCCCTTCGAGTAGCCGCGAAGTCGGCGGTCGGCGCGGTCGGCCATGCCGACGCGGGTCAGCATTTGATCGGTCAGCGCGTGGGCATCGGCCTTGCTGAAGCCGCAGAGGCGGGCCATCGAACGAACGAACTGCCGGCCGGACATGTCCTCATAGAACGCGTCAATGTCCGGGCAGTAGCCGACGTGGCGTTTCGCCTGCCAGTTCCATGCATCCACGCCCTGCACGGCCACGCTGCCGATGTTCGGCTTCAGTTGACCGGTCGCCAGGCGCAGCAGTGTGCTCTTCCCCGCGCCGTTGGCACCCACAAGGCCGGTAATGCCGGGACGCAGTTCCAGCGAGACATGATTCACGCCGATGACCGGGCCATACCATTTGGTGACCTGGTCGAACATCAGGACGGGCATTGCGGAATTCGGAATGCGGATTTCGGAATTCGGAATGGAAGATAGCTCCTTGTTAATTGAATCGGCGTTTTGCACGGTCGTTTACCCCTCGTTCAAATGCCGAACCCGTCATGAACGACTGTTCGTAATGCTTTAATCCGAATTCCGCATTCCGAACTCCACATTCAAGAAACGATCTCCACGGCCCGGATGCGCCGGTGCAGATACAGCACGCACACGATGCAGATGACGGCGACGGCCAGGGCGGCGTTCTCATAGGCCGGCTGCAATTGCGTGGAGGGCAGCAGTTCGGCGTGGTCTTTTCCCATGATCCACATACCGGTCAGGTACATGTTGTTCCAAAGGTCCATGAGCCGCCAGCCGGGATTCATGCCCAAGCCATCGACCAGCCAGCGCTGCAACATCCGGCCGAGGATAAAGATGGTGATCCAGATCATTACCATCGGGATCGTCTTGCGCAGCCAGGTTGCCGTGGCCATCAACACCAGCGACAGTGTGACTGTCAGTACGGCACCGTAGCCGAGGATGCCCAGCAGCAACCGCGATTCATCGAAGAAGTAGTCAAAGTTCTCGCGATTATCGATGAAGCCGTACTCGATGAACAACAGCAGGCATGGAGCCGTTGTCATCATGTTGATCAGAACACCGATCGCCAGGCACTTGCCGAGAACATAATGCCAACGGCTGATCGGCTTCGACAGGTAGAACGGCAGACTGCCATAATGAAAATCATTGCCGATCAGCACCGACCCGGCAAATGCAAGAATAATGACGACGATGTAACCTTCGAACCACAGGAAGTTGCCATACGTGTCGGACGAACCGTTCAACTGCATGGCATTTCGCAGGCGCTTCATCAGCGTCTCGGGCTTCAAGTTGCGGGTGAACACACCGCCGAGTCGCAGATTCTCCTCGCCCAGCTTCTGCTCGAGAAATACCTGCAGATACTGGCCGAAGAAGTAGAACAGGAAGATCAGCATGCTGAGGCCGTAAAGCGCCCAGAATAACTTGCGGCGGAAGATGAGGCTGAGGCAAACACGCGCGATCGCACTCATGCCGTTCCACGGACCGAGATAGGTACCGCGCCAAGGGCGATAGCGGAGCAGGTTGGGATTCGTGGGGCTTTTCACTGAGTGGCCCCCGAGCGTGGGAAAGAACAAGAAATTGCAAATTGCAAATTGGCAGACAGGCGCAGCGGGCCGCCTTGTGCAAAGTGCTCGTCAATTTGCAATTTGTAATTTGCAATTGTCAATTTGCAATCTCCTTACCAAGCTTCACAGTCCGAAGAAACAATTCTTCCAACGTCTCATCATCGCGGACTACCCCGCGAAGGGTCAGATCATTTGCCGAGGCCAGTTGGAAGAACTTCCGGGCATGGAAGCCGTCTGGCACCGTCACACGCATGTCGCCGCGGTCGTTGTCGACGGCAATCTGCACGCCCGCATCCGTCATTGCCTTCTTGAAGCCGCCAGCTTCGCCCTGCACCTGCAGCCGATAGCGATCCTGCCGTCTTGCGCACAGATCCGCCACGGTTCCCTGGCCGCGAACCTGGCCGTTCATCAGGATGACGACCTGTTCGCAGACGGTTTCGACATCGGCCAGCAGATGAGTGGAGAGGATCAGTGATTTGCCGAAGTCGCGCCCAAGTTCCAGCAGCAGCCGCAGCATGGCGTCGCGCCCGGCCGGGTCGAGGCCGCTGGTCGGCTCATCGAGCAGCAGAACGGGCGGGTCGTGGACGATCGCCTGCGCCAGCTTGATGCGCTGCTTCATGCCGGTCGAGTATTCGTCCAGCTTGCGGTAGCGGGCGTCTTCCATTTCCAGGTAGGTCAGCACTTCGTGCGCCCGGCGCTGAGCCTGTCCGCGCGGCAGGCCGTAAAGCTCGCCGGCCAGGGCCACGTACTCGACCCCGCTAAGGCCGGGAACGAGTGCATCAGCTTCAGGCATGAAGCCGATCAGTCGGCGCAGTTCGTGGTTGGCTTCTTTCAGTGGCCCGGTGATGATCGGCTGGTCGATGACCCGGCCGCTGCCGGATGTGGGCGGCAACAGCCCCATCAGGATCTTCAGCAGCGTTGACTTGCCCGCACCATTGGGCCCCAGCAACCCGATCCGGCCCGGGCGCAGCTTCAGCGACACATCGCACAGCGCTTGAAAGCTGCCGAACACGCGCGAGACCCGGTCAAGATCGATCAGGTATTCCATTCAGTTCAGTTGCCCTGTTGACGCTGATCCAAACTGCCGGGACGAACCCGAATCGAGTCAGGGGTCAGCACGGCGAAGTTACCCGGCAGTTCATGCCCATGTTCTCGAAACGCGTTGGATACTTCATCAATTTTTCGGGCAAGGGTAAAGCCTTCAAGCCGAACCAGTGCGATGCCTGTGTGGAGTTTGGCCAATCGAGATACAAGTTCGCCAAAATCCTTGTCCGACGTCGACAAAACCGAGTTCATGCTGACCGAGTGATCGAGAACGCTCTGATCTTTCGCGCCGCGGGCAATCTCCATGATGTAGTCGACAACATGCCCGTCGGCCCGAAGTCGATCGACGATTGCTTTCTCGATGCTTTCGTACGCGGTCAGGATCATGCTGACTTACGCATGGAAGGGTAGATGACGTCGGCCTTCAACGCTGATGCTGCAAAGCTGAGTGCCGAGCGAATGTCGTCGCGAATCAGGTGAGGGTAGCCTTCGAGAAGTTGTTCGATCGATTCGCCGGCCGCCAGTCGCTCAAGGATCAATTCAACGGTAATACGCGTACCGCGGATGACCGGTTTGCCCATCATAATCTCGGGATCGGAGATAACCATCAGGACTCCTTGCGTCCGGAGCATTGTACCGGTGATGAGTTGGCGGTCGAACAATTTCCGGCGCGTTCAGGGCGATGCCCGCCAATTCTTCGGGCGAGCAGGTTTGTTTTCACGTCGTGTAATCCGCGTTCAGCCGCACATACTCCGGCGTCAGGTCGCAGGTGTAGTACGTGCAGCGGCCCGGACCCAGCGTGAAGCGCAATCGCAGGTGTACTTCGCGGTGCCGCTTCAGGTAGTTCGATGCCGCGGCGGCGTCGAACGGCAGCGGCATGCCGGCGCGGAACAGCAGCATGTCGCCCATCCACAGCGTCAGGTCCTTGTCGTCGAACATCACTCCGGAATAACCGGCCGCGGAGACGAAACGGCCCCAGTTCGGGTCGCCGCCGTAGATCGCGGTCTTCACCAGCGGGCTTTCGGCAATCGTTTTGGCAATCTGCTTCGCTTCCGCGTCCGATCGGCAACCTTCGATGTCGATCACCACCAGATGATTCGCCCCCTCGGCATCCGCGGCAATCGAGCGGGCCAGTTCCGCGCACAGCCCGTTCACCGCTCCCGTGAAGGCGGACAAATCGTGCCCTTCCAAAGGAGCCCCCATTCCATTCGCCAGCAGCAGCACAGTGTCGTTGGTACTGGTGTGCCCTTCAACGCTGACGCAGTTGAAACTCTGTTCCACCGCACTTTTCAGCAAATAGTGCAGGTCGCCCGGTTTCACGGCCGCATCGGTCAGGATGAAGC
>Ga0105044_10006786_pt1 | contig 15761 bp, 11 predicted proteins | sample MAT01_FD_78092 | JGI IMG/M metagenome (GOLD analysis project Ga0105044, IMG submission 78092) | Freshwater microbial communities from Lake Fryxell liftoff mats and glacier meltwater in Antarctica - MAT-01 | ecosystem: Environmental > Aquatic > Freshwater > Ice > Liftoff microbial mat | place... | reverse complement strand
GAGGATGCCGACGCTGGGTCAGGAGGTGGGATTATACTGAAAACTCGCCTGACTCTGATGGGCAGAAAGGCTCGCCAGACGACATTCGGCGCGCACTCGCCTGACTTTTCTCGAACTCCCGCCATCCTACCAGATTTATCGAACTGCCATTCTCGAGGAAACCCAAACATTTTCCGATCAAACTGTTCTCGAATCCGCTGCTGTTTTGGTTGGCCGCATCATGCGCGCCGATTCGACGAACGAAAGCCTTTCTATTCCACCACAATAACGTACACTGAAGAAAACCAGCCGACACCGCAGGACCCGTTCGGACACTTGGTCAGGAGTAGCACAATGTCAGGCCCGCCATATGGCCAACGCAGCCCGATCGGATACTCGACTGGCGGGTCGAAGAAACCGGAAGGGCTTTCCTCTGAACGCGAGAAGCCGGTCTACGGCAGCCCCATCGATTGGGCTACTAGGGTGCCTGACGATACGGGATGGTGGAGGTCGGACCTCGCCTCACGTTTGAAGTCGAATCCCAAGAGGTTCAATCCGTCACACACATGGGCGGGGCTGGCTTTGCAAGCCGGCGGTCACTTTTTCTTGGCAGGCAAAGACTCGTGGGGAGGACGCCTCTATAACGTCGCAAATCCGGAATATTGGTGTAATTTCAGCAGCAAGTCCAGTACATTCGGCCTTGCGGTGGGAGGCGAGTTCGCGCTCCACATGATTTTCTTCCTCAACACCAAATCCTTGGGCAACATTGAGGGAAGGAGTCATGCGAACGAACGAAGCGTGACGGTGGAACTGCCCGTCAGCCAAGTCAAGAAGTTGACGGAGGGACTTAAGTTTGTTTACGACTTGGCGAAGAGCGTTGCGCTGATGTACGAAGTTTTCGATACAGCGAAAAATGTTGCTGAGAAAATGAACGCCCTTGGGTCTACCGAGTCACAAATTGTGACCTTCAAAATCGGAGGTGTCGGTGTGAAGGCGGGCGTGACGCAGGGCATTCAAGGCAAGATTGATATTCTTCGTGTTCAAGGCCCCGTCTTCCACACCGACAACCTGTGACGCAGGCTCGAGATCGAGCCGGGCCACGGTCCGTAGTTGATGTCCATCCTGAAACTCGTTCTTGCTCCTTGACCCTGAACCGGTAGGCTGACTCGATCACTCGAACGAATACTCGAACTCGCTGTCCTTGACCGCGATGTGGATCTTCTCGATGGGCTTGCCTTCGATCGTCCGCTCCAGCAATTCCTTGCCGATCTTGGGCAGCATCTGACGCGTGATGATCGCGTCGATGGCGCGGGCACCCGAATCCAGTTCCGTCACGCGGCTCACGATCAGGCTTTCCACCTTGTCGTCGAACGTGAACGGAACCTTGTGGCCTTCCTTCACGCGCTGGCCGACACGGGCCAGTTGCAACTTGATGATGGCCCGCATCATCTCATCGGAGATCGGGTAGTACGGCACGATCGCGAGACGGCCCAACAACGCGGGCGGGAAGACCTTGAGGAGCGAAGGCCGCATGGCATCGACGAGCCCCTTGGAATCGGGCTTGAGGTCCGGGTCTTTGCACAGGTCCATCACCACATCGGTGCCCACATTGCTCGTGAGCAGGATGATGGTGTTCTTGAAGTCGATATCCACACCCTCGGAGTCTTTCATCGTGCCCTTGTCGAAGGCCTGGAAGAAGATCTCGTGGATATCGGGGTGGGCCTTCTCGACCTCGTCGAGCAGGAGCACGCTATAGGGCCGGCGACGCACCGCCTCGGTCATGACGCCGCCCTTGCCATAGCCGACATAGCCGGGGGGAGACCCCATAAGCAGGCTGACCTTGTGAGCCTCCTGGTATTCGCTCATGTTGATGGTGATCAGGCCTTGCGGGCCGCCGTAGAGGGCTTCGGAAAGGGCCACGGCGGTTTCGGTTTTACCGACGCCCGAAGGGCCCACCAACAGGAACACACCCACCGGCCGTCCGGGGTTGTCAAGTTTCGCCCGGCTGAGTGAGATCCGCTCGCCGATGGCATCCAGAGCATGGCGCTGACCGATCACCCGCTTCTCAAGGGTGGCCCCAAGGTTGAGCACCGTCTTGAGTTCGTCCTTCACCATCCGGCCCAACGGAATGCCCGTCCAATCGGCCACCACCGCCGAGACCGCCTGGGCATCGACGCTGGGAACGATGAGCGGGGTTTCGCCCTGGAAGGCAACCAGTTCGGCCTTGAGTTTCTTCAATTCCTCCACGATGCGGAGCCGCTCGTCCTCGCTCATTTCGGGCTCCGTTGCGGCAGCCGCGGCCGCCGGTGACGCGGCCGCGGGCGGGGTCGTGCTGTCTTCGCCGGAAGAGGGCCTGGCGACGGACGCCTTCGAAGCATCGTGCGGGTTCAGTTTCGTCCTGAGTTCAAGGATCTTGGTGACGATCGCGCGTTCCTTGTTGAACTTCTCTTCGATCGCTTTGAGCGTGACGGCTTCCTTCTCCAGCCGTTCGACGATCTCGGCCCGACGGATGACATGGTCTCCACCCGCCTTGATCTCGCGATCGATGATCTCGAGTTCGGTGTTGAGGCTGTCGATGTGCTTACGGATGTCGTCGACCTCACCGGGGATGGCGTGAAGGCTGACGGCCACGCGTGCACAGGCAGTGTCGATAAGGCTGACGGCCTTGTCGGGCAACTGCCGCCCCTGGATGTAGCGCTTGCTGAGTTTGACGCAGGCTTCCAGGGCCTCATCGAGCACCTGCACCTTGAAGTGCTTTTCCATCACCACGGCCAAGCCGCGGATCATCTTCAGGCACTTTTCCTCATCGGGCTCATCGACCTTGACAACCTGAAAGCGCCGGCTCATAGCCGGGTCTTTCTCAAAGTGCTGCTTGTATTCACTCTGCGTCGTCGCTGCGATGGTGCGGAGCGTGCCGCGGGCCAAGGCGGGCTTCAGGAGTTGCGCAGCGTCGTTGGTGCCGGCTGCGCCGCCCGCGCCCATGAGGGTGTGGGCCTCATCGATAAAAAGAATGATGGGCTTGGCGGAGGCCTGGACTTCGTCGATGACGCCGCGGAGGCGGTTCTCAAACTCGCCCTTCATGCTGGCACCGGCCTGCAAAAGACCGACATCGAGTTCCAAAATTCGAACATCCTTGAGTTGCGGGGGCACGTCGCCTTTGACGATGCGCTGAGCGAACCCTTCGACGACGGCGGTTTTGCCGACGCCCGCCTCGCCGGTGAGCATGGGGTTGTTCTGGCGGCGCCGCATGAGGACGTCGATGCACTGGCGGATCTCATCATCCCGTCCAACGATGGGGTCCATCTTGCCGGCCCGGGCGTTCTCCGTGAGGTCTTTGCAGAACTTGTTGATCGCGTCCTGCTTGCCCAGAGCAGCCGGGGCGATCGCGCCGCTGGCCTCGCCGGGGGCACCGGAAATCCCGCGCTGGTCAGCCGCAGCGAGCACGGCCTCCGGGCTGCCATCGCACACCTTTTGGAGGTTCTCGCTGAACTCCTCGATCTTGATTTTGCCGAACTCTTTGCTGATTTTCGTGAGCAAGTGTTCGAGGCTGGGGGTTTTGAGGACCGCGGCGAGAACGTGGCCCGAACGGATGGAATACTCACCGTACTTCAGGGTGGTGTAGGTCCAGGCCCGCTCGACGGCCTCGGTGAGGTGTTGCGAGAGGTCGGTGCCTGACGTTGCGCCGCGGGGGAGGCGGTCGAGGGCGGCCTGCGTGTCGGCGACAAGCACGGCGGTGTTGAGGTTGTAGAACTTGAGGACACGGTGAAGATCGGTGTCCTGGGCCTGCATCAGTTGATGCAGCCAGTGAACGAGTTCAACGTACGGATTTCCCCGCAACTTGGAGAAGACCAGCGCACCCTCGAGCGCTTTGTAGCCGATCTGGTTGAGTTTGCCGAAGAGTTGTGCCCGAGAAATGTCGCCCATGGTGCTTTCCTAAGACGTAAAGGGGGATGTGCAGAATGACGTGGGGGGCTCTGACTCGCTCGAACCACCGCTGAGTCGCCGAGGCCGGAACAAAACCGAATCGGGGGTCTAGTGCTTGGATCGGAGGGCGAGATCGGCCCGGTCTTCAGTGGCTTTCTTGGACTGGACCCACGAGGTCCAACCAAGGCGTGCGCCCTTGCCGAGGAACGTGGAGGGTACTTCTTCTTTGCGAAGGATCAGCACGGCGTCCCACCAGAACTCATCCCCGACGTAGTTCCGGATCCAGGTGGCGAGGCGCTTCTCCGCATCTGTCCCCGGCAGCAGGCGTTCGTAGTTGGCGAAACTCATGGGTCCGAGCAAGAGGCGGAACGCGCCCGTGCAGTCGAAGGCCTTAGTGCCGGCCATGGCCCCGCCGCCGTCCGCGGAACCAAGCGTCACGCAGCCACGGCCTGCCTTGGGGACGGCCCCCAGACTGCACCAATATGAGTTCGGAACATCGACCCAGCGGCCCGTGAATTCTTCGATGGAGGCCGGGAGTTTGAAGTACTGAGCGATAATCGCGAGAAGCCCTTCCGGGGACTTCTGGTGGCTCGCGAGCCGCCCGGCATAGTGGAGTTTGGCAACATCCGGGACGGAGTCGCGGTGCCGGAGTGAATCCATCCCGATGCCGAAGAGGGAGCCGACGTAGAGCGAGTATTTGTTGGTGTCGCGGCCGAGTTGCTGCTCACGCTCGGCAGGGCTGACTTTCCCCGAGAGTGGCACCTCCCAGCGGTCAAACGATGCGGGCATCTGGCTCGCGGCCCATGCGCGGTAGAAGAGGCTCCCCGCCCGGTGATTAAACACGTCAAGGAAGCGTGCGAACGTTGGATCTTTATGGATTCGTTCGCGTTCGCGGGCGTACTCGGTGAGGTGGAGTGGCAGCGGGCCGTTGGGACCGAGCAGCCCCATGAAGTGGACGAACAGTCGCTGCGGTGCCTTCTCGGTCGCGTATCGGAACTCGCTGAGCGTACACGGCGCGAACGCGAGCGACGGTTCCTGGCTGAAGCGGAGCGGATCTTCGCCGACAGTCTGGGTGCGGCCGAAGCCCCGCAAGTCGGAATACATCGCTTCGATGCGTCGAACCGCGGCGAAGAAGTTGAACGACCACGGCTCCTCCTTCATGGCTTCCCAGAAGGCTTCGCGGGCGGCGTAGTCGATCGGTCGGTTGACAGTGAGCCGGTTGACCCTTCCCTCGGGGGAATCGGGGTCGGCGTCGGGGGGCGGAGCGACTTCATCGACGGACAGGCCGAGGCTCTCGGCCAGCGCGCGGTCGAGCTTCTCGCGCTCGGCGCGGTCTTTGGCCTGTTGGCGGGCGTTCTGAGACCCGTTCACAGAATTGGCCGCTGTCCGACCTTCACGGTCCACCGCATGATCTCCCCTCGCTCATCGGAACGGACGACCGTTTCGGTGAACGAGTTGGTTGAAACGTAACGGGCAAAGAACTGCTCGAGCACCGCGCCGAGCAAGAAGACGCCGGAGCCGGCGAACAGGTTTTCATCAAACGTACAGGTGACCTCGAGCCCCCGGGCGAAGGCGACCGCACCAGTGGTCGGCACACGCCGGGTGATCGGGGCCGTCTGGATGGAGCGCAGCCCCTCGATCTGTTTGCGGATCGCCGGTTCACCGACGGCGCTGTAGAGTTTCATCAGGTCCCGCAAGGAGGCGGCCCCCTGACGCTCATCGGCCGAGACTTCGCCGTCGCCGTCCATGTCTTCATCGGTGAGCGACAGATAGTTCAGCGCGAGATGGCTCACGAGTCGCCACGAGGCGTCGCCGCTGCGCTTGTTGTCTTCGTTATCGACGTAACTGGCCTGCGGGGCCGTGGGGCCCGCGACGGCGCGGATGGCCTCGACCGGGGCTCCGATATCGAGCGTGAAATCCGTCTTGCCCTTGTTGAGAGGCATGTGGATCGGCATGTCACGGTTGGTGCAAAGAGCCTCGACAGAGAGTTGACGGAGATCGGCGCTGAAGGGCGCGTTGCTGGCATCGACGAGCGCAAGGTACACCTCGCTGCCGGCGTAGGAACTGCTGCGGCCGCCCGTGCGTTTCTCGTTCTCGCTGCGGACCCGCGGCACACGGTTGACGGCGTAATAGGCCGCCGCATTCACACCATCACCGGCATCGACATCGGTGGCGGCGTAGAACGGGCGGAAGGTTCGTTCATCGCCGCCGCGAGACCCGAAGCCAACGACGCCGTCGACCCGGTAGACCTCGAAATCTAACGGGCGGGTGCGGTCCGGGATGACCTGGAACTCGCTGGCGCGATCGGAGATAAAGATCCGGTCGCACCGTTTGGGGAAGAGGTTGACGACGGGCGAACAGTTGAAGGCGAAATTCGATGAATCGACGGCGTTCTCGAGTTCGGGGTCTTCCTGTGAAAGCGAGAAAATGATGTCGATCTGCTGGCCGTCGCAGCGCTGGAGCGCGGGACCGACGTGCGCGACTTTCGCGAACATGAAGCGCTGCGGGAACGCGAAGTACTCGTGGAGGAGGCGGTAACCCTGAAAACTACGCGCGTCGAACGGCAGGATCGCCTCTTTCGCTGAGAAACCCACGCGCTGCATGGCCTCGGGGCCGAACGAAAACTGCCAATTGCCGGGCTTGTTGCCGACGGCGACGGGCCGGACAATGACCTGGCGGACGTGAGCGAAAAGATGTTCGTAAAGGCGGTGCGGAATCGAGCCGGTGCCGCGGAGAAAGAACTCGATGTCCTTCATCGCGACTTTGTTGAACGGCAGACCCGCTGTGGTTTTGAGGCGGAGACGGATCGCGGCTTTGGCGGCGGGCTGACCGTTGCGGCCCGTGATGGGGATCACTTCGCCGGTGCCCCAGACGCGGTTGAGTTCGAGCACGCCGACGTCCCGGGTGTAATAGCGGGCTTCCGAAACCGTCACGGGCCAGAGGGTGGTGTCATGACAGGTGCGGTATTCGCAGGAGGTTTCGTCGCGGGCTGCAGTGCTTCTGAGAACCGAGCCGCGGGGAATGCGGAACCCGTCCGCGAGGCCACCCTCGCCGGGGTCGTGCTGGAACTGAACGATCGCGATCGAAGGGGTCGGCGCGAGGTAGTGCGGATAGACGGTTTCGAGAAGGTTCTGGGTAAACCGAGGGAACTCGGCGTCGAGTTTGAGTTGTACGCGGGCGGTGAGGAACGCGAATCCTTCGAGCAGGCGTTCGACATACGGATCGACGCACTTGTCCTGAAGGTCGTCGAGCGCAAGCCTGCTGGCAATCTTGGGGTATTCACGCGCGAACTCGCGGGCCACCGTCTGGAGGTGGCGGAGTTCACGGTCGTAGTAACGCAGGAGCCGTCGATCCATGCCGTTTTCAAACCCTTTCGCACGGGCGTGCCCGTTCATCGACTTGGAAAAAATGTGCCGCGGAGATGCTCGCTACGCCGGGAAGCCCGGCCTCGTGATTCGATGCCAACTCCGTCACGCCGCGCCTTCCTTGACTTCGCTACGGCCTGTTTCAAGATCGACCTCGGTCCGCACGAGCAAGGCCTCGGGCATGGGGAGGGGGCAGAGGTCACCCGAAATCTGGAACTGAACACGATTGTGACCGCCCGAACCCTCCTCGGTGCGGCCGCCCACAACGCCGAGCGTTTTTCGAAGGATCCGCGGCTCAAAGTTCACGATGGCATCAAAGACCATTTGCTCCATCCGACCGGCCCGGATACCGGAGATGGTCAGGCCCGTGAGGTCGGGCAGGCCGTAGTTGAGCACGCTCTTGTCGACGAGCGGGAATTGATGGATCTCGTCATCCAGCGGGCGCGCGGGTGCGTTCAGGAGCCAACCGAGATCGCGGAGGACGGCCTGCCGGAGAAATCGCATCGACATCACGCGCCGATCACGGCTCTCGACCTTCTTATCCGGCTCATCATCCGTGAGCCGATCAAGCAGAGCCGGTTGCAGGCGTTCAGATGTGGTCAGTTCAGCCATGCGTGTTACTCCCTGATCCTGCGGGGGGTGCGGAACCGGGGACAATGGGTGGCCCCCCACCCTTTCCCAAGCCCGATTGTTCCAGCGTCTGCATTGCCGCCTTCACGTTGGCCGCGGCTTCGCGATCGGAGGGGAATTCGGCCTCGCCCTCCCCGATCGTAATCGTCTTGATCCCCAAGAGGCCGAACTCGCCGAACTCGGTGGCAAACAGCCGCTGACCCACAGGAAGGTCGGTCCCCGCGGCATCGGCGCGCCATTCCGTTTGACGGGACATCAGCAACGCCCCTTCGCGTGCATTATCGGTGGTGCGGGGGTATCGCACCGGCACAAGCCCGTGACCGGTCGCACCGGTCGTCCAAAGAAATTCTGCGTGGGCCCAGATGATGTCTCGCAGATCGGTCGGCGGATCAAATCGCACAGCCCGGATCCGGTTCCACGGGATCCAGTAGTACTTTCCACCGACCATCGCCTCAAGCATCGGCCCGAGCCTGGGGTCGGCATCGGCGATCCACTCGAACGCGGCGGACTCGGGGCCGGTGGCGGTCGCGGTGAACTTGATGGACCCGGGCGACGCCGGGGCTTCATCCATAGCCTCGGCCCGCAGACTTGCCGCACCTTCGGTTTGGCCCTGCCCGTCAAGCGAGAGCGCGGCGATCATCTTTTGAACCCAAGGTTCCGGCTCACCCAAGAGCAACGGGGTGCGTTTGCCGCTGAAGACGTCGGTTCGGAAGCCCTCACCAAGGATGGCCTGACGGCACACCTGGGCCATGATGTTGGCGTCCGGGTTCATCTTGGCCGCGACTTCCAGTTGTCCCGACGCTCTTTCCCAACGGCCGAGAACCGACAGCACCTGAAAGAGAAAGACGCGGAGTTTGAAGTCTCCAGGCGCAGCGCGGACCTGGGCTTCGAGCGCGGCGAGGCTTTCCTCGACCCGACCTTCTTTGATGAGCGTTTCGGCGGTGGTCATGGTGGTTGTGGCCGCGGGTGGAACGGACGGGAGCCCGGGAACCATTCCCGGATTGCCCGTCTCAAGAACAAGTGTACCCGAAAACCTGATGGGCATGGTGGGAGCAGGGCGGCCGACGGGCGGGAAACGCGGTCTCTATCAAGCGACCACACCCGGACAAAGCCGGGTGTGGTCGTGAACTTTGATTGGACGGGCCCGTTGGGCCCTAGATTCGCGGCCTATCAGGCGACGACGTTCGTCTTCATGTTCCAGCCGCCGTGGACGGGGCCGCCCAAGGGCTTGCCGTCCGAGCCCTGCGCCTGGTAATCGATCTCGCACTTGGTGAAGCCCAGTGCAACGTTCTCCATGGGGACTTCCGCGCCTTGAGCGTTGCCGCCAGCGGTGTACGAGGTGATGATGACGTCGGTGAACTTGTACTTGAGGAACTCGACGGGCGTTCCGCCAGCCTTGCGGACGGTGAAGAGGGCTTCCTTGATGTGCTCACCGGTGCAGCACTTCATGAAGAGAACCGGGGAAGATTTGTCGGTTTTTTTGGTGAACGCGAAATCGTGGACTTGGGCCTTGCCCGAACCCGCACCGGAGCCTGAGGAGGAAGAACCGCTCTGGTTCACGCCCCAGGAAAACGAGAAGACTTCGATCTCGCCCTTGTGCTTGCTGTCGTCCGCTTCGCCGCCGATGGTATCGATCTTGATGAATGCGTCAAAAAGGCCCATGGTAAACTCCTTGCAAACTGTTTCGCGGCCGTCGTTGGATCATCCGACCTTCTAGCAACTCCGCTAAAGGGCTGGTGATCGCAACACGTGCCGTCTCATGTTGCGATGTTGGGCTCTTCGCGGACCCACAGAAAGACGATTCCGCGGCTTATCGGCGCGCTCTTGGGCTTGGAATTTCATGGGAAGTTCACGTCGTTTCGAACAAAATCCTGACAAACCCGTTCGAGAGCCCGGGCTTCCGTTACTTCATGGCTTTTAGCGGCACTCGTTCAGACCGCGGCAAACACATTGTGAGTGACCGAAATCGGCCCGCTCGATTTCGCCCCGTCCGCTGCTTGCTGGTGATAGGTCACGGTAAACTTGCCAAAGGTGAGGCTGACCGATTCAACCAGAACACCGTCGCTCCCCGCCGCCGAAATGTCCCAAGAGGCGACCGAGACCTTCTCGAACAAAATCTCCAAATACTTCAGTGGCTTGCCGTTCGAACCGGCCTTGCGAACGGTCAGCAGCGCTTTGACGGGGGACCTGGGTGCTGCCACCGCCTGAAGGAGCGGCGCGGACGCCCGATCCGTCAGTTTCGTGAACGTGAAATTCTGAACTTGGCAATCGCCCCGCCGCGTCGGTTCGCCCGAAGACGCACCATAAGAAGACGCACCATAAGGAGCCGATGCACCCCAAGAAAATCCAAGGATCTCGATCTGCTCGAACAGTTCAAGATCCTGGGCCTCCCCCTTGATGCCATCAAACTTCAGGAACGCATCCAGATGTGCCACGGCCGCTCTCCTTCAACTCCAAGGTCAATTGACGCTCCAACGCGGGAATCCATCGGTGAATGAAATCGACGAGGTTGCCAAGATCCGCCGCCGTCCGGAGAACGTTCCTGGGGGTCTGGGGCGTGTCTGACTTTTCAGCCCTTCTTGGCCGATGGCAACTTTGTCACCAGACGCAAAGAGACGGTTAGGCCTTCCAACTGGTAATGCGGCTTCAGGAAGAACTTCGACGTGAAGTAGCCCGGGTTACCGGGAACTTCTTCGACGACGACTTCGGCGGCAGCCAAGGGGCGGCGTGCCTTGGTGTCCTCCGAAGAGTTATCGGGATCGCCGTCGACGTATTCGCGGAGCCAGTTGTTGAGGTCTTCGGCCATGCTCTTGGCGGAGGCGTAGGAACCGATTTTGTCGCGGACCATGCACTTAAGGAAGTGGGCGATGCGACAGGTGGCGAAGAGATACGGGAGGCGGGCCCCCAGGTTGGCGTTGGCGGTGGCGTCGGCGTCGGAGTAGGCGGCGGGCTGGTGAACCGACTGGGCGCCGACGAAGACGGCGTAGTCGGTGTTCTTCCAGTGGGAGAGCGGCATGAAACCGTTCTTGGCAAGTTCTGCCTCGCGCCGGTCGGTGATCGCGATTTCGGTCGGGCACTTCTGATCGACACCGCCGTCGTCGGTCGGGAAGGTGTGGCAGGGGAGGCCCTCGACCATGCCGCCGGATTCGACGCCGCGGATTCGGCTGCACCACCCGTAGAGTTTGAACGCGCGGGTGATGTTGACGGCCATGCCGTACGCGGCGTTTGCCCAGGCATAGTTGTCGTGCTTGCCGCCTTCGGTTTCTTCCTCGAAGGCGAACTCTTCGACCGGGCTGGTTTTCGCGCCGTAGGGCAGGCGGCCCAACATACGGGGCATCGCGAGCCCGACATACTTGGAATCGTCGCTCTGGCGGAAACTGCGCCACGGCGCGTACTCGGGGCCTTGGAAAATCTTGGTAAGGTCCCGTGGGTTGGAAAGTTCCTGCCAGGACTCCATGTTGAACAGGCTCGGGGACGGAGCGGTGATGAACGGGGCGTGGGCCGCCGCGGCGATCTGGCTCATGCCGGCAAGCATCTCGACGTCGGGCGGGGTGTGATCGAAGTAGTAGTCACCCATAAGAGCCCCGTAGGGCTCGCCGCCGGGCATTCCAAACTCGTTTTCGTAGAGTTTCTTGAACAGGGGGCTCTGATCCCAGAGCGTGCCCTTGAACTTGCCGATCGTCTTGCTGAGGTCTTTCTTCGAGATATTGAAGACCTTGATCTTCAGCGTTTCATCGGTCTCGGTGTTGTTGACGAGGAACGCAAGGCCCCGCCACGACGACTCCAACGCTTGAAAGTCGGGATGGTGGATGATCGCGTTCACCTGCTCGGTGAGTTTCTTGTCGATCGCGGCGATCATCGCCTCGATGGATTTGACGGCGTCGTCCGAGATGGTCGCGACGCCTTCAAGGGCCTGTGACGCCAGTGTCTTGACGGCAGACTCGATCGCCTCCTTTGCTCCGGACGTCTTCGGCTTGAACTCCTTCTGGAGGAGTGACTCGAGTTCATTGCCCTCGAACTGAATGCCTGTAAGGCCCTGAGACTGCGTGTTGGCTTCGGACATCGCTTCTTCCTGTTTGGACGGCCGTGAGTGTTGCGGCCGTGACTAAAACTGCCGGATCTTTCGGACGTCTGGGCTTGGACGGGTGGTGCACTTCCTTTCACACGTGCGAAAGTCAAGCACCAGTTGACGCACGGATTCAGCCTTGCGGCTTGGGGGCCGACGCCAGGCTCTTCATGAGTTCGGGATCGTTCATCAACTTGCCCACCAGTTGTTCGGCACCGCTCTTGCCGTCCATGTAGGTCAGCAGGTTCGCGAGTTGGGTGCGGGCTTCCAGGAGTTTGCGGAGAGGCTCGACCTTCTGGGCGACCGCGGCGGGCGAGAAATCCGCCATGCTCTCGAAGGTGATGTCAACGGCGACGTTGCCCTCGTTGGTGAGTTTGTTGGGCACGTTGAAAGCCACACGAGGCTTCATGCTCTTGAGACGGTCATCGAAGTTATCGACATCGACTTCCATAAACTTGCGATCAGCGACCGGCGCGAGCGCCTCGGCGGGCTTGCCGGAGAGGTCGGCCATAACCCCCATCACGAAGGGGAGGCTGATCTTCTTCTTCGCGCCGTACAACTCGAGGTCGTACTCAATCTGGACGCGGGGGGCTCGGTTGCGGGCGATGAATTTCTGGCTGCTGGCTTTGGCCATTGGTGCGTACCTCTCTAGCGTTGCGGCTTGGAACGGCCGCTGCGAAAAACTTGGGACCCCAGAAGCATACTCAATTCCGAGACGATGCGGAACCGGACTTTCGGAGCGTACCAGAAAACACTTGAGCGGGTTTTGACTTCAACCCGAAATCGAATCGTCGCTGGTCGGAAGTCCGCCAACCCTCAAAGTGACCCGGCGACTGGCCCAGATAAAATACTGGGTTTAGGGCGTCGGGACGCGCTGGACGTTGACCCTCCAAGATAGCCGCGAACGGGCCCTGTCGGCGCGGCGAGAATGCAATCAGGTGGGTGGGTTGGGCGGGGTGCTGATGCGCTTGAGGATGTCTATGGCCGCTGGATCCAGCACGCCGACAATATCCAGAAAGTTGCGATTCGCCATGAGTTTAGCGCAGTTGATGATGATGGGGACGGGGCTTGAGGGCTCGGCTTTCTCGTAGTAGGTGATGATGCGGTCCATGGCCCGCAGGGCATCGGCCGCGGAATTGACGTTGCCGGGCACCCCGCCGCCACTACCACTGGGCTGACCCGGCGTGGCGGCGGCTTCCGGCTCTGACGGGAGCGATCCATCGGCACCCGGGATGCGGCGGCGGATCTGCGACCCCGCATCCTTGAGAAGTGTCTTGAGGGGCTCAAAGTTGGGGCCTTTGCTGGCTCCGAGTTTCTCATTGAAGAGTTTGTCGATCGCCTCGGCGCTGGCGTGGGCTTCCTCGGCCGCCTTGGCGAGGTTCTCGAGGACTTCTTTGTCGGTGTCCTGGAAAGCACCCTCGATGAGTTCCATCGTGGGCTTGGTGCGCCCGCTCTTCTCTTCTTCCGCGCTAAGCGCGCTCTTGCCGCCCGCAATGGCGATGTCACGAAGAGAAAAACTGCCGACGAGGCGGGATTCGCAGAGGGGCGATTCCTGAAGCCGGTCAAGAAAGCGAAGTTTGTCGCCGTAGGTGGCGAGCGGGGTGTAGAGCGGCGAGAGCGACATCAGTCGCTCCGTAGGGTCGTTGTTGTCCTCGGCGTCCAGTTGCGGGAACACCGGTTCCCAGTAGAGCGTCAGGAGCGATTCGAGCACCTTGAGGCCGTCGCGGATGCCGGGGTATCCCTCTTGGCGGATCGCAGCGAGCGACATGAGCACGATGACCTTGAGGTGCTTGCCCCGGGCAAAGAGCTCGATGCCGATGTCCCGGATCTCGCGCCAATTGGGCTCGGCGGCTTCGGTTCCGAACTGGGTGGACTCCGTTCCCTCCGCTTTGCGATCGAGTTCAAGGTAGCGGGCATCGTACCGGAGGTTCTCGCCGCAGGGGGCCGCATCGGAGAGCGGCTTGACGAGGTTTTCGACGTTGATGAGACCCACGAGGAGAAACCCCACAAAGAGAATGGCCGAACGAAACAGTCGAGGAGCGGAGACTTTCAGAAAAAGTCCACGGACCCCTTCAGGGCCCGCGAACTTGAAGGTTGCGGAGGATCAGCGGCGCGAGACTTGCTTGCCGGTGATCGCGGCAAAGAGTTCCTGGGTCTCGATGGCGTTGCCCCTGTAAAGCTTGCCGATCATGTTGGTCTTGACGACCTCGGCCTCACGGGGTGCAAGCCCCAAGTCATCGATCATCACAAAGGCCTCGCCGATCTTGGTGATGTAATCGATCGCAGCCTGAGCGGCGGCGACGGCGGCCGGTTGCGTTTCGGCCGTGAAGTACTCGGGGTCGTTGAACTTGGTCTGCTCTTCCTCTGTCAACTGGCCGGTGGCCAGGCGATCGAGGAATTGGCGGTAGCCGATGCCGTCCGGCGTGTCGTCCATGATGGCGAAGGCCTCGTATGAGGTGTCGATCGCCTCGGTGATCTCGACATTCTTGCCCTTGAGGTTGAGGCGGTAGAAGCCGACGACCTTCTCGGCGGAGGCGACGGGCACGCGGGGAACCGCGACCTTGTAGTTGCTCTCTTCCGGAATGATGGCCCGCTCGACGCCATCGCGGCGGGGGTAGAGGTAGATGTTGCGGCCGGCCAGCGACAGCAGCAGTTCGTCGGCGTCGATGTCGCGGACCGACACGCCGAGGTCGATGAGGTCTTCACGCAACGCGCGGCTGACCGTGGTCTGCGTGGTGACTTCGCGCGACTCAGTGTCACGCGGGATGGCACCGGCGATGTCGTTGGCGACGTTGGCGGTCGAGACGCCGAACTGGGCGGAAAGATCGAACGGAAGAACGGGGGCCGGAGAACCCGGGGCACGACGCAGGTACCCGGAGTTGATCTCGAAACCACCCAGCGGGCGGAAACGGGAGAAGGTGCCGATGCCCTGCACGAAATTGGGCGAACTGAAGATCGGGTTGACACCGCTCCCCTCGACCTCGGGCGTCACGGAAAGTCCGATGGTGCCACCAGCCACGATGTCAACGCCCTGGTCGGTAACCTCCGAAAGCGCTTCGGTGACAGTCCCATCCGAAACCGGTGCGGGCTGAACAACCTGTGCCGTCGACCTACGGCGGATGACAATGCGCTCGGCGCTCAGAGTGAGGTTGCCGATCGCGCTCACATCGCCGACCCGAATGAAGGTTTGACCGTCTCCAACGGTCTCCTGGGCATTGATCGCAAGACCTCCCGTGCTGAGGATGCGTTCACGTTCACCGGCGACGAAAGCCGCATCGCCGAGGGACGATCCGCCTTGACCCACAAAGACGCGGAACGTGCCATTGCTCTGCGGGACTTCCAAGTTTCCGTCGGCGTCAAAGTCGCCGAAAACGATCGAGGCGGCGTTGCCCGTGCGGGCGGCTCCGCCGCTTCGGCCGAAGGAGATGCTGCGGACGCGGGTGCTTCCGGTGCCGATATCGCCACCGATCTTGAATGGCACGGTGGCGGTGTTGTTGGCGACGTTGATGTTCCCGGCAACGTCCGAGAGGAGCGACAGGCGATTGCCCACACCCGCGACCTGATCGGAAGTGACGGCGGGCGCTGAACCCTGCTGATCATCAATGAAGACACTGCCATTCCCGCCGCTCAAGACTGAATCGCCCCTGAGGTGCAGGCCACCGCGGAACAGGATCCCGTTCGCGGTGGTGATGGTGCCAGCGGTTTGGGCGACCGCCTCTTCGACAGTGAGGGTCGAGAACGTGCCCTGAGACCCGCCAACGGTACTGCGGAAGCGAGCGAAACTCGTTGATGTGCCG